>JADMIO010909308.1_pt1 | contig 25601 bp, 31 predicted proteins | sample 8958161 | NCBI WGS metagenome assembly JADMIO01 (sample SAMN16585339, study PRJNA669376) | soil metagenome | isolation source: Crop rotation soil | place: USA: Cullars Rotation, Alabama | collected 2011
AGGTGAGCCAGTGTGATTACATTTGCGGCCTAACTGTGGCCAGTCCAGTTACGCTGGAGTCACTAGTATTTAGGTGACACTATAGAAGCGGCCGCGACAACTTGTCCACGTGGAATTCTAAGCTTAGGATCCCAATGTGCTGGAAAGGCGGCCAGGAGAAGGCGAAGGACGCCCTCTCGCCGAGGGCCCAGAATCGCCACGGCTTCACGGTCGAGTCCCTGCCCCACTCCTTGCAGACAACCATGCAGGAACGCTACGGGGAGCCGCGCGGTCAGTACAAGCAGGATGTTCTCGAAGAGCGCCTGCACGACAATTGCGTCACGCCGATCCCGGACCAGGTGAGCTTCCGGATCGACTTCCCGGCCTGGATGCGAACACGCACTGAGCGGGATCGTCGGATCATTGACGATATGATCCGCGACGAGGGCACAGGAGCATTGGCCACCAAGTACGGCGTCTCCCTCGCGCGCATCTCCCAACTCCGCCGGGAGTACCTGCTCGACTGGCTCGCCTTCGTTGATGAGGTCTGAGAGCCCCGACTGTTTCTCCTTCCGGTGATGGATCGCGATTCCTGTCCTCACAGACAGGACAATCATCTCCCCTGCAACGCAGGGGAGTTTTGTCGATGCCCGGCCTCGCGTTGCCTTCCTCCTGATTGCCTTCCTCCGCACCCCACATCCCTGCACCTGCGTGTCACGCGATTGCGCGGCGGGGTTGCCCTCTCCTACGGTCGGCGCCAGCAGGTTCCTCCGTGGAGCTTGCACATCGATTCTTCACACCATTGGAGGTTCAGAGCATGTCTGAAGCCAATTTGATCCTGCACTGCGGCGCACGCGAAGTCACGGTTGAGCAGCTCAACACGGTTCCCTGTCCGAAGGCCGAAGGCCGCTGGCGTCCGGTGCCGCATGGAACCGTCCTCGCCCACGCCACCGATGCCCTCGAGGAGGCCGGCTACCTGATCGACAACCTGCGCCTCGGGCTGACTCGCGACGACAAACGCTTCTTCGGTGCCCTCACGCTCAAGACGCCTCTCGTCAGTGGCACCGCCCTGGCCGTCGGCTTGCGGTCGAGTACCGATAAGAGCCTGTCCCTCGGCTTCGCCTACGGCTCGCGGACGTTCGTGTGCGACAACCTGAGCTTCCGCAGCGACACCGTCATCGCCAAGAAGCACACGACCTTCGGCATCGACCGCTACCGCGAGGCCATCTGTGCTGCCGTCGGCAAGCTCCAGCAGTTCCGGGACATGGAAGCCGAACGCATCAAGGCCATGCAGCAACGCCTCCTCGATGACGCGATGGCCGAGTCCGTGTTGCTTCGCCTCTATCAGGATGCGCAGATCCTCTCGCCGCGTTCGCTCCCCATTGCCCTGAAGCAGTGGCGGGAGCCGTCGTTCCCCGGCCTGGAGGAGAAGAGCGTCTGGCGGCTCTACTCCGCGGTCACCTTCAGTCTCAACGGCCGCGCGAAGAGCAATCCCAGCGCCCACCTCTCGGCCACGATCAAGCTCGGCCACCTGCTCGAAATGCAGGGAGCCAGCGCAGCGACCCCGTCTCTGATGCTGCCGGCCTGACGCGAGGAACGCATGGCCGGGAAGAAACGCAAGGCGACGCCGGGGAGTTTCCGGCCGGGACCGGACCCTCGGCGTCACGTCTTTACGCCCTCGGACTGTCGTGTCGGTTACCTTGTATGCGCCATCACGCACCCTGAGTTGGTCGAATGGTTACGCAAAAAGATCCGCTCATTCTATTACTGGAGGGAGAAGGCCAATGGCCAGAAAGAAGACGGAGCTGGCGGAACCCACTCCGGTGACGACGCAGGAAGCGCCATCCCCTGAGCCCGCGCCGGAAATGGCTCCGGCTCAAAACGGCAACGGCGAGAAACGCAAGGTCGCCGTGCGATGGAAATATCCGGCTGCTGCGGGAGTGACAATCGAGGTGGCCCTCTGGCCGCACACGATCAAGCTCACCGATGGCTCTGAGATCGAGGTCCACAATGCCACGATCACCAGGAGCTACCGTGACCAGCAGGGTGAGTGGAAGACGGGCGGCAGTTTTCGGGCTGCCGAGATCCCCGTTCTCATCCACGCCCTCATGCGGGCTCATGGCTTTGCAATGGATAGCCGGGAGCTGACTTGCCCTTTGTAACCTCCTCGCTGAAGGATCTCGCTTCTGTCCCTGCGTGGATAGCGGCTGCCTCTCTCCCTTGTGGAGAGAGGCTTTTTCGTATGGTCGAGAGATGGCCAGATGGCAGGAGATGATGGTGTCGCCTTGGCGGCGGTGTCTCACTTTGGCGAAACGGGCCAGTTGCCGGGTTGACAGTTCGATGGCATGGCTCTGGCCCGGCGCCGTGTCGGAAATGCTGATTTTACTCGCTTTGCCGGCGTCAATTCGTGTCAATCTTTCATTTTCGATTTGAAGAAGTTACATTTGTGTGTACGATCATACACCTCCATGCGGCCGCGCCTGTTCCACTTCCGGCCTTTCCTCCGGCAAGTCTACGGCACGGAGCCATTCATGGAATACTGTAAACGGCGGGGAATCGACTTCGAGCAAATGGCCGGATGGCTGATGCACAAGGAAGATGAATGCCGGTGGGAGCAGACCCTCGCAGCACTCTCGGAACCCCTGCAGACGCAGATTGACCTGGAGCTGGCTCAGGTCCATGAACTCGCACACGAGCAGGCAATCATGGCACTCCGCGCGGCGGCACAGGAACGGGAGACGCCGGAGGATACTATTCCCACCGATGCCGCCGTGGCGCTCTGGTATTTACTCTATCACCCGGATCTCTTCTTTTCAGTTTTCGTTCGCCAGGAGATGGCGATGGTCGATTGTTGGCGGGTCGCTCAGGTGAAGCCAGGGATCGACTGGCTCGATCTGGCGAGCCATGCCGATGCCCTTGGCTCAAGCCTCCGAGACTTCTTCCGGACCGAAGGCACCGGTCGCTTCTGTGCCGTCGAGGCGTATCGCCTCGGAGACTCGATGTGCTTCGTCGCGCACCTCTCCGACCGGCTGCGGAGGATGGAGATCTTCACGGAACGAGGGCAGCATACGGCTCGGGTGTCCCGTCCGGCATTCCCCGTCGTGTTCCTCTACCAGCCCCACGATGGCCGTATTCTTCTGAAGACTCGCTGCCGCGCTCCAGGGAGGATCCTCGATCTCTTCCAGCGCTTCGGGAAGACGGTCCTCGGCATCGACCTCGACCAACGCTCTCTGGAGCCCCTCTTTCGGCTCAATGGCTTCAAACACCGCTTCGATCCCCCCCTGGATGGTCCGGACTTGGATGTGCGAGTGAAGGCTTTGACCCTCGCTTACCCTGAGCGTCTCGGTCGGCGGCGGGTGACCCTGGAAACGCTTGCCGGTGACAGCCAATTCGCCATTCTCGATCTTCTCGAAGACCACTGCGGACGAGAGGGAAGTCTCGAGCAATTGGACGTGATCTACGTCGAACTGGAAGTGACGATTGAGAACGGAAGGCGGTATCAGCAGTGTCCCATCCGGCTGTGGCCTGACCGGTGCAACCTTCAGCAGACAGAGCTTGGACAGCGTCTTCGTGCTTGTTTCCAGCGATGGGGCATTGCCCATGCACCCCAGCCTTGAGTTCATCCTCGGCCTTCTTGACCGCCATGTTCCGGCACGCATCGCGGCGGAAGATCTCGCCGGCCCACACGGCCAGGCACTCAAGCTCTGGCAGCGTTTGGGGCTTCTGGAGACGACGCCCGAGCCCCATCCGACCCCGAGCTGTCCTCACTGTAAAGTGGGCGTGCCGTTTCCCGTCAGCGATCGCTTCCTCTGCTCGGTGTGCTTAGGCTCTATCGGGCGCCAGCACCTCCTCCTCTGGCGATTCAACCTCGACGCATTTCTTCGCTGGCTCGCTCGTCAATGGAAGCTCCAGGGCGGCGTCCGACAGCTTGACGAGCGGCTCTGGCAGCTTGGGAGCGCCGTGGATCGCAGTACCACTACCGAAGTCTTCTTCTACCGGAGCGGCCCGCTGTCAGAGGGAGCGGCACAACGGCTGGGGTCGTTCCATCGCGCTATCCTGGTGCGAGCTCTCCCTGGCGCATGCGTTTCCGGATTCAGCGGTCCCTGCGTCTCCCTCCTGGAATTGCTCCAGCAGGATCGGTGTGCCCTGCGTGTCGGCGACCCACAGTCGCTCATCCGGCAGGAAACGGCCGTTCGCTTTGACGAGCGGAGTGGGACGCTCTCAGCCGGCGCGAAGGCTCTCGGGGTGCTCCCTCTCGGCAGCAGGGAGTACCACCTCATCGCTTGTCTGGCTAAGCACCTGGATACCTTCGTGCCCTATGCAGATCTCAAGAAGGAGGTACTGCACCGCTCGGGCGGCAGCGATGACACAGACGAGGCGAGCTACTGCCAGAAACTGAAGAACCGCATCAAGAAACGGGGATGGGTTCCTCTGATCGATACCCTCATCCTGACGACGAACAAGGGCAATGGGTACCGGCTCCGCGGGCAGCTAGAAGAGTGGTAGTCGCACGGCTTCGCTTAACCGGACGGGATAACTGCTTCTTCTCGGCGAGACCACTCTTTCATAGATCCCAACGCGCGCAATGAATGGTGTGGTTTGAGGTCCGAAATCCGCCGGTGCCCTACAATCCCTATCCGACGCAATGAATGGTGTGACTTCACCCTACACTCTCGGGGACACGAACCCCCACTCGCGCCGGCCGCTCAGCCGTCGATGCAAGGTAGGCCGACCGCGTCGCCACGCCCATAACGCAGGCCACCCTGAGAACACTCGGGGCAATCCCTGTCCTGCCGTGGCTCGACCAGTGTTCGGGCGCGCTTCAGGAAATGGAACTGCTCGTAATAGAGCTGACCGCCGTCGGGGCGGAGTCCGAGGTAGTCGAGGAGGAAGTCGTTCACCGCGTGCGCCGCGGCCACAGCGTTCAGGGTGATGACGCTCGGGTTCGGCTCCTCAACGCCGTAGGCATGGGCCCTCCGCTCGTCGTCAGTCTTGGCCTCCTTCGCGAGTTGGGTCGTGTCGATGAGTTGGTTGCACCACAGACAGCCGCGTCCAGGACGGACCAGCCGGTTCGCGCTCATCACCTCCACTAGCCCGCCGGCTGGGCCTGGGCGGATCATCGAGCCCAACTGCACGCCGGGGATGAGGTACTGGTGGACGAGCGCATTGAACACCAACCGCGCACGCATCGAGTCTGCGGCCAGGAACAGGTAATCACACACTGTGAGCACCCTGGCCACGGACTCCCTGGCAGCGTCGTTGATCAGGGACCGCACGCGGGCTGACTCGTTGGCTTGGTGGATGAGCCGGCACGCTACGGCCACTTTGGTCTCCCCGCTCCGGGCGTCTGCGACAGATGCGCCGACGACCCGGGACAGGTTGGACTCCTCGACGCGATCGTCATCCACAAGGGTGAAGGCGCCGACGCCGAGGCGGGCGAGGTACTCGGCCAGCAGGCTCCCGACGCCCCCGAGCCCGATGATCCCGACGTGACACCTTGCCAATTCGGTTTGGCCCGCCTGCCCGAACATCCTCACTTGGCGGTCATGGGCGTCCGTCGGACCGGCGAGGTGCTTCAGGGGAGAAGGACGTAGGCGCTGGAGGGTGTTCCCCACGATGGCCGCTTGGTCAAGAGTCAGGCGGGCGCCAGACGGGAGCCAGAGATCCACCTCGGCCGACCGGCGGCCGAAGACGATGCCGCCGACTGGCATGCCACGGGCGATCTGCAGCAGGGCCGGGTAGCCCCGCTCATGGGAGTCGAGGTCGATCCGACTAAACGCCACCTCCTGGTCGCTCGCGTGGTTGTGGGCCGCAAGGTAGACGAGTCGCTCGTCGCGTGCCCGTGTGATGAGCCGGTGGATAAACGCAGGGGTCAACGCGCGGTGACCGATCTTCCCCTGAACGTAGTCGATCCCCTCTCTCGCCAGGTGAACCTCGCGAACGAGTAGGGTGGTTCGGCCATCGTCCTGCGTAAGGCCAGCCAGCAGGACCGCCCCGTGTTCACCCCAGTCACCGGGGAAGAGGTGCCGAGTCACGGCGTTGTAGTGCTCCAGAGAGATGCGGAGACGGCACGAGTTCGTCACGGTAGTTTCCCCAGAAAGTCCAGTACCTTGAGAATCTTGGCGGTGGCCTTTTGAATGCCGCTCTGAGCGGTGGTGTTCCGCCGCGACACTTGGATGGCCGGCCGCCCCTCAAAACTGTGCCCGGATGTGACCGGTGCTTGGAACGCCACCCCGTCAGGCCGGTGAACGTCGGCGCCGATAAAGACTGGGTAGATGTCGGCGTAAGGGTACTGCGCCGGGATCTGAAAACCGATCCAGGTCGCTTCCGGCCGGAACCGGGGGCCGAGCGTTACCGGTTCCATGACCACGTACGCGCCGCCTTGGCCGTCCTCGCGGACCAAGAGCGACGCGCCGCCGAACTGCCGTTTCAACTCCTCGATGGCAGTAGACACTTCCACTTTCATGGCGAGACTCCCGTCAAGAGTTGTCGTCGGGCGCAATGGCGGTGAACCGAAGATGCTCGCGAAGCCGCACCTCGTCCCCGTCCCCGATGACGCGGCTGGTCCCGTTCGGTAGTTCCTCCTGGAGCACAAAGTTCGGCTGGATGAACACGCCCTGCCCAATCGCGGCGGCCTTGATCTGGGCACCGGTTGCGGTCTTTTCCTCCATTTGCACGGTTTGCTCGTTGACGGTGATCGTTACGATTCGCTCGTGTGGCCCGTGCCCCACAGCTACATCTGGCCGGTTGGTCAGAGTGTCGGTCATGGTTTTCTCCTTGCTCTTTCGCCTCGTGATTGCTAAACTGCAATTCAGTTGCTAGTATAGATGTTGCTAGATAGGAAGTCAATTGCAATTTTGCAATCAAGAGGTATGAGCGAAATGCCTGTGGAAGACAAGGGCTTCGACGGAGATGCGTTTTACCGTGCTCTGGAGGCGACTGTGACCGCGCGTTCAAAGACATGGAAGCAGGTCGCGGCCGAGACAGGGGTCAGCGCCTCGACACTGACGCGGATGTCTCAGGGCCGCAAGCCGGACGCAGCGAGCCTGGCGGCACTCTCGGCGTGGGCTGGGCTCAACCCGTCGGACTTCGTGGAGGCCCCGTACAAGGCCCCCCGACAAGAGGCCCTGGCGCAGATCTCCACGCTACTGCGCTGCGACCCGCACCTAGATGCCGAGGCGGCGGAGGCGATGGAAGCGATCGTCCGGGCCGCCTACGAACGGCTCCGGAAGACTACCGAGTGACGCCGGTCATTCCGCCATTTCGGACCCCTTGTCCGTCGGCAGTTCAAGTTGCCGATTGCGGCTCTCGGCGGCGAGCATGCGCCGCTTCTCAACCGCGCGCACGATCTCTGGGATGGCGTGCTCGGTCATCTCCTGCTCAAAGGCCGCTAGGACGCCCAGATCGATCGGTTTCAGGCCAGCGACCAGTTTGGATAGTTCAAGTTCGTTCTTCTCCACTCGTCCCTCCATACCTTTCGGTGGTGGTTGGTAAATGGCCCGGGCCGTCATTTCGATTGCGTCGGCCGTAGGTTCGTGTCCATGCGCGTGTACCCGGTCAGCCCCGTCGCGGCCAGCGTCAGCACGCCCATATCGGTGTTCAGGTCGGGACGAACCGACTGGCGGTCGAATACGAGCGCCTCCCCGAGGCTGTGGACCAGCCAGAACGGGTAGGGGTCGGTCAGACTCGCCGTCGCATCGATGACGGCGCGGGCTGAAACTTGGTTGTTGCCCCACTGAGCCCGCGTCGAGAACTCCACGACCCAGATGAACTGGGCAAACGGTAGTTTCATCACCGTGTGCAGGAGTTGTCGATCATACTCCGACTCGTGCTCCCGCACGAAGCGCCGAAAGGCAGACCCAGTTGTCACGAAGTAACGGATGACTGCGTCGTCCTGCGACGGAAAGGTCACCACCGGATTGAGGGTAAACAACCTCGGGACCAGCCGGTCGAACGCATCGGCAGGGTAGAACACCTTCTCCGGCAGCGCGACTATGAACGCATCGATGTCATTGGCCGAGTAAGGACCCCCGCCTTTGGGGACCGCCGGCACCGACAGGTAGGGCAGATGGTTATCGTCCACCACGGCGAGTGCCTTCACCTCGTCCCACGCATACCGCAACCCAGGCGGGGATGGTGGGGACGGTATGTGCCAATCGTAGCCGACTACGGCCATCGCATGGCCCTTGTTGTGCATGGCGGCGAACAGGGGGAAGCCGGAGTCCACGTACGCGGTCAGCTGCCGGTAGAAGGGCGGGTCGATCGGGTTGTTCTGATCGCGAGCCACGATGACGGGGAACGTGCCCGCCTCTTGGAAGACTCGCTCCGCCTGCGTGATCACCAATCCCCGGGACGGAACAAGGCCGCCTGGGTCGAACTGCTGTGCCATCGTGGTAATGTCGTGCGTGAGGTGCTCGCCGTAGGCAGTATATCGCTCACTGTAGTGCCGGAGGATCGACCAGCAGGCCGCGTGAGCACAGACCGAAATGTCGATGTGCTGGTCCATGGACGGGAACCCACAGATCATCAGTCGGTGGCCGAGGAGATGTACCTTGTGTTCCGCGGCGATGATGTACCGGCATGCTCCCCGCCGCACGTCGGGGGACAGGACGCTCCGGCCGATCGTTCCAGTGCCGGTTGGGCGCAGCACCATGAACCCGAAGTAGTGGTCAGTGAGGCGCGGGTCGCCATGGGATATTAGTCGGAGAGCCGCGTCGTCGAACGTGACCGTTTGGTCGAAAAAATGTAGCCGCACACAGTCAGCGCGGTAGCGGGACCCTTTTTTCGCGTAGAAGTTGTAGTATGTGCTCCGATAGTCCTTATCCGTGTAGTTCCGCTCGATTAGTATTCCCTTCACCGCGTTGGACAGTCCATCAGCAAGCTTTTTCGCTACCGTGGCCGGCGCGTACTCGCGCGAGATGTGCTGGCCGAGCTGCGCCAGATCGGCGATCGAAGGGAGCGGGAGCCACTGGTACATCACGCTCATGGCGTTCACGCAGCCTTTCGTGTCCTTTTTGTCCTGGCGGTGCATGTTGCATCGCCAGGCGCCCACCCTCCGGACTGAGATGTCATGCCCATCTACCCTCGGGCCGGGACTGCTGGTCGAGCCTCATCGGCACTCCGATGTTCCCCCTTGTCTATCGGTATCTGATATCCAGGTCAAGGAACTTCCGGCGCGGATCAGGGGGAGCAACCGCTGCGGGACGAAACTTTCGGAACGGGCGATAGCAGCCAGCGCATCGGTATCTATGACAGAGTGGCCTCGGTGAGAAGAAGCGGCTCTCCGTCTGGTTGCAGATGATCGTCCGACTCGCATCGTCCTCGTCAATACGGAACCGACATTTGCCTGCACGGAGGTCTTCAACCGCTTTCTGGCTCTTCTGTTGATTGCAGGAATCACGACGTTGACGCGAACGTGATCATCCTGCGGCATGGTGTTCTACCGTTGCCCTTCACTGAGGCCGCCGAACAGTTGCTTCACGATGGCCCTCGGCCAGGCCCACCGACGCATCTCTATTAAGAAGAGATCCGTGGGAGATGCGGAAGATCCGTGGGAGGGGCAAGACGCCTCCGGCCTTGCAGCATGGCTGCGTCTTTTCCTCAACCCCTTCCATGCCCACCCCGCGCTACGAAACGTCCGACCTTCCCCTCGCGGCCTTCGTCCTCAGCCAGGGCGTCCCTCTCGCCGCCTGCATCCGTGCCAGCGCCCGACGGTTCGTCTTTCAGTTTCCTGCCGATGAGCAGCTGCACAGATTCCTCCGCCTCTACTGGCACCGTGTGCCTCTGGAGGTCATTCCAGCCGAACTTTATGCCGCGCTCTCGGACCTCAAGAGCCTGATCCGCGCTCAACCGTGATCGGCGTTTTCAACCTGTCTCCCCGTTTTTCTCCATGCTTCCCCTCCTCGACACTCTCCGGCGCTCGGCCCCCGCGATGACGCCCGAGCAATTCATGGCCTACCACCCCAATGCCTGGGTCCAGTGCTACGACGATACGCCAGCGAAAGACCCCGTGAAGGCGGCATCGAAGCCTGGTTTCCTGCCGGCCTTCTCCCGGAAGAAACAGCAGGATTGCTGCGCCCTTTGCTTCTCTCTGCAAGCCTTCAAGGGAGCGAGACAGAAAGACACCATCGCCGCGTTCCGTCACCTCGGCGTCGATGTAGACCTGATCCATCCGGAAGAGAAGGGGAAGATTGCCGTTACCGAGATCGACTGCCGGAAGGAGGAATACCTGGAGCGCTGCCTGAAGCCCTTTCCCATCAAGCCCCACTGGCTCATCGAAACGCAGCATGGCTTCCACGTCCTCTTCCGCGTCCAGCCGAGGAAGGATGCCGAGGGCATCCGGCTGGGCGAGGAGGTGAATCGGTGTCTCGTCCGCACCTTACGCGGTGCAGAATGCGCCAACTTGTTGACGCAAGTGCTCCGGATTCCCGGCCTCTATCAGTTCAAAGATCCGGGCCATCCCTTCCTCTGCCGCCTACTCGTGCATAACGCCGAGAAGCTCAAGCCCTACGAACTGGAGCACGTTCGGACCGTTCTCGATGCGCTCGACGTCTTTCCGCTCGAAAAGGGGAGGGAAACCAGGCAGAGCGGCATTTCTCGCGAGCCTACCGGCAAGCCAAAACGGAAATGGGAGGAGGGTCTTGCAGGGGTGGAGGACGGAAAGCGCAGCGCAACCGCGGCATCGCTCATCGGCAAAATCCTCTGGCACGTCCCCGAAGAACTCTGGGAGACGGCCGGTTGGGGCGGACTGAAGGAATGGAACAAACGGAACCGCTCGCCGCTCCTCCAGCGGGAACTCCGCGCGATTTTCGAGACTATTGCCAGGCGGGAGCTCATGAAGCGGCAGCCCGGTAAACGGGGAGCAAGTCTGCACGGAACGCCTGCCACGTTCCCGCTGGCAGGACCGGAAAAAAGTATCCTCATCCAGAGCCCGCCTGGCACGACGGCCGCAGAGATCTATCTGAGCATCCACTGGCATGCCCGAGGGGATGCCGGCGGGGGAAAGTCCCCGGCTCCTGCATGTTCCTCCTCATCCGATGCCAGCGCCTATTGAGAGCGACGGCATCACGGCGGGGGCAGATGCCCTGCTCTGCTACCTCAAGGAACTCGACACTTACTGGAAAGTCTGCGAAGCGCATCGTATCACGGCGATCGCTACAGTGACCGACGCCGGCCTCCAGGTTTCCCGGCATGTTCGCTTCTCAGCGGGAGCGCTTGCCTGTCTGCGAGCAAGCATCGAACGGTTGCCGGGCTGGGAGAAAACTCCCTTCTGGCTCGCGGCGGGAAAGCATTGGAAACGGCTCACTCAAGGGCTGAAGACGAAATTGGAACGTGCTGATAGGCGGCAGCTCATCGCACTCCGAGGCGTCGAATGGGAGGAACGCGCCCTCCTCGTGAACGCCTTCCTGGAAATGCAGGAAGACACGCTCCAGGTCGATGTCCTCCAGCCGTCGGTCCCTCTGGATCTTCCAGATCTCCCACTCCGGGCAATCGCTTCCATCCTCCGCTGTCACGAACACGTGCTTCCGGTGTCCGTCACTCCAGCGCTGCCGTTCCCTCCCAGCCGCGACGCGGTTTCCCTCGAAGCCTACCTCCGGCGCGCCACACCCCAGGATCTCTGTGTCAGCCAGTGCTTTTGGCTTCCCGGCGCGGAAAGATAGGCACCTCCCTGTCGGGTGCCGGTGGGGCGTCCCAGACCGCCATTGCTGGTCAGTCCTTCCCTTCGTCACTTTCTCCTCCTTCCCTCCTCCTCCGTGGCACACAAGAAAAAACGTCGGCCAGCGGCAACGCAGTGGTGGATCGGCTACTGCCGGAAATCCACGGACTCGGAAGATAAGCAGGTCAATTCGCTGCCTGACCAGGGTGTGATGATTACCAACTACTACGCCCGTCTGCCGGACGCGGAGCGACGCCATCCGCTGCGCATTCTGCAGGAAGCCCAGAGTGCGTATCATCCCGGCCGGGCGGTCTTTGGGGATATCCTCCGCATGGCCGATGGCGGTGAAGTGCGTGGGGTCATTGTCGTCCATCCCAACCGTGTCAGCCGCAATCACGCTGACTCCGGCGCCTTCGTCCAGCGCCTGGTCGAGGGCACCATCCCATCGCTCGATACCACCTCCGGCAAGCGCTACACGGGTGCGGACTCCAACGACATTTTCATGCTCACCCTGGAGGGGGCGATGAGCTGGAAGGATAGCCGCGACAAGGGAGATCGGATCTTGCAGGCCATGCGAATGCGGGCGACGGAGGGGAAGCACATGGGATTGGTGCGTATAGGCTACAAGAGCGTCTACCGCCCGGACGGGACTCCCATACTGGAACCGGATCCTGCAACTGCCCCGCAAATCCGCCGCCTCTTCGAGATGGCCGGGATGGGAACGTATTCTGTGCGGTCCCTCGTCGCCGAGGCCGACCGGATGGGGCTGCGAAGCAAGAAGGGCAACAAGTTCTGGGTCTCGAATCTCCATGCCATCCTGCGCGATCCACTCTACAAGGGGATGATCCGCTTCGACGGCATCATCGCCAGGGGCCGGCACGAGCCGATTGTCGAGGAGGAGTTGTGGGAACAGGTGCAAGACCTCCTCCGCGGCCGGCGCACGGACACGGGGCGAGCGAAGGACCCCGGCCTCCGCGAACTTTTCGTCTTCGGCAATCTCATCCGGTGCCCCGGCTGTAGTCGCAGCCTGTGCCCCTACCGCGTGAAGGGGAAGTACGTCTACTACGAGTGCAAGAACCCCCGTCGCCACTGCGGCGTCTTGGTGCCGCAACCTGCCCTTGTCGAACAGCTACCCCCCCTCTTGCAGAGCGTGACCCTCGACAAAGGCAGTCTGGACGCCGTGCGTGCTCGGCTGCTCGCGCAACACAAGGCACGGAGCGGCAACGACGCCGAAAGCCGCCAGGCAGGGCAGGCCGAGTACCAGAAAGTGGTGAAAGAGATCGGCGACATCTTCACTCGCCGGACGGAAGCCGAGGAACTGGGTGTGCTCGATGTCGTGGACCGGCGGCTGGCGGAACTGCGTCGGCGCCGGGAGGAGTTGCAGGCCGCCATGCAGCCCGGCACGGAAATGGATGAGAGCTGGATTGACAAGGCGGTGAAGAGCTTCATGCTCATCGAACTGCTTCGGGAAGCCATCATCTTCGGATCGAGGCACTCGCGGGAGATGGCGATGAAGGCCCTGGCATCGAACTACACGGTAGACGGGAAAAAGCTCATCCCGAAGCTCAGATCCCCATTTCGGCAGTGTGCCGAACGCAGGGGTGTTCAAGAGTGGTGCACCACTCTGTACGACGTCCGAACTGAAATCGTCCAAACCTGTGATTTGCTGCAAAGTGCGTATGCAATCCTGAAGCAGCCCTCCCCCTTTCGGCCTGAACTGAAGATGTCATCAATCCCGGCGACAAGAGGTTGATGGGCACTTCTGGGCATCACCCCTCCAGCCGATCCTCCCTCTCCTCCACGAGACGGAGCAACCGTCGCTTGAGTTCTTCTTGAAGTCGTTCCACCGCATTCACGAGTTCTCCCTGGATCTCCCGTTTGCGGACGGCGAGGTTGTTCACCGCCGGAAGGTAGGTATCCTCCGTATTCCAGCCGCACAGCACGAGGTACTCGATCTCCCGAAGGACCAATTCTCCGAACGCCTGCACGGCCCGCTTCCGGATCTGGCGAACCTCATGATCGAAGACAGCGAGGGCTGCCTGCCGACGCTTCGCAAGATCGCCCGGCAGCACAGCCTGCAGGATCGCTTCGATGTCGGGACCGATCGGTCGCGGTTCCTCCCTGCGCGGCCCTAGGAGCTTTTCGAGGTTCTCCCGAAAGATCCGCTCGGCCTCAGCCCCGTCCTCGCCGCGTACCAGTGCTGCCAGGTAATCCTCGTAGAGCCGCTGCGCTTCCTGCTCTTGCTCAGGGGTGGGATCGGCCTCGAAGAATCGGTGCAGATCATCGGGGAACATGGTCGAAACGTAGCAGACCACCTTCCCTCGTCGAGAGCGCTGCCCTGCATCTGCGGTCCATCGTGGAACGACCGTCATTTCCGCCCTTCCACGATGATGTCGGGGCTGTAGTGTTCCTGATCGTCATTCTCTCCGGCAGACAGGGCGACACCGAGGACGTTCGATCGCCTGTCGATGGATGTGCTGCTGCCTGCCCGTCAAGGTGCCGGATGGGCCTTCCGCTCGCAGACCGGCGAACTGGCATCGAGATGGCGTAGCCGCTCTTCGGCTTCCGGGGTGCGGGGAATGTCGAAGATCGCCCCCAGGTAGAGGGGTGGCAGAGACGAGGGATCCTCCTCCAGCAGATGGCCATCTGCTTGCGACTTCGCATTCCACGCGTCGGCCATCTGACGGACGCACTGCAGCACCGTAACCGTCTTCACCGCCTCGGGATGGAAGCCCTTTCACGGTGCAGGGTGTCCTTGGTCTTTGTGCATCGGGAGAATGATCGGTTCGTCGGCGTCCTCGGGGATCGGTTCGGACGCCGACGGCGATGTTGCCGGCTGAGCGGCGAACAGGTTCCCCTGAGGCACGTCGGGCAGCACGGGATCGAGGATACGGTAGTCGTAGGGACCGCCGGGATAGTCGTTGCGGTTGATGATTTTCCCGTCTGCCATGCGCTGCGGTTGGGGCACGGCATCGTAGGTGATCGCTGGGTAGCAACTCGGCATCACGCAGGGATCGATGATCTGCAGCCGGAGCGTGGAGTCGTACTGGTAACCGGAGGATCTCTCGCTATTGTCGGTCGTGTCGGATGCCATGCCTACTCTCCCTGTTGCTCGGATGGCCCTTGATCGTTGGACCACAGATGGATGGCGATGGTATTGCCCTCCTGCACGTCGGGATCTGGTCTGCGGGCGGCGGGGGATCGAAGATGCGGTTTGCCATTGGTATCCTCGACTCGCTACCTCCGCCCCGTCCGACGGTCGTGAGAGGTTTTCCCGAGAAGATATCAGAGAGGTCCGGCGTTCTCCACGAAAAAATCAGTGTGTGGAACTTCCGCCTGTACTCCCCCGATTCCGGCTCTCCTCGCCTTCACCGCCTTCTGGACCGCCCTGCGGACGGACGCCCGCCAGCGGAGGGCGAACTTTGAGCAGTTGTTGCAACGCCGGTGCGAACACCCGGAGAGCGGTGGAGCATTGCGGGCGATGAGCGACCACGCCATCGAATCCGAGGAGACGAGGTGCTCGTAGGAGCGCTCAAGGCCTCTCGTGGAAAAGCCGAACGCATGAAGGTTCAGTCCGAGGCCGGCAAGTTCGGTGATCAACTGCTCGGCCTCGTCGGTATCCTGACGCCGGCAGACGCTTCCGAGCCCCACCCGCGCCTCCTGCCGCAAATCCACACCGGCGCGGTCGAAAAGATCGAGGCACCTCAGATACTGATCTCGCGTCCATCCCTGCAAGACCGGAATCCCGGGGAGATCGGCGGCCTTGTCTTTCAGCAGGAGGAAATTGTTCACCGTCCGACGCTGGTGCTCGCTCACCGAGAGCCCGGTTTTCTCGATCATCTCCGGTTCACACATCCAATCTTGCTGACAGCTCCCAGCAAGGCAGCCGATCTCGGCGATGAACTGCCGCACCTCGCGGATGTACTGCGCCGCAGGGACGGTCCACCGACCGAAGAGGGAGAGTTCACTGAACCCGCCCGAATCGAGCGCCCACGGGCACTTGGCCCTGGGCAGCTCGAAGAGGCGGGCGAGAGTGCGGCGGGACACGAACAGCGGCACCTCCAGTTGCGCCAGCCACTCCGGTTTATGCGTGCCCAGAAAAAACGTGAACGACGAAGGACGATCCATGTTCTGAGCGTAGCGCGGAACACTCCGCCGCAAAGATGCGCGACCTGCTTCTGCACCTCATGCGAGAATCGTTCGGCTCAGACCGCCGTGGTATGCTCCCTGCGCCTCCGCCATGACGAACGTCTCGAACGCCAACTTCGGTCCCCTGATCGCCTACCTCATTCCAGGCGTGACGGTCCTCGCGGGCCTGAGCCCCTTCTCGCCGACACTGCAATCGTGGTTCGCCACCGCTCCGGAGAACACGCCGACCCTCGGCGGTTTCCTGTATCTCACCGTGGCAGCTTTGACGGCCGGCATGACGGTGAGCGCGGTCAGGTGGGCTCTGCTCGATACGGTCCATCGCCGGACTGGACTGCCGCCCCCGCCTATCGATTTCTCGCGCCTGGGGAAGAATGTGGAAGCGTTTGGCCTGCTCATCAGAATCCATTACGAACACTACCTGTTTTACAGCAACATGGTCCTCGCCACGGCGCTCGCCTACGGCTCGTACCGGGCGTCCCTCGGCGGTCTGTTTCCCGTGCGCTGGCTCGATGTCGCCTTCATCGCCGTCGAGATCGTCTTCTACGCCACCTCGCGAGACACGTTACGCAAGTACCACACCCGCAGTGAGCAGATCCTCTCGGCGAGGGGGGGGGCAGCGCCATCGTCTCGTTCGAGGCCCCGAAAGGTTCATGGTCTCCGTTAGCTCTCGGGTGTCAGTGCAACTTCGAGGCGACGCACGAACTCGGGGAGGGTGAGGCCGAGGGCCTGGCAGAACACCCGGATCTCGATGATGTCCAGACGCCGATCCCCGCGCTCGACCTTGCTCACGAAGGTCTGTGTCTCGCCGATGCGTTCGGCCAAGACGGTCTGCGTGAGCCCGGCCTGCGTGCGGGCCTCGCGCAGCAGCCGGAGGACGACTTCGTACTCCTGGGTGTAGATCGTTTTTTCCATCCCGGCCTTGCCTTTCGCCTGGCCGGATGGTAAAGTCATAAATCGAATAGTCAAAATTCGACTATCGGCCCAGGTACAGGTTCCAGGACAAAAGGAGGATGCATCATGGCGAACGGTGGACACCCCAAACCGCAGCCCCAGCCCAAACCGGACGAGCAGAAGCCGGCCGACCAGGGCGCTTCGACGCAGACCCAGAGCGGGCCGAAGAAGTGAGCCCGAGTTTCCGGCGATCCTGACGCTGAAGGCCCGGTTGGAGCATCAAAGGTCTCCAACCGGGCCTTCCTCTTTTCCGTGCTCCGCGATCAGTCCGTTTCTTCGGCAAAGTGAGTCCGAGGATGTGTCACGCAGCATCGCCGTCCACCAATGTCCGCAGCCGGTCCCGCAATGCCAATCGCGCTTCCTCAATGCACCGCTCGGCCTCGGGCTTCGGATACAGGTACGCGAGGAACTTTGCCTCGGCGCCGTAGCGGTGGATTTCGTCCCAGGCCTGGCCATCCCTGCCGGCCTGTTGGAGATGCTGGAGGAGCGAGCGGATCTCGACGTCGGTGGGGTCGGATTCAGCCATGCTCGCACGCTACCGTCGGGTTGTCCTGTGTGCGAGTGCGGAGCCTGCTTGTGCAACCCATCGCAGCAATGCAGAAGCCTGGCTGTCTTGCGGTGCGCGGCGAGGTCAGGACGAACCATCGAGGCTCCTCTGCTGTTGCAAGAACGCTTCGTTGGGCAACCGGCTTCCGCTCTCATCCTGGCCGACAAAGTGGCCTACCTCCTGACCGACACCAACACTCAGACCCCACAGTGCCCTGAGTTACGTGGTTCAACGTCTTATGTGGCCCAGCGCTGTTTCACCGTGGCAAATCGGTGAGGAAGGCCGTCTTTCAGGGCACATAACCATGTGTCTTGCAGTCGCACGAAGGTGAGCGCGGCGAGGGTTTCCTTCGCTTTCGGACCGAACGCCTACCTTCGCTCCGGGGCGTCGATCCCGTGCAGCCGGATCGTGTGCTGGGCCTTGGCGGCGTCGAGCACGGCCAACGTGTCCCCGTCGGCGACGGCGACCACCTTGCCCGAGATAGTGGCGGGGCCAGCGGCCCAGAGCGGGGCAGCGATCAGCAGGAATAGCGCGGGCAGGACTCGGCTCATCCGGGGAGGAGAGACCGCGCCAGGCCGGGCTGGCAAGCGGCAGTTGCCCAGATTTTTTGCCTCGGCCTCGGTCAATGGCGGGTGGCGCAAGCATCGAACCAGATGAGTCTTAGCAAAGCAGGGAATTTTTTTTATACTAATTTGCTTATTGATGAGTACGAATTATGTGTTTATTGACTTGATTCCGTACCGAAGTTCTGCTTTATTACGAGAGCCCGATCAGCCAACCCTGGAGGAACATCATGACTCTCGCCGTCACGAAGCAGACCAGCAGCGGTGTCGAGGAGACCCGCCGCGACGTCACGCCGAAATCGGACTCGGCGCGGAAGCAGCCCCCGTCCGGGCCGACCGCCATCACCACCACCGACACCCCGTCGGGCGGCCCCAACAGCGACAAGCTGATGGCCGCGATCAGCGTGCTGCGGGCCGAAGCCCTCGGCCTGCAGGCGGTCGAGGCCGACCCGAAGCACCAGAAGTCGCTGACGGAGGCGCTCGACGCCCTCGACGTGGCCGAGTGGGGCGTCGCGCAGGGGTACGCCACGCCCAAGCACTCGGTGGTGGTTCGCACCGGGGCGTACAAGATGTACAAGGCGGCGGAGAAGCTGGTGGCCGAGGTGAAGAGCCCACCCCCGCCGCCCGCCCCGAAGGCCGAGAGCGCCTTGCCCTCGGAGGCGTTCATCGGATGAGTATCGAACAACGCACACCAGAAGGCGGGGGCTAACAACCCCCGCCTTCTGGTTTTTAGGTCAGCGGAACAGCAGGTAGATCAGAACGGCCGCCAGAGCCGCCACCACCGGCAGGGCCGTCCTGCGGACGATCTGGAGCGGTGTGACCTCTAGTTGCGTGGCGGTGAAGACGACCACGGCGGCCACCGGCGACATCGTGCGGCCATGCGATCCGGCGATGGCACCGAGCGCGCCGAGGTCGAGCGCGCCGGAAAGGTCCGTGGCGCTCAGCCCAGGGAGCACCGCCAGCGAGAACGCCACGCTCGGTGCGGTCGCCGACCCGCTAACGAAGCCCAAGAGCCAGATGAAGAAGCCGGCGGTCAACTTTCCCGCCGGGCCGCTGTTCCCCACGAGCTTCACGAGATAGTCGATCATGCCGAGCGCCTTCATGGAGTCGATGAGGCTGGTGGCGACGATCAGTAGGGAGACGACCCGAGCGTAGCCGAACCCCATTCCCTCGAAGAAGGCCTTCGTGTCGGCGGACGGGTCGGTTCGTGACACCAAGACCGCCACGACGGTGGAGATCAGGATCGCGTGCGTCACGGGCAGCCCGTTCGGGTATGTGTCGAGCAACCAGGGGAACAGGCCGAACTGCGGCCAGGTCGAGAACAGCATGACGATGGGCAATAGCGGGAGTGCGGCCCTCAGCAGGTTCACCCGCCCCTCGCCCTCCGCCCCGACGTCTGTCGGAGTCACGGGCTGACCCGGCTCGGGCGAGCCGCCGGACGCCTCGGGCATGGGAAGCCGCGATCGGCGGTTGAGTACCCAGAAGACCGTGACGGCCGTCACGAACCCGATCACCTGCGGTATGGCTAACGCCCGCCACGCGGCGGGGATAGTGCCGCCGTTCTTCGCGGTGCTGCTGACGATGGCGGCGATCTCCGAGTCGCCGGGGTTCAGAAGGTCGCCCCCGATTGAGCACCCGAGCACCAGGGTGGCGGCGATGGTCTGCGGGCTGTACCTTGCGGCCCGCATCAGCGGGATCAGGATCAGGCTGAGGGCGGCGACGACTGCGGTCTGGCTGACGATGGCGATGTTGACGATGAAGCCCGCAGCGCAGCCGCCAGGAATCAGCAGCCACGGCACCCGCCGCATCGGCGAGGTCAGGAGGCGCACGAGGTCGCGGTCGGCCCCGATCCGCTTGAGCACGAATGAGTAGCCCATCGCCGAGCAGATCGGGCCGATGATGTCGCCATTCGCCATCATTGAGCGGAAGGCGTCAAACGGAATCCACGGCCTCCCCGCGACGGCGGCAAGAACCAGCGCAGCGGCGAATAGCACCAGCCGGACGTCCTGCCCCCGGACGAGTGCGTACGCGGCGGCGGCGAAGACGAGGATGATGGCTGCGTTGGTCAACATGCCGCACCCGCCTTGGTTGAGATGGAAACAGGGCGGGGACGAACCCGCCGGCTGGTCAGCGGCCCGCTACGACGTGAGCCACCCTCGGCGCGTTCTCCCGGTCGATCAGCCCGGCGAAGTCCGTGTAAAAGCCGGCCAGGTCATCCTCATGGTCGCGGATGCCGCGGATCACCAGCGGGTCATCGACAGAGGTGAACGACGTGATCGCGGCCGTGGCGCAGCTTGCGTGCTCTGGCTCGACCTCGCAGTGCGCCCCCAGCCACGCGCTGCGGACGCCGAGCCTTTCCCACGCGGCGTTCAGCTCGACGAACTCGCCGATCGAGACGAACTCCACGGCCCAGTGGTAGCCGAGGTTGTACTTCGCTTTGTCGAGCGCCGCCAAGTCGGTCCGCTGGAGGTTCGCCAACATCCGGCCCGACCAGAAGCGGCCACGTTCAAGCCACGGGTTGCCTTGATCCGACGGGTAACGTGCGGGCCACGGCTTCCCGGACGCCTTGCGGTAGAACTCGGTGAACAGCTTGCGGTGCGGGCCGAGCAGGGGGCGGTCCGGCTCGATGCCGAACTCGGAAGCGAACGGGCGAAGCACGTTCTGCATCGCCAGGTAGCGGGCCTCGTAGTCCGAGTCGTCCTGGGCGGCCTGGACGTTCGCGGCGATGACGGCGAACATCAGGTCGAACGACTCGCAGAAGTACCCCATGCCGAGCAGGGCGTCGGGGTACGCCGACTTCGGCATCTCGGGCAGGCGTCGGCAGAACTGCCCGATCGCGGCGGCCGCCTTCCCCCTCAGATGAGCGGCGAGCCGCTCTCCTCCCCCTGGGGCAGTCGGCGTATTGGGCTCGTGGTTCGTCAAGGACATCGCGGTTCCCTAGTTCGTTGTGTGGATAAAGTCGGATCGGTGACAGCCGCCTTGTGGCCTGCCAACTTCAGTCGATATCCGCACCGCGCCGCCGTCTAACGTTGTGGTGCGGATTGGCTCGGAAACAGCCATCGCTACCTCGACCCATCCCTAGTCGCCCGACGGGTGGCGCTTGCTCTTGGCCGTTCCCGTTGCGGCTTCCCGCTGCCCCCGCGGCCGGTAAGCACGTTCCAGCGCCCTGATCTTCTCGAGTTCCTCCTCGACCTTTGCAAAATCGGCGATGCCGGTCTCCCCGATGTCGTCCGCGTACTTCTCCAGGATCCGGTAGTAAACGCCTGACTCGACAAGCCTGTCGAGAGCGCAGTTAACGGCGCTGAGCAACTGCGGCTCCCGCCACGACACGATGAAGCCGTACGGAACCTTGCATACCGACTCATGCAGATCTAGCAGTGACGCGATGCCTGCGTTGCCGAGTTGTTCCGCCTGGTAGCAGTGGAGTTGCCCCGTGATCACGCAGCGATATTTGTCCTGCCGCATCGGCTCGTCGAGCAGATTCATCGCCACCTGTTCGGGCAGGTTGTTGTTGTCCACCGCGCTGGCGTATTCCGTGAGTTGGTCGTCTGGAATTTTCGCCCCGAAGACCGCCGGGCCGAGCAGCGACGCCCCCCACTGGCCGATGTTGCCTGGGATGTACTCGAAATGCAGCATGTCGATGTTCGCCACCCGGGAACCGCCGACCGCCCTCGCCGAGAACGTCTGCTTGCCCTCGGCGGTGATGATGGCGTTCATCCCCGAAAGGAGGGCCGGTAGCGGCTTGGACAGTTGGCACGTGAACATGCGGTAGGGGGCGAGCAGCACCATCGGCGCGAGGATGTCCACCTCCGCGTTGACCAGCAGGCTGCTGGGCACCTCGTCCCAGTTCATCGGCCGGGGCGCCCAGTCCGCCTTCAGGCCGAGCCACGCCGCGACCTGGTCCGTGATCTCGCGGATGAAGCCGATCGGCTCGCCCCCCTTCTCGATGGTCTTCAGGATCGGGGCATTCACGACCCAGCCGACCCGCAGCTTGGGCAGGCCCACGGTTCCGGCGTCGGCGATCGCCTGGCTGGGCGCGGGGTTGAACCCGCTCCAGGCCAGCTCGTCCTTCCGCTCGACGACCGCCTCGGTCTCGTGGACGATCCTCGCCCACGCCACGTTGTGGTCGAGCCCCCCGACGGTCGCAAACCCCCTGGCGCGGAGAAGCTCGTTCAGGACGATAGGCAGGCGCTGCCGGTAGGTAAGCTGGCCGTCGGCCGCTACGAACCTGCGTTGCGGGTCGAGCAGGAAGCCCTTCCTGTCCGGCACGTACCCGTCCATCAGGGTGACTATGGCCCATGCGAGCGAGGCGATGTTCTCCCGCGACGGCAGGCGGTCGAGCCGGGAGGTCCATGCGTACAGGAGCGGCTGCGAGATCCCGGCCGCGTCGGCGAGCAGGTCGTACCCGCTGGTCCGGTCGTACTTCTTGCGGATCAGTTCGAGGTAGTGCCGGAGCAGCCCGGCGAACCGGTTGCGGACGGGCGACCCGGCCACCCCTTTGCGGCTCTGCGGTCCCCGCTTCTTCGCCCCCTTGGCGGAGGATTTGACGGCCTTCCCCCCAGCGCCGTCGCCCGGCTTGGCTTTGCCCTCCAGTTCGGTGAGCCACTCAGGGCGCTGCTCCTCCTCCCCGCCCGAGTCGATCAGCGCCTCCAGTTCCAGGATTTTTACGTCGTTATCTTCCAGGATTGCTTGCCAGTGCTCCCCCATTCCGCCGAGTTCCGCCATCCTCTTCAGATCGTCGCGGCGGGCCTCTAACTGCACCTTGAGCTGCACCCACCGGCTGGCCGGAAGTTCTTGCTGCTTGCGGCTCATGCGAACCTATCGTTGTGGCAGAGGCTGCCTTGGCCTGGGCGGCGACAAACCGACCGGGAGCGGCGATACCACAAGAAGTACCGCCGCACAAGGCTAAACGTTCTATACACATTGTACCAAACACCGGGACGGTTGGCCAGACTGCCCGGTGCAGAAAGTCTTATACGCTTCGGTCCAGCACGGCGCAGTAGCTTCGAGCGAACGACTGCGGTCGGCCGGGCTACAAGATGCGAAGGAACTCCATCAGCCCGGCGTCCTCCTTCCACGGCTTGCCGGCCTGCCCGCCGCCGACCTCGCAGTTGGCCAGCGCCTTGGCCTTCGTCTCCAGGTCCACCTCGGCGTACACGTTCGTCGTCGCCAGCGACACGTGACCCAGCCAGGCCCGGATTGTGTTGATGTCCACCCCGGCGCGCAGCAGGTGCGTCGCCGTCGTGTGCCTGATCACGTGCGGACTCACCCGCTTGCTCGCCAGCTGCGGCAGGTCCTCCGTCACCTTCGCTGCGTAGCGCTCCACCAGGGCGTGAATCCCGAACCGCGTCAGCGGTTCGCCCCGCCTGTTCAAGAAGGCGTGCTCTTGCGTGCCGCGACCGCTCACCAGCGGGAGCAGCTCGTTAACCGTCCTGGCCCACATCGGGCAGCGCCTGAGCTTGTTCCCCTTGCCCCGGATCAGTACCGACGACGGGTCGCTCTCCGGCTTCAGGCCCAGCTGCAGGTCGCCGACCAGCACATGCGCCGCCTCGTCGGCTCGGGCGCCTGTGTTGTACAGGAACAGCAGCACGGCATGGTCCCGGCGACCCTGGGCTGTCGCCTGGCCCGGGGCGGCGAGCACCGCGTCCATCTCCGCCTTCTCCAGGTACGTGATGAGCGTGCGCGGCGCCTTCTTGAACGGCACCGCGCGCACCTGCCCGCACCACTCGATCAACTCCGGTGCGTGCAGCCCCATGAACCGAGCCAAGGTGTGGATGGCGGCCAGCCGTTGGTTCCGGGTGGTGATCGCACAACCCCGCTTCTCCTCCAGCTCACCCAGGAACTGCCGCACCCGGTCGGCGGAGACATCGGTCACCGCCAGGCGGTCAATCGGCTTGCGGGCGCGCCTGGTGACGAACGGGAGCAACAGCCGCAGGGTGTCGCGGTAACTCCGCTGGGTGTTGCGTGAGAGGTTCCGCTTGCTGACCAGGTGCTCCAGCAGGAACCGGCGAACCCACGGTCCGAGCAAAGAAGTGTCACGCATGGCCGTTCTCCCCGCAGGCGTATCGCTCGAAGCGAGTGCTGGCCTGCCGCAGCAGCTCCGGCGTCATGGTCAGGTAAACTTGCGTGTCGGCCAGGCTGGCATGGCCGAGATACACGGAGAGGTGATACACCAGCCGCTGCACGTCTGCCCCCTGCCGATACCACTCTGTCAGCCGGTCCAGCGCGAAGGCATGACGAAGATCGTGCAGCCGGGGCTGGTAACGGCCGCCGTCGGTGCGCCGGATACCGGCACGCTCCCGGAGCCTCGTGAAGGCGCTTTGCAGCGTGCATCGGTGAACCGCCCCGCCATGCCGGCCAACGAAGAAGGGGCACTCGCCACCGGCCGACGGATGGGCAACCGCCCGCCACTGCGCGTAATCGCTCAGCACTCCAGTCAGATCCGGGCCGATCGGGACCAGCCGGGACTTGAAGAACTTGGTGTTGCGGATGATGAGCAGCGCGGCCGCGAGGTCCACGTCGGCGACCGACAGGTGCATCGCCTCGCCGGGGCGCAACCCCGCGCCGTACGGAGTGCTCCGGTCCGCGTTGTCCGGCTTGCGTCTACGCTTCTCGCTGGAGCACTCCGGATAGAATCCTTTTCGTTATGTGGGGGAGCACATAACCCGAGCACTCATCGTCCCAAGAGAAGAGTTGCATCTGCCCGCGCTCCTCGCCGGTGCGGAAGTCCACGAGATCGAGGGGGATGAGCGAGCGATGGAGGAACGCCTCGCCCCAGACTCCCGGCAACCCCAGCCGGATCGTACGGTCGAATGCCACCGTCTCCTGCCATTCCGCGGCCGAGCGACGCTTCAACTCCCGCCAGGTCGGGTCGCTATGATAGGGACAACCGAGGCACGCGGATTTCGGCGGAACGCGGTAGCCGTGGGCTTTCAACCACGCCACGCAGTCCTGGCGGGTCATGCGGCGGTCCACGAGCGGATACCTATTGATGATGTAGGCGACCCGGCTCCGACGCACTCTCCGCCACTCGTCATAGGAGATGCCGAACCACTGATCCACGCAGCCGGGAGGAGCCGTGGGCCTTTTCCGCGATGAGGCGGATCCGAGTGTGTATGGGCCGAATCTTGTAAAATTCCGTGCATTTCCTCCAGAGCATGCCGCCGCGATCAGGGGTGTCGTACTGTCCTTTCTCATCGCGGTTTCGCACGAAGAACGGCGGATTGGCGACACGGCTTTTCCCCTGGGCGGCATCGAGGAGATCTTGGCGCAGGTTGCCACTGCTCACGCGGTAGAGGGGAATGCCTCCTTCCTTCGCTTTCCCTTCGAGCCAGTCCAGGTGCTCGTAGACCGCCTGTGGTTCCCACCCGGTGTCGGCGAAGATGGCGCAGTCGAGACGCTCGGCGAATTCCCCGTGCAAGGCCATGAGCAGCACGGTCGTACTCTGCACGCCGGCCCCGAGCGAGAGAATCCGGAGGAGCGGTCCGGCACTCGTTTCCTGTGCTGTGACGGGCGAAGCGGGGCTCATGCCGGGACCGTACCAGCCCAGCGGACACGCGAAAGACGGGAATACTGCGGATGCAGGTGATCCGGCCTCCGGACCTCGCCGACATCGACACACATGCGTTCCTTTTCCCGGCAGGTGCAGCCGCCACGCTTGCGTCCTGGCCCGAATGGCAGCGAGCATCCTCCCATCCGTTCCTTTCCAGCACAGTGGGATCCGAAGCTTGGAATTCACGTGACTTGAAGTCGCGGC
>JADMIO012731161.1_pt1 | contig 25601 bp, 34 predicted proteins | sample 8958161 | NCBI WGS metagenome assembly JADMIO01 (sample SAMN16585339, study PRJNA669376) | soil metagenome | isolation source: Crop rotation soil | place: USA: Cullars Rotation, Alabama | collected 2011
GCGACAACTTGTCCACGTGGAATTCTAAGCTTAGGATCCCAATGTGCTGGAAAGCGGGATCGGATGCGGCGTGCATACGGAATCGCGTCCTGCGTGTGCCTGAACATGCGGGCAGGGTTGGCGCAGATTCGCATGGTGCAGACGCTACGCGAGGTTCACCGCCACTTCGCCGGCCCGGTGGCGCAGCTGGCAACCGCGGCGTTCTTGTGCGGTCGAGCGCACGGGCAGCGCGCTGCGGAAGCGACAGACGAACTCATCCCGGCAGCACCCGCGATGGTGGCGGACGCGTTGTGCCACCCGGGATTGCAGGAGCAGTTCGCCGAGATCGATGAGATTGCTGCCGAGGCGACGCTGCAAGTGGTGGGCACGCTGCAGTATGCGGTGGGCCAAGCACACGCGGTGGACCTGCTATCTCAGTGGGAGGGATTCGCACGGTTCTGCGCAGATGTGCTGGAAATGGATGCGCTCAGCCTCGTGCTCGCGTTTGGGCTCGGCGCAGGCGATCTGGCCACGGACGTCCGTGCGGTGTACCCCCAAGTCTCTGCATGTGAGGCTGAAGTTTCGCGGTGGTGCGAGCAGTGGGGTCAACGCTGGGCGCGGTGGTTCGGACGGCGCCGCTGACGGGATGCAAATGCGACCGTCGACGTCGCTCGCCACCTAGAAGACCAACATTCAAACTGGAGTTGCGGTTAGGTCGTACGCGAAGGAGACTGTTTCCTGCGACAATCGTACGCGGCTGGGGACTCCTTGTATGGCAACGTTGCTACCGGGAATCGTCCCAGAGAACGCCAAGTCCAAGCTTAGCCGGTTCAAAGCGTCTTCCACGGGACCGGCAAGGTCGTCGTTGAATCGGTCGCGGAGATAGATTGACACCATTGCCTTCGCGATCAAGTATACGACGTTCAGTCCGACACGCGCGAAAATGGCACGCGCGCCGACCAAGTCCGTGTCGATGCTGGTCACTTCGATGCGTATCTTTCCGCCTTCGATGACTAGGCGGAACATCCCGGTCACGGTCAGCACTTGGCGGCCGTGACGCGCGATGCTTACCACCGCCTGAACCTGTTCGTCGATCACGCTGATCGCGACGAATTCCACGCGGTTTCCGCCGCCGCGATCGGGCCTTCCGTCCTCGCCGAACCGAATTACGAACTCCGAGTTACCGAGCGCCGCAGTTACTGCAGCGTTGACGTAGCGCACGTCGAAGGAACATACGAAGTCACTGCAGCCGTCTTGTCGAACAAGCCCGGCCAAATTTCTGTCGCTGGGCGCCGACGTACCGAATCCGCTCTTGATCGCCAGCCCGACCGCTGCATCGGCCGCTCTGTACAAATAGACATGCGACTTCGTTGCTATTCCTCCCACCGCGACTCCGCCCGGCAGACGGCTGTCGAGATCTGAGGGGACCGAGACCGGGACGAATTTATCGGCCGCACGTAAGTTGTCCTGCAAGATCACCGACAAGCCCGTTTCAACAAATTGTCGAGTACCAGCGGGTACCGCCCCTAGCTCCAGTTGGACCACGCGGGGCTGATCGAGCCTGATGACGAGGCCTTGCCGCCCGTCGATGTCCATGACTTCGAGATTCGTGCCGACCTCGACGACAGCTTGAAGAGGCAGCCGCAGATCGTAGAGCGGGTTGCCCTGGTACGTGAGCCCGAACTCAACGTCGCCGCGGGCATAACTCAGCAACCGCCAGTCGGTCGTTATTCTTTCACGCTGCTCCTCGCCACCCCGCGTCCACGGGTCGGTCAGTTCGAGAGTGTACTTCAGGGCGAACCCGGGGTACTTGTCGTGCTCCGGATTCAACCACTTCTCGGAAAACTTGAAATCCCATGCACGCGCTTTGGCGGCGGCCTCAAGGATCCGGTTCACCGCCGACCGGGATAGCTCCAACGAGACATCAAATCCGCTCAAGCTCATGGGAGTCCAAAGAAAACGGTGTACGAGTAGTCCTTGGGGTCCGAAGAACTCGCGTCTCCGTGTCCATGCCCCAGGCATTCGAACTTCAGCTCAAGCTGCAGCTTATTGTTCTTTCGCCACGGCAGGCGAAGGTTCTCACTCAGCTGCAAGTTGTCTGGGATGACGTCGAACATATCGAGGAACAACAAAATAATAGGCCCGAGCGCGGTAACGACGAAGAGCAGGTTTACGCCGCCGTCCTTCGCAAACCCGATCGCCGCATCCCATTTGCCAAGAACGAACGAGATCACCGCGAGAATGAAGTCTCTCGCAGCGGCAATCGCACGGACCGCCTTTTCCCAGAACGAATCCTCGTTCTCGATGGTCTGGTCGACGTCGAGCATTCCAACGACATTCCGCGTCTTGCCGCCCTTCTCGACCGGAAACCCCCCGAGGTGGTACTGCAGGTACACGGCGTTGTCGGGATCCTTCGTACCGTCAAGCACGAGTTTGGTGTGGATCAAGGTCGTCATTTTGACGTCGTTGCCCACCGGTCGAATGTCGAGTTGAGCAAGGTCCTCGATGATCAGGACCTCGTGGTCCCGCGCATCGACGATCCTCGGCTTTCCCTCAACGAACTTCAGATGCAAGCCGTGCTCATCGGCGAACCGGTGCAGGACGCCGTATCGTTTCCGGCGATCCGTTTCGTTCGGCGGCGTGTTCGCGTCACGCACGCAGTACATCATCACGTAAAGCAGCAGTCGGTTTGTGAACCCGACGGTCATCTCCGCCGCCGGGTCCCAGCGGAAAGGCAGCCGGATGGAGTTGATGTCGCGAGCGCTTCGTCCCTGTATCGGGTGAGGTGAAGTTCTCTTCGTGTCGCCAATCGACACCGCCAGAAGAAGGTACGTGTCATAGGCCGCAGGATCGAACGGCTGATCCCTCGGCACGAATCCCGACGTGGCGTCGAAGTCGAGCGTGTTTTTCGGCAGGGTGACGTAGCGAACCGCGAGTTCGGGATCGTGTAATCCGCGAAGCCGCTTCAGCCCACCAAGTTGTTGGGACATTTCGATCCGGCCCAGGGTTTTGCCGCCGCTATCGAGCATCGAGCGCACCGCGGCCGCGATAATCGGCTCGAGCCGTCTCAACGGCTCGCCGCCCGCAATCGGTCGCACGGTGACGTCACGGATGTTTGTGAGATCGAGTGCGAGCCCCTCCTCGGCGGTGCCCACGCCCATCAGCCGTAGCGAGAGGACTGCCTCCGCTTCAACCACCGCGCTTGCTTCGAAGAAGGCCCCGACCACGCCATAGCCCCCTAAATCCAGCAGTGGAATTAATCGCATGGAGACGGAGACGCGCTGCCGGATCGACAGCACGACTTCCATCTCCGTCGGCGCGACGGCCCGAAGTCTGACCCGCACGGGCGAATCAGCGCCGGGGAAATCGTTGTCCGCGATGACGAGTGAGTATTCGAGGCGTAGTGGATGCGGGTCGAGGTCTTTGTGATCGCTCTTGCGACGGTGGGCGTCCATCGCCTCCTGGGCGGCATCCGTCTTCCAAGCCTTGGCGACAATTCTTTCGACGAGGGTCCCTCGCAACGCGACTACGAGGTCGTACCCGGCGAGCAGACCGGTACTCATGGTTCGACTCCCGGCGCGGTTGGATAAGCGCTTCCGACCGGCCGAATGTTCACCAGCCAGAGCCCCGGCGCGACCGACGTGCGTCGCCGCGGTCCTGTCTCCTGTCCGAGTTTGTCCTGGACCCACCAATCGACGTCGATCTTCACAGCCATCTTCTGTGGGACATCCCGAAAACCGGTTTTGGACGGATGGAAGACAAGCAAGCCGCTCGCGAGTTCACTACGCTGTTTGGGTGTCAGCTTCACCTTCGACAGGACAGAGTAATCGACGGTGAACGTTCCCAATTCCGAGGGGTCGACGCCGCTTCCGGGCTCCGATTCAGGTCGAACTGTTATCCGTACGCCGATACCCTCCCCTTTCCAAGAATCCGCTGCTGAGTCGTAGGTCGCGAAACACATCGATCGGTCAGACCTGTTGAGCGTGGCAGCCACCAGCGGGTACGGCAGGACCTCGCCGTCCTTTTCACGGCGAAACACGATCTCAGGGTCGCTGTAGACCAGCGAGACCTGAAATGCACGGGGCTTCCGCGCAAATGTGTCGCTCGACGTGCAACAACCGCCGCCCGCAACTGACAGAATGCAAATTATTAGCAGTCGTTTCATATGCTTTAATGATCAGGGCAAGAGAGGCGTGACGTCGTAAGGGTCTTGGTCGTCCGCAAATTTCGCGGCAAAGCGTATCGGAAGGTTGAGTTCCACGGGCCGATACTGCAAAACGTCCCGGAGGCGAACGTTAATCTGCAAATCCACGAGCGGGACGCCGTTCGGATCACCGCCGTTGTTTTTCAAACCCTGCGGGTCGGGCACGCGCTCGCGTACGAACCGCATGTTCAGCCCTTCGTACAACAACCGCAGGACGAACGCGGATACGAAGAACTGCGCCGGGTCGTAGTTGCCTTGTGAGTCCGGGACCGGGGGCGTTAGCGTCGGGATCACCGACGGGTCGATCTCGTACGGCAGAATGTTCCCGTATCGAGGCTGCTCCGCCATGATGAGGAGTCCTCGCCTGAACGGCCAACGCCGTCAATTAATCGATTGAGAGCCAACATCACCTATTTAGGGGAATCGCTCGTTGAGCTTAGAGGAGGTTATATGTTCGAGTTTTTGAATGGTTGATGAGTCGCACCATATTGGTCGACGCACGGCCGCGTATCGGAATTGAAGGATCAGGGACGGTTTCTCCCATATGCAAACGCGCTTCCCGCACCAACCGCGGTGCACGACGGAGCGCTCGCCCAGACGCGCAACCAGCTCGGCGGAGCAGGCGTCGAGGAACGCCTCGTGCCGGTCGGGCAGGTCGCCGTTGGCGTAGAGGTTCAGTGCGGGCTCCCGACGGTCAGCCAGCTCGATGGCGATCACGAGCTGGTCATCGGTCCAGGTGATGACCTCCGGGAACAGTGCAGGCACGCACGGCGGCTTTGGGTCGTCGTCGTCGTGGTCGGCGGCGGTCCGCATCTCTAGGTTGGGATCATCTGGCAGACCCGCGCGGGCGAAGTCCGTGGACTCGACGTCGGGGGCGTAGGTACGATCAGACACGTTTCACCTCCAGTTAAGGTGCGACCGGCCCCCGGTGGGTACCGCCACGCGGGGCATTGTTCGGGCCGGTGCCAGTCACCGGCTACGTGTCGTCAGTTAGAGAATCGGCGGGGACGCGGCAAGTTGAGTTTGGGCGGCGGTTTCTAATCGAGGGTGCCCACGTCGAGCGAGCCGCTGTGGACCGTCACGAGACAGGGGATCGGCGAAGGCACCTATCATGAACTCGTTATCGAAAGACGTCGGGGACGCGCTTGAACTGTCAACACGCCTCGGCCCGGGTGCCAGCGGCGGCGCGGTTGTGGATGCGGATGGGAGACTGGTCGGCATAATCCGCGGCGGCGTGGATGACGACCCGGCATTCACGATCGCGATGCCGGCGGAGCGACTAGCGCGGCGATGGCCGAGCGGACCCGGAGTGACGCAGGCAATATGCAGGTGAAGCACTAACGCGTCGCTCTCGCGCGGCTTGATCCAGCCGAAAAACCGGCTATCTTGGTCACCGGCTATGGGTGGGGCGCTCGCTCCATCCGCACTGAAAACTTAGGACTTTGAGCGGCCGATCGCGGCCACGCGTGCACTCTTTGCTCCCAACCGACGCCGACCTTGACGCCGTCCGGACCGTAGGCCACCGCGCGTCGCGCGCTCTGCAGTGCCGCGGCGGGAAACCCATGGGCACAATGACGAAGCCTGCTTCTGCGCGAACTCACCTTCGCGCCCCTTTCACCCGCGCGGCCCATCCCGCCGCCCGTCTTACCGCCGTCTGCTTCTGCGCTGTTCTGGTCGCCGCGCTCTGCTCATCTGCGCGCGCCCAGCTCGCGGGCACGCAGTACCAGGTCATCAACATCGGCTCCCAAATCGGCCAGCCATTCAGCGCCGGCTTTTCCGTCAGCAACACCGGCTACGTCGCCGGAGTCCACTCCGCGCCCGGCAGTGGCCAGCACGCGTTCCTCTGGCGGCAAGACACCGGCGTCGTGGCCCTCAATCACCCGTCCGGGTCGGGCGACACCCTCGCTTCCGAGGTCAACAACGCCGGCAAGGTCATCGGCGTATCGTTCTCGCCCACGCGCAGCGTCCTTTGGAATCCGAACGGCTTGGTCGCCAACATCTTCCAATCCCAGTCAATCGATTCACCCGAGGGCATCAACACCGCCGGCCGCATTACCGGACGCCGGAATACGTCGAGCAGCCAATCTGCCTTCCTCTGGAACAACGTCTCCTACACCGATATCGGCTGGCCCGCCGCCGCGGCCAGCAGCCAGGGCTACGACATCAACGACCTCGACCAGATCGGCGGCACGCTCAACGGCGGCACCAAGTTCGGCAACTTTACCACCGCGCCCGCCGTCTTCCTCTGGTCACAAGCCGCGGGGTTCACCACGATCCCGACGTCGTCTACCTACGAGGCAGTCACCCCTCTGGACCTGTCCAACACTGGGACGATCGTCGGCTCCGCCACGTGGAACGGCGGCGCGAATGGGGGCGGCTGGCGGTGGAGCGCCACCGCCGGCTTCTCCATGCTGAGCGGCCTGCCCGGGCAAACGCAAACCCAGACACTCGCGGTCAACGACAGTTCCATCGCCGTCGGCCGAAGCGGCACCACCGGCAGCCTGTCCGCCGGTGTCATCTGGGACGCCCAGGGCACGATTTATAAAGCCAACGACCTTCTCGCCCCCGCCTTCACCGGCTGGAACGTGACCGAGGCGCGCGGCATCAACAACCTCGGCTGGATCACCGGCGTCGCCATCCCTCCAACCGGCGGAACGACCGGCCAAGCCGTGCTGCTCATCCCCATCCCCGAGCCAGCGACGTTCTCGACCCTAGCGCTGGCCGCAGGCGCACTTTTGATGCGCCGCTGTCTGAGGCGTTAGCGATCCGGCCGAAAGGGATCACTTCCCGCCCTTGCTCTTCGGCGGCAACACAGCCTTGATCTGGGCGGCCAGTCGGTACACGCCAAATGCACACGCGTTGCCGTGCCACTTCCTAGTCGCGTCAATCCCGCGAGAACCTATCACTGCCCCACCGTCCGCTCACGCCCTCGATATTGCAAAGGGGGGCATCAGATTGCGAATTGGATAGTGGCTACTACCGCATTGTTACTCTCCAAGAGTGGAAGCAATGTCCCCTCAGCCGCCAGTCGGATCGTTAGAACATATGCCCCAGGGGAAAGTGAGAACGCTACTTTCGGCTTGAGCACTTTGCTCAATCCCGCCTTGACGGACAGTCTCTGCCCAATTAGTTCAGATAGGAAGACGACGTTGTTTGGCTCGCCTACAGGCGCAACGGACAATTCCAGTGTCACCGTTGCTTTGCCCGTATCGACATTCCCCTGATTCGTCAGCCTGAACGGAACTGGAGCTGCTTTGCCTGCCGTGAGTGCTTGTTGAAGGTCGCTGCTTCCCCCAGAAAAGCGAACTACCGGCTTCTCAATTCGCACCGTTGCATTACTGACTTGGACACTCGTACCCGTGATAGGGCCAGTTTGACGCTCGCCGCGCTCGGCGCGCTCGTTGAGCGGACCCGTCGAGCCGGCATCGTCGCGGCGTTTACATTCGTGATGCTCGTTGTCGACTGCGCGCACTTCCCGCTGTTTGACTAACGGTCGTTCGGCGATGCTCGATAACCAGACTATGAAGCCGAGTGCCGGTCAAGCGTGATCTTGGGGTGGAGTTCTTTTTACATTGTCAGATCTCCTCGGTGATCTGGCTGCGACAACGGCGCTGCATTCAACCGACTATTAGAGGTCTTGTCGCGGAGTTGTGTCCTCGTTGCGGCGGCCTCATTCACCCACCCGAACAGCCCGCCTCATTCGCTGGATCGCACTCTTACCGAGCGCATTTGGTTAGCCGAGGTCGGGCCGCATTGTTGCATCGTCGTCGATGTCGTGCCGGTTTGCTTCACAGGTCAGGGGCGCGCCCGCGCGTCACGCGACGGCAGCGGTGAGGATTGGGGAAGTCGGGCGGGGGCGGGGCTCACGCCAGCGCGTGTTGTCGCGGAGCATCGCCCACAGCGTCACCAGCAACTTGCGCGCCAGCGCGACGATCGCGATGTTCTTGCGTCCCTTCACCCCGCGGCTGATCCGCGCGACGAACTGCTTGGCCCAGTCGTTGCGGATGTAGACCATCCACGCGACCTCGACCAGCATGCTCCGCAGCAGCGTCGGGCCGCGGCGGGTGATCCGCCAGGACCTCTTCATCGTGCCGCTCTCGATCTGCTTGGGCACCAGCCCGGCGTAGGACGCGACCTGGCCGGCGGTCTTGAAGCGGTGCGGGTCGTCGAGGTGCGCGACCACCTTCTCGGCGAGGCGCGGGCCCACGCCGGGTACGCTCTGCAGCAGTCGGACGCGCTCGTCTTGTGCGCCCAGCGCGTCGAGCTTGGCGTCGACCTGCTCGATCTGTCGGCTCAGCGACTCGAGTTGCTGCAGCTCCAGGTGCAGCCGGCCGCGCCAGAGGTCGTCGAGCGATTCACACTGCGCCAGCGGGCGGGCGTGAAGGGCGATCTGCGCAACGCCCTGGTTCGTCCACGCCTTGCCGCGCGCGGGGAGCTGCATGCCTTGCTGGCTGAAGATCGAGTGGACGTGGTTCTTGCTCGCCGTGCGGCGGTCGACCAGCACGCGGCGGTAGTGCACGAGCCGGCGACGCTGGCGCTGTTGCGGGGACGGCATGTGTGCCGTGGGCAGTTGCCCGAGCACTGTGAGCCGGGCGAGCTTGAGCGCGTCGTCCTTGTCGGTCTTGCGCTTCACGCGCGTCCACCGCCAGGCCTCGTGGGCGGGGTTGGCGACGGCGACGCGCATGCCGATCGCGATAGCGAGGTCGTGCACCCAGCCGGCGACGTCGCAGGTCTCGAAGACCAGGAGCGTCTGCGCGGGGTCGGGCGTTTGATGCTCGACGAGCGCGTCGCGAACGGTCCGCGGCGTCGTCTGGAGAGAGTGGAAGTCATGAACGTGCGTCGCGGGGTCGTAGACGCACAGGACGCCGTTGAACTTGCCGAGGTCGAGCGCCAGGATGCGCTTGACGTTGGTAGAATGCTGAAGCCCATGCATGGCGAGTGCTCCTTTCGGGCGTGAAGCGGTGTTTGACGCCCCGGTTCGCCGGGTGACGTCGTGAAGACCACCCAAGTGTCCGCAAGGAGCACTCGGCTTGCATGGGTTCTCTGGAATGGACCGGCCCGGCGGAACGGTCCCCGCAATTCGTAAGCGTGGCCGGCGCCGGGCCGGCCATTCAACGTCGGTCCGTTATTCACGCGGCATGGCGGCCCCGCCCAGGAGAAGCGAAACCCCGGCGGAAAACGTGAAGAGGTGACGCAAGACGCGGCGCATCAGCGGGGAATCTTACCGCACGGGCGAATCCGCGGTGCAACGCGGGACGCGCCGCGGCGTAAAGTGGCAGCGGGAACGGATCAACCGACGCCTAGAATAATTCGGCCCGTCGAGATTCTCCGACTCCCCCTTTTGCGCTCCGCTGGGGCGGGGGTTTGTTAAGATCATCACAGGTTATATGCCCTCGACTGCGGACGGCGCCTATGCGTCATCGGGTCAAACTCCTCACTTTGCTGCTTTGCGCCATTCACGCCGGATGCGCGATTCAGCTTGAATCGGTCGGACCCCCGTCAGGCACTGTGATCGTGGATGGGGTCGATCACGAAATCGTGGTGGTCACATGGAACCCGGACAACGACGAGAAAATCGCCCCGCAAGGCTTGGCCGAGGGGGAGTGTTTCGCTGCGTCCACGCCGACCTACACGGTGACCGCCTTCGCAGCGGGCGTCAGCGAACTGCATTTCATCGGCACTGAACCTCGGATAGTGATTTCGACTGCGACGCAGCCAACATTCAATGCGGCGATCGCCCGTTTCGAACGCGGCAAACCGGCCATTGCGCCGGGTAACATGCTCGCGGAGTACCTGCTCATTCGCGGTGTGTTGGGATCGGTGCCGGACGCATTGCGGCAGGCGTCTGTGCATCCGGACGCCGCGACGAAGGCTGCCGCGCAGAAAGCGTTCGACGAGTTGATGGACGGGCCCGTGATGATGCGTGGCGAGTCTCGCTACAGCGGCGAATTCGCGGCGGTGATCACGTTGACGGAGGAAGAACGGGACGAACTTCGGCGCGCCGGGACGACGGATTGATTGCGCGGCTAAAGCGCCGCCCAGAATAATCCGGCCCGTCGACATTCTCCGATGCCCCCTTTCGCGTTCTGTGCAATGGCAACCCCACTCGACTATTCCCCGGGCGCGGCGGGCGTGCGGCGCCTTGCCCTCGCGTGGAGTTGCTGCGCGCTGAGCATACTGGCGGCGACACTCACGGGTTGGTATTCGATCGAAGCTGCGAAGAGGGCGCGCTGGCCGGGATTTCCGTATGCCGATCTCAATCGCGTCGGAACGTACGTCATGGGTCCCGTGGGGCTTGCCGTCGCGGGGATTTGCTTCGTCATTTGTTGGCGCCTACGGCTCAGGGTTGCGACGCGAATAAGTTGTGCCGCGGTTGTGCTTGGATTTCTCGCCTGGTTTGGCGCGGTGTTAAGTTTTCCGTGACCCGGAAAACGGCGAACGGCTCAAGCGACGCCCAGAATCATCCGACCCGTCAAGATTTCCGATGCCGCCGTTCGCGTTCCGCGGGGCGGGGGTTTGTTAAGATAAGCAGACGTTCGTGGGGATCAGGCACGCGGCCAGAAAGGGCCGAGGATGAAAGCGGGCGCGACCGGCACGTGCGACGTTTGCGGCAAGCCGGGAATCGTTCATCTGACCGAACTGCGCGATGGAACCAAGACTACGCGTTCGCTTTGTCTGGAGCATGCGCCGCCGGACATGCGCGAGAAGATTCCTTTCGGCCCGCATCGCTCGGCTGCAGAAGAGATCGCGTTCCTGCGAGAGAAGATGGAGATTCTCGATCAGCGCATAACGGACCCGGCGCAGCGTAAGGAATTCAAGGCGGACATCGAGAATCTTATTGCCGACATCGAAGCCGGGCGGCGGCTGGGCGATCCGGAGTAACCGCGTCGCGAGCCACCGATGCAAGGGGCAACGGCGAACGGGAGCCCAGAATAATCCGGCCCGCCCGACATTCTCCGATGCCACCTCTCGCGTTCCGCGGGGGCGGGGGTTTGTTAAGATGATCTGATGTTATGCCCCCCTGCGAACCGGGATGCCCGACATCGAGCCCGACGATCAACGCGTGCCTGTGACGCTCGACTACCGAGCGCCTGCGCCGCGCTCGGCCTCCCTCAGCCGAGCCGGCACCATCGGAATCGGCTTCGTCGTTGGCGCCGTCCTCTGGTTCTTGCTCTTCGCGATTGACTTCAACTCCTCCACCTCCGACTTCTACCGCCTCGCGATCATCCCGCTCGTACTATTGGCGTGTGCGGGCGGCGTCCTGGGAGCGGTCGCCCGCCCGTACTGGCTTTGGGGCGCAGCAGCCCTCTCCGCGACCACGGTCGTCATGGGCCTCACCTGCTTTTCTTTTTCTGGTGGCGCTTCCACGCCTGGCGCGGAGCACCATCTGTATGTCGCTGCGATAACCGCGGGCTGCGCGCTCGGCGGCGCGCTCTGTGGGCGAATGTTGAATCGCTGAATGGATCGACCAACGCCCAGAATCATCCGGCCCGTCGACATTCTCTGATGCCGCCTTTCGCGTTCCGCGGAGGCGGGGGTTTGTTAAGATAATGCGGTCCGGTGCCCTCAGCGATGACCGCTCTTCGAAAAATCTTCGACTGGTTTAAGTACGAGCGGCTGCACCACTATCCTGCCCTTGCCCTGTTTGATCGCGAGGCCGCGCTGAAGCGTCTGCAAGCGTACGAGCGCGAGGAACGCGAGACGTGTCAGCCTTGGCTCACGGTCGTGTGGTCGCTGATCTTCGGATCTCTCGTCGTTTGGTTCATTCTGGCGCAATCGCGCCTGGTGCCCCCCGGGTTGGCGTTTCTTTTCCAGATTCCGTTGTGGGTACTTCAGTATGTGCTGCACCGTCGCATACGAAAGCGCGTCGAGGTAAAGGTCGCCGCCGAGCTCCGTGATGGTCGACACTGGAAGTGCATCGAGTGCGATTACGACCTTCGCGCGACCGAAGAGCGGTGTCCGGAGTGCGGTGCGCCTGTGCGCACGGCGCCACCAAAGGGCGAGATAACGTGAACGGCGAAAGCGCCGCCCAGAATAATTCGGCTCGTCGAGATTCTCCGATGCGCCCTTTCGCGTTCCGCAACACACACAATGACGTCGGACGGCCAATGAATTCCGAGGACCACGGGACAGAGCGGGTCGCACTTGATTACGCGCGTCCGCAACCGGCGAAACGCGCCCGCGGGCGGGCGCTCAACAAGCGCGGTTGGATCGCGATTCACGCCGGCTACAGTATTGCGATCCTCGCGGTTGTGTTCATCGTGTGTTTCGACGGGAAGGTTAGCGACGAGACGTTGGACATGATTGATGGCCGGAGTGATCGTCGCGTTGTGCGGCATTGGGTTGTGCGTCACCGGCATCGGTCTCACCGCGAATGCCGCATCGCGTGCGGAGTGACCGACGCGGGGGAACGGGTAAAGCGACGGCCAGAATAATCCGCCCCGTCGAGTTCTCCGATGCCCCCTTTCGCGTTCTGCGAGGGCCGGGGTTTGTTAAGATAATCAGAGGATACCTCCCTCTTGGGAAATCGGGAGCGCATGCTAATGACGTTGCTCCTTACCATCGCGCTCTTTTTGACGGCTGGCGTCGGCATCTCGTTGTTCCGACGGGAGCTGCTCGCGATGGGACACGCCGTGGTTGCCGGTGTTCGCGAGTTCAAGGCGCGAATGAAGGAACTCGACGACGAGTTGTGGCGGCGTTAACAGCCGGCAGATAATCATCCCGGCCCGTCGAGATTCTCCGACGCCCCCTTTCACGTTCCGCGGGGGCGGGGGTTTGTTAAGATGATCAGAGGTTCTGCGGCCTTTGAAAGCAGTCAAGCGCATCCTCATCGTCGCGTTGCTCATGGAGGCTGGGTCGCGTTTGAGCGCATCGACCGCGCGCGCAACACGCCGCCCGCGACCGTCCAGACCTTCAATGATTACATGAAGTGGCAGACGAAGCATCGGAACGCGGAGGAGTGGCGATCGGACGGGGAATGGTATTTGCTGATGTCCGGTCCATTCACCGGGTTATTACCGTCTGGCTCGACAGTCTACGCGTTCGATTCCTCAGGCCGAATGGTGGATTGGACGCTGGACAATGGCGAGGATCCGCGGTTTCAGACGAAGTGGTACGGAGAGGCACCGAAATGGGGCGAGCGATTACAGAAGATCACGCTTGATGAAGCGCAAAGGCGATTCGCAGCCACGCAGCCGGCGAGCTAACCAAACCGATTTAGCCGGAGAATTGGAAAGCGGCGTCGACGGCGCAGACCTTCGAGTCGCCCTGATTCATCACCTGCATGGGTGGTACAACGAGTGGGAGGCGAACCGGTTTTGGCAGTACCGCATTCAGCGGGATTTTCGACTTCTGTCTGCACGGTCACGAGCACGATGGCTGGGTTCAGGCTCTTGCCACTGGTCACACCCGTATCACTGGCGGAGCCTGCTACGATCGGGCCGATCGCCCAGAAGCGAGCGGATACAACGTCGTGCGGCTCAATCTGTCCCAGAAAACCGGCGAGGTGTGGCTACGACGGTAAGACGATAAAGGCGGCGGCTGGATTTCGCATGTCATCCACGGCGCGAGCGACGCGCGCGGCGTATGGTCGCTAAAGTCGATGTCGCGCCAGACCGGGACAGCAATAGGAACGCATCTTGGACGTGGAAGTAATCCGTCGTATCGCTATTACATGTGACCCGACACTGAGTATGCCAATGTGACGGCTTTGGCGCAAGAGGCTCGCGTATCCGCTTCGGCGCGGAGTTCACCGCTCTAACATGTGCAACTGTGCCAAGCCAAAGCAGACCACCTTCTGAGTGTCTGGGGCGAAAGCCGTTTCGTCATTGTCGTCGGCGCTCATCCGCATCTCCACGCTGAGATCATCGGGCAGGCCAGCGCGAGGGATCCGCCATGGACTTGGTGTCGCGCGCGTAGGTACGATCAGACACGTTACACCTACTAAAGAAGTCAGCAACAGCACTTCGAGCCAGGCAGTTGGATGAGCAGCGCCATCGATTACGAGAAACTCATGAGCTTCGCGCAGGCGCGCGACGCGGATTCCGTAACCGCGTTCCTGCTCGAAGAGCTTCCGCACGCTTGGGACGAAAGATACCGTTCGTGTTGTTCCCACAAGCCAAACTTACTGCGTATCTCGACGAGCGGTTTTGAGTACATCTTCGACTTTGTGCAGGAGTCGGTCGCGCGTGGCGATGTAACGCCAGCCGAGGCGGTGGAGGATCGTGTGATCGGAGTGCACGGCCGTTCGGCTCTGGCGGCAGATAAACGCAAAGACCAGCTCATGCGGGGCCGACCACTCGGCCCCGTGGATGTCATGCCGGAGGAGAAGCGTTCCGACTACGACAAGGGCCACTTCATCGCTCACTCAATGGGTGGTGGACTTGAGATCAACATCTTCCCACAGATTAGATCGTTGAACCGGGGGTGGTCGGATCGAGGCAAGGTCTTCCGCGCCATGGAGCGTTATTGCCAAGATCATCCGCGGACTTACTGCTTCTGCCACCCCATTTATGCGGGTTGTTCGTGGCACCCGGCGCGCATCGAGTTTGGTGTGCTCCGGCGAGACGGAACGTTGTGGGTAGAGACGTTCGAAAACGCCGGCAGCCGAGAAGAATTGGCGGAGATGGAGCGTCTGCTGCGCCCGGAACTGCTCCGATGGTACGGCAAAGCGCCGTGAACAAGACGCAGGATTCTTCTGAACAAGGTTGAGTCAGTTCGTTGCCACCGACGCATTCAACGAAGACGCGTGACTTGGGCAGGTTTGCCCTGTAGTTCAACCGAGCGTCGCCCATTCGTCGCCGCGAACCACGCGCAGCGCGGGATCCAGCTCATTAGTCGCCAGCCAAGCTTGAAAGCGTGCTCGCAATGCATCCTCGACGAACGTGCGCAGCGGCTGATCGTGCGCAATCAATCGATTACGGAGGTGGATTACCACGTCCCGGACGGGCGATCACACGCATCCGCTCAATCGCAAGTCGCAAGAGCGACAGATTCTTACAGGCTTCCAATTGAAGCGCCACGTATCCGCTAAACGACGGTCCACGCTCTGTGGTCACCGATCCTCGCGCGGCGATCTCTCTTAGCACTCGCATCCACTCCTTAAGTGGGCGCATTCGCTCCTTAACAGAATGTTGTTCGACATCAGTCGCGTCCATCCCTAAGGCAATATCACCCGGGGCACAATCTCCAAAATGACCACAACCTTGATCGCTTATGTGGCAGTGAACGATACGTTGGCGGACGGGCATGGCATCCGAGGTCATCAAGCAAGTCGGATCGATTCCGCAAAGTCTGAAGTGCGCGATATCGAGGTTGAAGCCCACCCGGTGCCGAAGAACCGGATCGGAATCCAGTCTCGCTGCCACCTTTATCATCGTCTGCAGGCCGTTCAGGAAATAGAGCGGTCCTGGTTCGACTTCTAACGCCAAGGTCAAGCTTTCACCGTCAATCTCCTCGACCGCCGGGCGAAGGCCCTCGAACAACCGAATGACCGCGTCTTCGTCGGACATCAATCTTGCTAGGTGCCGGGGTCGGCCATTAGACGGCGATTCGTTCGTTTGGAAGTCGCTAATTCGATTGCAGCCGACCAAAGTAATTGTCGACGTTCGATGTCCGATCTCTCGAAGGTGTTGGGCAATTCTTATTACCGCCTGTAGCGCGCGCGCTGATTCGTCACGTAGTCGGCGGTCTCGTGAGAAGAGCTCTGGGAAGAATGTCGCAAGGCTGATGATCTCGCTGCCGGCCCGCTTGGCAGCTGCCGATACTCGTAACGCCAGCTGTTGAAGCCGAGCTCTGTCCTGAGCAAATCGCGCGAGCAAAGTACGGGCATCGGACAGCGTCCAATATTGTGGCGATCCACTTAGAGCACCGCCCAGCATGGGGACCCAGAAGTCACACGGAAGACCGTCGGGCCACACTTCAAAGGCGCGTTCAAACTCAAAGGTCGTAAAGGACGACACGAGCGCCGGTTGCAATTCGATGTCTGCCAATCTCCGCTCGGGCATTACCTTGGCGTGCACATCTGCCGCGAATTCGATCCATCTGGAATCGCGCCGTTGCCGCTGTCGCGGCGGCGCAATAAAGACGGACTCCCACCCCACCCGTCCTTTCATGGAACACGCGAGTAGCAAGTCGGCAATCTCGGCGAACTCGACGGTTCCGTTGGCCAACCGCTCCATGCAGATCTCTTTTGCGGGTGCCCGCATAGCGTCCCATACCCAAAGAGTTGCACTGTCAGACTCGCAATCGCTCTCGCTAAAGACTACCCAACACCACTGCCCTTTCAGATCTGACTTGTAAGGGAAAATCTGAACAACAATGTCTTGCAAGGCAATTTTGCCAGCGCGCGGAAGTACCGAATTGATTTCCTTTACGGCGCGTGTCGCGGTACCCGTCCCGTCGGCCGAAGTTTTCGATGAAACCAATTCATCGAGTCGAACAAGCCAAAGTCTATAGCTGTCCGAGATGGCACTGTCGGGCAGCGTCACTTTCCAGGGAACCCTCGAGCGGGTGACGGCGGTGCCCAATCCCTCCATCAGGTCCCAAAGGCCCGGCCGCGGCGCGTCATTTTCATCGATCCACGAATCGACGGGCATTCTTATCGGCGCACAACTGACTGGTAGGTAAGTGCACGCGTCTGTCCCGACGCGAGACATCCCGTGCGATTTAGAAAACGCCGCCGCGCGGTAGAGCTCGGATGCCGAGGCACGGAGGAACGGCAACGACGCAGGATCGTTGACGAGGAATTCATCAGAGTCGTCCGGACGCCCGCATCCGACCACAAGCAATACATGATCCGGGCTTGATGTGGAACTGTCGGTTGTGCGGGCGCCCGCTCCGAAACGCTGGCCTAGCCTTGAATGCACAACGGGAAGAATGACCGGGATCCCCGCGAGAACGTATGCCCGCAGCGCTAGTCGCAAACGGTCCTGACCCGGCGTACCCTCGCCACCACCACCGCTGCACCCGGCGTTCTCGTGCCAACCCAGCGTCTCGCCAAGCGCCTGATTGAAATACCCCGAAGTGCCTGGCGTGTCATCACGTCAGTCACGATTGAACCGTCAGCGCTACTACCCGCAGCTATCGCCACTTCCGCCGGAGCACAAACGAAGCGGGAAGCCGTTTCCTCTCGCAGCAAAAGCTCATCGTGGAGCAGCGCCATTGCCATAAAGCACACGGATTGCGCGCACAAGGCGCCGCCCGCATCGGGAGATTGCCGGACGAACGGCGTCCCCCGCACGTTCATTCCCTCGCCATAAACCCGTCCCAATTGGGCAGTCAGAATGTGGAACCGTCCGAGCAAGGAAGCCGGCGGTTGCAAAAGCGAGTCGCCGACGCAGCTAGTGCGGTCAGACGACGATGACAAAGCGACGTTCGGAGCCAGTAGTCGCAAGCGGCGGGCGTTAACGAAGCTCAAGCCATCGCGATCCAGATAAGCGCGTATGGCGAAGCGAGGCACCGACGTGCCTAACAATTCGCTCTCACAACGGGCGACGATCGAGGGCGCGTAGCGGAATCGGAGAGGTTCGTCATTCGAACCCTGAAGGTGTCGTTGCAAGGACAAAAGTTCCGCCATGCCGCTCCACCCGATCTCGGCAATGGCCTGTTCCACCGCGGCCGGAAACTCGATCGGCACGCCTCGGACGGAGAGCGCTTTCTCTATGAAGCCGGACAGCCGCTCCATACGATCCGTAGATCCAACCAGATCGCAGAAGAGGATGATGTTTTCGGGACTCTCGCGAGACATAGCACAATCCGCCATCAGTTTTCGGACATTCCGTCTTGCTCCCCCGCCGTGGTCAATTCATCAGCGCTCGTCTGCGCTTCCGACTCTCTTGGCACCTGCCCGAGCGAGAACCCCTCTCCACATCCGCCGGGGAGCGGGGGGTCGGGCACCGTCTCGAACCGCGTGGACTCTATGCCGAACAGGCGACAGAGCTCGGTCAGGTCGCCGCTGACCTGGACATGGCTAGCGTCGCGGGATACGGGAACCACATAAAGCTCGCGCACAAGCCCGGAGTCCGGCGTCGTTCGCGCCGAACCCGGTGGCGCCAGCGACGTGAGATCCGTGGCGTTCGGCAAATCGTCGCCGCCGGGCGGCGGTGCGGGTTGCGGCAACGCTTTCGCTTTGAGGCCCGAGCACTTTTGCATGATAGTACCGAGCAGGCTGAGACCCTCTTCCCCAGAGTCGCTTACAACCGACGCGAGGTTTTGCATCAACCGCGTCGAAGAAGTTCTGGCGAGCAAGTTTTGCAAGCCCTGAAGATCAGGTTGTGACGCGACCTGGCAGTCGTTCCCCAGGCATCCCCACCAGTTATCCCCCGCGTTCCCGAGCCGGGCCAATCGGCGGAGATATTCGACCTTCAGTCGCTGAATTGGCGCCAATTGCCGGGAGTCGATGTTGTCAAGGACTCGCAACTGCGCCTCTGCGTCCGTGCGCGAGGCTGCGGAGAGAAGCTTGGCGGCACCGTAGCCTGCATCGCCCGCGGACTCGTATACAAGCGCCTGGATGCAGACGAGGCGCGCACCGGGCATAGGGTTGGCGATCGACACCTGCGGCGCCGAGTGGCGAGAGTGGATGTCGACGACGAGAATCCCATCGCCGCGCGGGAGACGGCCGGCGTGCGGCTCAGCCCACCACCACTCTGCAATCCGGCGATCGTGCGCCAAGTGCACGCCCGATCCACCATAACACCCATCATTGCAGACGATCACCGGAATCCGGTTGGACGTGTGGTGTTGAATGAACGCCTGGAACGCATCGACGTCGCGGTTGTACGCTAGGACGGCGATCAAATCGTACGGCGGGACGAGTTGGTGGGACTGAAGCGCTTCTGAGCAGATGATCGGCACGACGTTCAGCTCTTCATTTTCTCCTCGCAGCGCTACGGCATCTATCAAAATCGAGCCCGCCGGTAAGGGCGAGATGTTCGTCGTCTCGAATATCGAAGGGGCTCGCTTGTAACGGAAGTACGCGCGGTCCCCCGCAAACACGGGTACGCCGGACAAATCGCCGTCAACGACCCCGTCTACGTCGCCGCTCAGACCAAGGTCGGCGTAAACCTTTCGTGCAGCAGCGTTCAACCGGCGAGTATGCGTGCCGGCGATAACCATCACGCCGTGCCGAAGGGCGAATGCACGCATGCGGGGCAGCAACTCGAGCGGGATGGAGCACTCAGGAAATACCGTCACATCTGGGACGTGTTCCAATCGGCTGAGGCATTCGAGAACATTGGCGATGCGGTTCCCGTGCCAGTCGCGATACGCCCTCGCGTTAGCCTCGCGGAGTTCGGTGGTGTCGACGCCATTTCGTGAAAGGATGCTGAGTGTGAGAGATTCGTCGACGAACGGTTCGCCGAGGTAATCGCGGTCTCCCAACACGAGCGCCGGGTGGCACTCAAGCTGGCAAACAGCCAAGCGGATCACTCCGTGTCGCATATTCCAGCCCGCGGATGCGGCCTTGATAGTGATTGCACAAGGGGACCGGCGAAGCGATGTAGTAATGTTAACAACTTCTGCGGCGAAAGCGCAAAAAATCTGGCGCGCAGTTGCGGATCACAACGGGCCTAACACTCGAGCGGACTCAGCCGCGGCCTCGCCAGCTTGGCGGCAGTTTTTTCACAACGGTCGAGACTGCGCGTGTTGACGTCGAAGAACGCACAAACGTCCACACTAAAGGCGTGACCGGCTCTGTCTCTAATCCCCTCAAGTTCGGCGCATGTACGGTAGCGCGTCGGCTCGCCGACATCTACAAGCTGCGGGATGGAAACATCACGCTCGCCATGGAAGGTGCTGCACGCCCATGCGTTCGCGGCGAGAGTCTGGCCCGCGGAGTATGCGCATCCGTTCAGCCGGTACGACTTCACGCTGCCGCAGCTCTTCGCCTGTCTGGTCGTTCGCGAGCAGCTCGCGCTGAGCTACCGCAAGACCGAAGCGTTGCTGTGTGACGCGCCGCACTGGCTGGCGATGATCGGCATGTCCCGCGCGCCGGACCACAATACGCTGTGGCGTGCGTTTCACGTGATCGTCGAGACCCGCCGCGTGAACCGGATGCTGGACCTGATGGCGCGGGCGTTCGCGCGGGAAGGCCTGCTGCGGACGCTCGCGTCGATCAAGCCGCTGACGATCGTCAGCACCTGCTTCGAAGAGCGTCACCGCTCGCGTCATTACGAGCGGGTTTGCCGCAAGATGAAACTGCGTGACGGTGGGAAATACGCCGAGAAAATCGACCCCGCACAGGTCAACGCCTCCCGCTCGCGCAAGGCCCGGCGGATGCCCAAGCTCGCGCTGGCCGTCGCGTCCGATTGCCACCTGGTGCTGGCGGCGCGGACGCATACGGGCAGCGGGTCGGACTCGCCGGACTTCCAACCGCTGCTGTACCGCGCGTGGTGCCGCGCGAACGTGAAAGTGACCGTCGCCGATTCCGGGTTCGACGGCGAACACAACCACCGTGCCGCGCGGCTCGACATGGGCGTGCGGTCGATCATCCCGCCGCTCATCGGGCGCCCGTCCGAGCGGCCGCCCGCGGGACGGTACCGGCGGATCATGCGGCAACGTTTCAATCGCAAGGCCGACCGCCGCACCTACGGACAGCGTGCGCAAAGCGAAACGGTGAACAGCATGATGAAACGCAACTTCGGTGACGCGCTGCGGTCGATCCTTCCCAAGCGTCGCGAGCAGGAGATGCTCCTGCGGACGCTCACGCACAACATCATGCTCTACGCGAATCGGGAGGGATAGAGACGCCGGTGCGCACGTCAATCAGGCGGCGGCGACGTAATCCGGGAAGAGCTTGGCTCGCCCGGACGGGGCACGTAAACGCGAACCGTAGAAATCGTCCTCGAGGTGCACTCTCGTGAAGCCAGCGCGCCTGCAAGCGCGTAACGACTCAGTGTTGTCGCTTCGGACCTCAAGCGCAACCGCCGCTTTCTTCGCGCGACGAGCGGCATGCAGAAATCTCCGCGGGAGCGCGGTGCCGATGCCGCGCCCTCGCGCATCTTCGTCTACACGAAAGAAAGAGATGAACGCCTCGGGCGTGTCCCAAACCCCCTCGACGAAGCCGACTCGGCGGCCGTCCACCCACGCGTAGATCAGCAAGTAGCGATGACCGCCCGCCCCGTTCCGAATGCCACCTGTGAACGTCAACATGGAACTATCAGGCCGGCGCCGAGTCTGGCTGAGACGCTTGTAGCATCATTAACAAAACGACCCGGAGCGAATCCTTATCGCGGACGTGCAACGCGATTGCCGCGATAAGCGGGCCTGATTCCGTCAACCCTTCAATAGCACGAATCACCGTTCTCAAAGTCGACCACAGCAGCGACTGCTGCCACGGCTCGGCTGTATCGAGGAGCCAAGCGCCAAACTGTGCGTCGCTCAGGCTCTCCAAGGTGCGGATTGTCTGATCAAGCTGGTTTGTCGATAAAGGCGGAGGCGCTATCCTCGCCTGCCAAGCGCGAGTTCGCTCCGGAGGCACACACGTCGTCCAAGTAGCAAGTAGCCACTCGACACAACGCTCCTTCTGCCACTGGAGATCGCTCATAGGCGTGTCACTGTGGATGGACGGTGACGCGCCACATCACCAGCGGCTCAGCGCCCTCGTCGTCCGTGTGGAAGTTGAGTTCGTGCGTGACTTCCACAACCTTCCAATACGAAACGTGTAGCGTCTCGTCATCAAGGCTGCGGGCGCTGTTTTGTTCAAGATAAAATGAGTCACCGACTCTCGGCGGGACCGCGAAGCGCACGATTCGGCCCTGAGCGGGCGACTTGCCCGGCTTTCCGAAATTGATCGAACCGGGCACGCCAACAACCGGCGCGGGAGTAGCTTCCTTGCCCATCCGACTCTCCTTTCAACCTAGCGTCGGCGACCACGCGCCCCCACCGCGTGCAATGTCGCCTGTGACGGCCCGGATGTCCGAGCGCGCCACCATAACTTCAGCACGATAATCAGAACCGCAAGGGCGACGAGCGGCCACACGCTCAATGCCAAATCAACGAAACTCCGCACAAAAACCGCCGCCATCTCGAACGGCGAAAGCAGTAACCGAATAGAACCCATGGCACCCTCCGTGAGCGGTCAGTCGCTCATACGCTTCGCTTCAACGTGCCTGACGTTAGCCAAATTTTACTCCAAACACTTCGCTAACGCAAGACTGGCCCCCGTCCTTTCGCGTCACTACGCTATTCCGGGGTGGGTGATAGCTTCTGGAAGGGGGCCGTCGATTCGCACAAGCTTGACAATCGCGACGGGCCAGGGCTCAGGGTGACCGACGCCTGCCGCACCTCGCGCCCGCCGAATATCGCGGTCCCAGCATCCTCAAGTTCTCGAATGTAGGCGGTCATCCGGTGAGCGCAACGCATCTGCTCGGCGGCGTCGAAATCGGAAACCAACTCGCGAAAGTCTTGCACCCTCCCTGCGAAGGTCGCCAACGCTTTCGCCTCGCCGTCGCTCCGCGGCTCTTCGTGTTCGAAGGCGATCGAGAGCGACCCGTGAACCAACGGGTTGAGATCGCCCCCCGATCGAACGCGAGTCAGTCTATTAGGAATGTTCGCCCTGATTCGCCTGATCCGGATCGGCGGATCCTTGCCGCCGGCCGCCAGCGCGGATGAGACCCAGCTCTCGTGGTTTGCCTTGAGGCTCCGCACGATATCGGAGCGCTGCCGTCCGGTTTGAGGAAAAAGACTGTCGTGCCGTTTGTTTGAATATCGAGCAGACGCGAGGGGTGGTAGCGACCCCCAAGTCACAGCGGCTGGGAAGGTATGGTTCGATGGGGGGCGTGTTATAAAGATTGACAATGCCTCCGGGCACTTTCAGCCCCCGCCGGGCTCTTTAAAGGAAGCGCAGAAGGCATTCGAGAAACTCGGTCCAAAGGCGTTTGATCCGAAAACGGTTAAGTTCGTTGACTACAATGGCAAGGAATTTGGCGGTTAATCTCGCGCATGTCCAGTTACGCGGTTGCCGCCCGCATTTCAATCTTAGCAGGTTGTGTGACCGATGACGGAACATAATAGAGACATGTATTATTATGCGAGACTCTCGGATCAGGTCTCAATTCGGGAGGCAATTCATCCCGATGATTTGGAAGCGTTCTCCTTGCTACCGCCATTGTCCCATTTAACAATATTTGAATGCTGTTCAGATGGCGATTCGTACTCAACGTGCCGCAGAACTGCTTCGGAACATTGTTTTCGATTCCAATCAAACACTCTAATTCTCGTCCCCAAACCGAAGTTCAAGTTGGCGCAATTAGTCGTGACAACTGTGCTCAACCCGCCAGTGCGAGGCTCGATCTTCCGGATCGAATGGCATTTTCAACGGGGGCACGAAGTATTTTTTCTCCTAAAGGACGCAAAGGTGTCAAAGCGCAGATATCTTCCCGATGAATTGCGCCCTCTGGCACAGAGTACTATGAACAACGATGATTGGACATGTGCATCTTGACTGGCCAGGAATATCCTCGGCAAACGTGAGGGAACAAGGTGCAGGAACTTGAAAGGTGGGGCGCACTAATCGTCGAAATGGTGGCAATTATCAAAGACCTGAACAAACTGAGCCGCATCGTGTCCCACGCCCTTCGTCACGAGCCCTGGCTATATGAGCTTGAACTAGATGAGGAGGGCTGGGTGGATACTTCGGCCTTGTTGGCTGCACTCCGGCAGGAATCGCCGCCGTGGTCGGAACTAACGGAACAGGATTTGGCCGAGATGATTCGAGTGGGTGCGAAACAGCGGCACGAGTTGGCAGAAGGACGCATTCGGGCCCTTTACGGGCACTCTGTTCCACGCAAGTGGCACAAGGTCCAAAGCGAGCCGCCGCCACGATTATTCCACGGGACCGCGCCGGCGTCCGTGTCGAAAATCCGACAGGAGGGGTTGTTGCCCATGGCCCGGCAGTACGTCCACTTATCTATCGATCGAGCGACCGCAACTGCGGTCGGTCGGCGAAAGGCTACGGAGCTGCTCTGTCTCAACCCCGCCGAAGTTCGGCGCCCGTTCGGTAGCGCGATTGCGTCGCAGCGGTTACATGCTTCGGGATGATCACCAGCAAATCGCCACGGAAGGTGCTCAAGCTGGCGTACGCGCTCGGCGTCGAGGTGCTGCCCAAGTATTTCAGCGCGTTCAGCCGTCACGACGGGTTCACCAAGCCGCAACTGTTCGCCTGCCTCGTGCTGCGCGAGCACCAGAAGAAGAGCTTGCGGGGCACCGAGGCGCTTCTGGCCGACTCGCCGCAGTGGCTGGCTGACATCGGCCTCACGAAGGCGCCGGACCACAACACCCTGTCGCGCGCGTTCAACGAGTTCGTCGACCCCGACCTGGCCACGTCGATGCTCGACCTGATGGCCAAGCTCGCCGCCAGTCGCAAGCTGTTGCGCGGCGACGGGCTCAAGCCGCTGACGCTCGACTCCAGCATGTTCGAGAGCCGGCACGTGAGCCGGCACTTCGAGCAGCGGCAGCGTGACACGGCGCGGGCGCGGTCGCAGGACGGAGCCACAAAACGCCGCAAAAAAGGGGCGGATCGTGGCACCCGCGGGTGAACCGAAGGCGGCGGCGCGTCGTGCGCCGGCTGCCCAAACTCTCGCTCGCGGTCGACGCCGCATCGCACGTGATCCTCGCGGCGGTCGCCAGCACCGGCGCGGGCGGCGACCAGCCGTTCCTCGACGGCCTGCTCTTCCACGCCTGGCGTCGCACCGGCGGACGCGTGAACTGCGTCGTCGCCGACGCGGGCTACGACTCGGAGGACAACCACCGCATCGCCCGACGCGACATGGGCGTGCGGTCGATCATCCCGCCCAAGGCCGGCCGGCCGACGAAGAAGCTGCCGACGGAGCCGATGCGTCGCAACATGTACCACCGGTTCAAACGAAAGGCCGACGCCGCCGCGTACGGGCAGCGTTGGCAGAGCGAGACGGCCAACTCGATGATCAAGCGGAACCTCGGCTCATCGATGCGCGCCCGCACCGCCGTCGGACGGCGACACGAACTACTGCTGCGCGTGCTCACGCACAACATCATGCTGCTGGCGGAGGGTTGAGACAGAGCACTACGGAGCCAATAATATTGTTGGTCAACGCACAGGATGCTTGGACACGTGGAGTCTATTTTTACGTAGCCAACGAAAACGTGTGGCTTGCGGATCGTGTGCCGCCAGAATTCATAGTCTTTGGCTGACCGATGTCGCAGTCGCCGACCGGCAGGCCAATCGCCTACCTCTACGACCTGCAGCGGATCCTCCACGAGACTGAGGACGTCGGCGGGGAGATCACCCGCACCTACGCCTGCAGCACTACCGACGAGTTCGGCGACCTGATCGGCGAGGACGGGCTCTTCGAGCACGTCTACGACGCCCAGGCCAACACCGACGCACTGCTCGACCCGGCCGGCGCCGTCGAGGCCCGCTACAAGTACGACGCCTTCGGCA
>JADMIO010007326.1_pt1 | contig 25599 bp, 27 predicted proteins | sample 8958161 | NCBI WGS metagenome assembly JADMIO01 (sample SAMN16585339, study PRJNA669376) | soil metagenome | isolation source: Crop rotation soil | place: USA: Cullars Rotation, Alabama | collected 2011
GCTAAGCAAGATCGACGACCCCTATCTGCGCGAGCGCGCGGTGGACATCGACGACGTGACCAAGCGCGTAATTCGAAATCTCCAGGGCAAGGCGCCGCGCGCACCTGTCGCGGCAACCGAGCCCCACATTTTGGTCGCGCACAATTTAACCCCGTCCGACACCGCGATGATGAATCGCGACCACGTGCTGGGCATTGCCACCGATCTCGGCAGCCGCACATCCCACACCGCGATCATGGCCCGGTCAATGAACATCCCGGCGATCGTGGGATTACATAACATCACGGAAAAGCTCCAAACCGGACAACAGGTGTTGCTGGACGGCAGCGATGGTTTGCTGGTCGTCGATCCCAACGCGGAGACGCTTCTGCACTACGGCGAGATCGAATCGCGTCGCGTCCAGGTCGAGAAACAACTGGAGGAGCTTCGCGAAACCAAATCCACGACTCGCGACGGTCGCCACGTTGTTCTCTCCGCGAACATTGAACTGCCCCAGGACGTAGAGGCGGTGGGCGAGAACGGCGCGGAAGGCATCGGCCTGTATCGGACCGAGTTCCTTTATCTTAATCGCGCCACCTTACCCGGCGAAGACGAGCAATTCGAAACTTACCGGAAAGTGGCGGAACGCGTTGCGCCCGAGCCGTTGATTATCCGCACGTTCGATCTCGGCGGAGATAAGATCGCGCCCGGAATTGTGGATACGGCGGACGAAATGAACCCCTTTCTCGGCTGGCGCGCCGTTCGGTTTTGTCTTGATAACGTGGACATCTTCAAGACGCAGCTCCGCGCCATCCTGCGCGCGAGCGTGGTGGGCAACGTGAAAGTCATGTTCCCCATGATCTCCGCCGCCGATGAATTGCGGAAAACATTGTCGATCTTCAATGAGTGTAAAGCCGAGCTGTCGAAATCGGGAATCAAATTCGGCGACAACATTGAAGTTGGCGCGATGATTGAGATCCCGAGCGCGGCGATTTGCGCCGAATCACTCGCGTCGGAAGTCGACTTCTTCAGCATCGGGACTAACGACCTGATTCAATACACGCTGGCGGTGGACCGCGTGAACGAGAAGATCGCGCACCTGTACGAGCCGACTCATCCCGCGGTGCTGCGTTTGCTCAAGATGATCGCCGATGCCGCGCACAAGAACGATCTGTGGGTGGGTGTTTGCGGCGAAATGGCTGGCGACATTGCGCTGGTGCCATTGCTGATCGGGCTCGGCATGGACGAGCTGAGCGTCGGCGCCACGCTCGTTCCGCGAGTGAAACGCGCCGTTCAAGCTGTGGCGGTGCCGGAGTGCCAGGAATTGGTGCAGAAGAGTCTGACTCTCCATACCGGGTCCGAAATTATGAAGCAGTGCCTCGAGCTGGCAAACCAGCGTTACGGCGATTTGTTAGGCTAACAAACGCGTGGCTATCCCTTGAGCTTTTTGCGGCGTCGAAATGCGGCGGCAGCCAACCCAGCTCCACCGAACGTTAATGATGCAAGGGTACTGGGTTCCGGTACCTGCCCCACCAATATGGGGTTGCCGGTATCTTCATAGGCGAGGCTGAAGAACCGCAGGCCGCCGGGGTTAGTGGCGTCAACAAAGGCATCCAATTCGACCTCGATGTAACCGTAGACGAGTTGATTGGCGGCATCCCGGAAATTAAAACCGATGAAGCCGCGGTCACCGATATTCCAAAATGGTGCATACTCGTACCCATTCACGTAAGTGCAGACCTGTGTCAGGTAATTGCTGTCCTGGCCGAAATGATTATGAAATCCTGGGACGGATTCACCGTTATGAAGCCGATAAGCATACCACTGATTACCGTATTGGTATGCCACTGTGCTGCCGGATAAAGAAAAAACGAAGCTTTGTTGGATCACGTAGGGGGTACCGTTCAGCGTAGTGTGGAAAGATCGGTAAGACATTCGGAGGTCGTTTGTGCCGTTGCCGTCCACGTCAATCAGCCTGTTCTGCAGACTTGGGCTTGTGGTAGATGCAGGGTCGTGCCCGACAATGTTGGCTGGCGGAGGCTTGAAAATGATCATCCCGTAGGCCTGCGATGCGCCAGCGAGCGCTGCAGCTCCAGCAAAACTATGGAGTAACCTTTTCCGTTTCGTACCGGTACTTTACCAAGTCCCGACGGGAGACGTCAATAAAACTGGCCACACCAGTGGCGGAACTCTATCGCGTGGGGCCGAATCCCTGGGGCAACGCGTCGCTGCGTTTGCTGGTTATCCAAGCGAACGAACGTCTAAGTTCGACATTGTTTCTGGGAACGCAGGCCTAACGAGAATAGGGGAACGCTCGTAATTCAACACGAACAGTTTTCGCATAACCTTGCGTTATGGCGAAAGTACGGGCTTGCCCTCACTCTTCCTCAGCCGACTCTGATTCGGGATCGGCTTTCAGCCCGTCTTCTTCCATTTTGCGCAGGACATCGGTCATGTCGTCGACTTCGTCCCACACTTCCTGGCTGACGTAGATCGGCGCTTTTTGTTGTGTGGCCATGGCGATGCAATCGCTCGGGCGGCCATCGAGCTCGATGATCTTCTTCTGCTGCACTTCGTTCTCCGCGGCGATGATCATCCGCGCATAGTAGGTCGCGTTCTTCAAGTCATTGATGATCACGCGCTCCACTTTTGCCCCGAGCGCGGTCATTAAATGGGCGATGAGATCGTGCGTGAGCGGGCGTTCCTTGGAAATATCCCGCATGAACATGGTGATGGCGCTGCCCACTGTTTGATCCACATAAATGATGAACACCTTTTCGTTGTTCCCCAGAAAAACCGCGCAACCGCCACTGGTTGGCAAAACAGCGCGGACTTGCACCTCAATCACCGTTTTATTCATCCCGAGGGAAAGTTAGCTGGGCAGTCGCGAAAAACAAGGGAGGTAGGTTGTAGCTGCCGCCTTCTCTGGCGGCAAAAACATTGCCGTCATCCTGAGCGTGTCGAAGGGTCTCACGCCTTCTGCGGGCGGCCGTCGCGGCGCATCCGTGCAGGCCGCCGTGTTCAACTCAAACCAACATTTCAGATCCTTCGACACGTTCAGGATGACCATACAGAAACCGCCGCGAAGAATTTGGAGAAAGCGGCTTGATTTTCCCCGTCAAGATTTGATCATGCGGATTGCCTTCGATTACTGCGCCTGAAAAGATGAAGAACGAGTGGGATGTCGAAGCCGCCACGTCCACTTACAACGTGGATGCATGGGGCGGTGGATATTTTTCCATTAACGAAAAGGGTCATGTCGTGACCACGCCGCTTCAGGAAAACGGCGGCAGCATCGAGATCATGGAAGTGGTTAACGAAGCGCGCGCCCGCGGATTGAGTTTCCCCCTCGTCATCCGGTTCCAGGATTTGCTCCGACATCGCGTGGAATCGGTCAACCGCGCGTTTCAAGCCGCGATCACCGAGTTCGAATACAAGGGGCGATATCGCGGCGTTTTCCCAATCAAGGTCAACCAGTTGCGCGAAGTGATCGAGGAAATCGTTGATGCCGGCGAACAATTTCATTTTGGTTTGGAAGCGGGCAGCAAACCGGAGCTGGTGGCGGCGCTGGCCATGCACAAGGATCCGGAAAGCCTTGTTATCTGCAACGGTTACAAGGACCAGGCTTACATACGCATCGCCTTGTTAGGCTGCAAACTCGGCAAGAAAGTCATCATCGTTGTCGAGAAACTCGAGGAGCTCGAGCAGACCATTCGCGCCGCCAAGGAAGTCGGCGTCGAACCTCACATCGGCATCCGCGTTCGACTTTACAGCAAGGGCGCGGGCAAATGGGCGCCGAGTGGCGGCGAAAACGCGAAGTTCGGACTCGATACCGCGGGGCTGGTTGCAGCCAGTGAAATGTTGAAGGCCGCCGGGCTCGGGCACTGTCTCAAACTCATCCATTTTCATGTCGGCTCGCAGGTGCCCGACATATCGACCATCAAACGCGCGGTACGCGAAGCCGCGCGTTATTACTCCAAGATCGCGAAGCTCGGGCACGAGCTGGGTTATCTCGATGTCGGCGGCGGGCTCGGTGTCGATTACGACGGTTCCCGCAGCGATTTTGACAGTTCGGCTAACTATTCGCTCCAGGAATATGCCAACGATGTTGTCTGGAACATCATGGACGTTTGCGATTCCGAAGGCGTGCCGCATCCGGCGATCGTGAATGAGGGCGGCCGCGCGATCGTGGCCCACCACTCGGTGCTTGTAGTCGAAGCGTTCAGCTCCATTGAAAAAGCGCTGCCGAAAGTGCGAATCGCGGCAACGGAGAAAGATCATAAGCTCGTCGCCGAAATCCTCGACGTGAAACAGCGGTTGAAGCGGGGCAACCGGCAGGAATGTTTGCACGACATCCAGCAGATCAAGGAGGAATCGCAGGAAGCGTTTAACGTGGGCCTGCTCGATCTCGAGTCCAAGGCCAAGATCGACATGATTTACTGGCAGCTCGCCCAGCAGATCGTGAATATGCACCGCGGCCTGCGCTATGTGCCGGATGAAGTCAAGGAACTGGAAACCTCGTTAGGCGATCAGTATATTTGCAACTTCTCCGTGTTTCAGTCGCTGCTGGATCATTGGGCGCTTGGCCAGTTGTTCCCAATCATGCCGATTCATCGGCTGATGACGCCGCCGGACCGCCACGGCATGATCGTCGATATCACCTGCGATTCGGACGGCAAGGTCTCGAAGTTCACCGATTTGCAGGATGTGCGCGACACGATCCCGCTGCACCGGATTGTTCCGGGCGAGATTTATTATCTCGGCGTGTTCATGGTCGGCGCCTACCAGGATATCATGGGCGACCTGCACAACCTGTTTGGACGGGTTACGGAAGCGCACGTGTTTCTTGATCCGGATGAAGAACTCGGTTGGTACATCGAGGAAGTCATCGAAGGCAGCACGATTGGCGAAGTTCTGGCCATGACGCAGTGGGACAAGGTCGAGCTGATGCGACTGCTAAAAACGCAGGTGGACACCGCAATTAAGACCGATTTCATGAAGCCTAACGAGGCGATGAAATTGCTAATGGATTACGAGCGACTGCTCCAGGAATACACCTACCTGTCGCTCAACGGCTCCAAACCGCCGCCGCAACCGGGCAACTGGCTGCCGCTCAGCTGACGTTTCGCTTCTCGCGCGGTGAACCGTTTCCGCATCGCTGTCGTCGGCACCGGTGCAATCGGATCCTACTACGGCGGAAAGCTGGCGGTCGCGGGCCGCGATGTTCATTTCCTGATCCGCGGCGATTTGTCCGACGTGAAACGCGACGGATTGCGAATTCGCGGAGAAGGCCAGGAGCTGCATGTCGCGAACGTGCAGGCCGCCAATACCACGAAAGAAATCGGCGCCTGCGATCTGGTGTTGATCGCGCTGAAAGCCACGGCTAACGCGCAGCTCGTCGAGTTGATCCCGCCCTTGCTGGACGAAAACACGATCCTGATGACGCTTCAGAACGGTCTCGGTAACGAAGAATTCCTGGCGGAACATTTCGGCGCCGAACGCGTGATGGCCGGCCTTTGTTTCATTTGTCTCAGCCGGGTTTCTCGAACCGTCACCGAGTGCTACGACTACGGCCACATCTCGATTGGCGAATTCGCTCGCCCGCCGTTGCCGCGAACTCATCAAATCGCGGCGGAATTCCAGGAATCAGGAATCCAATGCAACGTCGTTGAGAACCTGATCCTCGAAAGGTGGCGCAAACTGGTCTGGAACATTCCATTTAACGGGCTGTCCATTCTGGCCGGCGGCGCGGACACGGCGAAGATTCTGGCCGACGAAACTTTAAGAGCTGCGACCGTGGCGACGATGAACGAAGTGGTGGACGCGGCGAATGCCTGCGGATTTTCGCTCGAGAGAGAGGCTGTGGCTGAGCAAATGAAGCGCACGGAAACCATGGGAAATTACAAGCCGTCGACGCTACTTGATTTTGAAGCTGGCAAGCCGTTGGAGATCGAGCCTATCTGGGGTGAACCCTTGCGACGCGCCCGAGCGGCCGGGGCAAGCGTTCCACGGATGGAGATGATTTACGCGCTTTTGAAGCAAATCGATCGAAGCTCGAAAGCTGGACGACCAAGCGCGTAAGGCTCTAACGTCCAGAACCCGGAGACCCGATTCCTCGACAAGCTCGGAATGACATGGTGCGGGTCCAACCGCGAGTCATCCTGAGCGTGTCGAAGGATCGGGTGTTATGAGTTGTCGGAATGCCTGAAATCATCGTTACGAATATCCAAAAGGCGCGTCGCGTGAATGTCGCCGCGCTGCAGGAGGCGGCAAAGGAATCGCTGCGGCAGGTTCTAAAGATCAAGGCTAACGAGCTTACGCCGTTGCTTCAGCTCGATGAGATTTCGGTGTTGCTGATGTCCGATCGGCGAATCGCACAAATCCACCGGCAGTTCATGAACGAAGCTGGCCCGACGGACGTGATTACGTTTGATCACGGCGAGATCTTCGTCAGTGTCGACACCGCGCAGGAAAACTCCCGGCGTTTCGCTACTTCGTTACAGCGCGAGATTCAGCTCTATATCATTCATGGATTGCTTCATCTTCACGGGTTTGATGATCGCAAACCGGCGGGTGCCCGGAAAATGGAACGCACCCAGCAGAAGATCCTCGATTCATTGAACTGAAAACATAGCGTGTTAGGCTGTGGGAATGATCCGGCAGGGAGAGACCGGTGGGTGGCGAAACAACGGTCCCACCATCACCATCGACAAGCCGACGATCGAGGAGAAGACCGACGAGCAGGAAGATCTCGATATTCCGTGGAACGTCGTCGTGCATAACGATCCGGTGAACCTGATGACCTACGTCACCATGGTCTTTCAACGTGTGTTCGGTTATTCGCGCAAGAAAGCCGAGACGCACATGCTGGAGGTGCACCAGCAGGGCCGTTCGATTGTCTGGTGCGGAGTGCGCGAGCGCGCGGAGTTTTACGTGCAGCAACTCCATGGCTACCTGCTTCTGGCCACATTGGAAAAGATGAAATAAGCGTGATGGAGATCTGCCGAAAAAACGACGGGCTCGAGATTTCGGAGATCGACCCGTTTTTGTGCGAGCTGCTCCGGCAGATTCCCGAAAGCGCCAACACAAAGGACGCTCCCGATGCGGAGGCGCGAATCTTCAGCGCGCCGGCCGGTGAAAACGAAGAGGAATTTTGCGAAGAATGGAAACTTTACGTTCAACCGGAAATGCGGCGGCTCTTTCAATCGGCGACGGAAACCGTCGCGTCCGACCTGAAGCAGGTTTCCGGTAACGAGAAAACCTTCGGGAATCGCACGCTGCGAATTCCGGCACAGAATGCCGATGCGTGGTTAAGCGCGCTGAACCAGGCGCGTTTGGCGATCGCGACGAAGCACGGCTTTACCGAGAGGGAGTTATGCGACCAGGACCGTTCTCCGGTTGGCTCACGGCGCGACCTGAGTCTGTTCCAGGTGAACTTTTACGGATTTCTCCAGGAAATTATTTTGCGCGAGTTCGAGATGGGGTAGGGATCCCCAGGCGGACCGGGTTACTGCTGGCGAGATTGTTTCTCGCGAACCATCGACATGAGCCGGTCCTTGATCGCGGCCGACGATTTGGCCGGCTTCAGGCTTAGGGCAAAAGCTTCGTGTAAGGCGTAGCATTCGCTGATGAAATCTTCGGCCTTTTGGCCCAACTCCTTGCGGGCCTGCTCAAAGTCTTCAAGCTCGTCCGGTTCAAGAGCCCCAATGACATAGAGCCGGGAGCGATTTTGGAATTCTTCAAAGTTCATCCTTGAGCTCCTTAAGGCCTTCATAGATTTTCTTAAGTCCCAGTTCAAGCCGCGTTTTCACTGTGCCTAACGGTGTATTCGTATCTGCGGCGATTTCGCGCTGGCTCATCCCCTGAAAAAATGCGAGTTGGACAGCTTTTTGTTGGGCCTCCGGCAGGGACTCAATGACCTTACGCAGGTGCTGGCGGGTATCGCCGAGGTTGATGTCCTCGGTCGTGCCGGTGTGAATCCAGGCGTCAGGGTGATTTTTGCTTTCGGCCTCGAAACGCTCGGTAGCCCGGGCGTAGGCCTGCTTTTTCCGCAGGGTATCAATCGCCCGCCGCCGGGCGAGGGTGACCATCCACCCCAGCGGCTTGCCCTTGTGAGCGGAGAAATTTTTGGCCTGGTTCCAGATCTCCATGAAGACTTCCTGCAACAGGTCGTCGGCCTCGGATTCATTGTGAATGACCCGTAAAATCAGAGCTTTAAGCACGCCATTATAACGGTCGTAGAGCTGGGAAAGAGCGTCCGCGTTTTCCGCCTGAATCCCGGCCATCAGTTCGAAATCGGAGGGACCTTCGTGTTCGGCTGGCTGAGCTGGCGCCGGTGGGGTCGGCTCCGAAACCTCTTTTGCCCCTTGGATACCTGTGTCTGGCATAACGTCCCTTGTTAGTCATAGCTTAAGCTCCCGCCTTCGGCTTTGGCAAAGGTTTAAGCCGTGACCGTGTAACTTCCAAAAGATAGGTCGTCACGTCGGGTCTGTGGCAGCGGTCTGCGACCGCCGTCGCAACCTGGGTGCGGCGAAACTCGGCCGAGCGGCCACTGTTCGTTAGGTAACAGCCGTTAAAGCGTAGAAACGGCTCGAGGGTCTCGCCCCACCGTTTTCGGCCTGACCCGGTTGCTTCATTTCCCCTAGCAAAAGTTTTTGCGCAGGGCGCGAAGCTGCTTTCTAGTTGGGCATGCCGGGTTTCGACCGCGAACCAGATAGCGCGTGGGACGAGTACGATTGGGAGCGCTTTCTGCAACAGCAAGACCAGAAAACCGAGCGCTACATGGAGTTGCTCGAGAAATATCTCGATGATCCGCGCCGCGATGAAATCATCGCGCAGGAAATGGGCTGGACGCATTTGCTCGATGCCAAGGAATGGAGTGCGGAAGTCGATGCCTTGATGGAGAAAAACGAGGACGACGATGAGATGGATTTCGCCGGTCAGGAAGAACCCGAGACGGAATCCTTCGAGAACCATGCCCTTTATCGTGCCGCTTTCAGTCTCACCATCTGGATCGACGAATTGTTCGACCGGGATGCTTCGCTCCAAAACGAACCTGCGGCGGTGAAGCTTGCCACCCAATCGGCTTTGGCCAGCGCCAAACTAGCGGCAGCGTTGAGCGACAACGACGTAGACGAAATCGGGATGACGATCGCCTATCTGAAGCGGGCTCTAAAAGCCATAACAACGGCCCTGGAGGGTGCTGCACAACTCCTTGCCGAGAAGCATGTTACGCCGTCCCAGCACTCCGTTTTGCAGCAGCGCCTTTTCCAGGTTCGCGACGGTATTATTACCCTCATGGGCGAGTATCGGGGCGAGTGGCGCCGCCGCTTCGGCTCCGAAGGCTTTCGGAGTTGAATGAAATAGGTCCGGTTCCGTCCAAATTATGGAAGCGGAAACGACTCCGGCTCAGCCCGATGTATCGGAGGCCGAACTGGTAAGAAAGTGCCAGAATGGTGACTCCGAGGCATTTGACGAGTTGGTAACCCGCTACCGAACAAGAGTTTTTGGTATGATTTATAACATGGTACATAACGAGCAGGACGCCTGGGACCTGGCGCAGGATTCCTTCCTCAAAGCGTGGAAGTCGATCGCGCGCTTCAAGGGCAAGTCGTCGTTTTATACCTGGATCTATCGCATCGTGATGAATGTGACCATCGATCACATGCGCAAAAAGCAGGTCAAAGGCGGCGGCGCCGAGTTCGATGACGCCGTGCAACTGAAAGAGATCGATCCGGCGGCCAAAACCGCGCCGAAAGCGGATGAACTGCCCTTTGAACGAATGCAGCGCGGCGAGCTACGGGGGAAGATCGATGCCGCCATTGCTCAACTTTCGCCCGAACATCGGGCCGTGATTTTGATGAAGGAAACGGAAGACATGCAGTATCATGAAATCGCCGAGGCGCTCGGCTGTTCCATTGGAACGGTCATGTCGCGCCTCTTTTATGCTCGGAAGAAACTACAAACCCTGCTGAAGGATGTTTATGAAAACGTTTGAAGAGAAATGGACAGCGTGGCTGGACGACCAGCTAACGGGAAAAGAGCTGGCCGACTTCGAAGCTTCTCTGCCTGATCGCGCGGCCGCGGAAGCGGAAAAGCGCGACGCCAGGAAACTGGGCGTTCTCTTGAAGCGGGAACTCAGCCCATCGGTCTTAACGAACGAGGATTTCTTTAGTCACCAACTTCGGGAGCGAATTGCCCGCGAGGAAGGTAGCGGGAAACGCGAAAGCGCAAGATCGACATGGTGGACTGTGCCGCGACTGGTTTGGAGCGGCGCCGCTGCTATGGCGGTGTTTGTGTTGTTTGCCCTGATCGCGGTGCCCGATGACGAGCCGGCGGAACAGTCGCAGTATCTAACGCAGCTCATGAACTTCCGCATGGACGCAGGTGGCAATCCGGACGCGACAATCACCATGTTCGAATCGAAAGACGAACGTGTGACGGTGCTGTGGACCGAGGGACTGCGATCGTTGCCCTCCGATTACGCCGCAAAATAGAAGAACGCCATGCGACGCGCCGCGCTTCAGACCGCAGCGATCTTGTTGATCGCGGCGGCGGCGATTCCGCGTGTACAGGCGTCGTCGGATAAAGTTTGGAGCGGCCTAGTCATGGCCGAAAATGTCGAGAAACCGCAACCGGTCCCGCAGTCGCTAAAATCGATCGAGAAAACGCTGGTGTCGCTTTTCGGCTACAACCAGTTCGATGTCATTGGCGAATCGAACAAATCGCTCCAGACTGGCGATGAAGACTGGCTGGCAATCAGCAAATATTTTTCACTCCAGGTCGACGCCAATGGTGTGACCGAGAGCGGCTACGATCTGAACTTGAAGTTATATCAGGACAAACAGCTGTTGCTGCAAACGGACACGAAGTTGAGCAAGCAAAGCCCGCTGGTGATCAAGGGGCCGCAGGTGGGCAGCGGACAACTACTCCTGGTGTTGATCGTTGACGATGGCACCGCAAAGGAAAGTTCGCAGCGCAGCCACCGTCATTCGCGTCACGATGCGAATCCTGTTCGAAGCGCGTGGCGCCAGGTGCGCCACTTTATTCGCAGAGCATTGCCGTAACTGAAGGCAGGAGATTCGCGGCTGTTGCTTGATGTCGTTGAACCCGCGGCGCAAATCGCGTAATGGCAGGGATGCGTTTGCTTCTGGCGTTGTCCGCCTCTCTCGTGTTGTCAATGACAGCGAACGCTGAAAGCCCCTACGATTTCGCGACAACGCCAGGCAAGCTGCCCAAGCAGGTTTTGCCGTCGGAATACGCGGTCAGGATTGTTCCGAATATCGACAAGCTCACATTTTCAGGAAGCGAAAAGGTTAAGCTGAATGTGCGGGAGCCGGTTCGGGAGCTGGTATTGAACGCGTTGGAATTGGAAATTGCCACCGCGGCAGTTGACGACAAGCCGCTCGCGAAAACGGCGATCAAGATCGACAAGAAAACGGAGTTGTTAACGTTGACCCTTCCGGAGGAATTGCCCGCCGGCGATCACATCCTGTCGCTTACTTTTACCGGAAAAATCAACCAACAGGGGCAGGGGCTTTTCTACTGCAAGTATCAGGAGCAGGGGACCAACGCGAAGAAACTGATGCTCGGCACGCAATTCGAAGCCACGGACGCGCGTCGCTTTTTCCCTTGTTGGGATGAGCCGAGTTTTCGCGCGAAATTCCAGCTCACGGTTGTGGTTCCGGAAACTTGGACTGCGGTTTCAAACATGCCGGTCGAAAGCGAACTCAAGACCGACGCCGACAAGGAAATTCGTTTCGCGGCGACGCCGACGATGTCGAGTTATCTCAATGTCCTCTGCGCGGGCGAGCTGGATATTATCGAAAATACCGTGGCCGGTGTGCAGATGCGCGTGGTCACGACCAAAGGCAAAGGCGAGTTTGGACGATACGCGCTCGAAAGCGCGGGCAAGATTCTCGAGTATTACAACGAGTACTTTGGTGTTCCTTATCCGCTGCCCAAACTCGATCAAATAGCGATTCCGGGCGGATTTGGCGGCGCGATGGAGAACTGGGGCGGTATCACCTATTACGAAAGCGTGCTGTTGTTCGATCCGGAAAGATCGTCCGAGAACACGAAACAGGACATCTTTGCCGTGCTCGCTCACGAGATTGCGCACATGTGGTTCGGCGATCTCGTGACGATGGCGTGGTGGGATAATTTATGGCTCAACGAAGGTTTCGCGTCGTGGATGGGATCCAAGTGCACAGCGCATTTCAACCCGGACTGGGAAGTGTGGCTGCGCAAAAATACTCCACGTAATCCCGCGCGCCGCGTTGGATCGGGCAAGGAACAGGCGATGGAAAGCGACGCAAGATCGACAACGCATCCAGTCCAGGTGCCGGTCGCGACCGAAGCGGAAGCGAACAGCATTTTCGACGATATCAGTTATAAGAAAGGCGAGTCGGTTATCCGGATGCTGGAAAGTTTTCTCGGCGAGGGAGTGTTTCGGGACGGGATTCGCAAGTACGTCGATGCGCACAAGTATTCGAATTCGACGACTGCCGATCTTTGGAACGCTCTGGGCGAAGCTTCGGGCAAACCGGTAGGCGAAATTGCTGCCGGCTGGACCGAGCAACCTGGTTTTCCGATCGTCAAAGTTCGCCGGGATGCCGACGGAAGCGTGGCGATTTCGCAGGAACGCTTCACGGTGAACTACAGGAATCCGCGTCCGCTCGAGTGGAAGATCCCGCTGACCTATTTCGTGGCCGGACAGCCGCCACAGAGCAAGCTGATGAGCGATAAGATCGACAAGCTGGAAAATATTCCGGCGGACAAGGCGCTGAAAATCAATGTGGATGGCGCGGGAAATTATCGCACACAGTACGATCCGGCTTCGTGGGATTTGCTGCTGGCGTCACTTGCCGATCTGAACGGGCAGGACCGCACGAATTTGTTAGGCGACATCTGGGCGCTGGTGCAGGCGAATCGTGTACCCTTTTCCGTTTACCTCGCTCTCGTGGAAAAATTACCGAAGCGAGACGAACTGGCGGAGCGCGATCAGATCATCAACGTGTTCGATCTTGTGAACCGGCTGCTGGTGGATGTTCCCGAGCGCAAGAATTTCCGCGAGCTGGCTCGTTCGATTCTGCGACCGTCGTTTGAACAGCTCGGGTGGGAAGTGGAAAAGGATGAACCGGTCAAACGCCTGAACCTGCGGGCAAGTTTGATTGAAGCGCTCGGTTCGCTGGAGGACCCGGAAATGATTTCCGATTGTCGCGATCGTTACCAAGTTTTCCTCAAAGATCCCGGTTCGTTACCGCCGAGTCTACGACGATCAGTTCTGGGCGTCGTCGGCGGGCATGCCGACGAGGCGACGTGGACGAAGCTTCACGACATGGGGTTGAAGGCAACCAGCGCCGAAGAAAAAGAAGATCTGTATGATGCGCTGGCGCGCGCGACCGATCCGAAGCTGATTCGCAAGACACTTCAGATCGCCTTGACGGACGAACTGCCGACCAGTCGCGCGACCTATCTCGTGGGGAAAGTCGCGCGGTGGAGCGATCATCCGGATTTGGTTTGGCTGTTCGCCAAGACGAACATGAAGACGTTGCTTGGAAAAACGGACGCGCTGGCGGTGAACAGTTATGCGGCAAGTCTATTCACATTTTTCTCGGATACGGCGCGAGTCGAGGAATTGAAAGCCTACGCAAAGAACCTGCCGCCTTCGAGCGCAATGGAAGTCGCGAAGGCTGTGGACGAGGTCGAATTTCGCGCCGCGTTCAAGAATCGTCTGATCCCGCAAATACTGACCTGGACCGAGCATCGAAAGCCGGTGAGCGAATAGATCATCAGGCTTGGAGGGATGACCTCTGTGTCGTCCCAAACTTTCTGGATCTTGCTTGGGACGGGAGGGAGCCCGTCCCTCCATTTTTGGATTAAAGCCAGGGCAATACATTCAGTTCGCCCTGAAACGGCCAATCTTCGGAATTTCTTACCAGCCCTGCGCGAACGGGATTTTGCACAACGTATTCCCACTTCTCGTCATAGCTTTCGCCGCGCCGAAGTTGGGTGTCCCAAAAATGCCGCTGCCAAACAGAATTCTCATTCGTTGTTGGCCAGTTCGCAGCAGTCTTAGATTTCCAAAAATAAACCCATTTCTCTAGCGCTGTGGGAGTGCAGTCAGCGGGAGCACAGAATAGGTGCAGGTGGTTAGGCATAATCATGTATCGGCCGACCAGCCACGTCGGTTTTGTTTGCCACGCTTTCTTCAAAAGCTCGTGCAGGTTGTCATTCGCAAGAACCTTTTTTCGATCCTTCGTGCAAACAGTCAGAAAAACGATAATCGGTGTGTTAAAACGCTCGACTGCTGAAAAGTGAGGCGGGCCCTTGCGTCCGATATCTCGCATTCTTTTTTGGAGGGATGACCTCTGTGTCGTCCCGAACTTTCTGGATCTTGCTTGGGACGGCACAGAGGCCGTCCCTCCATGCCTCGTTAGATCGCCACGTCGTCGGGGCGTTCCGGTGTAAGCAACAGACGCATCGGGATCATGGATGATTCGACGAAGCCGTGCCGGCGGAAAAAGGCCTGGGCCACGTTTTCGGGGCGATCGGTGAGCAGGGTGATGCGGAGGAAATTTTTTTGTTTTGCGAATTCGATGGCGTGTTGCAACAACATCGCGCCGTATCCGTGCTTCTGGTATTCGTTATGGATCACCAGGTCTTCCAGAAGCATCACGAATCCACCTTCGGCGGTGCTGATGGTGAACAGCAAATTGATCATGCCGACGATGGCGTGGTCTTTGCGCAGCACAAACACCCGGCCGCGATTCGGTTGTTCGAAGATGAGCCGAAGGCCGCGCAGCTGCTTTTCCTTGTTAGGCCGAAAATCGCTCTCGTGGCTGAACAGCTCGCCGAGCAGGCTGGACAACTCGTCCAGATCGTGTTCGGTCGCCGGCTCGATGACCACGTCCTTGCTCATGCAGGTTCCTTATTTCAGAGTTTAGCACTTCTGGCAATTACTACTCTTGCTCCTCCCGCTACCGCCTCTCAATCTACCGTTGGAGTAAGCGGAAAAGGTAGAGGAAGAGACCGTCGCATTGACAATGCGACGGGTGCCCTTACCGTAGGCGCTCCCTCCCCGAAAACGTCTCAACTTTAGCTTATGAAACGGACTCTTCAGCGCTCAAAACGGACACGTAAACGTCAGCATGGATTTCGCGCGCGGATGCGCACCAAAGGCGGCCGCGCGACACTCGCCCGCCGTCGTCAGCGTGGCCGCAAACGATTGCTGCCCAAGGGCGTCGAGCGGCACTACGCGCGGCATACCCAGGCGTAAGCGGGGTTGCCATAGAAAGGCCGCTGAGTCGGTCTGATTTTAGCAGGGGCAGGAGTGCACGAGGAATCAGAGCTCGTCGAGAACAGCGATCGCCTCACCAGGGCCTTTGGTGGGTGGCCGTCGTTTCATGATGCCGAGGTTATTTCCATGGATTTATGGCGCGGGGATGTCGTGCCAAAGCGCAACCGGTGGGTCCTTCCAACCCTAACTGCAAAGATCAGGATATTGGAGGCTACGCAACCAGGGGCGGCTCACGCTGGCAATGATACCGCGGTCACATTGCGATTTCACGATATTGAAGCTCTCCGGCTCGGAGGCTTCAACCATCAGAACGCAATTTACGGTTTGGCGTTGTCGCGATCCGCGCCGGTTGAGAACATGCCAGCCCGCATCGATGTGGAATTTGAGCAGGCTTTCGGAGTGGATGCTTCATTTCGCTGTTCGCGCATCGAGGTGATCGATGTGCAGCCATTCTCGGAAACGTAACCAGGTAGCCCTAAACGCGGTCGACGTTCTGTGTCGCGCTAGGCGTCGAAAAATCCGGCCCATGGCGTGGCCGCAAGCTCTCGTTTGAGTTGTTCGTAATTTTGAATGGACTGATCGAGAGGGCAGGTCGTTAGCTTTGCCGTCACCGGGTGGAGCCGCTGGTAGGGCACCTTCAAAAAGTCTTGTACGCGACGCGTGCTGGATTCGAAATCCGCGCATAAATCTTCATACTCAATTTTCAGCAACGGATGTCCTTCGAACAACTGGTCGAATTCCTGATTCCTCGACGTCTGATGTTCGAAGTCGGCGATCAATTCGTGTGTCTGTAGCACCAGCGGTTCGGGATCCGGCCGCCACGGAACGCCGCGACGAGGCCTGTTTTGGAAGGAAACGTGGCGCCGCAGGAGATTTCGCCTGCGTAAACTAATAATGTGCAGATCCGGCAGGCCCGCGAGCGTCTGCCACAGGTCCGGCCAGTTTCCGAACGACGCACCGGTGCGATGCAAACAAAAGCCAACAGCTCGTATTTTCCGCTCTCGAGGGGCGAAGATGTATCGTTCCAATACCTCGTTTGCCGGGGTGTTTTCCGTGAAATAGTCGTTCGCGCTGCTGTAATCGGGATTAAAGCTCTCGCTGAGGCAAACGATGTTCGGATGAAGGTCGAGGCTCCTTCGGAGCATGTGCGTCCCGCAACGAGGCGAACTGAGGATCATGAACCTGCGATATTTTCGTCGGAGGAAAAACATCGTCACGCCGGTTGTATTCGAGTCAGTGCCTCTCGGATCCCGACGGCATAATCACGCCACGTTTTTAGCGGACGCGTGACGGCCTGGTCGGTCAACGACTGCCGTAACTCCGGCCGCGTCGCCAGTGCAGTAATCGCTTCCGCCAACGCGCGACGTTCGCGCACATCAACCATGAAACATCCGCCCGCGGCAGCGATTTCCTGAACGGCGCCGAAGTTTGCGCAGACACACGGTTTTCCGAGCCAGAGGCTTTCCACAACCGGGAGCCCAAATCCTTCAAGGAACGAAGGGTAAACGGTGAAATCCGTTAGGCCGTACAGATCCATCAATTCGGCCTGACTGACTTTGCCATGCCAGCGAATTCGCGGGTTCCTTCGCGTCGTCGCGGTCACAAGCTCTGCAATTTCGGGCACCGCGTCGTAAGAATCTCCCACAAGGTGCAGGAATGCGTTCCTATTCGGAGAAGCCGCCAGGAAATCTTCGAACGCCTCGATGAGCACGCGGTGATTTTTGCGAGGTTCGAGGGTGGAAACGCACAGCACGTGGATTGCGTGGGGGTCGGAAGGCGCGGGCTTGGTGACGCGTTTCGCGCCGAGAAGCTCCGCGGGTTCGGCACACACAATCACGTGGTCGTGCGGCAACCCGTTTGCGACGGCGAACCGGGTAAACGCATTGGCTGATTCATCAGACACCGCCAGTACGGCATCAGCGCGGGTGAGCGCCCGCATGTAATCGGCATGGTCTTTGACCACGGCAGGACGAACGAGCTCCGGATGGGTAACGGGGATCGCATCATGGAAAATGGCGGCGACCCGAAGCCGAACCTGGCGGGCGTGCTCGATAATGTGGGCAGCATGTCCAAGATAGAGGAGCTCGGGGATCAGCAGCCATGCTTTCTCAAGGACGTTTCGATGTCCCGGATGACAGTGGATCGGAATCCGGTAATTCCGTGCCTTGGCGTTTCGAACCAGCGACCAGTTTTTCGGTTGGAGCAATACTGTGACCGACATGAATTTGCTCTCGCGTGGTTTACCGAGACTGGCGCTTATCTCCGGGCGCAAGCGAAAGAACTCCTGATTCTCCGGCAACCATTGCACAAGGTGGAAGGGTTGTTTGGCACGTCGCAATCCGGCGATCAGACCGCGAACCACCGTTTGGATGCCCGTCTGCGCCGGATTGACCAAGGTATCGGTCACGACCACGAAAAACGGCTGCCTGTTCCCGGCTGGCATGAGTGTTATCGTTAGGCCAGACTGCGCACGCGGTCATTAATTTGAGCCGCCGCAATTTTCGGGTCGAGAGTATTCCGGATATCGGCTGCCGCCTTGACTCCGAGCGCCGCGGCTTCAGTGCGATGTTCGTATATCCATCGCATAAAGTTTGCCGCATGTTCGACACTGGGTTCGGCCCAGCGCGTGCCTCGTTCGTAGGGGCCGGAGTCTTCCGTCAGCTCGCTCATCGTAAAGTCGACCAGAAGGCTGTTGCCGGAGTTCATGAAGTCGAGGCTACCCGAATAATTGGTAGCGATGACCGGTTTACCGAGATACATCGCCTGCGCCATTCCCAGCCCAAGACCTTCGGAGCGATGGAGCGATACGTAAGAATCCACCGACGCGAAAAGTGAATTTAATTCGCTGCTCGGGATGTGTTCGTCCATGAAGATGATTTTAGCGTCGCCGGCCAACGGAGTTAAAGATTCGCGGGCAGCTCGGTTTTCGGAGGCGTTAATGGATTTCATTACCAGCACGGCTGAATCGTCCGCCCGAAAGGCGCGGCGAAACGCGGCGATGACACCTTCCGGATTTTTCCGGTGAATCGTGCTGAAAAAATCGAATGTGAAAAGAAAAACACAGTCCGTTTCCGATAAACCGAAGCGCTCACGATTGGGCACCGCTTCCGCTTCATTCAGATAGAACGGATAGCTAATCTTATGCACCGGGATGGGTGACACAGCGGCAATTGCCTTTTGAGTGAAACGGGTCGCGACCCAAATTTCGTCGTAGTAATCAAACGAAGAATGCCACCGTACGGGAAAATGTTCCTGCTCCCAATACCAGAGCCCGATGTTGTAACGATTCGCGAAGAAGCGCGGGCCCATATCACGAAAGAAACGTCGCGAATAGTCGAACGAGAACGTCATCAGGTTGACCCGAAATGGATTATCGTTTCCGAATTTTTGGACACTTGTGTCCGTGTTGCTATGAACGCTACTGCGGACATTCAGGAGCACGCACGGCAAACCGGTCAACCGGACTGCGTTCCAGTAGGCCCGGGACGATTCGCCGATCCCGTAAACGCTCTGGGCGAACCCGGCGACGTTGATGCCTAACGGGCGCTTGCCGACTTCATGGGGAATTGGGCGTCGAAGATGGCGTTCGTAAATACGTCGCAGCTTTAACAGCGTTTCGCGATAGCGATATTTGATCGTTTCCGCTCGCAGTTTTTTCCAGCCGCCCCATTCCTGGACTGCTTCCTCGATTGCGGGATCGGACAGATTCAGTTTGCGGCTGCGCCGCAGCAACCGTCGAATGGCGTCGTATTCGAGGTATTTCGAAATCCAGCGGCGTAGCTGCACGTAATTTTTGCGGAGGTAACGGCGGAGGAGTTGGTGATTCTCGAGCGCGGGCGCGAGGCTGGATCGATCTTTTTCGGTTTGTTGCCGGCCATGGTTCCGAAAAGCGCAAAGAGGATCCGTGATATAAGCAAAACTACCCTGTTCCAGGAGATGAAACCACATCTCCATGTCGGCCATAACGAAGAACGTTTCGTCGAAACCGCGTTTGGCTAATTCCCTGCGGAACATCACGGCGCTGGGGCCGCCGATCAGGTTTCGTTGCTCGAAGAGGCACCGATTGATTACCGTCGTGCCGGCGATCGGACGCTGCTGATCGAAACAGGACCATGTGTCGATAGGCCGTCCGTTTTCATCAACGATCTTCCGGGCCGACGCCACGAGGGCAATGGCGCGGTTCGCGTCCAAGGCTGCGACCATTCGAGTAAGGGCGTCGCGCGAACAAAGAAAATCATCGGCGTGCAGCCATTTCACGAATTCACCGTTGGCCAAAGCGAGACACGCGTTTCGATTCTTCACCATGCCGCGATTCGCCGATGCAATCTCAACGCGAACTCGGCGGTCCTTTTCCGCGTATTTCCGCGCGATCGCCACCGAATCATCGTTGGAACAGTCATCGGCAATAATCAGTTCATAATCCTGAAAGGTCTGGTCGAGCACCGACTGAATCGCTTCAGGCAAGAAACGCCCATAGTTAAACGAGTCGATACAAACGGAAACCTTGGGGACCATTATCTTCGTGAAGCCGCGCACACCTTTTCCCAGTTGGGAGCGATAACTTCCCGGGCCAGCAGCTCGGTAAATCGCAAGCTACCCGCGTTGCTGGCATGATGGTTATCGACAAAAAACTCGTCCGGCAATCGCTCTGAAAAATCGATGAAGTCGCACGCATAACGCTGCTGCAATCGTTGCACGAATTGCTGAAACGACTCGCGGATGCGCGGTTTAAAGAGCGCGCGCTGAAAGCTGCTCAACGGCGGCAACAACAGGACAACATTGCATCCTTGTCTGTTCAGGCCGGCTACGGTTGCTTCGAAAGCCTCCGACGTTATCCCTTCGAGCTCGTAATTCCGCAAGTCGGCTTCGAAAAGATTCGCCCCTCTTTGCATTCGTTTCGCCAGCGGCATCGGATCCTTCTTTTCCATATTGCGAAGCTTCTGAAATGAATTTCCTTCCAGGGCGTCTGGTGTTGTTCGTTTTTGCAAGGCACGCGTTGGCGCACCGGTGACGATATCATCCAGCCAGGCGAGCAATTCCGTGCGGTGAAGATAAAACGGTGTCAGACGCGATGAAAGCAGCCGCGAAATTCCAGTGTGCGACAACATGATATCGGGAATGTACTTGGGAAGATCGATCGTCTTCAGCTCCCGGGTAATGACAAACTTGAAATAGCGGTTGTTCCGGGCCAGCAAGTCCGGACTGATCTCCAACACAGCGAGACGCGGCGGCGGAGCGGCGGTAGCAAGCAATCGCCGGCTAACGAATTCCAGCGTAATTGGATCGCCACAGCTGACAGCAGCATTGAAGACCGGCGTGAAAGCCGCCGGCGACAGTTCCCTGGTTATCGAGTTCAATTCCCGTGTGCGAACGAACGATCCCAAACGGGAGCTACCGAGCAGAACCGTTCCCGGGTGCGGCGTGGCGTTCTGCCACCCAAGCACACTGGCCGCCGATTCCGTATCGCGAATGGGAAACGGCAAATGGTCGATCAGCCAGCTCCCTGGCAGCGGGGAGAGGCAAAGAGCTGCCAGACACGACAACATTGCGCGACGCGTCCTTCGCTGATGATTTTGATGATCCAGTCGTGGGGCCATTAGAACTGGAAATAGACGAACGGTTTTGCGTCCTGCGGTATCAACAACTGAATCAGCAGAAACAGGAGCGCGAGTCCGACGCCGAGAAGCGGCGCCGGTACGACGGGGTCCCATTTTCTCATCGCATGCACGTTACTCATGAGGCTTCCAGCAAGCACGCATCCGATCACAGCCAGCGCGGCAACGATGCTACCGGGAGGCAACGAGGTGCCGCCTAACCAATGGAACATTCGACCGAGCATTAGGAATGCGTCTGCTGGAGTCGCGCTTCTAAAAATAACAACGCCAATACAGAGAAGGAAGAAGGTCCAGACCGTTCGAAGCGCGCGGAGGAGACCCTGGTTCGTCCAGGCCGGATAGGGAAACATTCGTTCGAGTGAGAGCAGGATGCCGTGGTAAAGCCCGAAGAGGATGTAGGTCCATCCCGCTCCATGCCAGAAGCCGATCAGAACCATTGCCACAATCAGATTCCGATACGTTTTCCATTTCGCGCCGCGGCTTCCGCCTAACGGAATGTAAACGTAATCGCGCACCCAGCTCGACAACGTGATGTGCCAGCGCCGCCAAAATTCTCCGACACTCGCGGAAAGGTACGGACGGTTGAAGTTTTGGGGCAACTTGAAGCCAAGCGCGTGCGCGGTTCCCAGCGCCATGTCGGTGTATCCGGAAAAATCACAATAGATCTGGGCCGCGTAAGCGATCGTTCCCAACCAAAGTATTCCGGAGGAAAATTTTCCCGGCGTTTGAAAGATCGGGTCGACGATTAGAGCAAGACGGTCCGCGAAGACCGCCTTTTTGAGCAGGCCGCGCAGGAAAAGTTGAGCGCCGAGTTGAAGGCGCGCCCAGTCAAAGTGCTTTTCCGCGCGAATTTGCGGCAGGAATTGACCGGGGCGAACGATTGGCCCGGCGATCAGATGCGGGAAAAACATGATATAGAGCGCGTAGTGAAGCGGCCTCCGCTCGGCGCGAATATGCCCGCGGTAAACGTCAACGATGTAACTGATGGTTTCGAATGTGTAGAACGAGATGCCTAACGGCAGCACCACGTTCAGCACCGGCGACGAAACGTGAAAACCAAACAGCCCGACAAATTCCGCGCCAGCGGCCAACAGGAAGGTCACGTATTTGAAAAACGCCAGAATCGACAGATTGATCGTCAGGCTAACAATCAGAAAAAGCCGCCGGGCACGTGGATGGGTCGCGCTTTCGATCCGGAGTGCAAAGAAATAGTCCACGCCGGCGGTGAAGGCGATGAGAAAGACAAACCACGGGTTCCACGCCGCGTAAAAAGCGATGCTCGCCAGAAGGAGCCATCCCATGCGGTATTCATGCGCGCGAAGGATTCCCCAATAAACGGCGAACGTGACCCAAAAAAAGATGAAGAAGGCGAACGAATGAAACAGCATCAGTGGCGGGTAGTCATTATCTCCGGAAATTCGCGGTGCATTGTAGCCGTCGACCTCCTGGTGTGAAGATTAATGCCTGTGGTCAACGGCACGAAGAAAGGCGCGGGCCTGCGATGAGAATGGCGAACAAGCCAAGCAGGCAAAGCGTCGGGACATGAAGACCGGCGATACTCAGCCACGCATTTCGTCCCACAAGGTCGCGACCAAGGAATGCGCACACCATCGCATGGATCGATACCAGGATGACGACCCAACGAGGGATTCCATCGCGCGTGACTAACAAAGCGGCGATGAGATAACACGCGGGAAAAGTTGCTACGCAATGTTGCGTCCAGGTAATGGGCGACAAGAGCACCATCAATATGCCGGCAGTGGCCAGTTCCCAGAAGATTCGCGGCTCGTCACGCGCTGTAATTTTTTCGCGTGACCACCACAGGAAGAAACCGAAGAGGGCAAGAATGATTAGAGTTGCGATCGAATTAGCTGTTGAAGGCGCCGGAGTGAAGAAATCGCAGAGCCCGATCACCGCGGGCCGGAGCGAAATGTTAGTGATCCCGGAAAAGTATTCGTTCTCGCCCGCGCTGGAGCCGACGCCGGAGATCCCCTGGATCACGTTGGTCGACCACGTGGCCATGTGTTTGCTCCACGAAGCCGGGCCTTGCCAGATCATCGGCGCCGCCGTGAAAAATAACGTGGCCGCGATCGTGAATAACGCCATTCGCCACTGCCGTTTCCAGATGAAATAACCGAGAAAGATCGCGGGAGTGCATTTGATCGCTACGGCCGCTCCGAGGCAAACGCCTGCCGAAAAATCGCGCCGCCGCCGCCATCGATCGACACTTAACCAGACGAGCGCGACGATGGCGGTATTGAATCCGAGTTCTGCCTGGTCCCGTATGACGAATTGAATTGTGAGCAGCAGCGCCAGCGCCGATGTCCAGAAAGTGTGTGTTTCGCTTACCAAAAAAATCGATCTGCCGAGCCGCCGCATGATCCATAAAAGAAGCCACAGCGCAGCGATGGCGGCTGGATAGCAAACAATTTTCGCGACCGGCATCGGCAGGAGCGCGGCCGGCGCGAATACCATTCCGACAAAGGGCGGGTAGGGGAAATCGTGACCACCCGCATAAAGAAACTCCCCGGCGAGGAAGCGCCGGCCTGTTTCCCAGTGCAATTTGAAATCGCCATCCTGGGGTTTGGCGATGGCCCGAATGGCACAGACGGCTAAGACGGCAATCGCGGCAGCGATCGCGATTCGTCGCCAGACGAGTTCCTTTTGGATCAGAGCGAGCGGAACATGCATGATAGCCGGCGATTACCAGTTAGGCCCGTCAGTAATTGAGGGAATAGGCCGCTCGCAAGCGGGCCTGCAGAGGTTCGAGGTACGTCGTGTCGGTTACTGCACCTCCGGTTTCTTCCCGGACGGTGCGGAGATCCTTTCGCAATCGCGTGCCGTACCACGCATGAAAAACTCCGGCGGACACCGTCGGGAAATGAGGATGACCCACATCGAATTGCTTGCAAAATTCCAATGGATAACCGATCACGCCGAGCCCGGCGTTCAAAACGCGGACCGTGGCTGCTTCTCCAGTGTCGAGGTCCTGACCGCGCACTTTCGTTAGTCTGATGTTCCCGCCGAGGTCGGCTTTGTGAAAAGCCATGAAGTGAGGGTGAATGTACCAGCCGTGAGGATTGCTCTTGTGCTCGCCGCGAAACTTTGCGCCGGCAAGCCGGTCATGATCGTCGAGACGATCCACCGTTAGCTCCAGCCATCTATCGCGAACCGGGTGCGCATCGGAGTCGAGCAGGACGATGTGGTCATATCGGCCGTGTCGGGCGGCTGCTTCGGCAGCTTCGCCGTGATTATGGTGACCGCGCCGGTTCGGCTTCACATTTATTACGACCACATCGCGTTGTGTCGCTAGCCATTCGCGCGTCCCATCGCGGCTACCGCGATCGGCCACGATGATTTCGTAAGCTCTGTCGCCCACAAATTCGCGGACCTTCTCTACCAGAAGACGAACGAAGAAACACGTGTCGTAACTTACCGTTATGATAGTGACGGGTCTTGCCATTTCGTCTTGTTTACCTTGAAGCGAGGATCGGTTAAAAGAATGTCGTATGATAGCGAGTCAGGAAAGCACCAGTGCCGCTGTTTTGGAGCATTTGTGCCATGCGATCAACACGGTGGAAGTTTGCGAGTGGCCCTACGCGCATTTCTACCTGGAGAAAGCGTTTCCCACGCGCGTTTTCAAACAGATGCTGGAATTGCTGCCGGCGGCGAACGATTATGGAGCTGATAATCCCCGCATTCACACGCGTGAAGATGGACTGGTGACCCGAAACATCCTGAGCCTCTCCGCGCCGGCGCTGGCGGGACTCCCAGCGGAGAAGCGATCGTTTTGGAATGAGATTGCGACTGCGCTCACGGCGCCGGAACTTCGGCATGCAGTATTTCGAAAACTATCGCGCGACTTGAGCCGCCGTTTTCGCAGGCCGGCCGATCAACTTCACGCCGTTGCCGCTTATCCGAAGCCGGCGCTGGTGAAAGACCTTGGTGGATACGAGATCGCGCCGCATCGCGATACGCGATCCAAGATTGTGACCATGCAATTCTATCTGCCGGAAGACATGTCGAAGGCGAATCTCGGGACTGCGGTTTATCGTCAGCGCTTCTTCCGGCTTAAGAACATTGTCTCGTTACGGAATCGTTTTGAAACCGTGAAACAATTTTCGTTCGCGCCGAACAGCGGCTACGCGTTCGCGGTTGGATCAAGGAGCTGGCACGGACGGGAAACCGTGCCGATGGCGTCGGGCGAACGCAATTCGCTTATGCTAATCTACTATGCTCAGCCGGACAAAGGGTGGTAGCGCATGAGAGGCGCTCAGCGAATTTTCCTGCTATTGCTTCGGCATCAATCGTATCAAACGACGCCGTTCGATAGGTAACGTCCACAGAGATCCGGCTATTTAATGTGGTGACTGCGAAAAGCAGTGGAATCGCAGGCCCAGTGGGGCCGACTCTGCGAAACTCCGGGATACCGGCCTTCTCAATCCAGCTATCGGTGAGATTCACGTTGGTTATGCATGCCGCCATCGGCGCGCCCCTGAGGAATGATGTTGCCCGGGCCCAAACGGAACGGGTGCGGCGCCAAAACGAGAGAGTCGGCGCAAATAATTCCGTGCGCGGGGCCGACTTCATCCGCCGCGTTTGAACGGCAATTCGCCTAACCAATTCGGGATGGCCGACGGCCTGCGGTTCTTTCCAGCACAGTGGGATCCGAAGCTTGGAATTCACGTGACTTGAAGTCGCGGC
>JADMIO011430566.1_pt1 | contig 25599 bp, 16 predicted proteins | sample 8958161 | NCBI WGS metagenome assembly JADMIO01 (sample SAMN16585339, study PRJNA669376) | soil metagenome | isolation source: Crop rotation soil | place: USA: Cullars Rotation, Alabama | collected 2011
CCGCCGATACGTCTGCCGCAGCCCAGGCGAGCGCACTCGCCAACGAGCGCGCGCGTCTCACGGGTCTTTCGTTTTCTCGCGCACAGACGATGGAGCGAATCGCGCGCGCGCTGCCCGCAAGCGACACGAGAGTGGCGGCGTTGCATCGTCTCTCGGCGATTCATGCCGATCGCGGATTCACGCTCTTACACGACGATTCCGCGGGCATCTCGTGGTTGCCGGCGCAGGCACTCCTCTACGAAACGGTGCGGAAACAATGAAGATCGCGTCGCTCGCGCTCGTCGCACTCGTTTCGACCGCCGTGGCTGCTCAAACGGCGGTGCCGGGCAAGTCGACCGCCTCGGCGCCACGCCGTTACGACGACCTCACGACGTTCTATGCGTCGCTGCCGAAGATCGATCCACGTCCGTTCGACATGACTGCGGCGCTTCAACTGAGCTCCATGCCGCTCGCGTGCATGGACAATCCACAGCCGCGCCCGAACACCGTGCCGTATCTCTGGGAGGCGACCTACACGCCGGTCCCCGATTACGAGACCTCGCGCGCGTTCTATGGATGCTACGATTGGCATTCCGCCGTCAACTCGGCGTGGACGCTTGTGAGAATTCTAAAGACGTTCCCGGCGCTCCCCACGGCGCCGGCGATTCGTCAGAAGCTCAACGACCATTTTGGCGCGACGAACATCGCGGGCGATCTCGAGTTCATGAAGACCGCGGGGACGTTCGAGTTGCCGTACGGCTATGCATGGCTGCTCCGCCTGCAGTACGAGCTGCGGTCGTGGAACGATCCGGACGCCCAGAAGTGGGCGGCGAACATCCAGCCGATGGCGACGTGGATGTCCGAGCGCATGGTGACGTATCTCAAGGGACTTCAGCAGCCGGTGCGCACCGGCGTCCATCCGAACACCGCGATGGCGATGGACAATGCGCTTGGCTACGCGCGCAACTTCGATCCCGCGTTGGACACGGCAATCCACGAATCTGCGGTTCGGCTCTTCAAGCGCGACATACGCTGCAACACGGCCGCCGAGCCCGGGCCGAGCGATTTCGCGTCGCCGTGTTTGATGGAGGCGGCGATCATGGGACAGGTGTTGCCAGAGAGTGAATTCCTGCCCTGGCTCGATTCGTTTCTGCCGCCGCTCTACTCCGAGGATTTCACTCCGCTCACGAAAGGCCTCGGCCCCGAGTTCGTGAAGAACCCGGCGGCGATCGCGGCAAAGTCGCACATCGTGGGACTGGCATTCGTGCGCGCGACGTCGATGGGCGAGCTCGCGAACGCGTTGCCCGCGAGCGACCCGCGCGTGCCGGTGCTGCGCCGACTCGCCGCGATTCAAGCGGCGAACAGTTTCCCGCTCATGGGCGCTGTCGGTTACGACGGCTCGCACTACTACGCGAGCTGGGCAACGACCTACCTGATCACGATCCGCTAGGCAGCACCTGGGCGCCAGCAGCGCCGAGGATCTCGCCTTTGCTCGCCGGCGGCATAATTTATCCAAAATGAAGAAATCACTCGCTGCCTTCGCCCTCTGCGCGGCACCTCTCCTCGCCGCCGCATTCACCCCGCGTCGCGCCGATACGCCGCTGTCCTCGCTCGACCTGACGAAGATGCGCGTCCAGCCCGGCCAGGGCCGAGGCAATCAGAGTACCGTCGCACAACGGAACAAATCGATCGACGGCAATCCGATCAGTATCGGCGGGAAACAGTTCGCCGACGGCGTCGGCACGCGCGCGAACAGCGTGTTGTTCGTGACGCTCTACGGTGGCAGCGAGCGCTTCTCCGCGATGGTCGGCGCGGACGACAATCCGCCGCCTGCGCCGCCGCCAGGCGCGAATGCACCTCCCAATCCACCGCCGCCAACGCCGATCATCTTCCGTGTCGTCGGAGACGGGCGCGTGCTGCATGTCAGCAAACCCGTCGTCCGCGGCGACGCCGCCGAACCGGTGAGCGTCGACGTGCACGGCATCACGACGCTTGTGCTGCAGGTGAAGCCGGTCGAAGGAACACGTGCCATCGCGGCGAACTGGGCCGACGCAAAATTCACCGCGAGCGGTGCGGCGCCCGTCGCCATCGATGTTCCGGTCGAGCCGCGCACGATCCTCACGCCGCCCGCCGGCCCCGCACCGCGCATCAACGGCCCCTCGCTCACCGGCGTGGCGCCGGGGCACGACGTGATCTATCGCATCCCCGTCACCGGCACGCGACCGATGACGTTCAGCGTGAGCAATCTCCCGAAAGGACTCACGCTCGACGCGAAGTCCGGCATCATCCGCGGAAAGATCGCGTCGCGCGGCAAATATCCAGTGACGCTTACCGCGAAGAATTCGGCCGGCACCGCGACGAAGACGTTCACGTTCGTCGCGGAAGGACAGCTCGCGCTCACCCCGGCGATGGGCTGGAACAGCTGGAACGCGTACGGTCGAGCGATCAGCGACTCACTCGCGCGCGCCGCCGCCGACGCGATGATCTCGAAAGGTCTCGCCGATCATGGGTGGACCTACGTGAACCTCGACGACGGCTGGGAGCGAAGCGCGCGCGGCCCCGACTCAACGGGACGCGGAGGCGATCCACTCTACGAAGGGCCCGTCCGCGCGCCCGACGGCACGATGCTGACCAACAAGAAATTTCCGAACATGAAAGCCCTCGGCGACTACATCCACGACAAGGGACTCAAGTTTGGCATCTATTCCGGCCCAGGACCCACCACCTGTCAGCGACTCGAGGCGAGTTGGCAACACGAGCTTCAGGATTTTCAAACATTCGCGAGCTGGGGAGTCGACTACCTGAAGTACGACTGGTGTGGATACTCCAGCGTGCTCGCGCCCGGCGAGACGAATCAGCAGCTCGAGGTATTGAAGCGCCCATATCGCGTCGCGCGCGAAGCGCTCAACAAGGTTCCGCGCGACATCATCTACTCCCTCTGCCAGTACGGGTGGGGCAACGTCTGGGAGTGGGGCGCCGAACCGGGCATCGAAGGCAACTCGTGGCGCACGACCGGCGACATCACCGACACGTGGGAGAGCATGGCCGGGATCGGCTTCCGCCAAGTAGGAAACTCGAAATACGCGTCGCCGGGACACTGGAACGATCCCGACATGCTCGTCATCGGCAAAGTGGGTTGGGGTCCGCGCCTCCGCGACTCGCGGCTCACGCCGAACGAACAGTACGTCCACATCACGCTGTGGTCGCTGCTCGCATCTCCGCTCCTCCTCGGCAACGATCTGACGCAGATGGATGACTTCGAGCTCAACCTCGTCACAAATGACGAAGTGCTCGCGGTCCATCAGGATCCGCTCGGCAAAGCGGCGGACCGCGTTTCTCGCACCGGAGAGCTCGAGGTATGGTCGCGGCCGTTGTCGGATGGCTCGCTCGCCGTCGGCCTGTTCAACCGCGACGAGATGGACATGCCCGTCACCGTGAAGTGGAGTGAGCTCGGCATCAGCGGCAAACGCGCCGTGAGAGATCTCTGGAGACAGAAGGCCCTCGGCAGTTTCGACACCGAGTTCACAGGCACCGTGCCGCGCCACGGCGCGCTGTTCGTGAAGATTTCGAAGTGAAAACGAGCTCGGCTGCTCGCTGATTTACGGCCCAATCTCTGCCATTGCATTCCCACGGGTATCTCGATCGGGTCATGGTGGGACGTGGGCGAACAGTCGAATGTCGTGTCGGGCGCCAGACAGGTGCTCGAGAGCAATTGGCGTGAAGGTCGAAACGGGTGCGGGCAGGAGTATGGATACACCTGCCCCGACCCGATCAAGTACCCGGACCAGTTCTTCTGGGACTCGTGCTTTCATGCATTGGCGTGGAGTCGCTTCGATCCGCGCCGAGCGATGCGCGAGCTGCGAACCCTCGCGACCGGACAGCAGCAGTCGGGGCTCATCGGGCACACGACGTTCTGGAGCGGGCCGTGTCGTCTCGCGCGCGCGTTCACGTACAACGTGCTCGACCGCACCGATTTCCAGACGGCCACGATTCAGCCGCCACTGCTCGCGTATGTGTGGGCTGAAGTCGCGGAGCGGTCCGGCGACGCGGCGTTCGCCGAAGAGGGGCGCGCAGTGCTCACGCGCTTTCACGCGTATCTCGATCGCGAGCGCGCCGACGCCGATGGACTGATCGGCATTCTCCAGCCGGACGAGACGGGACTCGACGCGTCACCGGCGTACGACGCCCCGCTCGGCTGGAGAAGCCATCCGAAGCTCGGCTTCCTCGCCTTGTTGCACTTCAACCGGCGGCGCGCGTACGACTATCGTCGCATCGTCGCCGACGGCGGCTTTCACGCGACAGACGTCCTCGTCAACACGGCGTGGATCCTCGCATGGGAAGGCCTCGCGCGGCTGGGCGTCGCGGGCGCGAGTCGGCGCGCGCATCAGCTCACCTTAGCACTCGTGAAGCGTCTCTTCGACGCCGAGCGCGGATTCTTCTTCGCCGAAGGCCCGGCCGGCGAGCGGCTCGACGTCAGTACGTGGGCTGGCCTGGCCCCGCTCGCCTTGACGCATCTGCCGGTGCACATCGGCCGCCGGATCGTCGATGAGCATTTGCTCAACCCGCAACGATTCTGGCTCCGCTTTCCGGTGCCGAGCACCGCGGCGTCGGAGCCAAGTTTCGTCCCGGCGTCGGATCGCTATTTCTGGATCGAGCGCTATTGGCGCGGACCGACGTGGCTCTTCACCACGTGGTTCATTCTCCGGGGACTGCTGCGCCTCGGATACGATGCCGAAGCAACCCATCTCGTCGACCGAACTACAGACCTCGTCGCGCAAGCAGGGTTTCGAGAATACTTCAATCCGCTCACGGGCGAAGGGATGGGCGCGCGCCAGTTTGGCGTCTCGACGATCGTCGCCGAATGCCCCGCTCTTGCCAACGAAGTGCTCGCCGGTCAACGCGCGATCGCGTAACTCTCAGCGTGGAACGACACGGCCCGTTGGCCGCCGCTCCGTTACGGCTTCAACTTCAACGCACTCTTCCCCAAGCCCGGCTGCGCCATCAACCGCTCGATGTCTTTGATCTCGATCGGAACGAAGGCCGACAGATTCTCGTAACCCGCGTCCGTCACCAGGATCATGTCCTCGAGTCGCACCGATAGCTCGCCGCCGGGCATCGTCATCTGCGGCTCGATGGTGAAGATGTACCCCGGCTCGAGCGTCTGCGTCGGATTGCGTACGTCGTGCACTTCCATTCCGACGCTGTGGCCAAGCGACCCGCCGCCGCGCGCATTCGGATTCGGCCGATATCGCTGCACGAACGACTCGGCGGTGGACTTGATCTTGGGATCGGTGAACGGAAACGTCGCCATGATCTTGTCCATCTTCACGGCGGCGCTGTCCATGATCTCGCGCGCCGTCTTGTGCACGCGAATCGACGTCATCAGAGCTTGATAGAGCCGCAGGTAGATCGTGTAGAACTCTGCCTGCCGCGCCGTGAATTTCCCATTGGCGGGAAATACGCGCGTGACGTCCGTCGTGTAGTTGTCGATATCCGGCGCCCAGTCGAACTGCACGAGGTCGCCGTCTTTCAACTTCGCTTTGTTCTTGTGATAGTGCGTGTACGGCATGTTCGCGCCGGTCGCGATCAGCGGGAAATACGACTCGCCGTACGCGCCGCCGCGCTTGTAGACGTACTCCGCCGCCGCCTCGAGCTCGTACTCGTACATCCCCGGCTCCGCATCGCGCATCGCTTCCATGATACCGAGCCCCGCGAGCCGAGTGGCCTCGCGAATCACGGCGATCTCGCGCGGGCTCTTCACCGCGCGTAGTCCGTCGAGGATCGGATCAAGATCGCGCACCTCGGATTCGGGCGCTGCCTTCTTCAGCTTCTCGATGAAAACCTCTTCGCGCGACGCACGCCCATCCCACGGATCGTTCTTCGTCGCGCGCATGTGCGACTGCACGTCGCCTGCGGATTCGCTGCCCAGCACCTCCGGGCGAAACGGCGTGAAGATCGCCCGTTTCTCCGCCGCGAGTCGCTGCACGACGACAGTGAACGAGTCGCGCGGGAGGATCGCGTCGAGTCCCGTCGCCTTGGCCGACGAATCGCCGACGTCGAGATACGGGCCGATTGCGCGCTCGCGCGCCGCCGTGCGCGGCGTGAGAAACAGTGTGCTGCGCCGGGTGCGGCCGTCGACGACGAGAAACGCGCGCGGTTCGGTGACGCCGGTGAGGTAGAAGAACTGATTGCTTTGCCTGAGCGGCGATTCGCCACGACGCTCGGTCGTGCCTTGGAGGATCGCGACGCCGTCGCCGATCGCCGAGATCACCTTCGCCCGGCGCGCGGCGAATTCTTCAGGCGGAAATGCGTCGGTGAATCCTTGTTGCGCGTGCGTCAGTCCTGGCGACGCCAGGAGAAGTGCAGCGGTCGAGAGCCGAAAGATGTGCGAGCGTGGCGTGTGCATAATGTATCCAAACTTCGCGTCCGGACATAACATGCAGCGCCGAGTGATCGTTCGCTACGTTCACTTCGGCGTCATCCCATCCCAGATCACGACGCTCGCGCAGGTACTCTGATACTGCAGCGGCGCCTCGTGCGGTCCGTAGACCTCGATGCCGCGCACCGTGCGAGGATTCACCATCATGTCGAGATCGTCGCCGCTGAACAGCTTCGCGCCGTTCAAATAGATCGTCGGCGCACAACCCACCGGACCCATCGCCCCCACCGAGGCGACGCCGCTCACGTAGCGCAGCGCGTAACCCGTCGGCGCGAGGACCACGCGCATTCCCGGCATCGTGCGGAAGATGCTCGTGATGTCGATCGGATCTCGACGCTCGATGTCCGCAGCGGTGATGAATCGACCCATGCCGCGATGCATGCGTCGCAGAAACGCCGACTCCTCCGCCTTCCCGATGACATGCACGGCGTCGAGCACCGGCGTGCGCGAGGTCAACACGAGCGACGCACTCTCCTCGGCCCCATTCCGTAAGTTCACCGGCGACGCCTGCGGCGAATACCCGATCGCGCGCACATCGAGCGTCTGCGTTCCGCCGGGCAGCTCGGCAAGTCGAAACTCGCCTTGCGCGTCGGTCTTCGTCTCGAGGCCTGTCCCGCGAATGGTGACGGCGGCGCCGACCACAGGCCGTCGCTCCGCGTTCGCGACGCGCCCTCTGAGAATCGCGGTGCCGCGCAGCAGCGGCGCGACGCTCGACGAGTCGTCGACGCGCACGCTCCGGTTCGAGTGGGAGATTGCCAGCCGCCGTCGGAGCACGCGGCTCGCCGGCGCCGCGACTTCCAGCGGTGGCGTCGAAGCCGAATCGGCGGTCGCCGTCAGCGACAAGCTGCCGTCTGTCGGAATGCCGCAGAGACCGAATAATCCGTTTTCATTCGCGCGCGCCGTCGCGACTCGGCGCTCCTCATGCAGGCCTTTGTCGATGACGACCTCGAACCAACTGACCTGAACGGTTGCATTCGGAATCGGACCATCGCTCTCCGCGTCGACCACGCGACCGACGAGCAATCCTGAAGAATCGGGCAGCGAGTTCCGCGGGCACGTCGCGGCCAGCACCGATGCAGGCGCCGGCGTCGCGAGCGCCACTCCGACAATCGAATCACCGACAGTCAACGGCCTCGGCGCAACGTCGATCGCGAGATCTTCGAGCGTCGGGTGGAAAAATCCGATGCGATACGCGCCGTAGGGCACGCCTTCGATATGGAACTTGCCGAGCGAGTCAGTCCGCGTCTCCAACACGTGCGCGTCGCTGACTCGCTCGAGTTGCACGATCGCGTCGGGCAACATCCGATTCTCGATCAGGTCGGCGACCTGGCCTTGCACGACCGCGGTGCGGGCCGACGTTTGCGCGCCGAGTGCGGCCGACACGAGAGCCATGCCGGCCACGACCACATATGACTTCTTCACTTCGCGATTTCTCCCGAGCTCGTGATCCACTCCGTACCGTTAGCGATCGTGCCTCGTTCCGTAAAGCCGAACGATCCATGGCTAGCGGACCCAGCGGACGTTGGAGCCGTCGGAAGCAATCACGCACCCGGCGGCGTTCCGAACCCGACGCTGCCACCACCTGTCTGCTCCGGCGCAACCTGACGCACGCGCGGGGGACGGCCGAACGTGTACTGGTATCCGAAGAACACAGCGCGCAGTTGCGGATTGCGGCGCGTGAGCTGCACCACCTTGCCATCGCCGGTGCGGATCTGGAAGCGCATCGTCGAGAACGGATCGGCGACGCGGAACAGCAACGCACCCTTGTCGTTCTGGATTTTCTTGCGGAGGACGAAGTTGGCGACCTGCTGCGCGCCGAACTCGCCGCGCTCGATCTTCATCGCCGCCCGATAGTTGTACACGGCTTGGAGCGTCAGCGTTTTCGTCAGCTCCGACGTCAGGTTCACGCGCCCCATCCAACCGATCGCGTCCGAGCCGACAGCACTCGTCGAGCCGCCGTCGGTGACCTGCTTGAAGACGTTGACGTTCGCGAGCGCCGTGAACTTCGGCGACAGACGCCACTGCCCCGTCAGGTCCGATCCCCACGAGTTGCTGTTCGCGAGGTTGTGATAGCTGATCGACGTCACTTCGCGATTGGCGATCGTGTCCGTCGTGTTGATGTCGATGCGAATGATGTTCGTCGTGCGACGATAGAACGGTGAAAGCTGCAGCATTCCCTTCGAGCCGCTCTTCGTGTAGCCCAGTTCGTACGAGTCCGTGTATTCGGGCGCGAGGTTCGGGTTGCCGAGGAAGACGTTGTCGTTGTCGAAGTACGTCGGAAACGGATTCAACTCACCAGTGCCCGGACGACGCACTCGGCGCGAGTAGCTCGCTTTCAATTGCGCCGATTGATCGATGCTGTACTGCGCGACCGCGCTCGGAAATAGACTCGCGTAGTCGTAGGGATAGCTCGTCGTCGCCAGCTTGAACGTGCGGTCGGCGTACTCGCCACGAAGGCCCGCTTGAAGATCCCACTTCTGCACGCCCTGGCTCATCACCGCGTAGACGGCGTGCACCGCTTCGTCGAACTCGAGCGCGTTACTCCGCGAGCTCGCGACCCAGGTGCCGTTGCCGAGCGAATCGGTCGTGACGTTGTAGTCGCGATCGATCCAGCGCACGTTGCTCCGCCACCCCGTCTCGAGCTTCGTGCGCGGACGGAATGCTTTCACGTAATCCACTTGCCCCGTGACTTGCTGCGTCAGCGCATCGTTGCGCTCGAGCTGACCGTCGAGGTACTGCGCGCTCGTCGGCGACACGAGACGACGTTGATTCGTGACATCCTGATCGTCGGCCCGATTGAACCGGAACTCCGTCGACAGTTCGTGCGTGCGCGGCGTGAACGTCCGCTTGAGCGCGACGTCGTAGTCGACCATGTAGCCCGACGCGTCGAGGTTGCGCGGCCGCAGATACTCGTCGAGCGTGCTGCCCGAGCCGTTGAGCTGCGTATAGAGCGTCTTCGAGTCCTCGCCCGAAGAGCGATGATTGAACATCACCGCATTCGAGAGCAGGTCCCGCGCGGACAGCTTGTAGTCGACCGTCGCGTTGAGGTTCTGGCCGTTCTGCGTCGGCGTGAGATTGATGTCCTGTCCCGTAATCCCGAGGAGCACGTTCGCCGCGTCGTAGCGCTCGCGATCGTTGATGCCGATCACGTTGCGTTGATCCGAGACGACGCCGCCGTTGACGAACGTCGTCCACGGTCCGCTCTGGTAGCCGAGGTTCCCCGAAGTGTTGTAGCGATCGCGGTTGGAGAACGCCGCGTTGACCGAGCCGCTCAGTCCGAGATCGACGTTCGATTTCAGCGCGACGTTGATGATGCCGGCCATGCCTTCCGGGTCGTACTTCGCCGACGGATTCGGGATGACCTCGATGCGATCGATGTTGTTCGCCGGAAGACTCTTCAAATAGGAAGCGAGCTGCGCGCCGCGCATCGGCGTCGGGCGCCCGTTGATCTGCACGACGACGTTCTCGTTGCCGCGCAGGCTCACCTTGCCGTCGACGTCGACTTGCACCGACGGCACGTTCTCGAGCAGCTCGCTCGCGTTCGCGGCGCCTGGCGCGATGTCCTTCGCGCGATACGCATTGCGATCCGGTTCGGTGACGACCGTCGCCTGCTCTTCTTTCACCGTCACCGCATCGAGCGTGTGCGCGAGCGGCGCCAGCTTGGCGACGCCGAGGTCGACGACGGGCGCGGTGGGCTTGAGGGTGATGTCCTGAATCACCGGCGCGTAGCCGATGAAGTTCACGCGAATCGTGAATACGCCGGGCCGAAGTCCGGTGACTCGGAACGAGCCGTCAGGTCCGGCGATCGCGCCGGCGACCGTCACCGTGGATCCTTTGAGTCTGAGCGATACAGCGGCGCGTGGAATCGGCGCATTCGATGTGTCGACGATCTTCCCGCGGATCTCGAAGGCGGGTTGCGGCGCGGCGGCCTGTGGTGGATTCCCCTGCGCAACGGCCGGCGCAATGGGCGTGAAGGCGAAAGATGTGACGAGTAAAGCAGCAAACAGTCGAGACACGGAGCTCTCTCCAGGGTGGCGGATCGGCATGGGTGGTCTGTCGATTCGAGGGCCGTACGGGCACTCCACCAAGGAGTTTCAAGCTTCAAGTACTTTGTTTTGTAAAGAAAAACGGCCGACCGGACGCTCTTTCGCTCCGATCCCACGCATCGCTAGCGCGGCGAGTACCCGCTCAGCGCCAGCAGCTCCCGAACGTTGCCGTTTCGCCCCGTGATGATGTCGCGCACGGCCTGGCGCTTGTCGCTCGCCTTCGCGTAATACGCCGACGCGATCCGATAGCCGATGAAATACCCGAGATCGTTCGGCTTTCCGTCGTTGGGCCTACCATACATCCACGGGAAGTAGTTCGTATCGTCGAATCGCTTGCTGAACTCGGCCCAGAGCTCCCCTTCGTGCTGCAAGCCGTACTGATGCGCCGCGTTGTTGATGTGCGTTCCGGAAATCATCTCGCCGACGAAATCCGCCGCCCCTTCCATGAAGGAATGCTCGAGCAGCTTCTGATTCGGATAGTGCTGCTGGAAGTGAATGAGCTCGTGCGAGACGATCCCCGGCAGCGCCGCCGCATCGCGATACATCTCGGCGCCGATGAGAAGGCCGTGATTCGTCGACGTTCCCCCTGAGTTGAACCGGCCAATCACGAAATACACATCGGGAAACACGGCGGCGGGATAGATCTCCTTCAGTTTGCGAAATGCCGCACGGATCTCCGGCTCCGCGCGCGTGACCTCGAGATTCGCCGCACGCACCGAGTCGTACTTCGCGCGATTCTGTCGGATGTACGCCGCGAGATCCTCGCCGCTGAGGATCCGCCCCTGAATGAAGTCGCGCACGCCGACGCTCGCCTTCGCGAGATAGTCGCGATGCAAGAACTCCGCGAGGCTGTCGGCCGGCGCGCGATCGAGAACGCGCCAGAAGAGCTGAATGTCGCTCGTGACGAGACGCGCCGAATCCGGATTCGCCGTCGGCGGCGCCGGGGCGGGCGTGGATTGCGCGAGCTGGTTCGCCGCTTCACGCGACTTCTCGATTCGCGTGGCGCTCGCAACCAACGTCGCTGCTTCCGGACTTCCCGCGCGAGCAGCGGCGAGCGTCCCCCGCGCCGAGGCTTCGATGATGCCGGCGATCTGCTTGCCATCCGCCGACAGCTTGACGCGAAACACAGCATTCTGCGCCTCGGCGTTGAAGCGAATGAACACCGAGTCCGCGGTCCGCGTGACTGTCGCAACAGGAAACGGCTCCGCTCTCTGCGACGGAACGCGGAGCGATCCGGTCCAGCCCCCGGCCGCCGAGTCGAGCGCGATCGTCACGCGCATGGTGCCCTGGCCTGGTATGCGGGCGATTCCGTCCCACTGCCCCGCGATCGTGGGAGCTTGCGCGCGAGCGGACATGCTACCAACAGCAACGCACGCGACGGCGGAGACGAAGCGATTCATGACGATCCTCCGGAAGGATACCTCAAGCTTCGACAACATAAGCCCAGACCGGCTGGTTGTCGATGCTCGAGGTAGCCTGCCGCGTTTTCAGAAGCCCTCGAAGAGCGAGCGGACGTCGACAACGAGTGACTCGGTGACGCCAGGCGGCAACCACTCGAGCCGCGTCGTCGTGACGACGACTGCATCGCGATGGATTGCCGTGACCTCATCACGCTCCGGGTCGATGATCCAATACTCCTCGACGCCGGCATCCATGTAGTACTCGCGCTTGTCTTCGCGGTCGCGTCGCCCGGTGTACGGCGACAGGATCTCGACGACGAGGATCGGCGTGGGCGCATCGTCCCACTTGCCGCGACGCTTCGGATGCGGCTGTCGCACCATGAGGTCCGGCTCGGCCTCGGATCCCGCGAAGCGCAGCACCGCCCGCGGACGATACACCATGCCAAGTCCGTGCTTCTCGACAGATGGATCGAGAATGCGCGTGAGTCGCGCCGCGATCGTCTCGTGCTCGTTCGTCGGCGCTGGCGTCACGAACAACTTGCCCCGAACGAGCTCGTACTTGTTGCCGTCGTCTGGCAAACGATGCAGCTCGTCGAGCGTCCACTGCTTGACGGCGATGGCCACTGGCACGACACCACCTTCCTCGGCGGAGTGATCGATGGAGATGTGAACATGCGCCGCGGATACACGTTCACATCGAGCGTGCGTCATCGATCCATTGCGCACCGGATCACCACGTCGCACCGCCGAGCTTACGCTCGGCGACGCGGCCGAGTCAAGCGAGTACGAACGCCGTCGGCGTCGACATTACCGCGGAATAATGGGCAGCGTGACGTGCGACGGATGGCCGGCGTCGTGCAGCGCACGCTGATGCGCGATCACGAACGTCGAATCGCGCTCGTTGTTGCCGCCCGTGTTGAGATTGCGATCGTATTTCGGAAACAGCGCCGACGACACGCTCACGCGCAGACGGTGGCCCGGCTCGAACACCCGTGACGTGAACCACAAGTCGATGTCGTAACGCTCGGCTTGCCCGGGCGTGAGCATCACCTCGCGGTCGTTCCCGTGCCGGAATCGCGCGCGTGCGACGCCGTCCTGCACACGTTCAGCGTGGCCGTCCGGAAAAACGTCGAGGAGCATGATATTCCAGTCGGTGTCTTTCGCATCGGTGGCCGCCCACAGCGTCGCCGACATCTGCCCCGTCACTTCGATCGGCTTCGTGAGCGGCTTCGACGTAAAGACCAGCGCGTCGCGTCGCGTGGCATTGAGGGAACTGAAATCCTCGTTGAGCGACGTCTCGAGCTCGCGCGAGTCGATGAGGAACGGTGTGGGATTCGCCGGATCGTACGTGAACGTGTCCACAGGCGCACCCGTCGGCGGCAGCGTGTCGAGCACGCCGGCGCCGCTGCTGGTATTCGCCGATCCTGTCGACGAGACGTACCACTTCGTCGGCACCGCGCGTGCGAGCGGCCACTCCTTTTCCTTTCTCCACTTGTTGTCGCCGAAGACGAAGATGTCGACCGGCGGCTCGCGATCGACACCATTGTCACGCCCAAGCAAATAGTGATCGAACCAGCGGAGCTGGAGCGTGCGCGTGTCGACGCGCGACTCGGGACCGAATTCGCCCGCGACGTAATCGACGCCCTTGTGCGCACCCGGCCCCATGACCAAGCGCAGATACGGATGCCCGGGCACTTTCAGCAGCGCGTTCGTGTAGTCGATCGGCCCGCGCGAATCGTCGTACCAACCAGATATCTGTAACACCGGCGCCCGAACGTTCGCGATGTTCGTCGTCACCGCGTGCGCGCGCCAATACGTGTCGAGCGTCGGATGCGCGATCCACCGATCCCACAGCGGCACGTCACCGCAGCCGAGTTTCTGTGGCAGAGTGCTGAGCGGCAGATGCATCAACGACGCACCGATGTCGATGTCGTTGATGTTCTGTAGCGTCCGCGCGCGCATGAGGCACGCCCAGGCGACGTTGATCGGCGAGAACGCCATGTCCTCGTACGGCACGATGCGCCACGGATCGCCCGTCGCCGCCGATGGCGCGATCGCCGCGAGATGCGGCGGCGCGCTCACCGCGGCGTACCACGCGAGACGTCCTTCGTCGGAGTGGCCGATCAACCCGACGCGCCCATTCGCACCAGGCAGCTTCGACGCCCACTCGACAGCGTCATAGCCGTCGCGAACGTCGGTGTCGTAGTCGCCGAAGTCGTTGCCGTCGGAGATGTCGCGCCCGCGCACGTGCTGCGCGACGAAGATGTAGCCGCGCGACGCCCAGAAGCGCCCGGCGGGACGCAGGATGCGCGTGTACGGCGTCCGTTGCATCACGACGCCGAACGGTCCGTTGCCGACAGGACGCGCGATGTAGCTCACAAGTCGAGCGCCGTCGCGCGTCTTCATGAAGACGGCGGTGTCTTCGGTGATGGCGTATTGCGAGTCCGAGACAGCGCCGGGCCACAGCGCATAGTTCTTCTCGGCGACGAGGGGCGTCGCGCGTCGTACGAGGCGGAAGCGTCGGCCGGCTGGTTTTCCCTCGGCCATCAGGAGACCGACGAGCGTGTCGCCGTGCCAGTTGGCGGCGAGTGATTGGCCTCGGTTGTTCTTGAGAATTATCGAATCGCCTATCGCGCCGGCAGACGTGACGTCGAGCATCGATTCACCTGTGCGCCGGCGGATGGAGCCGGCGTAGCCGGAGTCGCGACTCGCGAAGTGGGCGAAGCCAATGCGACGCCATCCCTCGAAGCCGACGAGCGGCGTCGATCCGTTCGCGACGTAGACGTCCCAGTCGCCGGCGACTGAGCGCGCGCCGCTGCCCGCCGCGCATCCCAGTGCGGCGACGAGAGTGCTCGCGGCGATCACCGCCGCAGAATGAGCGGCAAAACCGGTCGAAGATCCCATTCTCGTTGTTGTGTGCCGCCGTCGAATTCGACGACGGCGTATTGAGTCGCTGCCGACTCGAAGGTGATAAGGCGTGGGTCGAGATCCATCGCGCGCGGCCGATTGGCGGGAGCTCCGCGAATGATCACGCGAGTGATGCGACGAAACCCGCCGGGGTGTGCAAACAACTCCGCGCGACGGCCCCGGAAGCGTTCCAGCCACTCGGTGACCGCGACCGCCGGGGGCATGACGAAGATATCCGCGGCGAGACTCTCCGCGGGCGCGCGCAAGAGGAGATAGAAGACGTTGGGTCCGAGGTGTGGCGCCGCCTCGCGCCGACCTGGAATCGGCAAGTCGATCGCCTTCCCGTCGAGAAAATGGAGTCCAACTCCGAACGGGCTCGCGCCCGAAGTTCGCCAACTCGCCGCCCGACGGAAGTCTGCAACGTCAGCGACGTGGTCCGAATCGACACTCGTTGCCGAGTCGACCCAGAGAAGCTCGAGATATGCGTTCTCTAAAAAGGCGGCGATCGACGCGGTGCCTTGGCCTGTGTGATGATTGACGGTCGTGTCAATGGTGAAGCCAGCGCGCCGAAGCGCATTCACGGCACCGAAGACAGGCGGCCGGACGACAAGATAGAAGTGGTCGAGCTCGAGGGACGTGCCCTGGGCTGGAGCCTGTCGCGAGAGCAGGCACAGAAGACCAACGACTGTGGCGATTGGAAGAGCTCTGACTGTTGCTCGCATGGTCCGCTCCTGCTGGAACATGCAGCCAGTCGATGACGCCGCTCAAGAGATCAGGCGCGTTTCATTGCCGCTGTGGCGACGACGGCCTCGCTCGTGGCTCCCAATACCGTCGCGGTCGCGTGTATGCGGAGGTTCAACGCGTCGGGCCCGGCCGGGAGAAACTCGAGCACCAGGTTCGTGAGGCACCGGCCCGCGACGTTCTCGACTCGGTAGAGCGCTCGCGTCTCGGTCGATTCCATTTTGACGAGACTCGCGCTGCAATTGGCGCCGAGGTTCATGCCGCTTGCCGAGTTTGGCTTCAGCTCCACGACGATGGTCTGGCCATTGGAGCGACCGGTTTGATCGACGAGAGTTCCGCGCCACGTCCCGACGAACGCCGCCGAGAGCATTCCGCTTGGCGCGGCAGCAGCTGGCTCGTTGCCGCCGCCGCTGCCTTTCATGACGAGCGTCTTCTCTACCCAACCTTTGCCGGACGCCGACTGAACGCGCAGGAATCCGTCCTTTTCGTCGCCGACCACCACCATGTCGTCCGAGGTTTTGAGAGTCGTGAGGCTCTTCGCGCCGTCGCGCGGCTCGTCGAGCAACTGGATGTTGTTGATCTTCGGATGAACGACGTCTCCTTCGTTGAATACGGCGTTCACCTTGACGGCTGCCGACGGCTTGACCTCCGGATGCTCGCGCAGGTAGACCACGAGCTTATTGAAGTTGTCGAGATAGCTCGCGGCGATGACCTTGCCCTCAGCGGTGTTCGTGTATCCACCCAGGCCGCCGATCGGACCGGAGAGACCAAGCCCGGCAAAGCCGAAATCAGTTTTCGTCGCCTTGCCGCGCTGCGTCGTGACCTGCACGAGCGTGCGGGCATCGGTCAATGCCATGCTGGTTTCAGCTTCCTTGAATTTCAGTCCGACAAGTCCGAGTCCCATCCTATTTCCGATTATTCCACCTATTCCGCCCTTGTTGGCCGAGAATTGAACGCCGGGCTCGAGATTGAAATCGGTGGCCACGACCTGACCATTCCTGATATTCGACCCTGCCTGACCGGCGCCGCCGTTGATCAGCTGCCGCTCGCGCATGGCGGCATCCGCGGCGGCGCCTCGATTGAGGAGCTGGAAGCAATTCGACGCTTGAATGAATTCGCCGATCAGCAGCGCGGGCGATCCGAGCTGAAACCCGCGGAGCTGGGAGATGACGTCCGCGGGCGGCTCCACGACCGCGATGGTGCCGATGGGCTTTTCACATTTCTCTATTTTATCGCCGTCGCCTTGGGCGGCGAGTGTGTTGGCGAACGCGACGAGACTGATCGCCGCGGTCAGGAGCGATCCAGCGCGAACAATCGAAGGCATGATCTTGGCCTGGGTGGAGTGATAGGCGCGGCCGGAGAGGGGAGAGTCGGCGCGAGGGGGTTCCTATTCTATGCGTAGATCACGGCGCGAAACCGTCATCGGAGCGATAAGCGATTTGCGCGAATCGACCATTCCCCAGCCTGCAAAACAAAACGCGGCGCCAATTTGGCGCCGCGTTTTTTTGCCTAGATCGTCAGGTTCTCAACCGCATTCACTAAACCCACATACGTGGCATTTGACGCAGCCTTCGGCATACTCCATCTGCGACCCGCAATCCGGACACGTCCCAATAAACGCCTCCGCCGCATGCTGAAGTCCTAATTGCAGCGCAGCTTCCGCTCCGGAGTTACCCGTGGGGCGAAGAGCAGCCGGCACCTGATGCGTCATCGACGTCATCATCTCCCCAGCGCCGTTGTTCACTGACGGAGGCGTCGTTGGCATCAACTCCTGCTGCACGCCAACGACCCGATCGCGATGCCACTCCTCGATCGCGATACCAATCGCATCGGGCAGCGAAAGCACCTTGTTCGGCCCGAGGCCAACAGCGCGATCCGACGAAATCCCGCGCAGTTGCTTGTACACCGCCGAGAGCGGAATCCCTGAGCGCAACGCCAGCGAGATCAACCGCCCCATCGCCTCCGCATCCGCCATCGCGGAACCACCAGCCTTGCCGAGCGTCAAGAAGACCTCGAACGGCTGACCTTTATCGTCCTCGGTGATGTTCACGAACATCACCCCGAGCGGCGTTTCCTTGCGGATCGTAGTGCCGCGGAGCTTGTCGGGCCTCGACCGCTTCGCTCGGCGCTGCAAGTTCTCTGCTTCCACTTCGTACAACTGCTTTCTCAGCCGTTCAAGCTCCGCATCCTTCTCCGCGATCGTGCTCTTGAGATCCGCGATCGCCGCGCGATCCTCTTCTCTCCGCGGCGACGCCGCGCCGTCGCGCTGCTCCTTCGCCTTCTCCGTCGCGCCCGTCGACAGAACTTGATTGTCGCGCGAGCCGTCGCGGTACACCGTGACGCCCTTGCAGTTCATGTCGTACGCGAGCTCGTAGATCTTGCGAACATCTTCCACGGTCGCAGCATGCGAGAAGTTCGTCGTCTTTGAGATCGCCGAGTCGCAGTGCTCCTGGAAGGCAGCCTGCATCTTGATGTGCCACTCGGGCGCGATCTGATTCGCCGTGACGAACACGCGCTGCCAACGTTCCGGAATTTCCGGATGGTTGACGCTGCCGGTCGTCGCGATGCGCTCCATCAGCGCGTCGGAGTACCAGCCCTCGGCCTTCGCGATGTTGACGAAATCCTCATTGACGTCGGGCATCATTACGCCGGCCTGATTGCGCATGAACGCGACAGCGAACAGCGGCTCGAGTCCGCTGCTGCAGCCGGCGATGATGCTGATCGTACCCGTCGGAGCGACGGTCGTGACGTTGCAGTTCCGGAGGAGCTGCATCGGACGGATGCGGTTGCCGTTCTCGTCGCGCGCGCAGGTGTCGTCCGGCCCCCAGATGCTCCGTGCCCACTCCGGGAACGGGCCGCGGTCGGCGGCGAGACGACTCGATTCCTTCTTGCTCTCGACGTCGACGAACTCCATCACCTTGCGGCCGAACGCCACGCCTTCTTCCGAATCATATGGAATGCCGAGTCGAATGAGCGCGTCGGCGAAGCCCATGACGCCAAGGCCGATGCGGCGGATCCGCTTGCTCAGGCTGTCGATCGCCTCGAGCGGATACTTGTTGACGTCGATGATGTTGTCGAGGAAATGCGTGCTGAGATGGATGTCCTGGCGGAAGGCACCCCAATCCATCTTTCCGTTGACGACATAGTACCCGACGTTGATGCTGCCGAGGTTGCAGACGTCGTACGCGAGGAGGGGCTGCTCGCCGCACGGATTCGTCGCCTCGTAGCGGCCGAGGTGCGGGACCGGGTTGTATTTGTTGGCTTCGTCGATGAAGAAGACGCCGGGCTCACCGGTGCGCCACGCGCCGAGGATCATCTTGTCCCACACGGTGCGCGCGTCGAGCGTGTTCACGACTTTCTGCGTGCCCGGATCGACGAGGTCGTAGCTCGTGCCGGCCTTCACCGCTTCCATGAACTTCCGCGTCACGCCGACGCTGATGTTGAAGTTCGTGACCTGCGTGAGGTCTTCCTTGCAGGTGATGAACTCCATGATGTCCGGGTGATCGACCCGGAGAATGCCCATGTTCGCGCCGCGCCGCGTGCCTCCCTGCTTCACCGCGTCGGTGGAAGCATCGTAGAGCTTCATGAAAGAGACCGGTCCGCTCGCAACCCCGGTGGTCGAGCGCACCATCGATCCCTTCGCGCGCAGGCGCGAGAACGAGAACCCCGTTCCGCCGCCACTCTGATGGATGAGCGCCATCGCGCTCAGCGTGTCGTAGATGCCGTTCTTGCCGTTCGCGAGCGCGTCTTCGACGGGCAGCACGAAACACGCGCTCAGCTGTCCGAGCGGACGGCCGGCGTTCATTAGCGTCGGCGAGTTGGGCTCGAAGCGACGCTGCGTCATCAGCGCATAGAACTGCTCCGCCGTTCCCTGCACCGCCACATCGTTCGCTCCGTATCGTCGATCCGCTTCGGCGACGACAGTCGCCACGCGCCAGAACAAATCTTCAGGCTGCTCGACCGGCTTTCCTTTTTCGTTCTTCACCAAATAGCGCTTTTCGAGCACGGTGCGCGCGTTCGATGAGAGCGAAACAGGACCCGGAGGCGGGTTGACGGGAAGTGACATGGCGACAGGACTCCTACGGCGAAACGGTGAATCGATTTCTAGGGGCGCGGGACTACGCGAACTGCCGGCGGGAGCTGCTGTACGGCGACTTCGCTCGTAACATCTCCGTCTCGGTGCTGTGATCGTGCGCTGACTTCAGTGCTTCCGTGCGCAGATCCGTTGTGACGGGAAGTGCGGTCGCGGGCGGGCAATCTGTAAGCGTTCGTGTTTCCACGCCAGTGGTAAGATAACTACCGGTGGAATAGTCACTTACAAAGTGACGATCACGAACGTGTGTGGACGCAACCGTCCACGTTGATAAGCCCGCTCGGCGTGGGGAGAACTGCTTCCAAATAACCTTCGAATCTGCATGCAAATGACCATTCGGCATGCTTAAATCTCCCCGGCGAAACAGCTTAGCTCTCGCGAAAATCGAACGTTCGACACGTCGCTCTGCCTCGAGCTCGGTGACACGAACGACGATTGACGCGTGACGGACTTGCTTCGAAACTCGTGCACAAATGGTACCGCACAAGGTCGAGGCGTAAGGGTCGAGGCCGAGAAAATCGTCGAGCCTCGCCCCGCGACCCTCAACCCTTCTTGTATTGCTGCTGCAACTCGAGATACGACTCGACTGTCTTCCTGATTCGCTCGCGCTCGGCGTCGGTCGTTTCGCGAATGACGCGCGCGGGAATGCCGATCGCCAACGAGTTCGGCGGAATCTTCATTCCCTCCGGACACATCGCGCCGGCGCCGACGATCGACCCCGAGCCGACGTGCACGCCGTTCAAGAGAATCGCACCCATCGCGATCAACGCGTCGTCTTCGACAGTTGATCCGTGCACGATCGCGCGATGACCGATCGCGACGCGCTTGCCGATTTTCGTCGGCATGCCGTGGTCGACGTGAATCACTGTGCCGTCTTGCACGTTGCTCTCGTCGCCGATCGTGATCGCGTCCGTGTCGCCGCGAATCACAGCGGTCGGCCACACCGACACGCGGGCGCCGAGTGTGACGTCGCCGAGCACGATCGCTTTTTCGTGGACGAATGCGGTGGGATCGATCTTGGGCACGCGAAAAAACTAGCGACGAATCACGCGAGCGTAATCCACTCTTTCGGCGGATTTTTTCCCGGAGATAACCGTTGACACTGGAGTATCGTCGCGAGTTGAGACTAACGGTGGAACGGTGGCGTTCGAGCGTTCAGGCGTTCGGGCGCTCAAGCGGCTACCGCACCGTATTCACGCAAAACTGCCCCGTCGACTGTCCGACGACAAAGGACAAGATGATCTGCGCGTCGAGCGCCGTCGTGACGCCGTCGCAATTCACGTCGCCATTAGGAAATGCGAATAAGCCGTTCGGCAGCGGCAGGCCCACGGCGGCCATGAGCACGAGCTGCGCGTCCGCGGCGGTCACCTTGCCGTCGAGGTCGACGTCGCCGCGCAGGACCAGCGACGGGAAGCTGTACGCGAACGTCCCGCGGCCATGCGTGCCCGCGACGAGCTGGCGCGTCCGATCGTTGAAGTCGAGACTGAAGACGGCCACGTTTGGAAATCCAGCCTGAAATGGCACCCAGGTCTGACCGCCGTTCGTCGACCGGAACATTCCAAGATCGGTCCCGATGTAGAGCTCCTTGCTCCGTGGAATCAGCGCGAGCGCGTTGACGGGAATGTTCGGCAAGTCGCCGGCGATGTTCGTCCATGTCGCGCCGCCGCTCGTCGTCTTCCACACGTGGGGAGCGCCGAAGCCCGACATCGTCAGATACGCGGTGTTCGGATCAGCCTCGTCGACGACGATCTCGGTGACCACGCGCTCGGGAAGACCGGCCATGATGGACGTCCACGTGACGCCCGAATCGCGGGTGATGGAGACGTTCCCATCGCTCATGCCGACATAAAGAGTTTTCTGATCGGTCGGCGCATAGCCGATCGCCGAGACTCTGCCGGTGTCCGTGCGCGCGAGATCCGGGCTCATGACGGACCAGGTTTCGGCGTTGTCGGTCGTTCGGAAGATGCGATATGTCCCGAAATAGAGCGTGCTCGGATTCGACCGATCGAGCACATATGGCGGAATGAACTGCGCGCGGTCCGTGACGCCGAGGCCCGAGTTCTTGACAATGAAGCCGCCGACGGCGCTCCGGCGACGAGGACCGTTGGATCCGGACGCGCCGCCGGTTTGCCACTGCGTTTCACCGAACATGATCGACGGATCGCGCGGGTTGATCGCGGTGAAGCCGCCGTCGCCGCCGATGATCGATTCCCAGCTCGGAATGCCGCTGAACTGCAGCGTCCCGTTATCCTGCGTGCCGCCGATGACGAGATTCGTGTCCGACGGATGCTGAGAGACGCCGTGATAGAACTGCGTGATCGCGAGCCCGACGTTCAAGCCAAACCACTGGGCGCCGCGGTTCGCCGTGTGATAGACGCCGCCGTCGGAACCGATGTAGATGTGATTGGCGTCGAACGGATCGAACACCATGGTGTGATGGTCGACGTGCACCGCGTTGCCGACGTTCGTGAACGTCTGCGCGCTGTCCTCCGATCTATAGAAGGAGAGTCCGCCGAAATACACGCGCGCGGCATTCGTCGGATCGACGCCGACGTACATGTCGTACCAGCACTGCGACGCGCACGACGCGCCTGTCGCTCCGGCGCGCGTCCACGATGCGCCCGCGTCGCTCGAACGCCAGATCCCGAGCAGTTGCGTCGAGCTGCTACCCGGCGTGCGATCCTCGACGGTCGCATACACGACGTTCGGCGCCGACTTCGCGATCGCGAGCTCGATGCGGCCGGCCGTCGAGGCTCCGAACGTGAGTGGAAGTTGCGTCCACGTCAGCCCGCGATCGACGGACTTGTAGACTCCGTTCGCGGCCGTGCCTGTGCGGTAGTTCCCGATCGCCAAATAGTAGACGCGCGAGTCGACGGGATCGGCCACGAGGCCGCTGACGTTCGCGGCGTCGATGGTGCCGATTCGCTTGCGCGTCCACGTCGCACCGCTGTTCGTCGAGCGAAAGAGTCCAAACGTCGTCGACGCCAGCACGACAGTGCTCGTCGGCGATCCCGCTGTCTCACGATCGACGACGATGTGGCCGATGCGCGCGCCGCCCGTCGCGCTCACGAAGAGGTCGGCGCCGAACTGCGTCCATGTATCACCGCCATTCGTCGAGCGCAGCACGCCGCAACCATAGTAGCTGTCGGCCGAGTTGTTCTGTTCGCCCGTGCCGGCGTAGACGATGCTCGGATTCACTGGATCGATCGCGATGGATCCGATGGCGAGCGAACACTGCGCGTCGCCGAGCGGTGTCCAGGAGCCGCCGAAGTCGTTCGATCTCCAGACACCTCCCTGCGCGGCGCCGGCATAGATGACGCCCGGCGTCGTTGGATGCACGGCAAGCGCGGCGACGCGGCCGGCCGCCAAACCATTGTTGATCGTCGCCGGGCCAAGCGCGCGCCAGCTCGTGGCAAGACCGAGCTGCGCCGCCGGCATCGACGACCGGGCGAGCAATCCGAATCGAGCCTCGACGTCGCGGCGCGCGCGCATCAGCGCGCCCGACGGAATCTGCGCGAACGGAAATCGGCGCGGCTGCTCGAGGTATTCGCTGCGGCGGATGTTGTGGTCGGGCGCCTCGGGGATGACGGCGACTTGCGCCTTCGCCGTCGCGGCGAGGAGCGCGAGAAGCGGCAGACTGACTGCGCTAGTGCAACGTGATACGACGCGCATTGCTCTTCTCTCGTCCGTTGTCGACGGTGACGTCATACGTCCCCGCACCCATCACCATCGGCGGCACCTCGCTCGACGTCCGATACTCTTTCGGAACGACGACGCGAATGCGCGTGCCGTGCTCGGTGGCGCGAACGTCACGCACGATGATCTCCCCGACGCGAATCGTGTTGTGTGATGCATCAAAGCCACAGCCATTGATGCGCAAATCGAGCGGCTCGGCGGGATCGGCGCTCGCTCCGGGCGGCAACACCTCGAACACGGCGAGCGCATTCCCCGCACATGTGGGCTCGAGCGCGCGCGCTGTCGCACGCGTCACGACGCTCTGGCCGTCGCCCGCATTGAGCTCCGTGATCAAGAAATCAATTCTCGGAATGACGCCCGCTCGCGCGAGTCGCGCGCGAAGCGTCAAGACAGTTCCGGCATGCAATCCACCTCCTGCAGCGCCGGCGACCATGACGTTTCCCGCGCTGTCGGCGTTCGCGATGAATGCAGAGCCAGGCGGACGTGACACGGCAATCACTTTGGCGAACGACGTGTCGACGGTGAGACGTCCGCTCATGCTCGCGACAGACTCGGTCGCGGGAATCGCCAGACAGAGACGCGCATTCACGACGGTGTCGCGAGCGCCGACGGCGTCTGCCTCGACGAAAACGCCGAGCATCGAGGACGACTTACACGGCGCGGCGAGCGCGGCGAGGAGAGCGAGAGAGGCGAGCACTCACTTCCACGGATGAAGAAGTGCCGTTCGCGTCGCGGCGTCGCTCGGCAGTCGATTCGTCGCGGTCATGTCGCGCAATTCGTCGATCACGAGACGCATCTCCGCGTCGGGCATCGCACGAGCGACCTTGAAGCGCGCGTTGAACAACACGCCGTCGCTGTAGCCGTCGAGCGATGCACCCGCGACGCGCAGCACGCCAAGCGTGTCGTTGAATGCGACGAGGCCACCGACGGACTTCCCTTCGCCGACGTACGACAACAGCGACGGGTCATACTCGATGCGCGCCGAGTAGGCGCCGGCTCGGCGGGCGGCGGCGTCGGAGGAGAGGCGCACGGAGAAGGTGACGACGGAACCCGCATGCGACGGCGCGCCCGCCATGACCAGCGACGCAATCGACTCGGGCGCCGGCGCGGACACTCCCGACGTCGACGCCACCGCGTCGGCACAGCCGGCGAGGAGGGCAGCAACGAGTGGAAGGAGACGCGTCGATTTCATCGAATGCTCAACGGGTACGTGACGACCGTCGTTCGCGCGAGCAGATCGGCGAACGTGTTCGCCGCGAAGACTTCGGACGCCGTGATGCGCAACGAGCCTGTCCGCCCGATCGCCGACGCCGCCTTGAACGTAAGACGGCGCAACTCGATGCGGCCAGCCAGCCCCGTCGCGCTGGCGACGGCCAACGTCAACGCACCCTGTGATACACCGGTTGCGTTCACGGTTGCCCCAGCATTGCTCGCGCCTTCGGCGTGCGAGACGAATGTCAGCAGCGCAGGATCCCAGCGAACGGCGACCGTCGTTGCTCCCAGTCGCTCGGACGAGCGCATGTCGAGCACGACCGGCATCGTGAACGTCGTGTCGTGCGCGACGTCGAGCCGAGTGAGATCGGATTGGAGCGCAGGGTTGTTGGGATTCGTGACGACGACGAGCACCGAATCGGCGAGCGAGCCGTTCGTCGCGACGACGAACGTCTGCGACAAGCCGATGCCGACGATCGAGCCGTCGGCGCCGATCGAAACCACAGACGGCGTGCGCGCCGTGAGCTGCAATTGCGCGCTCGTGATGACGTTGTTGTTGCTATCGCCGGCCGTGATGGTCGGAGTGAACCGCTGATTCGCGTCGAGGAAAACGATGCGTTCTTTGATCGAAAGCGATTTGGCCGCGCCCGGGAGGGTGGTGAGCGTGAACGTCGCCGGCGCCGCGGCGTTCGCGGTGGTCGCGGTGGCAGTGTTCACGCCCACGCTGGTGCCCGTGACGAACCTCGAGGCAGCGCGGCCTTGCGCGTCGGTCGTCGCGGTCGTCGGAGAGACCGAGCCGCCGCCGGCCGTGACGGCGAACGTGACGGCGACGCCGGATTTCGGCGCGCCGCTCGCGTCGGTGACACGAACGCGGATCGAGTCGCCCGCGGCGGCCCCCGCGATCGTCTGCGGCAAAGTGCCAACGGCGGTTACGGTGAGGACGATCGGGCCGGAAGGCTCGCTGCTCCCGCAGGCTGTTACGGCGAGGAGCGCGAAGAGACAGAGGAGGCGCAAGACGTCAAATATGAACAGCCAGTTGCCAGTTGCCAGTTGCCAGTTGCCAGTTGCCAGTTGCCAGTTGCCAGT
>JADMIO010703330.1_pt1 | contig 25597 bp, 25 predicted proteins | sample 8958161 | NCBI WGS metagenome assembly JADMIO01 (sample SAMN16585339, study PRJNA669376) | soil metagenome | isolation source: Crop rotation soil | place: USA: Cullars Rotation, Alabama | collected 2011
GGATGCCATGCGGCCCAGCATGTTACCGCCGGTAACAGTGGTCAAGCCCGACGCACCGTGAGCCTCGCCACCCTTGACACGGGCAGCGGTCCCGCCCACTGTTACCGCTGGTAACCCCCCCCACGCCCCAGGGAGCACGCATGACCGGCTTCACCCTCGAGCTCACCGAGGACCAGAAGACCCTCCAGAAGTGGCTGCACGAGTTCGCCGCCAACGTCATCCGCCCGGCTGCGTCCGAGTGGGACGAGCGGGAGGAGACGCCGTGGCCGGTCATCCAGGAGGCGGCGAAGGCGGGCATCTACAGCCTCGACTTCTTCGCCAGCACCTGGGGTGACGAGACCGGCATCAGCCTGCCGATCACCATGGAGGAGATCTTCTGGGGTGACGCCGGCATCGGCCTGTCGATCGTCGGCACGACTCTCGGCCTCGCCGGCATCCTCGCCAACGGGACCCCCGACCAGCTCGCCGAGTGGGCGCCGCGGTGCTTCGGCACACCGGACGACCCGAAGCTGTGCGCGCTCGCCGTCTCCGAGCCCAACGCCGGCTCCGACGTCAGCAGCATGAAGACCACGGCGGTGTACGACGAGGCCAAGGACGAGTGGGTCCTCAACGGCGTCAAGACCTGGATCACCAACGGCGGCATCGCCGACGTCCACGTCGTCGTCGCGGCCGTGGAGCCCGAGCTCAAGGCCCGTGGTCAGGCGTCGTTCGTCGTCGGGCCGGAGTTCAAGGGCAAGGGCCTGTCGCAGGGGCAGAAGTTCAAGAAGCACGGCATCCGCGCCTCGCACACCTCCGAGGTCATCCTCGACAACCTGCGGCTTCCCGGCAGCGCGCTGCTCGGCGGCAAGGAGAAGCTCGACGCGCGGCTGGCGAAGGCGCGCGAGCGGCACGAGGCCGCCAAGCGTGGCGAGCAGGTGCAGAGCGCCCGTGAGAAGGGCGGCCAGGCCGCGATGGCGACGTTCGAGGCCAGCCGGCCCAGCGTCGGTGCGCAGGCCGTCGGCATCGCGCGCGCGGCGTACGAGTACTCCCTCGAGTACGCCAAGACCCGCGAGCAGTTCGGTCGGCCGATCATCGCCAACCAGGGGATCGCCTTCACCCTCGCCGACATGAAGACCCGGCTCGACGCGTCCCGGCTGCTCGTCTGGCGGGCGGCGTGGATGGGCCGCAACAGCGTGCCGTTCGCCAGCGGCGAGGGGTCGATGTCCAAGCTGTACGCCGGCGAGACCGCCGTATGGGTCACCGAGCAGGCGATCCAGATCCTCGGCGGCAACGGCTACACCCGCGAGTACCCCGTCGAGCGCTGGCACCGCGACGCGAAGATCTACACGATCTTCGAGGGCACCAGTGAGATCCAGCGGCTGATCATCAGCCGGGCCATCTCGGGCATCCAGATCCCCTGATGGGAGCCGTGACCGCGCTACCCGACCGGGGAGCGCGTCGCGAGGAGCTGCTCGACGCCGCCGACCGGATCGTCCAGCGCGACGGCCCCGCCGTCTCCATGGCCTCCATCGCCGCCGAGGCGGGCATCACCAAGCCGATCCTGTACCGGCACTTCGGCGACAAGGAAGGCCTGTACGCCGCCCTCGCCGCCCGGCACACCGAGCGGCTCCTGCACGTGCTGCAGGACGCCCTCGCCGCCGGCGGCAGCGCCCGCGAACGGGTCGAACGCACGATCGGCGCCTACCTGTCGACCATCGAGGCCGAGCCGCAGGTCTACCGCTTCCTGGTGCACTCGGCGGAGTTCCCGGCTGCCGCCGAGGCGCACGGGCAGGTGCAGAGCTTCCTGCGCCGGTTCTCGGAGCTGCTGGCGCAGGGAATCGCCGCCGAGCTGGGGCTGAAGCCCGGCTCCGATCGGGCCGAAACATGGGCAAGAGGGATCGTCGGCATGGTGCAGAGCGCCGGCGACTGGTGGTTGCAGACGGGGAGCCCGGACCGCGATGCTGTGGTCCGCGAGCTCACCGACCTGCTCTGGGGTGCCTATCCCGAAGCCGTCTCAGGGAAGCTGGCCCGTCAGACCGGGCCGGCGGCCCGCCGTAGGAGAGACTGACAGCCCGGAACGAGAGGAGAACGGCACGGTGCGCTGGACCCGGCGACGCGTCGTGCTCGCGGCTCTCGGCGGGCTGATCGCCGCCGCCGCCGTCGCCGCCCCCCTCGCCGGTGCCATCGACCCGGTTCACGACGGAGCCGACTCCCGCGTGGTGCTGGCCAGCGGGCGGGCCTACCTGCTGCACACCCCGCCGTTGCTGCGTCGCGTTCCCGCGCTGGCGGAGGGCCGCCCCGCGATGATCGTGCTGCACGGCGTGAAGGACACCCCCGAGCACTTCGAGTCGGTGGCCGGCTTCAAGAAGTACTCCGATCGCGACGGCGACCTGGTGGCCTACCCCGAGGGCGTCCGGATGTCCTTCAACGCCGGACTGTGCTGCGGTGACGCATCGGCGTACAACATCGACGACGTCTCGTTCCTCTCCGACGTCGTGTCCGACCTCAAAGCACGTGGCGCGTCGCGGGTCTCGGTCGTCGGCTTCTCGAACGGCGGCATGATGGCCTACCGGCTGGCCTGCGAGCGGCCCGATCTCGTCGACACCGTCGGGGTGATGAGCGGGACGCTCGAGATTCCGCACTGCAACGGGCCGATCCGCGCGCTGCATGTGCACGGGCTGCATGACACGAGCGTGCCGTTCGACGGCGAGCGCTATTCGAAGAAGCTGCGCTGCTTCCTGCGCGACGTGCGGACCATCCGTGAGGCGAGTCCCGGCAGCGACATCGTCATCCAGCAGCTCGCCGGCTACCCGCACCGGTGGACGGTGGCGGGAGACCGCGTCGACGTGACCGAGGAGTTCTGGAAGTTCGCCGGCATGTCCGGCCGCTCTGTCGTCCCGAGCTCCTAGAGGCTCGCGAGGGCGTCCTTCAGCTCGGTCTCCCAGAAGCGGAAGAAGCCTTCCTGGTCGGGGCCGATCTGCGACAGGAAGATCTCGTCGATGCCGGCGTCGACGTAAGGCTTGATGTTCTTGACGAAGTCCTCGACATCGGGACCGCAGGCGGTCGTCTTCACCGCCATGTCCTCGGTGACCAGCTCGCTCAGCTGCTCGAAGTGCTTCGGGCTGGGCAGCACCTGCGCCGCCTCGCCGGGCAGCGCGGAGCTCGCCCACAGCCGGTGCACCGTCTTGCGTGCCGCGTCGCGATCTGCTGCCCAGCAGACCTTCACGCCGGCCTGGACGGGACCCTTGCCCCCGTTCTTGCGGTAGAGCTGCACCAGCTCCTCATCCGGTGACGTCGTCATGTACCCGTCACCGATCTTCGCCGCGAGCTCGGTGGCCTTGTCGCCGAAGCCGGAGACGAGCACCGGGACGCCCTGGGCGGGCAGCGTGTAGATGCGAGCCGTGTCGACGGTGTAGTGCGTGCCCTGGTGCCGCACGACGTCGCCGGTCCACAGCTGCCGCATCACCTCGACGGCCTCCTCGAGCATCTCCAGGCGCACGTCGACCGTCGGCCACGCGTCGCCGAAGATGTGCTCGTTGAGTGCCTCGCCGCTTCCGACGCCGAGCCCGAACCGGCCGTCGAACATCACCTGAACCGTTGCGGCGGCCTGGGCGATGACCGCCGGGTGAATGCGCAACGTCGGCGCGGTGACCGCCGTGTAGCAGCGGACCCGTTCCGTCCGGGCGGCGATCGCGCCGAGCACGGACCAGACGAAGGAGGACTGGCCCTGCTCGTCGTTCCAGGGGTGGTAGTGGTCGGAGATCCACAGCGCCTCGAACCCGGCCTGCTCGGCCCGCACGGCCTGCTCGACCAGGGACGCCGGTGGGTGCTCCTCGCTGGAGAGGAAGTATCCGTAGGTCGTCACGTTCGGGGGCGTACCCCGAAACAGGACAAAAACCCCCATCGTCGACGCTCGGCCGAGGTGGGGCTACCGTCTGGCGCTTCAGTCCCCGGGGTAGGGACCGGTCGAGAGGCCTGCGTCACATCCCCGATGGGCACAAGACGGCGCGCCCGAGCGTTGTGCACGCGCCGGACACGAACAGAGAGGGCCCAAGACCATGGCCACCGACTACGACCAGCCCCGCCGCTCCGAGGCCGACGACCTCGGCGAGGACAGCCTCGAAGAGCTGAAGGCGCGCCGCGCCGAGGCGCAGGCGAGCAGCGTCGACGTCGACGAGGCAGACCTGGCCGAGGCTCTCGAGCTGCCGGGCGCCGACCTGTCCGGCGAGGAGCTGACCGTCCGCGTGCTGCCCAAGCAGAGCGACGAGTTCACCTGCTCCAGCTGCTTCCTCGTGCATCACCGCAGCCAGCTCGCCTCCGACAAGGGCGGCCGGCTGATCTGCAAAGAGTGCGCGTAGCGATCACCCCATGAGCGGTGAGCTGGTCCGCCGGGACGAGGTCGGCGACGTCCTCGCCCGGCTGTCCGACGCCGATCTCGATCGGCGGGAGCGCGGCCGGCTGCTGCTGCAGCTCGGCCGCCTCATCGGCGCCGGCGCCAAGGCGGCCGGCGCGCAGGCGGCGCTGAGTGGCAAGTGGCTCACCGAAGCGGTCGCGGACATCGCCCCGCGCGTCCCGGTCCGCGACCTGCTCACCCTGCGCCAGCACCACGGCGGGCTCTCCGGCGACGACCTTGCCGAGTCGCTCATCGCCGCGGCCGCCCGCACGACGGGCGCCATCGGCGCAGCCGGGGGAGCCCTTGCCTCGGCGGAGATGGTCGCGCCGCCGACGCTGCTCGCCGCACCGGTGCAGCTGGCCGCCGAGACGGTCGCCGTCGTCGCGGTGGAGCTGAAGCTCGTCGCGGAGCTGCACGTCGTCTACGGCCGAGCGCCGGTCGGGACCCGCAGCCAGGTCGCGACGGCGTACCTCATGTCCTGGGCCGGCAAGAGCGGCATCGACCCCACCGCGGGCCAGCCCTCGCTCGCCTCTGTGCTGGGTACGGCGGCGCGCGCCCAGCTGCGCCGCCGGGTCCTTCGGCGGCTCGGCCGCAACGTCACGACGCTGGCGCCGTTCCTGGCCGGCGCGCTGGCCGGTGCGGAGCTCAACCGGCGGGAGACGCGGTCACTCGGCGACAAGCTGCGCACCGACCTGCGCCGGGCACGCTGACCGCACCTGTCCCGGTTGGGCACCGTCCATCGTGACTAGAACCGCCCCTCACGGATGACCAGTGACCGTCCGTGACCACGCCCGTACGGTTTGACAGGTGCGCACCGTTCCGGGCGTCCAGGGCCGCACGCTGTCGACGCCCTCACCCCTTGGCGTCCTGAGCGCGCACCTCGCCGCGGGGACTCCTGCGGCGCGCGCCGAGGCCATCTTCTCCCTGCTGCGCGGCACGATCGCCCTGGCCGGAGCGGCGACGTTGCTGCTCGCGGCCGGCGGCCAGGACGTCGAGCACACCGCGCTGACCGTGGCTGTCTGGCTGCACGTCGTGCTCGGGCTGGTCAGCTTCGCGTCCGTCGTTCCGCTGAGCCGGCTCCGCACCGACGTGGCGACGACGCGCGCCGCCTGGGTCGCGACCGCGCTCGACGTCGCGCTCTACTCGGCGTACACGATCGCCTTCGCCTCGCATCCGGGGGCCGGCACGACCTACGGCATCTTCGTGCTGCTCATCGGTCCGGTGCGCTGGGGCTGGCGCGGCGCCCTGGTCACGGGCCTGCCGGTCGGGCTGGTCGCGTCGATCTGGCCGCAGCAGGACGTCAGCGGTGCGACGTACGGCGTCGTGCAGACCGTCGTCCTGTGCGTGCTCTTCGTCGTCGCCGCGGCCGCGATCACGACGTTGACCCGGCGGGCCGGTGCCCGACTGCGGCAGGCACAGGAGCAGTTCCGGGCCGCGTTCGAGCACGCCTCCATCGGCATGGCGCTGCTCGACAACGAGGGGTCGCTGCTGCAGGCCAACCGCGCACTCGCGCAGCTGCTCGGCATGAGCGAGACCGAGCTGTTCGGGACCCGGCTGGACCTGCACGTGCTGCCCGAGGACCAGCAGCTGCTGCGCCGCGCGCTCGCGGAGCTGACCCCGGCGAAGCCGGCGACCCGGCTCGAGGTGCGGCTCGTGCGCCCCGACGGGCTGCCCCGCTGGGGGCTCGTCGCGGCATCGTGGCTCGCGGGTTCCGCGGGGGTGCCGCCGCGGGTCGTCGTGCAGATCGAGAACGTCACCGATCGCAAGGAGGCGGAGGCGCGGCTGTCGCACCTGGCCACGCACGACGGTCTCACCGGGCTGCCGAACCGCGCGATGCTGCGGTCCCGGATGGAGGCCGCGTTGGAGCGCGGCGACCGGCTCGGTGTGCTCTTCCTCGACCTCGATCGGTTCAAGGTCGTCAACGACGGGCTCGGGCATGCGGCCGGCGACGCACTGCTCGTCGCGGCTGCGGACCGGCTCTCCCAGGTCGTGCGCCCCGGTGACTTCGTCGCGCGCATCGGCGGCGACGAGTTCGTGATGCTCTGCTACGACGCCGGCGCGGAGGACGACCTTGTGCGCATCGGTGTTCGCGTCCTTGCCTCGTTGCGCCCGCCGGTGCACTTGCAGATGGGCTCGGACGTCGTCATCGGTGCGAGCATCGGCGCGGCGATGGGGCATCCCGGTGACACGGCGGACACGCTGCTGCGGGACGCCGACACGGCGATGTACGCCGCAAAGGCCGCCGGCGGTGCCCGGGTGCAGATGTTCACCCGCTCGCTGCACGACGCCGCCGTGCGCACGCACGAGCTGGAGACCGACCTGCGTCGCGCCGTACGCGACGACGAGCTGCGGCTCGTGTACCAGCCCGTTGTCGACCTCTCCACCGGCCGCGTGTCCGGGCTGGAGGCGCTCGTTCGCTGGTACCACCCGCTGCGCGGCAGCATCCGTCCGTCGGAGTTCGTGCCGGTCGCCGAGCAGAGCGACCTCATCGTCGAGCTCGGCACCTGGGTGCTGCGCCGGGCGATGACCGACGCGGCCGGCTGGCCACGCGGGTTGGGTGCGCCGACGACGGTGTCCGTCAACGTGTCGCCCCGACAGCTGACGCTGCCCGGGTTCCCGGAGCTGGTGCAGGACCTCCTGCGCGAGACGGGACTGGCCGGCAGCCAGCTCTGCCTCGAGCTCACCGAGACCGCGCTGGTCGGAGACATCGCCCCCGTCGTGACGGCGCTGCGGGCACTGCGCGACCTCGACGTCCGTCTCGCGATCGACGACTTCGGCACCGGGCACGCCTCGCTGTCCTACCTCACGCAGTTTCCCGTCGACACCGTGAAGATCGACCAGTCGTTCGTCGCGGGCGTTGCCACCGACGCAGGCAGCGCGGCGATCGTCGGCGGCGTCGTCGCGATGGCGCACGCGTTCGGACTTCGGGTCGTTGCCGAGGGAGCGGAGACCGCCGACCAGCTCGCCCAGCTGCGCCGCCTCGGTTGCGAGTCCGCCCAGGGGTACGTGCTCGCCAGCCCGATGGCCGCTGATGCCGCCGCCGGCATCCTGGGGGCGGCAGCCGGCATCGAGCCGATGGTGCCGTCGCCGCGCGACGGCTCGTCGTCCCCACGCGGTGGTCTCGACGAGGCCCGTCGCTACCGCCTGCTGCTGGACTGCGCCCGGGACGTGAGCGCCTGCCTGGATCTCGAGTCCGTGCTCGAGCGCTCGTTCCTCGCGTTGCGCAAGGTCGTCGACTTCGACGGTGGTTCGATCCAGCTCGTCGACGGTGACGTCATCCGGCTGGCGGCGACCGACCCACCCGCGCCGCCGGAGGCGCTGCAGGCCAGCGTGCCCCTCGGCAAGGGCGTCGGCGGGACGATCGCGGCCACCGGTGAGCCGCGGTACCTGCCCGACATCACCATCGTGACGGCGGTGCAGGCCAACGCCAGCAAGAACGCGGTCTCCGGCGGGGTCCGCAGCTACTACGGCGTGCCGCTGCTCGCGGAGGGGCGCGTCATCGGGGTGCTGCAGATCGACTCGACGCGCGTCGACGCGTTCGACGAGCAGGACCGGCTGCTCGTCCTGTCGTTCGCCTCGGTCGTGGCCTCGGCGGTGCAGACGGCGCGGCTGTTCGCGATCGAGCTCAGCGTCATGACCGAGGAGCGACCGCGCTAGACGGTGTTCTTCAGAGCTGCTCGAGGAAACCGCGGATCATCGACATCGTCTCGGCCGGGTGCTCGAACTGCGGCACGTGCCCGCAGTCCTCCAGCACGATCTGACCGGCGTCCGGAAGGGCGCTCGCCACATGTCGCGCGAACGACGACGGCACCAGCCGGTCACGGTCGCCCCAGATGAACAGGGCGGGCGGCACGAGACCGGGCAGCCGCTGCCAGAAGCCATGCTTGCCGTACGCGTCCTCGAGGTAGATCTGCCGCGCGCATGAGAAGAACGCAACACGATGCGCCGGCTTGCGCAAGACCCGCCGCGCCTCGTCGGCGGCGGCGTCGTACCACTGCTTGGGCAGTCGGTCCGGGTCGCTGAACATGATGCGGATGCCCTCGACGACCATCCGGTGGCTCAGCAGCGGCAGGGGGAGTCGGGCCAGCTCCGGCGACGACAGCCGGACGAGCGGCAGCCACTGGCGCAGCCGGATGAAGGCCGGTGACGGGGTCAGCAGCACGAGTCCGCGCACCGACTTGGGATGCGTGAGACCGGCTTCGAGGGCGATCCGGCCGCCGAGCGAGTTGCCGATGACCACGGCGCCGCGACTGTGCGTCGCCGACTGGAACGCCTCGACCCAGGCTGCGAACCACGCCGGGTTGTACGGCGAGGACGGCGCCGCGGACGCGCCGAACCCCGGCAGATCGGGAGCGATCACGCGGTGGTCGACGGCGAGGTCGGCGAGCACCGGGAGCAGGGAGGCGTTGGTCGCGCCGAGGCCGTGCAGCAGCAGCACCGGAGGCGCGTCGACGGGTCCGGCCTCCAGGTAGGACGTCCGGATGCCCATCGCGTCGATCTCGAAGGCGCGTGGGTGCGTAGGCTCGCGCGCGGCGTCTCCGGTGAAGAGGCCGTCGAGCTGCAACGCGAGGGCCAGGTCGCCGCGGACCGTCAGCTCGCCGGCGAGGAACGCGTCGACGCCAGACGCGGTGGCCTGCACGATGTCGGCGAGCACGTCCGGGCGGGCGGTCACCCGCAGCGTCGGCTGCGGCGCGCCACCGCGGCGGGCCCGGCCCCGGCCGTCGGCGATGTCGATCGTCCACTGGCCGCCGTCGCCGGTGTCGAAGACCACGGTGGCGGTGCGGTGCTCCAGCACAGTCGCCTGCAGGCCACGCCGGAGATGGCTGGCCAGCAGGACGTCCAGGTCGACCGCCGGGTGCATGGGCGGCGCGAGCATCTGCACCATGATCGCGACCGTACCCACCTGAGCGCGCCTCCAAGGGTGACGCGCCGTAACCCGATCAGGTGAGTGCGGGCCGCCAGCTGGGCCAGCCGAGGCGCTGCTCGAGCTGGCCGGCGAGCCGCAGCAGCAGTCCCTCGCTGTGCGGGCGGCCGACGAGCTGCACGGCGACCGGAAGCCCGTCGTCGGTGCGCCCGGCCGGGACGGACAGCGCGGGCTGCCCGGTGACGTTCCACGGTGCCGTGAACGGTGTCACCCGGCCGGCCAGCGCGAGGGTCCGCAGGCCGCTCATGGCACCGACCGGCAACGCCGGGTGGGGGATGGTCGGCAGCAGCAGGACGTCGGCGTCGCCCGGGAACGTGCCGAGGCGGGCCGCTGCCTCCTCACCCAGCCGGCGCGCGCGGGCGACGAGGGCGACCGGCATCTTGGCACCCATCGACGCGACGGTGCGGGTGCGCTGCTCGGTCCGGCTCGGGTCGACGAGCCGGACGAGGTCGTCGCGCGTCCCCCTCGCGTAGCGGGTCAAGAACGACTCCTGCACACCCGCGTACGACGGGGTGACCTCAGCCACGGTGTGCCCGAGCTTTCGGAGTGCCTTGAGGACGTCGTTGAGACCGCGGCGGACCGCGGGGTCGACCGGTGTGGGCACCGCGCCCTTCACCGTCCAGCACACCCGCAGCGGCCCGGGGTCGAGGGCGGTGTCGACGTCGAGCGCGCCGTCGGTCATCACGCGTAGCACCAGCGCGGTGTCAGCGACGGTGCGGGTGAGGACGCCGGCCACCGACAGGCCGTGCCAGTGCTCCGCGTTGTCGTCGCCCGTCCCGAGCGGGACGAGGCCTCGTTGTGGCTTGAGACCGACCAAGCCGCAGCAGGCAGCGGGGATGCGGATGGAGCCGCCCCCGTCGCTGGCGTGCGCCGCGGCGACGAAGCCCGCGGCGACGGCGGCGGCAGAGCCACCGGACGAGCCGCCCGGCGTGTGGCCGGTCGCCCACGGGTTGCGGGTCGCCCCCCAGGTCGCCGACTCGGTGAACGGCCACAGCGCGAGCTCCGGCAGCTTCGTCGCGCCGATGATGACTGCGCCGGCCGCGCGCAGCCGGCGGACCAGCTCGGCGTCGCGTGCGGCGATCGGCTCCGGTGAGCCGGTGCCCATCGACGGCGCGTGACCGGCGATCGGGATGTTGTCCTTGACGGCGATCGGGACGCCGAGCAGCGGTCGATCGTCACCCCTGGCTAGCGCCGCGTCGGCCGCCTCGGCCTCCGCCCGCGCGCTGTCGCGGAACAGGACGCGGAACGCACCGATGCGGCCGTCGTACCTGTCGATCCGGTCGAGGCAGATGCCGAGCAGGTCGACGGCGGAGAGCTCTCCTGCGGTGAGGAGGGCGCGCTGGCCGACGACGCCGGCGTAGGCGATGTCGACCGGGTCCACGCCCCGGAGGCTAAGCCCCGACCTCTTCCAGTCCCGGCGGCAGCGTGCCCGTCGTCTTCTTCCAGGCCTGTGCCGCCCCGCGCATCGCGACGAGGCGCGCGACCGCCATGCCGGCGCCACTGGCGACCGCCCAGGTCAGCGCCTTGGGCCACGTCGTGCCGGGTGCAGCCGGGTTGCGCGGCGGCTCGTCGCCCTGCGTCTTCTTCCACGTCGTGTCGAGGATCTTCTTGCTGGTCCTCGCCGCCACCAGTCCGCTGGTGATGCCGACGACCTTCCAGCCGACCTTGGCGCCTGCCATGAGTGACCCTTCCCGCTTGGTGACTACTCCTGAGCCTGCCCCGCACGGGCCGCGGTACGCATCGCCTCGAGCAGGTCGGCCGGCCGGCGTGTGCCGACGACCCAGTACGGCGTCGGGTCGGCGGGGTCGTTGACCGTGAGCCGCACCGCGGTGTGCAGCCACGGCCGGCTGACGACGAAGGCGCGTGGGTCGGCCATCGGACCGGTCTGCATGCGGAACGCCTCGCGATCGAGCGCGATCCCGTCCTTGAGCAGCGCGAGGGGAATGCGCGCACCGGGGACGTGCAGCACGCCGTCGGCGACGGTGATGGCACCTCTCGAACCGGTGACCAGCAGCACGGCGGTGAGTGGCAGCAGGGCGGCGTACGGAAGAACAGCTCGTACGCCGGGGGCGCCGCTGTGCAGCTCGGCGGCGACGAGGGTCGCCAGCCCGAGCGCGCACGGCCACCAGACCAGCGGGACGATCCAGCGCTCGCGGTAGGCGGCGGGCGACGTCACTGCACGAACGGGATCTTCACCGGCAGGCGGCGCAGCCCGGTCGTCACGGCCTTGACGTAGTCGGTGACCGCGGTGGGGATGAGCGTCTCGGCGAGCATCCCGCCGACCGCATCCGCGCCGACGAGGTAGCGGGCCATGGGCAGCGGGTTGGACAGCGCGATCCGGATCGTCCGCGCGACCCAGACCGGGTCGGGCAACCGCTTGCTCTGGCTGCTCAGCGAGTCACTGCGTGCGTAAGCCGCGGCGTAGCGCGCGGTGGTCGCCGGCGGGAACTGGTCCTGCTGTGCCGCCGACCAGATGTCGGTGCCGAACATGCCAGGCTCGACGAGGATGACGCGGATCCCGTCGCCCTCGACCTCCATCCGCAGTGCGTCGGTGACGGCTTCGAGCCCGTGCTTCGAGGCGCAGTACCAGCCCATGAGCGGCGTCGACAGCCGGCCCGCGATGGAGCTGACGTTGACGATGCGACCGTCGCCGCGCTCGCGCATCCTCGGCAGCACGAGCCGGGCGATCCGGATCGGTGCGACGAGGTTGGTCTCGAGCTGCGCCCGGACCAGCTCGTCGTCGATGTCCTCGACGGCGCCGGCCTGGGCGTAGCCGGCGTTGTTGACGACGGCCCAGGGACCGCCGTCGGTCATGCCGGCGAGCTCCTCGATGCCCTGCTTGCACGAGTCGGCGTCGTTGACGTCCATCTCGATGGTGCGGACGGTCACCTCACGCCCGGCCGCGGCGCTCTGCAGGACGTCGGCCTTCGCCGCGCTGCGCACCGAGCCGATCACGTCGTAGCCGGCGCCGGCCAGCTCGAGGGCGGTCACCAGGCCGATGCCGCTGTTGGCACCTGTGACGAGAACGGACTTGCTCACGACCGACTCCGATTCGCGGGGCTGCTGTGCCGGGACTGGCCTAAACGGTACGGCGGTAGGTTCGTGCCCATGCTCGAAGTGTCCGTCACCCGCCTCGACCCGGAGGTGCCGCTCCCGGCGTACGCCCATCCCGGCGACGCCGGCTGCGACCTGGTGACGACGGTCGACGCCGAGGTCAAGCCGGGGGAGCGGGTGCTGCTGCCGACCGGGATCGCGCTGGCGCTGCCCGAGGGCTACGCGGCCTTCGTGCACCCGCGGTCGGGGCTTGCCGCCAACCACGGCGTGGGGATCGTCAACAGCCCCGGGACGATCGACGCCGGTTACCGCGGCGAGGTGAAGGTCATCCTCGTCAACCACGACCTGTCCGAGCCGGTGCGCCTGCGCCGGCTGGACCGCATCGCCCAGCTCGTCGTGCAGAAGGTCGAGCAGGTGCGGTGGCGCGAGACGAGTGCCCTGCCCGACTCCGCCCGCGGCGAGGGCGGCCACGGCTCGACGGGCGGACACGCCGCAGGTGAGAGCCTGGCGGCTCCCAGGACAGAAGGAAGCTGACCCGTGTTCCGACGCAAGAAGCGCGAAGACGACCTCGAGGACTACGCCCTCAGCCCGGAGGACCAGGCGCTCGAGGACGCCGAGCTGCTGGCGATCATCGACGCGCAGCTCGCCGAGGAGGCGGCGGCCGAGGAGGCCGACGGCTTCACCCGGCCGACGGGTCCCTGGGACTCCGAGGACGCGCCCGACGACGAACTGCAGCGCATCGACCTCGGGTCGCTGCGGCTCCCGGTGCCGGACGGCACGGAGCTGCGGGTCGACGTCAGCCCAGAGGGCGAGGTCGTCGCGGCGACGATGGTGCAGGGCGCGTCGTCGATGCAGGTCAACGTCTTCGCGGCACCGAAGCGGAGCGGCATCTGGGTCGAGGTGCGGGCCGAGATCGCCGAGGCGCTGCAGCAGGGCGGTGGCAGCACCGAGGCGGTCGACGGTCCGTTCGGGCCCGAGCTCCGGGCGCAGGTCCCCACCGAGCAGCCGGGGCAGGGCACGATGCTGGCTCCTGCCCGGTTTCTCGGTGTCGACGGGCCGCGCTGGTTCCTGCGAGCGCTGCTGACCGGGCCAGCCGCTACCGACGACACGGCTGCCGCCGGGCTTGAGGCGGCGCTGCGCAACGTGGTCGTCCACCGCGGCGGCGAGGCGATGGCGGTGCGCGACGCGCTGCCCCTCCACCTGCCCAAGGACGTCGTCGAGCAGGCAGCGGCGGCGGCCGAGGAGGCGGACGACGAGTCCGGAAAGACCGGGTTGCCGATGCCCGAGCGCGGTCCGGAGATCACCGAGACGCGCTGACCTACCCTGGTCCTGTGCCCGACACGGACAAGGAGCCCGGCCGGCTGCGGCGTGCGCTGTCGCGGCTGACCGCGGACGAGATGGAGCTCGACAGCCAGCACCTGGCCAACGAGTCGGCCTCGGCCGGTGCCACGCACGTGGCGCAGTGCTCTGTCGGCGCACCGGTGTGCGTTGCCGGATCGTTGCGCGCTGTCGTCCTGCGGCCGCGAGCCGGCGTACCCACTCTTGAAGCCGAGCTGTACGACGGCACCGGCACCGTCACCCTCATCTGGCTCGGTCGGCGGCGGATCCGTGGCATCGACCCGGGCCGACAGCTCGTCGCCCGTGGCCGGCTGACCCGGCACGACGGCCGCGAGACGATCTACAACCCGTCGTACGAGCTGCGCGCATCCAGTGCCTGAGCCCGACGGCAACGAGCGGGGCGAGGTCTCCGCGACGACTTTCGTCGACGCACTCGGTGGGGGCCGCGGCCTGTTCGACAGCGCGGTGCCCGCGACGGTCTTCGTGCTGGCCCGGATCATCAGCGGCAGCTTGTGGACCGCGGTCATCGTCGCGGTCGTGTCCGGACTGCTGATCATCGCGCTGCGGCGGCTGCGCGGTGAGCCGCTGCAGCAGGCCGCGAGTGGCTTCTTCGGACTGGCCATCGCCGTCGTCGTCGCGCGGGCGACCGGCAAGGGCGAAGGCTTCTTCCTTCCCGGCATCGTCATCACCGCCGGCATGGGCGTCGGCTTCGTGCTCTCGCTGCTCGCCGGGCGTCCCGCCGTCGGTGCCGCTCTCGCGGCGTACGACGAGAAGTACGCCGGCTGGCGCGACCACCCTCCGCTCTACCGCGCTGCGCGCATCTGCACGGCGGTGTGGGCTGCGACGTTCTTCGTCCGCGCGGGCATCGCGACCATCGTCTACAACCGGCCGGGCGACAACGACGGCCTGCTGCTCATCGTCGTCAACGCCGTGAAGTGGCCGCTCATCATCGGTGCTGCCCTCCTGACGGTCCGCATGGTGCGCCGAGCCGGCCTGCCCGAGGTGGAAGCGTCCGCCACGACCGCAGTGGTCGCCGAGCACGCTGCCGAAGGCCCCGGCGGCGGCGACCCCGTCTAGTCGCACCCTTCGGTAACGGCACATACACACACTCACGTCGGAGGCGTTTTGATCACGCGGATCCAGGCGGTTTCGAGCGCGTTGGAACCGCCCAGAGCCCCGTGATCAAGAGAACTCGAGCCGAGCAGAAGGCCGTTTAGCCCGGGTGTGGACAACGTGATTGCGCGGAGGCGCGGAACAGCGAAGAAGGCCGGGTGGACGCGTCTGCGTCAAGCCGCGGAGCTCTTTACCCAGCCGGTAGGGCCGACGACGCGGCCGTCCTTGAGGCGGATCGTCTTCTTGCCCTCGTGCAGGTCGTGATGGGTGACGTCGCAGAACAGGACGGTGTCCTCGAGGGAGGTCGTACCGCCGACGGCATACGCCGTGACGTGATGAGGGATGAGCCGGTGACCGCTGTGGCTGCCCTTGTGGCAGCCGGCGGCTTGGCAGAGGCCGCCGGTCTCGACCTGTTTGATGCGCCGCTCATGCGGCTTGAGTGTTCGTTCGGTGTGGCTGGACTCGACGACGCGATGACCGAGTGACAGGACGAACCGGGTGATGGCGCTTTCGCACAAGACCCGGCGGACCAGCCGCGCCGGCCAGATGGCACCTGACGTGGCCCGGCCGGGCAGTGCGCCGGGCCGGTCATGCAACGTCGCTTCACTGATGGTGACCGCGATGTGGGGGGCATGCTTCCCGCGAACTCCGAGCGCACCGGAGTCGAGCAGCCGACGCAGCGCGAGCTTGAACCCGTCGTGCCGGCGCTGGCGGTGACTGCGTCTCACGACGCAGCCGTCCAGGTAGGGATCGAGGCCCTGGGCACGCAGCTCCTGGTCAACCGCGGTGTCGAAGACGTTGTCCGGATCGGTTTCCATGGCCGCCGTCAGCGCGGTCTGCAGCAACTCACCGCACTCCAGGTCGAGGTCACCTCGTACCGACCAGCCGCTGCCGTCGTCCTTGCGATGCAGATCCACGCCGCGCTCGCGCTCTGCGTCCTCGACCGCTCGCGCCAGCACATTGGGCAGCAAGGCCCCGGCGAGCTCGTCGAGGGCGGGCTTGAGCTGCTGCGGCTCGACGCAGCGGGCCAGCACCAGGAACGCCGCTTCCAACCGGCGCAGCTCGGGCCACGGCTGGGCCGCGATGTCCGTCAGCTCGGTGACGAGCCGGATCAGCGCCGGGTCGTCGTCGGCGAGACCTCCGCGGGCCTGTGCGACCAGCGAGGTGACACCGTCGATGACGACCGCAGGCAGCACCTCATCGCTCGGCTGCCCGTCGATCTGCCCGTGCGGCCGGTCGACGTGCGGTCGGAGCGAGTCGAGTGCCCGCGCCAGAAGCACCCCACCCTGCAGCGAGAGCCCGCCGGACGTGAGTCGGTCGCCCAAGAGGGGGAAGCGGTCGAGCTTGCGCGCGAGGGCGACGTCGGAGCGAGGCATCGACGTCTGCTGCTCCGCGACCCAGGCCGAGGTCGACGGCGAGTCGTCGAGCGCGTGCAGCTGCCGGTTGTCGACGTCGGCAATGCGCGCCAAGGACAGGGCCTTCATGACGTCGGTCTGGACGAGCAGCACCTGCGCCTCGAGCAGCGCCTGCGCGCCGGGGATGTCAGCCGGCGCCTGCTCCGCCATGGCCCGCAGGCCAGCGACCACCATCGCCAGCGGCACGGGAAGCGACGGGTTGAGCGGAGGCATTGATAGGGCCTGATCGCACATGCCCGGCCTCCCGTCGTACTAGAACGTATGTTCGAGAGTACGCCCAAAGTGCCTGGGAATCAAGGAGAATTTCGTATCCACAGCGGACTGTTGGGTCGTCCACAGATGTGCGCGGCGACGTTGACAACGGCAGGTCAACAGGAGCCGCAACGGCGGCCCGGGCAAACCGCTAGTGGCGATGTCCGCCGAGGAGCACGTCGAGCTCGGCCTCGACCTCGGTGGTCGCGACCAGCAGCAGCTCGTCGCCGGCCTCGAGGGAGATGTCGGGCGACGGAGTGATGACCCGGCCCTCGCGCAGGATGGCCACCAGCGCGCTGTCGGTGGGCCACGGCACGGTGCCGACGAGCTTGCCGACCAGCGGGGCGTCGGCGGCCAGCGTCAGCTCGACCAGGTTGGCCTGGCCCTGCCGGAAGGTCAGCAGCCGCACGAGGTCGCCGACCGACACGGCCTCCTCGACGACGGCCGCCAGCAAACGTGGTGACGACACCGACACGTCGACACCCCAGGACTCGTTGAAGAGCCACTCGTTCTTCGGGTGGTTGACGCGCGCCACGACGCGGTCGACGCCGAACTCGGTCTTGGCGAGCAGCGACACGACGAGGTTGACCTTGTCGTCTCCGGTCGCTGCCACAACCACGTCGCAGGTCTGGATGCGTGCCTCGACGAGGGTGTCGAGCTCGCATGCGTCGGCGAGCAGCCACTCCGCGGTGGGCACGGACTCGACCTTCAGCGCCCGCGGCTCGCGCTCGATGAGCAACACCTCGTGGCCGTTGCCCAGCAGCTCGGAGGCGATGGACCGGCCGACGTTGCCGGCACCGGCGATGGCGACGCGCATCAGTCGTCACCCGGCTTGGGTCCCGCGGCGCAGATGGCCGTGACCTCGTGGATGCGGATGTGCTCGAGCGCGAAGTGCACGAGGTCGCCTTCCTGCACGAGGGTGTTGGCATCGGGGAGCATCCCGTCGCCGAGGCGCGTGATCAGCGCCACCCGGGCCGACGTCGCCTCCTCCAGTGAGGTCACGCGCACGCCGACCCACTCGGGCGACAGCGCCACCTCGGCCAGCACGATCTGCCCGCTCGGGTCACGCCACTCGCTGAGCAGGCCCTCGGGGATGAGTCGGCGGATCACCTGGTCGGCCGTCCAGCGCACGGTGGCCACCGTCGGGATGCCGAGCTTCTGGTAGACCGCCGCCCGGTTGGCGTCGTAGATGCGCGCGACGACGTTGTCGACGCCGAAGGTCTCCCTCGCCACCCGCGCCGCGATGATGTTGGAGTTGTCACCGCTGCTGACCGCGGCGAACGCGTCGGCCTGCTCGATGCCGGCCTCGATGAGGGTGTCCCGGTCGAAGCCGATGCCGGTGACCTTGCGGCCGCCGAAGTCGGCTGCCAACCGGCGGAACGCCCCCGGATCGCGGTCGATGACGGCCACGTCGTGGCCGAGCTTCTCTAGGCTTCGTGCCAGGGCCGACCCCACGCGACCGCACCCCATGATGACGACGTGCACGCGGGGCCTCTCGACGGTCGGCGGACGGCGGTGGCTGAGCGGAGGATGACGCTACACGCGGTGACCGGATCGAGATCACGTACGCCGTACGCTGGCGCCCGTGTCCAGCGCCGGTGACTTCCTCAAGCGCTTGCTCATCGGCCGGGCTTTGCGCAGCGACCGGCTCGGCGAGACGCTGCTGCCGAAGAAGATCGCGCTGCCCGTGTTCGCCAGCGATGCGCTGTCGTCGGTGGCCTACGCCCCTGACGAGATCTTCCTCACCCTGTCGATCGCCGGCCTGGCGGCCTACTCCTTCTCCTGGAAGGTGGGCCTCTGCGTCGTCGTCGTGATGCTGACGGTCGTCGCGTCGTACCGGCAGAACGTGCACGCCTACCCGAGCGGCGGCGGTGACTACGAGGTCGCCACCACCAACCTCGGCCCGAAGTTCGGACTGACCGTTGCCGCGGCCCTGCTGGTCGACTACGTGCTGACCGTCGCGGTCTCCGTGTCCTCGGGTGTCCAGAACGCGGCCTCCGCGCTCGGCTTCGTCCGGGGGCACGAGGCAGCGATCGCGGTCGGGCTGGTCCTGCTGCTCATGGCCATCAACCTGCGCGGGGTGAAGGAGTCGGGCGCGGCCTTCGCGATCCCGACGTACGGCTTCATGTTCTCGATCATCGGCATGACGGCGTACGGGCTCTTCCGGCACTTCTTCGGCCACCTGCCCGACGTCGAGAGCGCCGGGCTCACCATCAAGCCCGAGCACGGCTTCGAGGGCGGCTTCACCGGACTCGCTGCCGGCTTCCTGCTGCTGCGCACCTTCTCGTCCGGCTGCGCCGCGCTGACCGGGGTCGAGGCGATCAGCAACGGCGTACCCGCCTTCAAGAAGCCCAAGTCGAAGAACGCGGCCACCACGCTGCTGCTGATGGGCACGATCGCCGTCACCATGCTCATGGGCATCATCACGCTCGGCCGGATGACCTCGCTCCGCTTTGCCGAGGACCCGGCGACGCAGCTGCTCCGTAACGGCACACCGGTCGGTGACGACTACACCCAGCAGACCGTCATCAGCCAGCTGGCCAGAGCGGTCTTCGACGGCTTCCCGCCGGCGTTCTACCTGACCATCGCCTTCACCGGGATCATCCTCATCCTCGCCGCCAACACGGCCTTCAACGGCTTCCCGGTCCTCGGCTCGATCCTCGCCAAGGACGGCTACCTGCCGCGCCAGCTGCACACCCGCGGCGACCGGCTGGCCTACAGCAACGGCATCGTGCTGCTGGCCGCGTTCGCGATGCTGCTCATCTTCGCGTTCGATGCGCAGGTCACCCGGCTGATCCAGCTGTACATCGTGGGCGTCTTCATCTCCTTCACCCTCAGCCAGACCGGCATGGTGCGGCACTGGACCCGGCTGCTGCGCACCGAGACCGATCACGCGGCGCGCGGGCGCATGGTGCGGGCGCGGGTCATCAACGCCTTCGGTCTGGTGATGACGGGGACGGTGCTCGTCATCGTCCTCATCACCAAGTTCACTCGCGGTGCCTACATCGCCCTGGTCGCGATGGCACTGCTCTACCTGCTCATGCGCGGCATCAAGCGGCACTACGACCGGGTGCGGCTCGAGCTGCGACCGCCTACCGACGACCTGGTCGCGCAACCGAGTCGCAACCACGCCATCGTCCTCGTGTCGAAGATCCACCAGCCGACGCTGCGTGCGCTCGCCTACGCGCGGGCCACCCGACCGCATGACCTGACGGCGCTGACGGTGTCCGTCGACCCGGAGGACTCCCGCGCGCTGCAGGAGGAGTGGGACCGCCGCGGCCTGCCGGTGCCGCTGACCATCATCGACTCGCCGTACCGCGAGATCACCCGCCCGATCCTCGACTACGTACGCCGGATCCGGCTCGCGTCGCCTCGCGACGTGGTCACCGTCTTCATTCCCGAGTACGTCGTGGGCCGCTGGTGGGAGCAGCTGCTGCACAACCAGAGCGCGCTCCGGCTCAAGGGCCGGCTGCTGTTCCAGCCCGGTGTCATGGTCACGTCCGTGCCGTACCAGCTGCAGTCGTCGGACCGTCGCCGTGACGAGGACGACGACAGCGCGCTGCAGACGCAGCAGTCGTGAGCGAGGAGCTCGAGCTCGAGGTCGGTGCGGTCGCGGCAGGCGGAGCCTGTGTCGCCCGTGCGCCCGACGGCCGGGTGGTGTTCGTGCGGCACGCGATCCCGGGGGAGCGAGTCCGGGCCGTCATCACCCAGACGACGAAGTCGTACCTGCGCGCCGACGCCATCGAGGTGCTCGACGCGTCGCCGGACCGCGTCGAGCCGCCCTGTCCCTATGCCCGACCGGGTCGCTGCGGTGGCTGCGACTGGCAGCACGTCTCGCTGGCTCGTCAGCGGTTGCTGAAGGCGGAGCTGGTCGCGGAGCAGCTGCGGCACCTCGCGGGCATCGATCGCGAGGTCGTCGTCGAGGACGTCCCCGGTGACCTCGACGGGTTGCGGTGGCGCACGAGGGTGCAGTTCGCCGTCGATCGCGCCGGCCGGGCGGGGCTGCACCGGCACCGGTCGCACGACCTCGAGCTCGTCGACGCGTGCCTCATCGCGACGGACGACGTAGAGGCCGTCGGCGCCGAGCGGCTGTCCTGGCCCGGTGCGAAGGCCGTCGAGGTGACGGCGGCGGGGAGGCAACGGGTCGTCCACGTCAGCGGGCGCATCGCCGATCTGCCGGACGTCGACGCCGGGCTGGTCGTCAACGACAAGCCGCGCCGGGTGCCGCACGGCGTCCGGCACGAGGTCCTCGGCCGGTCCTACGAGGTGTCCGCCGGTGGCTTCTGGCAGGTGCACCCCGGTGCGGCGTTCGTGCTGGCTCGTGCAGTGCTCGACGGGCTGGACCCGCAACCGGGGGACCGCGTGGTGGACCTGTACGCCGGGGTCGGCTTGTTCGCCGCGCTGCTCGGCGACGCGGTCGGCGGCGAGGGCTCGGTGCTGGCCCTCGAGGGTGATCCGCGGGCCGGAGCCGATGCCGCCCGCAACACATCCGACCAGCCGCACGTGAAGGTGCGCACCGTCGCCATCGACGGGCCGACGGTCGCCGGCCGGGTCGGGCGACCGGAGCTCGTGGTCCTCGACCCGCCGCGCGCGGGCGCGGGCATCGACGTGTCGAAGGCGATCGTCGGCCTGGCGCCGCGACGGGTCGCCTACGTCGCGTGCGACCCGGCCACGTTCGCGCGCGACCTCAAGGTGTTCCTCGACGCCGGCTGGGCGCTGGCCTCGCTGCGGTCGTTCGACCTGTTCCCGATGACAGAGCACGTCGAGCTGGTGACGATCTTGTCGCGACCGTGACCCGAGCGGCGTAGTCGAAACTGGCTCCTTTTGACTATGGCTTGATGCAGATGGGGGAACCATTCTGTCGCCTATGACCGTTGTGGCGCTTGCGGCAGATGAGCGGCTGATGGCGGCCTTCAAGCGCTACGAGACCGCCTGGTCAGCATCCGGTGACGAGCTCGTCGCCGCCCGGCTGGAGCTCTGCGAGGCCCTCATGGCCGTGGGAGAGATGCTGGCGCCGGAGCTCCTCCAGCAGATGGCCGCAGATCGAGCGACGCTGGCGCAGGCGCAGGAGGTCGCTGTCAGCGCCTGACCGGCAGCAGCATCCGCAGGGATCCGGGCCGGACCGTGACGGTGCACGGCGGGGAGCCGATGGGGTCGCCGTCGGCGAAGACCCGGTACGCCGGCTCGGTCGCGATCAGCTCGACGGAGGTCGCCGTGCGCAGGGTTCTCGCCGGCTCGTCGACGTGCGTGCCCTTGAACACCTTGGGCAGCGCGCTCAGGAACCGGCGCCTCGTCGTGGTCGACGTCGTCACGACGTCGAGCAGCCCGTCTTCCAGCGACGCCTCGGGCACCAGCTGCATCCCCCCGCCGTACATGCCTGAGTTGGACACGGCCACCGACCAACCCGTCATTGACAACGGGTCGCCGTCGACCCGGTAGGTGAAGGTGGCCGGCTTCCATCGCGCGACAGTCGCCAGCGAGCCGTACAGGTAGACGAGGTCGCCGAGCGGCAGCCGGCTGGTGAGGACGCGTTCCTGCACCGCGCTGTCGAAGCCGATGGAGGCGATGCCGACGAAGGCCGTGTCACCGACGTAGCCGAGGTCGACAGCTCTCTCCTCGCCGTTTGCCAGCACGTCGCAGGCGGCGACGGCCTTGAGCGGGATGCCGGCCGCGCGACAGAAGTCGTTGCCGCGGCCGCCGGGCAGCACGCCCAGCAACCCACCGGCCGCTGCGACTCCACCGGCGACCCGGCCGACGATGCCGTCGCCTCCCATGGCCACGGCGACGCGCTCGTCGGCCATCGCTGCGGCCACCAGCTCGTCGGCGTGCTCGAGCGATCGCGTGGCGGTGACGACGAGGTCGTGGCCGGCGCTGCGCAGTGCCGCCTCGACGTCGGGCAGCAGCTTGCGCGCCCGACCACGGCCGGCCGTCGGGTTGACGATCAGCTGCAGCCTGCGCGACACGAGTCCTCCTACGGGATGAGCTTGCCCGGGTTGAGGATCCCGGCCGGGTCGAGCACTGCCTTCACGGCCCGCAGCACGTCGACACCCAGGGGACCGATCTCGTCGGTCATCCAGGGCCGATGGTCCGTGCCGACGGCGTGGTGGTGCGTGATCGTCGCACCACTCGCGACGATCGCGTCACCGGCTGCCCGCTTCGCCTGCTGCCACTGCGCGACGGGGTCGTGGTCCTGACGGCCGATGACGGTGAAGTAGAGCGATGCGCCATGCGGGTAGACGTGCGACACGTGGCACATGACGATGGCGCCCGGCAACGAGGACGAGAGCGCGCCGCGGACTGCGGCATGGGTCGCGGCCAGCGATGACCAGCGCGCCGATGTCTCGAGCGTCTCCACCAGAACGCCTGCGTCGAGCAGGTCGTCACGCAGGTACGGCCCGTCGTACCGCCCGTGCTTCCACTTCTCCGCAGCAGATGTGCCGACGGAGAAACCACCGTGCTTTCGTACGACGGCGACGGCCGTCTTGCGTCGCTTGGCGTCGGTGTCGTCCCACCCGAAGATGGCCAGGCAGCTGGCCCATCGCGTTCGCAGGAAGACACGCTGAACACGGGAGGCGCCTGAGAGCGCCAGCTGCACACGGGTCTCGTCGTCGTCGGACAGTCGTGCGACGTCGGGCGCGAGACGCTGCTGCTCGAGGTCGCGCAGGGCGGCGATCCCGCTCTTCCAGTCGCGGAAGAAGAACGCCTCGTAGTGCGGGCTCTCGGCGAGCCGGCGCACCCGCAACGTGAGTTCGGTGATGATGCCGAACGCACCCTCCGAGCCGACCAGCAGCGCGCGCAGGTCGGGGCCTGCGGCCGACGCCGCGCCGCGACCCAGTCGCAGCTCACCGGCCGGCGTCTGGACGACCATCGCGACGACCAGCTCGTCGAAGCGGCCGTAGCCCGTCGACGCCTGACCCGACGACCGGGTGGCGGCGTAGCCACCGAGGCTCGCGTACTCGTAGGACTGCGGGAAGTGGCCGAGGGTCAGGCCGCGCGCGTTGAGCAGGGCTTCCGCCGCCGGGCCGCGGACTCCCGGCTCGAAGGTCGCGGTCAGCGCTTCGTCGTCGACCGACAGCAGCTGGTCGAGCCGGCGCAGGTCGACGGACACGACAGCCTCGAAGTCGCCGCGCAGTGGCGAGACGCCGCCGACGACAGACGTGCCGCCGCCGAACGGCACGACGGCGATGCGGCGGGCCGCGCAGACGGACAGGACGGCGCGCACCTGCTCGCTGGATCCCGGCAGGACGACGGCGTCCGGCGCGTCGACGGTGCCGCTGCGCAGGGCGAGCAGGTCGAGGTAGCTGCGGCCGGCCGCGCGGGTGATGCGTGTCGGGTCGTCGACGCGCACGTTGTCGGTGCCGACGACGTCGGCCAGCGCGTGCCGGTCGTCCTCGGACAGCCGGCCCGGTGTCAGGCGGATCTCCGCCGGCCGGGAGGGCGTCGTCGCGCCGATCTCGCGGCGCAGCCAGTCGGCCGCGTGCGCCGGCAGTCCCGGGCGGCGGGCGGGGTCGCCCCAGCCCGCAATGGCCATCTCAGAGGTCATGGAGTACAGTGTTACACATGACGTCACAGTGTCACAACGGCCGATGACGACGGTGATGCTCGACCCGCTGCTCGCGGCGACCCGCGAGTGCGTGATGGACGTCGGGCTGAAGCGGACGACGCTCGCCGACGTGGCCCGCCGCGCCGGAGTGAGCCGGATGACGGTCTACCGGCAGTACGGCGACCTGCAGACCATCGTCAACAAGCTGCTCGAGTGCGAGCTGCTGGCGCTGATCGGCGAGGCCCGCGACGAGGTGGCTGCGCTGCCGACGGCACGAGAGCGGCTGGTGGAAGCCGGCGTGCGGACCGTGGAAGCGCTCGCGCACCACCCGCTCTACCGCCGGGTGCTCGACCTCGACCCCGAGCTGCTGCTCCCGTTGGTCGTCGACCGGTTCGGCTCGACGCAGAAGGCGGCCATCGACCTCGTCGCCGAGCAGGTCGCCGAAGGACAGCGCGACGGCAGCATCCGCCGCGTCGACCCGCGCGTCGCGGCGACCTGCCTGCAGCTGACGGCGCAGTCGTTCGTCTTCTCCGCGCGGGTCGTCGAAGGCCAGCCGGTGAGTGACGAGCTCCGGCACCTCCTCGATGCGTACCTCAGGCCATGAGCGGACCTCACCTCACCCGCGAGCGACGAACCCGCGAGCTCGATGAGCTGACATCCACGACCGTCGATGTGCTCGTCGTCGGCGGCGGGGTCACCGGTTGCGGCGTCGCGCTCGACGCGGCGAGTCGTGGCCTGTCCGTCGCTCTCGTCGAGAAGAGCGACCTCGCGCACGGCACGTCGCGGTGGTCCTCGAAGCTCGTGCACGGGGGACTGCGCTATCTCGCGACCGGTGACGTCGGCATCGCCTTCGAGAGCGCCCGCGAACGCGACATCCTGCTGCGCCGCACAGCGCCGCACCTGGTGCGCCCGTTGCCGATGGTGGTGCCCCTCGGCGACGACATCGGCCGACGTGGCGGTGCGCTGGTCGATGCGGGGCATCGCACCGGCGACCTGCTCCGGCTGCTGGCCGGCACGCCCCGATCCGCGCTGCCGCGACCACGTCGCCTCGGTGTCACCGAGACGGCGCGTCTGTTGCCCGGGGTCCGTCGCGAAGGCCTGCGCGGCGGGTTGGTCAACTGGGACGGGCAACTCGAGGACGACGCGCGACTTGTCGTCGCGCTGGCCAGGACGGCCGCCTCGTACGGCGCGCGCGTCCTCACTCGCGTCGCCGCCGTCGACAGTGCCGGTCTCGTCCGCGACGAGCTGACGGGCGAGAGCGCGCTGCTGCGGGCACGTGCCGTCGTCAACGCGACCGGCGTGTGGGCGGGCACCCTCGCGCCCGAGACGCAGCTGCGGCCGAGCAAGGGCGTGCACGTGGTGCTGCCGTCGGTGTTGCTCGGCAACCCGACGGCGTCGATGACCGTCGCCGTGCCGGGGGAGCGCAACCGCTACGTCTTCGCCCTGCCGCACCCGGACGGTCTGGTCTACGTCGGCCTCACAGACGACCCGGTCGACGGTCCGCTGCCCGACGTGCCGCTGGCGACCGAGCAGGAGATCTCGTTCCTGCTCGACACGCTCTCGCGCGGCCTCGAGCGGCCGCTGTC
>JADMIO010768802.1_pt1 | contig 25596 bp, 21 predicted proteins | sample 8958161 | NCBI WGS metagenome assembly JADMIO01 (sample SAMN16585339, study PRJNA669376) | soil metagenome | isolation source: Crop rotation soil | place: USA: Cullars Rotation, Alabama | collected 2011
CGACAACTTGTCCACGTGGAATTCTAAGCTTAGGATCCCAATGTGCTGGAAAGAGTTTTTTTCGCGCGGCAAGGCGATTTTTTGCATCTGTTTGAAAGTAAAGAGTTTTTTTCCTAATAAAATATATTTTTTGTCACGGAAAAATGAAATTTCTTTTGCAGGAATTCCATTTTCTTTCGGAAGAAACTCATTTTCTTTTGGAAGAAATTCATTTTCTTTCGCAAAAGCCTGCCGGTTTACGTAAGAAATTCATTTTCTTTCGGAAGAATTTCATTTTCTTTCGGAAGAATTTCATTTTCTTTCGTAAAAGTTCATTTTCTTTCAGAAGAAATCCATTTTCTTTCGGAAGAAATTCATTTTCTTTCAGAAGAATTTCATTTTCTTTCGGAAGAATTTCATTTTCCGACGAACGAGAATTCGCATCTCGACCAGTAAATATGGGCAGTTTCATGGATTTCATGCTTTTACGGCGATTTAACGGCGATGCGTCATTATTAAAATAAAAAAATTATCTGCCCGGAAGGCAACTAAAATAATCGGTCGATTCTTCTTATGGGTGTGCAGTCATCAGTTGCACTATTTTTAGAAGTACGAGGTGCAAAAAAATGAATTATAGAGACTTAAGTGATGCAGAGTTGGTGGATTTCGCCAAAAACGTCGCAAAGAAGCTGACGGAACACGAGGTTACTTGTCTCGACAATGCGGTTGCGGACGATCTGGCGGCGGCGCTTACTCCATTAAACGCGGGTTTCGAGACAAAGATCGAGGAAAGCGCGGAAAGCGAAGCGACGACGCAAGCGATAAACGCCCAGAAGCGCGCCCAGCGTTCACAGGTCGAGGAAAAGCTTGGAAACATCCAGGATTTTCTAACTGCGAATAATGGCGACGAAGCCGATTACGATCGTTGCGGATTTAATTTTCCCAAAACGCGATCGACCGTCATCGCGAACGACCCGACCGAGCTTACCGCCGTCGGCACGTCGAACGGTGTAAATACGCTAACGTTCAAGGGAAATAACAAATCCGGCACGGTCGTCTACGAGATCTGGCGCCGCCAGGGCGACGAAGGTCCGTGGGGCATCATCGCCACCACCAGAAAACAGGGCTATGCCGACACGCCCGTTACGCCGGGTCAATATTACGAGTACAAAGTCCGAGCCGTAGCCGCCAAAAGCACGTCGAACTTTTCAAACTCGGCAGTAGTATACGGCGCGCCGTAAGATAAAGACGATTCATTCAACCAAAGAGGAGCAATTTTATTGTTCCTTTTTTTATATCTAAGCGAGACTATTTTTTAACTTGCATTTTTTACATCGACGTGAAATAATTTAAGAAAAATTAATGATATGTAAATTTGGCGGCATTATCTACGGATAATGTTACCCAAATTGTAAATTATTTTCTATCAAGGAGACTTAAATGCCTAAATTAAATCTTTTTGCTCGCCGTAAAAGTGTTGTCCGTTTTTTCTTTTTTACAGTTCTTTGTCTTTTCGTCGGTTTTTTGTTCGCCGCTCAATTGCCGGGCGTTAAAAGTCAAAGCCAGAGCGTGAATTTGCCAATCGTATCGCCAAGTCCAACGCCAGAGCAGCAACACAACGTTGTCGCGGCATTTTATGACGTACAAAATTTCCCGAGCGCGAGACTGCTTTTGAACAATAAAGGTTTAGAACCGCTTGAAGTTCGCCCGACGCTTTACAATTTGGACGGTAATATTCTTCAAGTTCCGAGTGTTATGGTGGACGCAAACTCACATCGTTTTATAAATCTCGGCGAGTGGGCAAATCTCGGCGGCGAGAGCTTCAAGCGCGGAAGTATTAAGCTTTTTCATACGGGCAAAGATTTGATAATGGGTTCGCAAATCTATCTCGAAGATGAAGCGCAGAGTATAAGCTTCGAAGAACGTTTTATCGAACTCGGCAATTTCGACTCGCGCCGCCTCGAAGGAATTTGGTATATGCCCCGCAATCAAACCCAAGTGACCTTCATTTTGTGCAACACATCCGATCAGGCGCTTTCGGTCAATGCGCGATTGAGCAAAAATCCCCGTCAATCGGGACTCGAACACACTTTTTTACTGATGCCTCACCAAACGCGCGTTCTCGATCTGAGAAACGATTTTACGGACGGGATTAATTTTGCTGACGGGAGAATTATGGGTTTATCGCTTGCACATACGGGCGAAAAAAGCGCGTTAAAGGCGCACGGACAGATAAAAGATGCGCCGAAAGGATATTCGAACATAATCAGCTTTAGTAATCCTAATACGGGCAAATCGAGCGAGCTGCACGGCAGCGGCTTACACGTCGGCACGGTCGGTAACGTAAATGTAGATTCGGTCGTAGCGGTAAAAAATGTCGGAACCGAAAATGCAAACGTCACGGCAAAAGTTCCCTATACACGAACAAACGGCGCTACCGGCATTGTTAATCTGAGCACGGTAAATTTAAGACCGGGCGAGATGCGCCTTCTCGATATGACCTCGGTTACACAAAGAGGTCAGCAGGAACAAATCGAGATTGCCGGAATTGAGATCAACTACAACACAACCCCCGGAAGCGTGGTCGTCAGCGCTCAAAGCATCACTCAAAATCTTCGTCTAAACTTTCGCGTTCCGATGGGTGACCCGTACGCGCAATCAAGCTCGACCGGCGGCTATCCGTGGCGAATCGAAGAAACATCGTCCACCTTTGCTTACATTAAGAACACCACGGATATAGAAAAAGAATACGTTGCCGCGCTCACTTGGGAAGGCGGAACGTACATGATCGGTCTTAAAAAGATCGCTCCGCGCCAAACCGTTCAGATCGACGTGAAGAAGCTGCGCGACACTCAAACGCCCGATACACGCGGTATTACGATTCCGCAAAACATAAACAGCGGTCAAATAAAATGGACGATACGCTCCGAGAAATATTCGCCGGATCAACCTCTTCAAAAATTCGAACTGACAGGACGAAGCGAACAGATCGACACGGTCAAAGGAATCAGCAGCAGTTACGCGTGTCATAATTGCTGTCAAAAGAACGCCTACGGGGTTGGATCGATTCAGGTGGCGTAACCGATGTTGAGGTGGGCAATCAAATTTTATTCACCGCGTGGGAACAAGGTACCGATTGTTACGGCTGGGAGTATCCTCCTTTTCAAGTCAGTGATAACGTCGATTGGGACAGCTCCGATGAGAATATTGCAACAGTCGATGACGGACTGGTGACAATCGTCGGCGTCGGCGATTTCGAAATCGACGGCAGATGGTGGAGGGATGTAACGACCAATTATGGCGGCTGGTGTCCCGACATGTTTAGCGAAACAAAATACGGCGATGGAGATATACCCGAACTAAACTTTGTGCCGGATTGCAATTGGTGTCAAACGGGAGATATCCGGCTCGGTTCTGATGTTGATATTATAGCCAAGCCAAAAGTAGCAAATATAACAGCGACCGGAGCTACTAAAATCACGGCGATAAACGGTAATCAGAACATTATTCATTTTGTTACGCCAAAGGGCGGTTCGAATGACCAGGTAACTCTAACGGCAACACTTTCACAAAGCACTCCGCAGATTCTTAACGACATAAGTTGGGAAGGCGCAACCGAATCTGCAAGTAATCCGCTCGAAGCTGCTGTTTCAAAAAGCGCGGCATCTAAAACCGTAGTGACAATAAAGTATCGTAATAAGCAAATCAAAGAATTAAGAGTTTGGGTTGTTTGGTCGACAATTACTTCCACTCAAATCGCGATAACGTCATTTACCGCCTCAACCGGCAAGCCCCCGGGGCAAGCTGTGGGCGTGAAGGGTGGTTATAACTTTACCCATACAATTCAGCCAGGCGAAATTATTACAGACTCAAACCGACCGAATTTTAGCGGAGCCAATGTTAACCCACCACCTTCAGGCGCTCATCCTATTAGTGGGGTTGCCTTATCTGGTGGGGCTAATAAGAAATGGGACGGCTCAAGACAAATTAGATTCAAAATTCTGAATCCTAACAACATCAGTCATTATGACACTTCATTTTCCGGATATAATAGCTTTCCGGCTGACTCAGCAAGTTATCCAACCGCCGACGCCGAAGGTAACGACGATATAGGAGTAGTTGATGAAACCAATGACCCTTATGCAAATAGTGGAGCGCTGACCGAGTTTGATGAATCGATTACGGCAATCTGCGATAGAGCGGGCGTTACGGGAAATACTTTTGAATCCAGACTTCAATTCCGAGAGTTTACAAGGTTAGAAATTGAAGGTGCGTGGTTTCGCATCTCCGATTTTTACCTCTGGAAATTTCATCGGCGACAGATGCACAATGGTTCGTGGTGGGCAAATGACAATTCGGTTTTGAGCTTAGATAATTCTGGTTTCTGATCGAAAGGAGAAAAACATGAAATTAACTATTTACTTATTCTTATTAACAATGCTTTTTATTATTCAAATGGCATGCGCCGGGTTCGGAGCATCAGCAGATCGTTCGAACCAAACGATTAAACCTGAACCGCCGGTTGTACAAAATACACCGCCTATTCAAAAAAATGAAATTCTTTCCAAGGATTACGCGGTCGCCGAAAAAGCCTTAAATAAAGCAATAGAAGAAAAAGATGTAAACACTTTAAGGACAGCTCTCAAAAGTCAATTTCTACCGTTAAAACAAAAGGCGGTCGAAGCGATTGCAGACTTAAACGATAAGACTTTTGTTCCGGATTTAATCGATGCGCTTGAAGAGAATCGTGGAGTAATTGATGGCGGCAGCGAAACGCAAATTTTTCAGGAACAACTAAATAAAACTCTTGTCTCGACACTACAAAGGCTGACAAAATTAAAGTTCGACGTTTCAGAAAAGCCGACGTCGGAAGAAATGGATGAGATCGTAAAAAAAGTTCGTGAGTGGTGCAAAAACAACAAACCAAAAAACTGAAGCCGTAATAATTATGAAACAAGCAATATCCGCACTACTTTTCCTTTTTCTGTCGGCTGGTCTTTCCGCGCAGACGGGCGAAAATCAGAAAAGTTCTCAAAAAGAATCGATTAACGTCGTGCAACCCACGCCGCAAAAAAGTCCGTCCATGACGCAAAACAACGACATTCTTAGTAAAGATTATTTTGTTGCGGAAAAGGCTTTAAAAAAAGCTATCGCTGAAAAAGACAATATTACGATTAAGACCGGATTAAAAAGCCCGATTTTCTCAATTAAACAAAAAACGGCTGAAGCAATAATCCAACTGGACGATAATACTTTTGTTCCCGGTTTGATTGACGCTCTGCAGGAAAATCAAGGCGTAACAGCCGGTGGAAATGAAGCAGAAGAGCTTCAAGACCAGTTAAACAAGGCACTGATTTCCGCATTGGAAAAGCTAACAAAAATGACCTTTAATATCCCGGAAACACTATCGCCCGCAGATATTAATAAGGTCATACAAAAAAGCCGGGAATGGTGTAAGAATCAATCAAAGTAATCGCGGTAGTTTGAAAAGCGCCGCCTCGCGGGATGCTAAGCCGACGATTTCGACGGCGATTCTATTTCTTGCATTCCTGAAACCTTCGAATTCTAGAAAATGGTGTGGGAGACGAAAACTATACAAACCGCCAATAAGGTGACACGATTGCCGGTAAATCGGAAGTTGTTTTATTCCTAAGCTCGCCTCGATAACGCTTCGAAAAAACTATCTTCTTTCGAAAGTAAATTCCATATTTCCGAAACCGTTCAAATCCAGGAAATATAGAAACGCCAGGAGAAGCATAAAAACAATAACAAATAAAGTGGTAGTTTTTTTGTTATTCACTTTTTAATTTTTCGCTTTGGAAGCGGAAGATTAGAAGTTGTGCCTTTTGAGCGGCAACAAAAATATAATATCGGAAATTTACGGGTGTTTCAATAAAAATTTTCTGTGCTAACCATTTTCAAGTATGCGAACGTCCGCAAATGAAAACGATGCTCAATTAGATTGAGCAAAAAATCTTTCAGTGATACAATTTCTCCATTAGTAAATCCAAAAATAACGTGAAATAATAGAAGTAGAATTTAACGATATATGAAATCGGAGAAATTGTCTGCGTTTGGCGCGAGACTCCTTGAGGCGTTCGGAGGTATTCCGAAAGGGAAGATTGCGGAAGTAATGCAGGTCAAACCATCCGCTTTGTCGAATTATCTTGCCGGAAGGATACCCGACGCGGATAAATTAAAGGTGATTTCCGATTTCACACATTGTTCGATTCATTGGTTGATAACCGGAGAAGGCGAGAAGCTCGTCAAACCGTCCGTTAATTTAGACGAGACTATTAGAAACGTAGTTCAAGAGATGATCGACGCGGAACTTGAATCAAGAAACGTTGCCAGAATTCCGGCGGAGAATGTGAAACACGAAAAGGAGAAGAAGAAAAAAGATTCTCCCTCTCCTAGTTAAAAGGAACGTTCAGAACGTTCTAGCCAAAAATAGATCGCAAGCTATTTTGAATCTTAATAATAAACGGGAGAAATATGTCAGTTTCTACCGATTCATTATTATTTACCGCAACCACGCAATTTTGCGTGCAGGTTTTAGTACCGTTTGGCATATCACCGTCGCCCGCAAAAGCAGTTGTGGTTAAGAATAAAATAGTTACGAGAAAAAAAGTTGATGTAAATTTTTTCATTTTTTTCCTCCGTAGAATTATTTGTGCAGAGTTATTCTGCAACTTGTAATTAAACAGGGATGGAGAATTATTTCAATCTATGAAACTCCTGCATAAAGATAAAAAGGCGATTCAAAATCTGATCTCGGAAGTGATCGGACTCGAAAAAGTCGGGGATTATGAAAAAGCGTATGAGTTATTGAGGGAATTTTGGGCGGATATAACAGAGCTCCCGGAAGTGTCTAAATTATCGCCGAGCCTTGCCGCTGAAATTTTGCTGCGCTGCGGTTCGATAATCGGATTTCTCGGAAATCTGAAACAGATACCGAATGCACAGGAATATTCAAAGAATATACTGACACATGCCCGAGCGAAGTTCATTGAATTATACAAGCCGGAAAAAATAGCGGAATGTGAAAACTACCTGGCATCAGCTTACTCTCGTACAGGCGAAATAAAAGAAGCACGCGTGTGGATCGAGGAATCGCTTTCTCACAAACTAAATGATCACGACAGCATAAGACTTTATTCTCATATTATAAAAGCTGTAATTCTTCTTGCAGACTCGAAAGACGATGAAGTGATTTTATATTTGAAGTCAGTTCATTCTTATTTCGATAAGGCGGATTATTTTCTGCGTGGTTGTTATTGCACAAATTTAAGCCTTGCGTACAAAAATGTCGGAAAATTTGACGAATCGCTCCGTCATTTGAATTTCGCCCGGGTTTGTCATCAAAAATCGAAACACCTATTGTATTTGGCAACGGTTGAAAATAATCTCGCGCAGCTTTTCAAACTACGAAAAGAGTTTTCAAACGCGCTCGAATCGGCTGACAATGCAATTCAACTATTCACCGAAATGAATGATGCTTTGAGAATCGCATTAGGCATTGACACAAAAGCCCAGATTTTTATTGGTAAAGAAGATTTCAACGCCGCTGTTGATTTAACGAATAAAGCCATAGAAATTTTGAAACGTGGAGAAAATTTTGCAACGCTTTCGGAAGTCTATTTAACGAAAGCGACCGCACAAATCTCGGCGGGAAATATTGCCGAAGCGTCATTAACAATATACGAGGCAATTCGCTTTGCGAAGGTAACGGGCGAAGATCAAGCGAAACGCATCGCCGAATTTTTTGAATCAGCTTGGTTTTCGAAATATCCGCCGAGGATCGAAGAATTATATTCGGAACAAGAAAAAAGAGCTTCAGAAAAGGAAAAGAGATATTCGCCTCAAAACGAGATCGAGCTCGATCTGCCGCCGGAGATTTCGCCGAAACAGCTCTTCTTCGGCGTTTGGATTCATAATGACAGCTTTGAAAGTCTCGGGCTGAAAAAAGGATATCTCGCGATCGCTGTCAAAACAAACATAAAAAAGGGCGATCTGGTTGCGGTTTGCGATAAAAAAAATGACTTAGTAATAATAGGGTTTTTTGAACACGAATTCGGACTGGTTTGCCTCGAAAATCCTGTTTCCGAACCAGATCTATACAACGAAGAACAAATCCGAATCATGGGCAAAGTCATCGGCTACTGCGAACCCAAAATCAACGCCCAAGGAAGATACACCGTAAACCCGATCTTCCTCAAAGACCGCTCTCGCGATGAAGAAACAAACTAAATTTTGAACAGGAACATTAGACCGACGTTAAGGCGAAATGCGACTTTCTTGTTTTCGGATTAATAATTATTGCAAATCGCCGTGATCCAAATATTCTTCAAACAATCGATCCCAATCAATTTCAGATGCTTGACTACCCAAAGTGACCGCTACAATTCTGCTAAGCTGCGGTAAGTTTCGATTTGAAGACATTAGTAAACTTGTTGCTTCTTTCGCAGAGGCAGCTAAAACACCGTGTTCAGATGCTTGATCTGCTAAAGCAAACGTAATAAAGGTTGCAAAATCATAGCCGCCTGATGTAACGCCGAGGGTCTTTTCTCCAAGCTTAATATCGTTTGATAGACTGAGCTTATTTTCATTCTTGCGACTTTCTTCAACGTGATATTCAAAATTAGAGGCAGGTTGGACTGTTGGCGCGGGACTCCAATTCTGCAAATCGTAACGATGATAAAAAAGATAATATCCTAGGCTCTTTGTTCTTATTAGAGCGTCAGTTTGATTTAAATCAATTCGGGCGTTTCCGCTTTTATCGACTTTTTTAGCTTGGAATCTGACAGCTTTGAAAAATTCTTGCTGACGAGAAAAGCGAGCTTGGATAATTAAACCGAGGTCGGCTCCGGTTAAAGATTCGCGACGCGCAGTTGCAGTATCCATATAATGAATACGGCAATGCGATTTGTCCTCTGTTTCGTTTTCATCGTCCAGCGCCGCCCAATAAACTTCAAAATCTTCAAGCCGGGTAATTATCTGTGAAACCAAATGCCCAGTCAACCTTTCCTCATGACTCCAATATGGCGTATAGCGTAATAAAAATTCGTGTTCGGCTTTTGCTAAAGCCCAGAATAAAGACCAAAGACAATTTGGACTGTAAGATGCTGGATTACTGAGTATCTGCTCGAAAAAATATCTAAAGTTTAATCTGAACTTGCCTTTTCTCATATAAAATTCATGAAAAAATTCGTCGTTCAAAAATTGAAAGGGCGTTTGATGATTACTATTTGCAAAAAAGCCCGACTCAAAAACCATTCCCATGCTGTTAAGACAAATATCTCGAAACTTTTGAAAAGCACCAAAGCCGCCTCGGCTACGCGTATGCTGTTCGCAAATATCTAACGCAAGTTGAATATAATTATCGAATTTTCGGCTTTCAGAATTTTCGTCTAAAATCTGTGAATCTTGATTATCCATTTACTATTTCTTCGATATTTACTGAGGTAAAAAAGACATCCAAGGTGATGTGATTGTAGCACTAGGTTCGTTTATCGCAAAATCATTTCTGCTACAATGACTTTTGGTGCAAAAGTGTTATTTCAAGGAGAATTTATGAAATTTTTTCTGCTGTTTCTTACGTTTTTTATCGCGGTTTCACCGCTCACGGTGCACGCGCAGGCGAAGAAGGTTTTTCCGTACGCTTATAAAGTCGACGATCTTCCGAACGGCTTACGCGTCGTTACAGTTCCGACCGATTATCCGAATCTGGTCGCGCTTTACATTGTCGTCGGCGCCGGCTCGCGCAACGAAGTCGAGAAAAATAGAAGCGGTTACGCGCATTTTTTCGAGCACTTGATGTTTCGCGGAAGCGAAAATTATCCGCCGGGATCGTTTGATGTGGTGATGAAAAAAGCCGGCGCTTCGAGCAACGCTTCGACGTGGGACGACAAAACCATCTACCACGAAACTTTTGCGAAGGAAGACCTCGACGCGGTGATGCGGCTCGAAGCCGACCGCTTTCAGCGTTTGAAATTCAGCGAGGAACAATTCAAGACCGAAGCCGGCGCGGTGCTCGGCGAATACAATAAAAATTCGGCGAGCCCGACTTTCAAAATGTACGAAGTGCTCCGCGAAACCGCTTTTAATAATCACACTTACAGCCATACGACGATGGGTTATCTCGAAGATATCAGGGATTATCCGAATCAATACGAATACGCGTGGCAGTTTTTCAATCGCTTTTACCGACCGGAAAATACGACGATGATCGTCGTCGGCGACGTCAGGCAGGCGGAAGTTTTGGCGATGGTAAAAAAATATTGGAGCGATTGGAAAGGCGGCGATTTTAACGTTCAGATCCCGCGCGAGCCGTCGCAGGCAAAGGCGCGCAGCAAGCATATCGATTGGAATTCGCCGACGCTTCCCTTTGTCGCGGTCGCGTATCGCGCGCCGTCTTTTTCCGAAACCGAAAAGGACAAAGCCGCGCTCGATCTGCTGGCGCTGATCGCGTTCGGCGGAAATTCCGACCTTTTTCAAAAGCTGGTTTTGACCGAACAAAAAGCCGAATGGATCGATCCGGATTTCAGCAATCACATCGATCCCGAGCTTTTCACGGTTTGGTCGCAGGTCAAGGACGAAAAGGATCTGAACTACGTTCGCGACGAAATTCTCAAAACTTATAAAAAATATACGACCGATCTGATCGCGCAAAAGCTGCTGGACGAAACGCGCTCGCGGCTGCGCTACGGATTTGTGATGGGAATGAACAGCAACGATTCGATCGCTTCGGCGCTCGCGCAATACGTCGCGCTAAAACGCTCGCCGGACACGGTCGACAAAATTTTCGCGCTTTACGATTCGATCACGCCCGAAGATATTCGCGCGATCGCCGCGAAATATTTTGTCGAAAGCGGGCAAACGATCATTACGCTCTCGAGCAAAAAAGGAGGCGAATAAAGTGAAAAACGGAAAATGGATAATGATCTTCGTTTCTGCGGTTTTGATTTTTGTTTCCAACGCGCCGGCGCAAAAGCGTAAAAAAACGCCTGTAAAATCTATGACTTCAACCGTTGCGACTCTTTTTCAGCCGAGCAAATCGCCGCTCGTTTCGTTTCGGATCGAATTTCTGACCGGCTCGGTCGACGATCCGAAAGGCAAGGAAGGCTTGGCGAATCTAACCGCCGCGATGCTTGCGAACGGCGGCAGCAAAAATCTCTCGTACGACGAAATCACCGAGCAATTTTATCCGATGGCGGCGGGCTTCGGTTATCAAAGCGACAAGGAAATGACCGTTTTTATCGGGCAAACGCACGTCGATAATCTCGCGAAGTATTACGGCTTGATCCGGCAAATGCTGCTCGAACCGGGATTTCGCGACGACGATTTTAAGCGCATCAAGGAAAACGCGATCAATTTTCTCGAGGTCGGCTTGCGCGAGAGCAACGACGAGGAGCTCGGCAAGGAACGGCTTTACAACGTCATTTACGCCGACACGAATTACGAACATCATTCGGTCGGCACGATCTCGAGCTTGAAAAATCTGACGCTTCAGGATGTGAAGGATTTTTACGCGTCAAATTACACTCAGGCAAATTTAGTGATCGGAATGGCGGGCGGATTCGACGCGAAGTTTTCGGCGCAGATCAAAAACGACTTTGCGAAATTGCCGGAAGGAAGAACCGGACTTAAAAGTATCGTCAAACCGATTCTTTCCGACGGAACAAAGATCGACATCGTTCAGCGCGAAACGCGCGCGACCGCGATCTCGCTCGGCTTCCCGATCGAGGTCAACCGCGCTCACAAAGATTACGCGGCGCTCGCGCTCGTCGCGTCGTATTTCGGGCAGCATCGCTCGTCGAACAGCTATCTTTACGGTCGGCTGCGCGAGCTTCGCGGGCTGAATTACGGTGATTACGCTTACATCGAATATTTCCCGCGCGGCATGTACCAGTTCGAGCCCGACCCGAATCTCGGGCGGCAGCAGCAAATTTTTCAAATCTGGATTCGCCCGGTCGAGCCGGCAAACGCGAACTTTACGCTGCGCGCCGCGCTTTACGAATACGACAAGCTGGTGAAGAACGGTTTGGACCAAAAGACGTTTGAAGAGACGCGCGATTTTCTGATCAAATATGTAAACATTCTCACGCAAACAAAAGACGCCGAGCTCGGCTACGCGCTCGACAGCCGTTATTACGGCATCGCGAATTACAATCAATTTATGAAGGCGGCGCTGTCGAAATTGACTCTGGCGCAAGTCAACGCCGCGATCAAAAACCATCTCGCGAGCAATAAAATGCGCATCGTCATCATCACCAAAGACGCAAAAGGCTTGCGCGACGACATCGTCAATAACAAGCCCGGAACGATCAAATACGCGTCCGAAAAACCGGCGGACGTTTTGACGGAAGACAAGATAATCTCCGTTTTTCCGTTCGGCGTAAAAGCCGCGGACGTTACGATCACGCCGGTGGCGAAAGTGTTTGAATGATTTAGTTCTGAGTGTTCAAACTTTAGTTTGCAATTGCTCGGCGATACGCAAACTAAAGTTTGAACACTCAGAACAAAAAAGGCAGTGAACCCGGATTCAAAGGTTCACTGCCGTGATGGAGAAGGGCGTTTTGAGAGACGCTAAAAGCTCTTTCGAAATAGATACGAGGCGCGTATAAAAAAGGTTCTTGAGTTACGCGCGAAACGCGGCTCGAGTTGTCCCGTGTAGGGATCGAAGCCGTTGTAATTGAAATTGTCGTTGTAGCCGACGTAGAAAGCCGTGCCCGGATTCGGGTTCCAGCCGAACAATGCCTGCCCGCTGAAATTTGACGAAAGCGAATCGTAATCGAGCCGCAAGCGCGTAAAGATAAAGCGCGTGAACTGATACGTCGAGCGCAGCGTCACGAGGTTCGAATCGAACGCCGTTCGTCCGGTGTCGTTTCGCTTGAGCGTGCTCTTGCGATAGCTGAGCGACATTCTGAGCGGATCGGTCGGTTTTATCTCGCCGTAAATCTCCATGAAAAATTGCTTGCCCGGTCCGGGATCGAGCCTGCCGTCGCCGAATAAAGCGGACGGGCTGATGCGCGGGTAGCGATCGCCGCCGCCGAAATCGAAATCGTATTGATTGAACGTATAGCTGGCATAAACTCCGTAGTTAAATCTTTTATGCGGCGTCATATTGATGTTGCCGCTGAAATAACTCTGCCACGTCGAGCGCTCGCCGCCGCCGGCAAACGCGCCGAGCCGCGTGGGCGAACGCTTCAATCCGAATTCCTCTTCGAAAAGCCGCTCGTAATAAGCGCCGGCTTCGAACGAGAGAAACGTGTTGCGCTGCAGCGCGATGTTTACGTTCGTACCGAAATTCAGATCGGTCGAGCGACCTTTGAAGTCGTAGTTGAAACCCGAAAATTGCCGCCAATCGATGCGGATAATCTTCGCTTTCGGCTTCGACGTCGTGCTCAGACGATTTATTGCGAAAATAAAGTTGTTATTTATGCGGCGCGTGAAACCCGAATCGGCGCGGTAATCGCGCGAGCGCCCGCCGACCTCGACAAACCAGCCGCGATTATTTTCGGTGTAATCGAGATTCGCGTAATAGCCGATGCCGTTGCCGGTGCGATATTGATTGAACGTCGCGCCGCCGCAAATGTCGCGGTTGCGCTGCGCCTGCTGCGGATCAAGCGACGGTTCGAACGTCGGCTGGAAAAAACAGCGGCGCGAATTCGTTCCGACGACCTGGAAAATCGAAACGAGCTTCGGATTAAATTTTAGCCGCCCGTCAAAGCCGCCGAGAATATTGCGCTGCTCGGGAAAGCTGCGATATGTTCCGAAAAAGCCGATGTTGTTTTCCTTTCCGAAATCGCGCTTGACGCGAAGAATTCCGAAAAGCGCGTTTTTGTCGACGAATTCGCTGATGCGATTTTGAAACGCGGGATCCGGATTCGTCCGCTCGTCGAGATCGTAGTTTCCCGGAGCTTTGTCCGAGGCGACGAGAAATCCGAAGCTTGTTTTGTCGACCTTGCCGGTCAGTTTTGCGGCAATGTCGGGATCGACGATCGTTCGCGAATAAAAGACCTGCAGCGGCGAATTAAAAATGTCGGCGCCTTCGAGAAAGAACGGGCGCTTTTCCTGGAAAAAGATCGGGAAGCGCTGGTTTGCGGTCACGACCGGCGCGTCCGCTTCGATCTCGGCAAAATCGGGATTGTAAGCCGCGTCGAGCGTAATGTTCGGCGTGATCGTATATTTTAGCGTCACGCCGATATCTTGTTTGATCGGTTGATTGATGAAGCGATCGCCGACCAGAAAAGGCGTGCCCGGCGCAGGATTAAGATTATAAACGGCAAAACGCCTTCCGGTCTGGCTGACCGTAATGCTCGGAACGACCTCCAGAGTTCGCTCGGCTTTGATCTCGTCGAGCCCGGTGATCTTTCCGAATTTGATCAAAAATCCCGAAACGTTGCGGTCGTCCGGGTACCATTGATCGAACTCGTCATTGAAGCGATCAATGTTGCGGGCGACGTTAAAGCCCCAGTGTTTTCCTTTCCCGGCGGCGTAGCGCAGCGATTTAAAAGGGATCGCCACTTCGACCGACCAGCCCCAATCTTCGATCACGCCTTTCGATTCCATCACGATATCGACCGAAAAATCGGCGCCTTGTCCTTCGGTAAAAATTCCGTCCTGCTGGATGCCGAGCGGGTTAAAGCCGAGCACGTAAGCGCGCCGCTGGTCGTTGTATGTATCGAGCCACATGCGAACGTTGTCTTCGCCGAAAACGTTGTCGCGCGCGGCGGTGGTGGCGCGAATTTTGTCGCGCTCGTCGAAGCATTTGAAGGCGACGTAAAGATGCTTTTCGTCATAGACGACATAAACTTCGGTCGGTTTTGAAGGCGCCGTATTGTCGCCCGGATAAGTTTGATAAAAATCCTTGAAGACCGCGGCTTGCTTCCAGACTTCGTCGTCGATTTTCCCGTCGATCACGGGCGCCGCCATTTTCGGAATTTTTACCGGCGCAGCTTTTTCCGGCGGAATTTCTACCTTTTTGCTCGAAGAATTCGTCTTGCTGCTGCTGTCCGAAAGATTGCTTGTGTTTGAATTTTGCGCTGGGGAAAAAATTGAAAAAATTATAATTGCCAGAAAAGCATAAAACGTTTTCATAACACCTCTTTTAAATCACTTGTAGATCAGAAAATAACCGGAGCTTGGTTACATTGACTAAAACGCAGTTCCGGTCATTAAGTTTCAAAAAACTTGTGCGGAAGCGAAAAAAAACTTCCGCACATTTCATTGTTTGGAAAATTTATTCCGCTTTCAGAACGCTTGCGCTGCGCACAAAAATTTGCCCGTCGCCGACGGTAAAATTATATTTCGCGCCGCCTTTCCCGAAACGCCATTTGCCTTCGCTAAGCTCGGTCGGCGCGGGAAAATTTTCGACCGTGATCGCTTCGGTATCGGCGACGACGTCGGCGTTCACCGTTTCGGGAAGCGTCAGGACGAAGTTTCCTTCGCGCGTCGTCCCCGAAATTTTCGCAAAGTCGCCTTCGAGGCTGACCGAGCCGCTGTTGGTCGTCACGCTGACTTCGCCGCGAAAACCGATGACGCGAATCTTGGCGCAATCGCTGCTGACCAGAAGCTTGCCGTCCGAATCGCGAACGTTGACCGCGCCTTCCGAACCGTTGATGTCGAGCTCGCCGGAGACGCCTTCGAGCCTTATTTCACGGTTCGTAATAATTTTCAGATTCGATTTTTTCGGCACGTAAACTTCGACCGCGACGCGGCTAATGTCTTTGTTAAAAAGGTCTTTGTAAGCCGCGGCGTCGGGGTTTGTGACGGTGATGTTGACGTCGGAATCGGTATTGACGGCTTTCGCCTGCAGCGGTTCTTTCCCGCGAACTTTGGAGATCTTCGTGACCGAATATTTGACCTCGTTTTTGTCCCAGCCGCGAACGACAACGTCGCAATTTTTAGCGTCGACCGTAACTTTCGGAGTTCCCTTGACGACAAAAGAGTCGCTCTTTTTCTCAATGACCGGCGCGCCGTAAGTCCAGCCGACTTCCGCCATTTTCGCCCACGTTTCCTGCTGCGCCTTCATTGCGTCCTGAACTTGTTTTTTGAAATCTTCCGACTCTAACGCCTTCGTCGCTTCCGTTATCGATTCGGTCGAAAGCTTGACCGCGTCAGCCGTCGCTTTCGCGATCTGCGGCTCGATCTTTTTTACTTCCTTCGTCACTTCCTTGGTTGCCTTCGCCATGTCCTTGTTCATTTTCGCGCGGGCGGCGCGGCTCGAATCGTCATCCGAATCGTTGTCGTCATCGTCGTCCCAATCTTCGTCGTCCTCGCTCTTTTGCGGAAGCAGATTCACCGCCGGATTCACGTTTCTGCCGTCGTTTTTACGCTTGATCGACAAGCCGCCGTTGACGCTGTTGAGCCGAATCTGCACGTCGCCCGAGCCGACTTTGCCGTAAAGATCGCGCCCGACGTATTTGCCCTTGCGAACCGGCAGACCGAAATCGTTGGCGATGTTTCCGTTCACCGAATCGGCGCGGAAGGTCGCGTTGGCGTCGGACGGAATCGTCAGATTAACAGTTCCGTTGACCGTGTCCAGATTGATTCTCGTTCCGGTTTGAAGGTTATCGAAATCGGCTTCGATCAAACCGTTTACGCTCGAAAGGCTCGCGGCGCCGCGCAGATTCGAAGCTCTGACTTCGCCGTTTACCGCCGAAGCTCTGACGACGCTGCCGCCGGCGTTGACGATTTTCACCGAGCCGTTTACGGTTTCGATCTCGTTCAGGCTCGCACCGCGCGGCACGGTCAGCGTGTATTCGATCTCGAGCCGACCGCGATTTTTCCAGCCTTTGCCGGTGCGCTTCCAATCGCCGTAATCGGTTTCGACCGAGAAATAATCGGGCTTCGAATCGATGCGAATTTCGACTTCCGCCAGCAATTCCTTCGTTTCGGCGGTTTTGACGGCGGTGAATTTCACCTCGTTTTTGTCCCAGGTATCGATCGCGATCGAGCCGTTGACGTTCGAAACGGCGACGCGACCGTTGGCGCTGAGCGGGTAAGTTTGCTCGAAGCGCTCGGTTTCGTCGAGCTTGACGACCGTCACCGTTTGCGGCTCCGCGTAATTTGTAACTGTCGGCGCGGGAACGCTGGCGTCCGTTGAAAACATCAAGCCCGCAAAAAGTATTGAATATAACCAGGTCATAATTGCTTGTCTCCTAAGTTGTCGGATTTTTTCGGAATAATCTCCGTATCTATTTGGAGAACACCGCTTCGAATTCTTTTGTGACAAATTTTTCGATTTATTTTTTCGTTTTCACCGCGCCTGTGCTAGAATTTGCATTGCGCTGCTCCGTTAATAAAACACTCATCGAATAAAACCAGCAACAAGTTCGGATAAAAGAACATCTGACCAATTTACATGCAGCGTCTGATTTGATAGCTTTATACGTTTGATTGACGGAGCAAAACGGAGATTGTGATGAACTTAAAAAGAACACGGTTGCATATTCTGCACGGCGCGAAGAATTTAAGCGGCGAAGCCAAAACCGGCGTTTCTCTCCATTGTCATACCGAGCATTCGAAGGAAATGCTCGATTTCGTGCCGCATTACGCCGAAAAATTTCCGATCATTTCTTATTTCTGGCGCAAGGAACGCGACAAATACGAAAAAAACGAGGGCAAGGGAATCGATTTTTCGACTGCTTACTGGTCGCCGCCTTTGACCGCGCAGATGGTTTACGATATTGAAAAAGAACAGATAAACGAAGCCGGATTGGATGCGATCGTTTCGCTTTCGGATCACGATTCGATCGACGCGAACGTCCAGGTCAACGAAAAAACCGCGAACACTAAGGCGCCGATCTCGCTCGAATGGACGGTTCCGTTCGAATACGGATTTTTCCACGTCGGCGTGCACAATCTTCCGAAAGACCGCGCCGTCGAGATTACAAAAACGCTGCTCGATTACACGTTCGGCGAAAATCCGACCAACGAAAAGCTGCACGAAATGTTCTCGATGCTGAGCTCGATGCCGGAAGTTCTCGTCATCCTGAATCATCCGCTCTGGGACATCGAGATCGTCGGTAAGGAAAAGCACGAAATTCTGCTCAAACATTTTATAAAAGAGCACGGACGCTGGATTCACGCGTTTGAGATCAACGGCTTTCGTTCGTGGTCTGAAAACAAAGCCGTGATCGAAATGGCTGAAGCTTTGAACATTCCGATCTGCACCGGCGGCGATCGTCACGGCTGCAAGCCGAACACGGTCGTCAATTTGACGAACAGCGAAACGTTCGAGGAATTCGTCGAGGAAATCCGCGTCGACCGCCGCAGCGAAGTCGTCCTGATGCCCGAATACAGCAAGCCGCTGCATTCGCGCCAGCTGCAGTCGTTCTCGGAAATTCTGAAGCTTTATCCCGAATTTCCCGAAGGTCGGCGGCGCTGGTTCGACCGCGTTTATTTCGACACCGGCAGCGGCAAAGGCTTGAGCCCGCTTTCGGCTTACGGCTGGAAGCTCGGCGGACCGCGCTGGCTTCGCGCCGCGATCTGGACGCTCGGCTTTCTCGGAAGTCCGCGAATGCGACCGGCGTTTGCGCTGGCGCGAAAGCGACACGATCGCGTGCCGAAAAGCGTCGAAACGACCAAATTCGAAATTCCGAATCTCGAAGACATCGCGCCGAGCCTTTCGTCCGACGCTGTTTCGTAAAATTTTTTAACCGCAGAGACGCAGAGAAAACGCAGAGCATCGCTGAGATTTTCTCTGCGTTTCTTTGCGTAAACTCCGCGTCTCTGCGGTAAAGTATTTGTGGTGAATAAAATTCCGCGCGTCGCTTTTTTCCCGGATTCGTTCCTCGAAGTCAACGGCGTGGCGATGACAAGTAAAAGACTCGTCGGATATGCCAAACAAAACGGCTATCCTTTTTTGTGTGTTCACGCCGGGAAAAAGACGGAAGTAAAAACGGACGAAAGCGTGACGTATCTTTCGCTGAAACGCTCGCCGCTTTCGCTTCCGATGGACGAAGATCTGAAATACGATCCGCTTTTTCAGCGACACGCGAATCGAGTTTTGTGGCAGCTTTTGGAGTTTCGTCCCGACGTGATTCACATCACCGGCTTGAACGACGTCAGCGTCATCGGCGCGTATCTCGCGTGGAAGCTGCAGCTGCCGATGGTCGGCTCGTGGCACACGAATCTGCATGAATTCGCCGCGCGAAGACTAACGCGGATGTTTCGTTTTCTGCCGAAAAAGACGCTCGACGCGATGACCGGTTTTGCCGAACGAAAGATCATGGACGGCGCCGTGCTGTATTACAAAATGCCGAAAGTTTTGCTTTCGCCGAACCAGGAGCTCGTCGATATTCTCGGCAAAGGAACCGGCAGAACGTCGCGTTTGATGACGCGCGGCGTCGATACCGAAAAATTTTCGCCGGAAAAACGAACGATGGACGACGGCGTTTTTCGTTTCGGTTTCGTCGGCAGATTGCGCGCCGAAAAGAACGTTCGTCTTCTTGCCGAACTCGAAAAGGAATTGATAAAACGCGGCAAGAACAACTTCAAATTTCTTATCGTCGGCGAAGGCAACGAGCGCGAGTGGCTCGAAAAAAATCTCGAAAACGCCGAGTTCACGGGCTTTCTCGACGGCGAGCAATTATCCGAGGGTTATGCTAACATGGACGTTTTCGTGTTTCCGTCGGAAACCGACGCCTTCGGAAACGTCGCGCAGGAAGCAAACGCATCGGGCGTTCCGGCGATCGTTACGAACCAGGGCGGACCGAAATTTATCGTTCGACACAACGAAACCGGTTTTATCGCGGAAAATTTTGACGACTTCGTAAAATTTTCGCTCGAGCTGATGGACGATCCGGAAAAATTGTCGAAAATGAAAAAGCAAGCGCGCGAATTTGCGCTTTCCCGGAGTTGGGATTCTGTCTTCGAAAGCGTCTACGCGGCGTACGACGAAGCGATCGAGATCGCGAAAAAACAAAATGAAGGAAATGACGTTTGAGGAAATGCCGCCGGTCGCGGAGCGCACATATACGATCGGCGAAGCATGGTCGAATCTGCTGCGAAACCCGTCGCAGTTTATTCGCTATTGGAATTACAAGGGCGCGATTTTGAGCGGCGTCTTGCGCGCGCCGATCTTTCTCGTCACATATTTGATCGGAAAAGAAAGCGTCAAGCTCGCGCTCGGCGCGGCGCTGCTGCAGTTCGTTTTCCGATTCTTTTTCGCCGGCGTGAGCGGTGCTTTGATCCAATCTTTCCGGCGCGTCGAACCGGCTTGGAAAGCTCTGGCGACGATCCTGCTTCTCGTTCCCGCGGTCAGTCACTTGTTCGAATTCGCGATCCAATTTACCTTCGCGTATTTCACCGGCACGAGCGATCACACGGACGAAGCGATCATTCGCTCGATCTGCGTTTCGATAATTTCGGCGCTGTTTACGCTTTTTATCATGCGGCGCAACGTGCTGATCGTCGGCGAGGGCGACAGCAAATCGCTCTTTCACGACGTCGCGCGGCTGCCCATCATGATCTTTCGATTTGTCGCGTTCATCCCGAACGAAATTTCCGCGATGCTCCGCCGCGAAGCGTTTCTCGCCGCCGTTTTGAGCGTCGCCGGTTTCGGAATTTTTGCGCAGATGATCTGCCTCGCGGTGACGAACAAATGGTTTTGGACTTACGGCAGCGGTCGCGCAATTCCGTTTCTAAAATACTGGGGAATCGACGGCGTGATCCTGCTCGTCATCGCGATCGCGCTTTCGTCTTTTGTTTTTAGCCGCGCCCGCCACCGGAAATTACAGCCGTGAAATCGGTTCACATCACCAATTATTACCACAAAAATTCGGGCGGAATCAGCACGAGCTACAACAATCTTCTCGCCGCCGCCGAGAGGCACAAGCGCGAAATTCGCCTGATCGTGCCGGGCGAAAAGGAAGCGATCGAGGACGTCAACGAATTCGCCAAAATTTACTACGTTCCCGCGAAATATTCACCGCTTTTCGACAAGCGTTATCGAATAATGATGCCGTGGCAGTACATGCTCAGCGACACGATCATTCGCAAAATTCTGCTCGCCGAGATGCCCGACATGATCGAGGTGACGGACAAATACACGCTCAGTTTGATCGGCGCGATGATTCGCACGAACAATTTCAAAAAGATCGGGCGCCCGATGCTCGTTCATTTTTCCTGCGAGCGAATGGACGACAACATCGGCTCTTTTCTGCACGGCGGCACGCTCGGAAAATGGTTCGCGCGACGCGTGATCGCGAATTACATTTTGCCGAATTTCGATTTTCACATCGCGAATTCGCCTTATACGGCGGAGGAATTTTACAAATCTTTGGATAAGCCGAACCGCTTTTTCAACTTTTGCTGGCGATTTTTCAAAGCTCCGCGCGTTTCGATAAATGAAAGAATATTCGTCTGCCCGCGCGGCGTTAACAGCGAGCAGTTTTCGCTGGAAAGAAGATCGGAAAAGATCAAAAACGAAATGCGCGCTTCGGGCGGAATTCCCGAGGACGCAATAATTTTGCTTTACGCCGGACGAATTTCGCCCGAGAAAAACGTCGGCTTGCTTGTCGATTTTATGGAAATTTTGTCGCGCGATCCGAAGAACGATTTTCGTCTTCTCGTCGCCGGCGCCGGACCGAAAAGCGATTGGCTCGCGCAGCAAACCGCGAAAAAAGTTCCGAATAAAATTATCCAGCTCGGACATCTCGACAAAAATTTGCTCGCCGATTATTACGCCAATGCCGACGTTTTTGTCCACCCGAACCCGCGCGAGCCGTTCGGAATCGCGCCGCTCGAAGCGATGGCGTCAGGCGTTCCCGTCGTCGCGCCGAACGCCGGCGGAATTTTGTCTTACGCGACCGACGAAAACATCTGGCTTGTCGAGCCGACCGGCGAAAACTTCGCGGCGGCGATCCGCGAGATCGTCGAAAATCCTGAAGCGACAAAAGAAAAGATCGCCAACGCGCTGGAAACCGCGCGCGCCAACACGCGCGAAAAATCGACCGATCGCCTGCTTGCGACTTACGACGAAATGTATGAAGATTTTCAAAAGCGAAATGAGCTTTTTACCGACCGCGACGCGGCGAAGAATTTTGATTTCGCTAAATTGGTAAATCGTTAATAGAAAACACGATTCACGATTCACGATTTACGATTTACTATTTACGATTCACAATGCTTGAACTTGTCCTTGCCAACTTAAAAGTCCGCCCGTTTCGCACGCTGATCAGCATTGTCGGCGTGGCGCTCGGCGTGGTTTTGGTCGTGCTTTTTACCGGCTTGGCGCGCGGGATGAGCGCGGACATGGCGCGGCGCTCGTCGAACTGGAAGGCGGAGATCGTTTTCACGCGTCCGGGCGCGATGGAACCGACGAGCACAAACGCCGCCGTTTCGACAGCTTACGCCGCCAGGCTGCTGGAAATTCCCGGCGTGCAATCGACCGTTCCGGTTATCCGCTACATCACGCCGAACAGCAAAGGTCGCTGGGGCTTGCTGTTTCTCGAGGGCGTCGAATGGGCGCCGTTTGCCGCGATGAACGACATGCGGATCGTCGACGGACGCGCGCCGACCGCGAACGATGAAGTCATTCTCGACGAGCGCCAGATGAAACAGGACGAGCGCAAGATCGGCGATACGATCGAGCTTTTCGGCGATCATCAATACAAGATCGTCGGCGTTTTCGCGCCGCCTTCGGGCTCGCGCATCAAGATGTCGCTCGCCGCGATGCAAATCGCGCTCGAGACCGATAAATGCACGTATATTCTCGTAAAAATTAAAGACGGCGAAACGCCGGACGCGGTCGCCGCGCGAATCAATGAAGCTTTGCCGGGCAACAAAATCAATCTGACGCGCGACCTCGTGATCGACGCGCAGGAACGAATTCCGGCGCTGAATACATTCCTGAAAGTGCTCGTCGGGCTCGGCGCGTTCGTCAGCACGATCTTCGTTTTGCTCTCGATGTATACGACGATCACCGAGCGCCGTAAAGAGATCGGCATTCTAAAATCGCTCGGCGCGTCGAAAGGTTTTATCATTTCCGCGATCGAAGGCGAGGCGTTTATGATCGGCGTTTTCGGCGTCATTTTCGGTTTCGCGGTTTCGTTCGCGGCGTCGTTCGGGATTGAAAAGATTTTCGAATTGCAGTTCGAATTCAGCCGCGGCTGGATGCTTTCGGCGGTTTTGATCGCCGTCGGCGGCAGCCTTTTCGGCGCGCTTTACCCGGCATGGCGCGCTTCCGCGATCGATCCGGTCGAAGTGATGGTTAACGAATAAATTAAAACAGGATGGACAGGATAAACAAGATAAAATAAAATTCAAAGCGCCAAATTTTCGCCAAATATCCTGAAAATCCTGTCTATCCTGTTTGAATTTTCTATGAATTCGGAACAAGGATTAATTCTGGACGCGGTTCAGAACGAAAAATCGACGACGAAGCAAGGCTTTTTGCAAAAGCTTTTTGCGGTTTGGTTCGACGCGTTTGTTTACAATCAAATCTGGGAAGACCCGCGCGTCGACCTCGCGGCACTCGAGCTTAACGCGTGCAGCCGCGTTCTCACGATCTCGTCCGGCGGCTGCAACGCGCTGAATTATCTGATCGAAAATCCCGAACGCATCACGGCGGTCGATCTCAATCGACATCATATTTTTCTTTTGAATTTAAAGATCGCCGCGCTCGAATTTCTTCCGCGCCACGAGGATTTTTTCGCGCTTTTCGGTTACGGGAAAAGCGAAAAGAACGTCGCAAATTATCAAAAGTATATAGCGCCCAATCTCGATGAAGCGACGCGCAAGTTTTGGAAATCGCGCATTAAATTTTTCGAGAAAAAAGGTCTTTACGATCATTCGCGCAACGGTTTTTTTCTTCGTATTTTGCAGCGTTTCGCGCATTTTCTGGGTTGCCGACCGGAAGAAGTTTTGCGCGCGAAAACTTTTGAAGAACAAGAGAAGCTTTATCAAAAACACATCGCGCCGTTTTTCGATTCGCTTTTTATCCGCGGCGTAGGCAGGCTTCCGGTCACGCTGTTCGGGCTCGGAATTCCGCCGCAGCAATATGAGCATTTGAAACAGAATCTGACCGACGGCGGCGGCTTTATCGATATTTATCGCGAGCGCGTCCGACGCCTCGCTTGCGCGTTTCCGATCGCGGAAAATTATTTCGCGTGGCAGGCGTTTGCGCGAAAATACGACACCGAAGATCGCGTCGCCGTGCCCGAATATCTGAAGGAAAAAAATTACGCCGCGCTGAAAACGAGCGTAAATCGAGTGCGCACGAAGATCGGATCGGTAACGCATGAAATTCAAAAACAGGCGGCAAACACTTACAATCGCTTCGTTTTTCTGGACGCGCAGGATTGGATGAATCGCGACGCTTTGATCGAGCTTTGGCAAGCCGTCGCCGACAAAGGAGCTTCCGATTCGCGGATTATTTTTCGCACGGCGGGCGCGGCGTCGCCGGTCGAAACGCTGCCGGAAAGTCTGCGGGCGCGATTTTATTACGAAAAAGATTTGTCGCAAAAATTATTCGAGCAAGACCGCGCGTCGATCTACGGCGGCTTTCGTCTTTACATTTTGAAATGACGGACGCGTTCGAAAATATGGATCGAATGTATCGCTATCAGCGATATTTTTACGATCTCACGCGCAAATTTTATCTTCTCGGGCGCGACCGTCTGTTGGAACAGATGGCGATAAACGACGGCGACAAAGTTCTCGAGATCGGCTGCGGAACGGCGCGGAATTTGATCATTCTTGCGGAGAAATTTCCCGGCGCGCGCTTTTTCGGGCTCGACGCTTCCGCCGAAATGTTAAAGACCGCGCGGGCGAAGATCGAAGCGAAAAATTTGAAAAATATTACGTTGGAAACAGCGCTTGCCGATGAGTTTTCGTTCGATAAAACGTTCGACCTGACCGGCAAGTTCGACGTCGTTTTTTTCAGCTACGCGCTTTCGATAATTCCGCCGTGGCGCGAATCTTTGGATAACGCCTTGGAAAATCTCAAGTGCGGCGGCAAGCTTTACGCCGTCGATTTTTACGATTGCAAAGATTTGCCGCGTTGGTTTCAAAAGCTTTTGAAAACGTGGCTGAAGCTGTTTCACGTCGCATACAGAGAAGAGCTTTTGCCGTATCTTGAGAGTTCGGATTCGGGAGAATTGAAGGTCTCTTCGATCGCGCGTCGATATGCATTTATTGCGGAATTTGGGAAGAAGTAGTTTTTCGCGCGAAGGCGCAAAGCTCGCAAAGAAGTTTTCTTAGCGAGTTATGCGCCTTTGCGTGAAATCTTTAGTTCGTCCGAAAATCGCGAGCGCAATTCCGCCGAGAATCAAAACCGTCGCTAAGATCAATCGCAAAACAATCTCTTCCGACAAAATTAAGACGCCCAGGATCGCGGTCAAAACCGGAACCGAAAGCTGGAGGATCGCGGCGCGCGTCGCGGTGTGAAATTTGAGCGCGGCGTACCAGATCGAATAGCCGATGCCCGAGGCGATCGCGCCGGAGAGAACGGCGAACAAAATTCCCTTTTGCGACAAATGAAGCTGCGGAAGATGGAACAGCAAAAACGGAATTATCATCGGAATCGTGCGGATAAAATTCCATTTCGTGTCGGCGAGCGGATCGACGCTTCCCTTTCCGCGCAAGGTGTAAAATCCCCACGCGATT
>JADMIO010806530.1_pt1 | contig 25595 bp, 14 predicted proteins | sample 8958161 | NCBI WGS metagenome assembly JADMIO01 (sample SAMN16585339, study PRJNA669376) | soil metagenome | isolation source: Crop rotation soil | place: USA: Cullars Rotation, Alabama | collected 2011
CGCGACAACTTGTCCACGTGGAATTCTAAGCTTAGGATCCCAATGTGCTGGAAAGCGCGATCGCCGACCCCGGCGGCACTCGCAAGGGTATCCGTCGCCAGCAGCGCGAGGACGACGAGCACGTGAGAGAACCTGGGCGTGGTGGCCATGCGAGCTCCCGCGGACGGACCGCTCGCGCGCGCAGGAGGTGCCGCCGAGATGTCGGTCGTCACCTCAATACGCGCCGAAACCGCGAGGAACCGATCACGTCGGTGCCGCCCTTGTCCGAGCGCCCGCGTGCATCTATCCTTGCATCTGGGAGGAGCAGAGCGCGATGCACGGAGGCGGAGTTGAAGGCGATCACCATCCGGAACATCCCGCCGGACCTCGCCAGGGTCATCCAACGCCGCGCCGAGGTGACCGGGACGAGCCTGAGCCAGGCGATCCTCGCGCTCGCGGCGGAGGCGGCCGGGCTCGCGCGCCCGAAGCGAGCCAAGGCGAAGCACGCTGATCTGGACCACCTCTTCGGTTCCTGGTCGCCTGCACGCGCGCGCGAATTCGACGATGCGCTCGCCGAGCAACGCGTCGTCGACGAGGACGCATGGAGGTGACGCGCGTCCTCTTGGACACGTCGGCCTACTCCGCCCTCATGCGAGGTCACTCAGAGCTGGCTGACGCGAGCCGCGAGGCTGATGAGATCGTGATGAGCCCCGTGGTCCTCGGCGAGTTGCTGGCGGGCTTCCGCAAGGGCCGGCACCGGGCGGACAACGAGCGCGGGCTCGCGGCGTTCCTCGCCTCACCGCGCGTTCGCATCGTGTCGTTGACCGAGGCGACGGCGGAGCGCTACGCGACAATCCTCGACCACTTGCGCAAGGCTGGAACGCCCATCCCGACGAACGACATGTGGATCGCAGCGTCTGCGATGGAAAACGGCCTCGTCCTTCTCACGACGGATGAAGACTTCGACCGCGTCGTCCAGGTGGTCGCGCGGCGCTTCCCAACGGGCTGACTTGCCCACGCCATGCCCGGACCTGGCGCCGTGCTTCGGAGTGGGATGGCCGCACGACGGTGCGGCGCCCTGTCGCTCCTTCACGGGTTGATGCACGTTGCCTCGCCGCCACGGACGGCGCTCCCCGCTTGCGCCCGCCCTTTCTACGCTCCGCTCGGACCCGAGCGGCCACTTGGACTACCCGTTCGCTTTTTCGCCCCGGCCTGTTCCTCGCCGGCGAGCTCGCGGTGGAGCCACGCCTTCGCGAACGCCCAGGCGCGCGCGACCGTCGGCCCCGAGACGCCGAGGTGCTCAGCGACCTCCTCGACGGTGAGGCCGCCGAAGTGGCGTAGCTCGACGACCCGGCACTCCGTCGCGTAGCCCGCCGCTTCGAGCCGCTCGAGCGCGCGATCGAGGTCGAGCACGTCGACCGTCACGGGCTCCTGGACCGCGTCCTCCTCGTGCAGCGAGATGCGGTCGCCGTCGCGCTTGCGTCGACGCCTCGCCCGGGCTCGGTCGACGAGCACCCGTCGCATGAGCAGGCCGGCCATCGCGTGGAAGTGCCGGCGGTCGTTCAGCGTCACCCGGTCCTGCGCGACGAGCCGGAAGAACGCCTCGTGGACGAGGTCGGCCGGCTCCATGACGCGCCCGGCCGCGTCGCGCCTGAGGAGCCCCGCCGCGAGGCGCCGGAGCTCGGGGTAGACCTTCTCGATGAGCGCCGCGAACGCGCGCTCGTCGCCGCGTCGCCATTCGATCAGGAGGTCGGTGACGCTGCCGGGCATCGTGTCCTTCTCCGGGCGGAGTGCTCGCTCGAGGTCACGTCAGCCGCGGCTGCGCGGCGATCTCCGCGCGCGCTCGCGCGAGCTCGCGGCCGAGCGCGGCGTCGAGGCCATCCGCACCGATCGCGCGCGCAAGAAACTCCGCTTCGGCGAGCGTGGCGCGCGCCGCCTCGTGCTGACGCGCCGCAACCTCCGACCGTGCGCGTGCGCTTAGAAGCTCCGCGAGCTCGAAGCGATGGCTGCCGCCACGCAGCAGCTCTTCGGCCCGGGCGAACAGGCCGGCCGCGCCTTCCGCGTCACCCTCCCGAGCGGCGATCGTCGCGAGGCCACCGAGCGCCCTACCCTGGGAGCGACGATCGCCGAGCTCGCCGTGGATGCGCGCGGCGGGCTCGAGTCGCGCGCGAGCCTCGGGGAGCCGCCCCTCGGCGACGTCGAGCATCCCCAGTCGCGCAAGCACGTCGGCCTCGAAGCGCGCGTTGCCCGTCTCCCGGTGCAGCAGCAGCGCATGCTCGTAGCTTGCCCGCGCCTCGACGTTCAGCCCTTGCGCGACGAGGACGTTGCCGACGTTTCCGCGCCAGACAGCCTCCGCCCTCCTGTCGCCGCCGGTGCGAGCGAGCGCGAGGGCGCGCTCGAAGTGCGCCCGGGCCTCGACCAATCGACCCTGCTCGGCATGCAGTCCGGCGAGGTTGCCGAGGACCTCGCCCTCGAAGCGACGGCTCCCGACCTCGCGGTGAATGGCGAGCGCCGCTTCGAAGCCCTCGCGAGCCTCATCCATCCGGGCCTGCTCGAAGTGGTGGACGGCGAGGTTGCCGAGCACGACACCCTCGCCGCGCCGATCGCCCACCTCGCGCGCGATGGCGACGGCAGCCTCGAAGTGCGCGCGCGCTTCCTCCGTCCGCCCGCACTCGAAATCCACGTTCCCGAGGTTGCAGAGCGTGAGCCCTTCGAGACGGCGATGGCCGGTCTTGCGGTGGAGCGCGAAGGCGCGCTCGTAGTGGTCGCGAGCGACGTCCATCCGCGCGCCGTCGAAGTGCAGGCAGCCGAGCGCGAGCAGGAGGAGGGCCTCCACCCGCTCGTCGCCCGCGCGCCGCGCCGCCGCGAGCCCCTCCTCGAACGTCGCCTGTCCCTCCTCGACCTGCGCAGCGCGCCAGCACGCCGTGCCGACAAGGCGAGCAGCGCGCGCGCGGTCCGCGTCGGCCAGCGTGCCTTGCGCCAGCACCTCGCGGCCGAGCTCGAGGACGATCGTGACGGGACCGCTGAGGTCGAGCACGGCCCACGCCGCAGCGAGCAGCGCCGTCGCGAGGTCGCCTCGCGACGTCCGCACCGCGTGCCGGCACGCCGCGAGCACGTTGTCCAGCTCGAGCGCGAGCCGGCGCCGCCTCGCCACGCCGCCAGGGCGTTCGAGCTGCTCGAGCGCCGACTCCTCGCCGAGCGTCGCGTGGTACGCGGCGTGCCGATCCTGCGCCGCGCGCAGATCCGTCGGGGAGAGCTCGCTGCGTCCGTAGTCCTGAAGGCTCGCGAGCAGGTGGAACCGCGGCGCGCCGGCGTCGCCTTCGGAGGTGCCCTCGACGCGGAGCACGCTCTTGTCCACCAACGACTGGAGGACGTCCACGAGCCAGGGGGCGTCGGGCCACGCCGACAGGTCCACGACCTGCTCGGCCGCCTCCAGCGAGAAGCCGCCTTCGAAAACGCTCGCGTGCGCCCAGGCCGCGCGCTCGTGCGGCGCGAGCGACTCCCACGACGTCGCGATGGCGACCCGGAGCGTCGCGTGGCGGCCCGTGGCGCCCGCGCCCGCCAGCAGCCGGAAGCGCTCGTCGAGCCGCTCGCGAAGCTGACGGACGGACAGGATGGCTGCGCGCGACGCGGCCAGCTCTATCGCGAGCGGAAGCGCGTCGAGCCGGCGCACGAGGTCGCGGATCTCGGCAATCGCGTCGGGGGCGACAGCCGCGTCGCGTGCGTGCGACCGCGTGCGGGAGACGAACAGCTCAACTGCGTCTTCGTCCGTGAGCGGTGAGAGCTCGAGCACCCGCTCGTCCGGAATGCGCAGCCGCTCGCGAGTCGTGATCAGGAACGCCGCGTCCGCCGCGACTCCGCGCCACGCCTCGACGAGGTCACGCGTCGCGTCGCAGGCGCCCTCGCAGTCGTCGAAGACGAGGAGGCATCGTCCGCGCGCGGCGATGGCGTGGCCGAGCTGCCCGGCGGGATCGCGGGCGCCGATCGGCGCGTCGAGCGCGCCGGCGACGGTGCGCAGGACGTCGCCGACAGTCCTCGCCTGCGCGAGGTCGGAGAAGAAGACGCCGCCCGGCCAGCGCGAGCGCGCGCGTGCCGCGTGACGGATGGCGAGCCGCGTCTTGCCGATGCCGGCGGTCCCGAAGATCGTCACGACGCGCGCGCCATCGTCGAAAAGCGTGTCGAGCGCGCGAAGGTCCCACTCTCGGCCGACGAAGTCGTTGGCCTCCACCGGCAAGCGACCGGAGGCGTGCGCCGCCGGCGAGGGGTCGTCCCCCGCTTCGGCGACGAATGCCAGCAGGGCGGCCGCGCTTTCGAAGCGATCGTCGGGCGCGCGGGCAAGGCACCGAGCGATCGCGCGGTCCCAGGCCTCGTCGAGGTCGGGCACGAGGTCGCTCGGCCTCGGTGGGGTCGCGTCGAGGCGCGCGAGGGCCGTCGCCAGCGGCGACTCGCCGCGGAACGGAAGCGCGCCGGTGAGCGCTTCGTAGAGGAGGACACCGAGCGCGTACATGTCCGCGCGCGGACCGACGTCATCCCCCGTGACCTGCTCGGGCGCGAGGTATGCCGGCGTGCCGCGGATCCCGGGCGTCTCGCGCTCGACATCCCGGCTCGTGAAGTCGTCGGCGAGGCCGAAGTCCGTGACGACCGCGCGCTCGGCCGCGCCCGATCGCACCAGCAGCACGTTGCCCGGCTTGAGGTCGCGATGAACGACGCCCGCGCGGTGCGCGGCGTCGAGCGCGCCGGCGAGATCGCGCAGGATCGGCACGAGCTCGTCCGGCCGAAGTCGGCCACGCTCGCGCAGCCGGCGCGAGAGCGGTTCTGCGTCGAGCAGCTCCATCGTGAGGAACGCGACGCCGCCGCCGTCGCCGGCCTCATGCCCGAAGTCGAAGACGCGGCAGGCGGAGGGGTGCGTCACGCGCCGAGCGAGAAGGACCTCGCGCTTGAAGCGGGCGAGCGCGTCAGGTCGCCATGCCGACCCCCTGCGGATGCACTTGAGGGCGACCTTCGTGCCGAGCACGACATCCTCGGCCTCGTAGACCTCCCCCATGTTGCCGCGGCCGAGCAGCCCGGCAACGCGGTACCTGCCCGCGACGAGCTGTCCGGCGCGGAGGAGGGGCGGGGCGGCCGCGCTTTCGGTCGTCGAGCCGCGCGAGTCGGAGGGCGACGGCAGCGAGGACGCGAGGTCGTGCGAAGCACCCCAGCCGGCGGGCCGCGAGAGGAACGCGTCGGCCGACGCGGCAGCGCGGAGGAGGGACTCGATCTCGCGACGGAGCGCGACGTCGCTGCCGCACTCGCTCGCGAGGTACGCATCGCGCAGGTCGAGCTCCACGGACGCGGCGCGGTCGAAGATCTCACGCACTCGCACGGCGTGTGCGGGCGGCGGCACTCCCCCCTGCGGATCGGCCTCGCTCATGGCAGCGGACTCGGCCCGGATGTTACCTCGCGGACGCGACTCGCGCTCGCGCGGGCGGACGTTGCTGGCAAGATAGGATCTTGGCTCCTCGCGCCCCCAGCGCTGAGATGGCGGCGCGCCCACGGCGTTGACGCCGACCAGGGAGCGTCGTGTCTACAGACGGTGACATGGCCGACGACGTCACGCGCGCGGCGGAGCCTCGCGCCAAGGCGCGGCGCGTGGGGCCGTACCGCGTCGACGGTGAGCTCGGCCGCGGCGGCATGGGCGTCGTTTACCGCGCCTTCGACGAGCGACTCCATCGGAACGTCGCGCTCAAGGCGCTGCCCGCGGAGCTCGCGGCCGATCCCGCCGAGCGCTCGCGGCTCGAGCGTGAGGCGAGGGCGCTCGCGCGCGTCAACCACGGCAACGTGGCGTCGATCTTCGGGCTCGAGGAGTCCGACGGGACGCTCTACCTCGTCCTCGAGCTGATCGAGGGCGAGAGCCTGCGCAACCGGATGGACCGCGGCGCGCTCGCACTCGACGACACCCTCGCGCTGTGCGCTCACGTGGCAGCGGGGCTCGCGGCCGTCCACCGCAAGGGCCTCGTGCACCGCGACCTCAAGCCCGCCAACGTCATGGTCACGAGCGACGGGGTCGCCAAGCTCCTCGACTTCGGGCTGGCGCGACGCTCGCGCCGGGAAGGCGGCGAGGCGCTCTCGCTCGCCGGCGAGATCTCCGGCACGTCAGGCTACATGAGCCCGGAGCAGTTGCGGGGCGAAGAGGTGGACGTTCGAAGCGACGCCTGGGCGTGGGCATGCCTCCTCTACGAGTGCCTCACGGATGCGCCCGCCTTTCGGGGCCGGACGGCGGCCGAGCGCGACGCGGCCGCCCTGAACGACACGCCGGCGTGGTCGCAAGTCCCGCAGGCGACGCCGCCCGCCGTCCTGGATCTCCTGCGCTCGTGCTTGTCGAAGGACCGAGCGGCGCGACCGACGGACATGGACCAGGTGCTCCGCTGCCTCGAGGCGGTGCGCCAGTCCTCGGCCGAGCGCGCGGCCGCCACCACGCTCCCGAAGCACTTCCTCCCCGCCGAGAGGGATCCGTTCGTGGGGCGCGCGTCGGACCTCGCTGCGCTCGACGAGCGCGTCGCGGGCGGCCACCGCCTCGTCAGCGTCCTCGGCCTCGGCGGCACCGGGAAGACGCGCCTCGTCGTGCAGCACGCGCGCCGCTCCCTGCCGCACCTCCCGGGTGGCGCATGGTTCTGCGACCTCACCGAGGCGCGTTCCGCCCATGGAATCGTCTCGGCGGTGGCGGCGGCGCTCGACGTGCCACTCGGCAAGGACGATCCCGTCGTCCAGCTCGGCCACGCCCTCGCGGGCCGCGGGAGGTGCCTCGTCATCCTCGACAACTTCGAGCAGGTGGCACGCCACGCGTCCGAGACGCTCGGCCGCTGGCTGGATCGCGCACCGGAGGCGACCTTCGTCGTCACGACACGGGAGGTGCTCGGCCTGCCGGGCGAGCAATCGCTCGGGCTCGCGCCGCTCGCGCAGCCTGACGCCGAGACGTTGTTCGCGATTCGCGCGAAGGCGGCTTGCGCAGGCTTCGCGCCCGACGAGGCGGAGCGAGCGGAGATCAGCCGGCTCGTCGCGCTGCTCGATCACCTGCCGCTCGCGATCGAGCTCGCCGCGGCACGCATCCGCGTGATGCCGCCGCGCCTGTTGCTCGAGCGCATGTCGGCCCGCTTCAAGCTCCTGTCGTCCTCGGGCGCGCGGCACACGCGGCAAGCGACGCTGCGCGCGACGCTCGACTGGTCATGGGACCTCATGTCGAGCGAGGAGCAGGCGGCGCTCGCGCAGCTCTGCGTGTTCGAGAACGGATTCACGCTGGAGGCGGCGGAGGCCGTGCTCTCGCTCGCGGAGCTCTGGCCGACCGACGCGGTGCAAGCGCTCGTCGACAAGTCGTGGGTGCGACCCACGTCCTCCGCGCGGTTCGACCTCCTCGTGAGCGTGAAGGAGTACGCGGCCGAGAAGCTCGACGCGCTCGGCGGACGCGCGGAGGCCGAGCGGCGTCACGGGCAGTGCTTCGCGGCCCTCGGAACCGAGGAGTCGCTGCGAGCCTTGTACCGGCACGGCGGGCTCGACAGGCGGCGCGCGCTCGTCCTCGACCTCGACAACCTGATCGCGGCGTGCCGGCGTGCGGTGGCGCGACAGGACGGCGAGACAGCCGTCGCGACGCTGGATGCCGCGTGGGCCGTCCTTCAGATGACCGGACCCTTCGGGGTGGGCCTCGATCTCGCGTCCGCGACGCTCGAGCTGCCCCTGGCTCCATCGCTGAGGGTACGGGTGGAGCCGATACGAGGCTCGGCGCTGCTGATGCTCGGGCGCAGCAAGGAGGCCATGCCGTGCTTCGACGCGGCGCTCGTCATCGCGCGCGATGCAAGGGACCGCCACCGCCAGGCCTCTCTCATCACCTACCAGGCCAGCACGTTCCGCGAGCAGGCCCGGCTCGCCGAGGCGCGTGCCGCCTACGACGCCGCGCTGGCGATCCATCGCGAAGACGGCAATAGCTGGGGCGAGGGCATCGTGCTTGGGTACCTGGGCTCCGTCCTGCACACCGAGGCGCGCTACGAGGAGGCGCGCGCGTGCTACGAGACGGCGCTCGCCATCTCCCGCGAGATCGGCGACCGCCGCTGGGAGGGCAACGTGATCGCGGACCTGGGCTTCGTGCACGTCGTCGCCGGGAGGCCGGACGAAGCGCGCGCGAGCTACGAGGCGGCGCTCGCCATCCACCGTGAGGTGGGCAACCGCCGTTCGGAGGGCATCACGCTCGCGAACCTGGCAAGCCTGCACGACCATCAAGGTCGCGACAACGAGGCGGTGGCCTGCAACCATGCGGCCCTCGCCATCGCTCGCGAGACGGGCAACCGCCGCTCGGAGGGCAACACCCTCGGTAACCTCGGCGACCTCTTGCAGGTGATGGGACGATCCGCAGAGGCGCGCGCGTGCTTGGACGAAGCGCTCGCGATCGACCGGGAGGTGGCGAACATCCGAGCCGAGGCCGTCGCGCTTGCGGCGCTGGCTCGTCATCACCTCGAGGGCGGCCAGCCCGACGAGGCTCGCACCTGCCTGGCGGCCAGCGAGCGCCTGCTGCGCGACTTGAGCGATCCTCTCCATCTCGGCATCGTCCTCTGTCACCGCGTCCTCCTCGAGGTGCACGACGGCCATGCCGACGCGGCGCGCGCAGCGCTCAGCGAGGCCGAGAGGCTCGCGACGCAGATCGGCGTGAGCTCGGAGAGCGAGCTCGGCAAGCTCATCAACACGGGCCGCGCGGCGCTCGAGAGGGCGACCCGGCCCTGATCGCGCTGCGAGACGCGGCAACGGCAGGCGCTCTCGGCGTCCAGTGAATCGAGCGTGACCGTCCAGCGCTGCCGGCGCGCCTGTCATGTTTCGGGCACCGTGACGGTCAACTCCTCACCAAGAGCACGCCAGCGCGACGCGGGCGCCGGGCCGCGTCGCCCCCTGGGCACCAGTCCATCCGCTTGCAGCCCTGAGGCAGGAGTCTCCGTGATGTTCCAGATTGTCCGGCGAACCTGGCGTGGTGCGGTGATCGTCCTGGCGGTCGCCTGGGTGAGCGGCGCCGTCGTGACAACCAGCGGCGCCGTGGCGGCTCGGCGCCCCGGGGCACGCGCTCCTCGCGGACGGCCCGGTACGGTGCGCCGCATCGAGACGCCGGACCTGGGCCCTTCCGCGGCGCATGCGCTCGCATGGGGAACGTGCTCGTCCGAGACGAAGCTCCTCAGCAACTCGGGGAGGACCGACGACGCGTTCGGCTGGGCTGTCGCAGGCTCCGGGAACACCCTCGTGGTCGGCGCGCCGTTCGACACCAAGGCCGGCGGCGATGATGAGGCGGGTGCCGCGCATGTCTTCGTACGCTCCGGGGACACGTGGTCCTCGGAGGCCACGCTCAGGGCGAGCGACGGCGCGTTTCGCGACTGGCTCGGCACCGCGGTTGCGGTGTCCGGCGACACCGCAGTCGTCGGAGCGAACAACTGCACCACGCCCGAAGCGATGCAAGCCGGCGCGGCGTACGTGTTCGTGCGCGTCGGCTCCACGTGGACGGAACAGGCGAAGCTGGAAGCAGCGGACGGGACGTCTCTCGCTCAATTCGGTCTCGCGGTAGCCGTGTCGGGCGACACCGCCGTGATAGGCGCGATGAGCGACGATCCCGCCGCAGGCGCCGACGCCGGCGCGGCGTACGTGTTCGTGCGCACGGGCACCACGTGGTCGCAGCAGGCGAAGCTGCTGGCATCGGACGGGGCGTCGGGGGCGGGCTTTGGAGAGGCAGTCTGGGCGTCGGGGGACACCGTGCTGGTAGGCGCACCCAACGACGACACCGCCGGTGGGGTCGACGCTGGGGCGGCGTACGTCTACGTGCGCACCGGGACCACTTGGACCGAGGAGGCCAAGCTCACGTCTCCCACGGGAGCGGCCGGCGACCACTTCGGATTCTCGTTGTCCCTCTCGGGCGACACGGTCGTGGCAGCAGCCTACGCCGACGACACCCCTTCGGGTCCCGACGCGGGCTCTGCCGACGTGTTCGTCCGCAGCGGAGGGACTTGGACCTGGCAGGGGGCGCTCGCGGCGTCGGACGCTGCGGGCGACGACAAGTTCGGCTGCGCGGTCGCCGTCGAAGGCGACGTGATCGTGGTCGGGGCGTACACCGACGTGGTCGGCGGACGAGTCGATGCCGGCTCGGCCTACGTCTTCGTTCGCGAGGGCTCCTCGTGGCGCGAGGAGGCCAAGCTGACGGCGTCCGACACGGAAGGCATCTTCTTCGGCCTCGCCGTCGCGATTGCCGGCGACTCGATCGCCGCGGGATCCTTGGTGCGCATCGGCGGAGGTCCGCTGGCACCGAGGGTGTACGTCTACGGTAACTGCGATGCTGACGCCGACGGTCTGGACGACGCCGTGGACAACTGCCCGATGGCGCCGAATCCCTTGCAGGAGAACGCGGACGGCGACGCCCTGGGCGACGCATGCGATCCGTGCCCGGCCGATCCCACGAACGCCGACGCCGATGGTGACGGCGCATGCGACGACGGCGACGGGAGCGGGGTCGCCGGCGACGCGCCATGCGCGGGCGCGCCGGCGGGTTGCGATGACAACTGTCCCTCGGTCGCGAACGCTGGTCAGGCCGACGCGGACGGCGACGGCGCGGGTGACGCATGCGATCCGTGCCCGGCCGATCCCACGAACGCCGACGCCGATGGTGACGGCGCATGCGACGACGGCGACGGGAGCGGGGTCGCCGGCGACGCGCCATGCGCGGGCGCGCCGGCGGGTTGCGATGACAACTGTCCCTCGGTCGCGAACGCTGGTCAGGCCGACGCGGACGGCGACGGCGCGGGTGACGCATGCGATCCGTGCCCGGCCGATCCCACGAACGCCGACGCCGATGGTGACGGCGCATGCGACGACGGCGACGGGAGCGGGGTCGCCGGCGACGCGCCATGCGCGGGCGCGCCGGCGGGCTGCGATGACAACTGTCCCTCGGCCGCGAACGCTGGTCAGGCCGACGCGGACGGCGACGGCGAGGGGGACGCATGCGATCCGTGCCCGAGCGATCCTGCCGACACGTGCGACGACGTGAACCTGCTGCGCAACGGCGATCCCACGACGCTGTCGTTCGCGCCGTATCGCGGCATCCTCACGGCCGGGCGGGACCCGCGGCTCGACCCCGCGCGCGACCTCGAGGTGGCGGCCATCGAGTCGATGCCGTCGGTGACCGTGGCCGGTGACGGCGCTCCCGTCGGTGTCGGCAACCCGGGCGTCATCGTGTTCTACGAGGTGACGAACGGCGTGGGCCCGCTGCGCGTCGCGCGCGATGGCTCGAACGTCGTCCTCTCGGGCTGGTGAGCGGCGCAGACGCCGTGGACGCCCGGCACCGCGTCTCCGCCGGTGCTCAGCTCGAGCTGCGAACAGTCCAGAGCTGAGCGCGCGTCGAGGCGAGACCTGCGACAGCCATCGAGAGCTTCCCCGCAATTCAACGCCCGAAGGCCGTCGGCGAGCCTCGTTTTCCTCGGAGTCAGGCTGGCGAGCGCTGCTAGCGGCTCGCGAAGCGCCAGGCGGCCTCGACGATCGAGCGCAGGTCGTGCTCGGGGCGCCAGCCCAGCTCGCGAGCGACGCGGGAGGCATCCGCCACGAGCCGCGGCGGATCGCCCGGTCGGCGCGCACCGTCCTCGGCCGGCACGGGCCGCCCAGTGACCTCCTCGCACGTGCGGATCACCTCGCGCACTGAGTGGCCACGGCCGTGGCCGAGGTTGTACGTCGCCCGCTCGACGCGGCCCGCAGACATCGCCTCGAGGGCCAGCACGTGCGCGCGCGCGATGTCGCGCACGTCCACGTAGTCGCGGATGCACGTGCCGTCGGGCGTGTCGTGATCGGTCCCGTGCACGACGACCTTGGGCCGACGGCCCGCAATCGCATCGAGCACGATGGGGATCAGGTGGGTCTCGTTCGCATGGATCTCGCCGACGTCGCCGGAGGCGTGCGCGCCCGCCGCGTTGAAGTAGCGGAACGTCACGGACTTCAAGCCATGCGCAGCGTGGACGTCGGCCAGGATGCGCTCGAACGTCGCCTTGCTGGCGCCGTACGGCGTGATCGGCCGCGTCGGTGCGTCCTCGGAGATCGGCACCGCATCGGGCACGCCGTACACCGAGCACGACGACGAGAACATCATCGCCGGCACGCCCGCCTCGAGCATCTCCTCGACGACGGTCAGGCCACCGGCGACGTTGTTGCGCCAGTAGAGCTCGGGCTTGCGCACCGACTCGGGGACGAGCGCCGATCCGGCGAGGTGCGCGACGGCGTCGACACGACCCGAGCCGTCGTCCCCGCGGAGCGCTGCCGCCAGCGCCTGACGATCGTGAATGGACGCGCGAACCAGCGGGAGCCCCGCGGCGAGTCGCTCGTGGCCCGTGGACAGGTCGTCCAGAAGGACGACACCATGGCCCGCCTCGTGGAGCGCGCGCGCGACATGGCAACCGACGTAGCCCGCCCCTCCCGTCACCAGCACCTTCATGATCTCTCCTCGTGCGTGCGCCACGGCGGGAGCTCACCCGCCGCCTGGATGGCACGGGCCAGCATGCCATCGTGTGGATCGCCGTAGCTGACGCTCTCGAGGAACAGCCCGCTCGCGGGGGCGTTGGCGCCGGCGGTGCCGCGGTCACGCGAGGCCAGCACTTCGCCGACCCACGCCGCGGGCCGCTCCCGCCGACCGACGCGCACGAGCGTCCCGGCGATTGCACGCACCATGTGCCGCAGGAAGCCGGAGCCCTCGACGTCGAGCACGACGTCCGGCGGCTCCCCGCTGACGCGGCAGCGCCAGAGGTCGCGCACGCTGTCGGTCCGATCGGATCCGGTCGACTCGAACGCGGCGAAGTCGTGGCGACCGACGAGCACCTGCCCCGCGTCGTTCATCGCGTCGAGGTCGAGGCGCGCGGGCACGTGCCAGCGGTAGCGGTCGGTGAAGGGACACGCGGCAGGGGCGACGTGAAAGTAGTATCGGTAGTGCTTCCGCTGCGCGGACCGGCGAGCGTGAAAGGTCGCGTCGACATCGGCCACGCCGCGGACCCGCAGGTCCGACGGCATGACGGCGTTGAGTCGCCAGGCGAGGTTGGTCGGCGCGTCGTCCGCGGGCAGGTCCAGGTGCGCGACCTGCGCGCGCGCGTGTACCCCGGCGTCCGTGCGGCTCGCGCCAACGCACGTGACCGCGACGCCGCCGAGAAGCCGGCCCATCGCCTCCTCGACCTCGGCTTGCACCGTGCGATCGGTGGGCTGGCGCTGCCAGCCGGCGAAGTCCGTCCCGTCGTAGCAGAGGACGAGCGCCAGGCGCCTCACGGCGGGCCCGGCGTGACGCCGGCATGCTCGCGAAGCGCCCGCACGATCTCCCGCACTCGCACCGGGTCATCAGCGGGCGCGAGGGCGATCGAGAGCCCCTCGAACGCGCGCGCCACGTCGTGGAGCTCCGCGACCGGCACGGGGCTGCGGTCCGTCCAGTCGATCGTCTGGAGCTTCACCAGCACGCGGCCGCTTCCGCCGTCAACGGCGCGCAGCCGCTCCCCCATCGCGCGCAGCGTCGACGCGAGCGCCGCGTCGTCGAGCTCGAGCTCCGACTTCACCTGGCGGTGGTACGCCATGATCGCGAGCCACCGCGCGTCGGTGGACGCGGCGGCGCTGAGCTCCTGCGAGAACCACGCGAGGCCGTGCACCGGATCGGTAGCCGTCTCGTAGTAGAGGTTGAGCGCGCACTCGAACTCCGGACTTTTTTCGCGCGCGGCGGCGACGAGGCGCATGGCAACGCTCAATACCCGATCGCGCTTGAAGCGCGCGAAGTCCTGGAACTCGGGCCGGTCCACGAGGCGCGATTCACGCGGATCGGCGACGGTCCAGAATGTCGTCGGATCCAGCGCGTGGCCCGTGCGGCGAAGCCAGGCGGAAGCCGCGCTCGGCGAAAAGCCCTCGAGGCGTCCGAGGGCGAGGTCGTCCTGGAACAGCACGCCGTCGACGCCGGTGCGTGCGAGGTCGCGATACACGTCCGCCAGCTCGTTCACGACGAGCGGATCGAAGAGATCGAGCGTCGGGCGCGACGCGGCGCGTCCCAGCGCAGGATCCCACGCGACCTCGCGGTGCGTGAGGCCGAGCGCCGGCATCGGCGTCTTCCGCGTCGTCATCCAGGCGAGGCACCGCAGCCCCGCGTGATGCGCCGCGCGCGCGTAGTCAGGGAGCCGATCGGCGACGAGCGGCACGTGACGCGTCGCGAAGTACGCGCCGCTCGAGTGCTCGAGCGGCAGGCCCTGATGAGGACGGTCGCCTTCGAGGTGGAAGGCGCGGACGATCACCATGTCGACGCCCGCGCTGCGAAGCTCCGCGAAGTAGCGCTCGGGATCCCCGGCCGGCACGACGAAGACCTGTGCCGCGACCGTCCGATGGTGCGGCCGTTCGTGCACGGGCTCGGCGGCTCTCGCTGCAACAGCAGCGAGGGCAGCAACCGCGCCGACGACAGGGAGCGCACAACTCGACAGCCTGCGCACTCTCGCGTTCGCCGGCTTTTCCCTGGGAGCGCCGGCATCTTGCCGGCAGTTCCGGGTGGTGAAGGCGTCACCTGCCGTCGGGAGACGGCTCGTCGGTACGGGCCTCAACGACACGCGATCGCCCGCTCGCCGCTGAGGCTCCGCCAGCGCTCCGGGTCCGCGCGCAGCGAGGTCGCGACCTCGCTCCAGCGCGCGCGCTCCGGCGGGTCGAGCTCGGACGGCTCGAGCCGCACGCCGAACTCGGCCTGAAAGCCCCCGACGATCGCCACGGCGACGTCGGCGATCGCCGCGACCGCGGGAAGGCAGGACGCGACGCTCGCGACGCGATCCGAGAGCGCCGCGCGCTCGGAGCCCAACAACAGCGCTTGCCGGTCCACGTCGAACGCGAGCGGGAGCGAACCGTGCTGGAGCACCGCCGCGCGAGAGCGTCGCTGCGCCGAGCCGCAGAGCTTGCGCGAGTCGGCGACGATCTCGCTCCGCGATGCCGACGCGAAGCACGCGCCCTCGCGGGGCGTCGTGCCGGGGCGCCCGCGCTCCTTGCTCGCCTCGATTCCGAGTCGCCGCAGCCCTAGCAGCAACGCCGACGCGATGGCCTCCGACGCCTGCGTCACGCCCGTCCCACCGAAGCGGCCCGTGGCGGGCGCGACGACGGCGTAAGTCAGCTCGTCGTCGTGGAGCACCGCGCGTCCGCCGGTCGGGCGGCGCACGACGTCCACGCCGTGCGCGAGGCAGGCGTCGAGGTCGCACGCGCGCTCCATCGCCTGATGACGTCCGATGGAAACGGCCACCGGCTCCCATCCATAGAGCCGCAGGACGGGCGGCGGCAGACGCTTCCCGGCCGCGAGCTGCGCCTCCATCGCGTCGAGGAGCGCCTGGTCGAGCGCCATGTTCGCGGCCCCGTCGAGCCGTGCCGCGTCGAGACCGCTCGCGGTCGCGCCGTGTCCCTCCCCGTCGTGTCCCACGATCAGGAGGCGCCAAGTTGTCGGAGCGTCGTGCATCGCCAGGATCATGCCATCGGCGTCGAGCTCTGAGCGGCTACCGTGCCGTGCGATAGCATCGGCGGCATGCCAGGACCCCACCCGCAAGCTGACACTCCCGACGTACCGCGCCCCGCCCCCACGGGGCTCGACGCTCTCTTCCGGCCGCGCGCCGTCGCGGTGATTGGCACGTCGTCGCGCGCGCGCACCATCGGCCGCGAGGTGCTCGCGAACCTGCTCGCCGCCGAGTTCGCGGGCGCGGTGTTCCCCGTCAACCCGCACCACGACGTCGTGCAGTCGATGAAGTGCTACCCGTCCGTCGAGGCTATCCCCGACCCGGTGGACCTGGCGGTCGTCGTCGTGCCTTCGGCGCAGGTCGTCGATGTCGCCCGCGCCTGTGCGCGAAAAGGAGTGCGGGGGATGGTCGTGATCTCCGCGGGCTTCCGCGAGATCGGTCCCGCGGGCGCGGCGCTGGAGGGCGAGCTCATGGCGGTCTGCCGCGAGGCGGGCATCCGCGTGATCGGCCCGAACTGCATGGGGCTCATCAACACGGACCCGGCGGTGCGCCTGAACGCGTCGTTCGCGGCCGCGAAGCCGCCGAGCGGCAGCGTCGCGTTCATCTCGCAGAGCGGCGCGCTGGGCGAGGCGATCCTCGCGCAGGCGCAGGAGCTGGGGCTCGGGATCTCGTACTTCGTGTCGGTCGGCAACCGCGCCGACGTCACCACCGACGAGCTGCTCGAGGCGTGGGAGGACGAGGACCGCGTCGGCCCGGTGTTGCTGTACCTCGAGTCGTTCGGCATGGCGCGCCGCTTCCCCGATGTCGCGCGGCGCATCAGCCGCAAGAAGCCCGTCATCGCCGTCAAGGCGGGACGGACCGTGCAGGGCGCATCGGCTGCCCGCTCGCACACGGGGTCGCTCGCGGGCTACGACGTGGCGATCGACACGTTGCTCGCGCAGGTGGGCGTCATCCGCGTGCCGTCGATCGAGGACCTGTTCGCGCTCGCCTCCGCCTTCGCGATGCAGCCCCTGCCGCGCGGCGGCCGCATCGGGATCGTCACCAACTCCGGCGGACCGGGCATCCTCGCGACCGACGCCTGCGTGTCGCTCGGCCTCGAGGTCCCCGAGCTGAGCACCGCGACGCGCGAGCGGCTCGCCGCGGGCTTGGCGAAGGAGGCGAGCCTCCGGAACCCCGTCGACATGATCGCCTCCGCGGGGCCCGCCGAGTTCGCGTGCGCGGTGTCCGCCGTCCTTGCCGACGAATCGGTCGATGCCGTGCTCGTCATCTCGATCACGCCGGTACACCTCGACAGCGTCGCGGCCGCTCGCGCGATCGTCGACGCGAGCCGCGGCTCGAGCAAGCCGGTGCTGTCGTGCTTCATGGGAAAGGACGGCCACGCCGAGGCCGTCTCCGTGCTGCGTGCGTCCGGCATCCCCGTGTACCAGTTCCCGGAAGCGCCCGCTCGCGCGTTGCAGGCGATGGCGCGACGTCGCGCATGGCTCGACCGCGCCGTGGGGCGAACGCCCGACGACGTGCTCGCGGGCGACGAGCCCGACGATTCCATCGCGCGCGCGGTCATCGCGCAGGCGCGAGCGGAAGAGCGGACCTCGCTCAGTTTCGAGGAGGGCCGGCGGCTGGTCGTAGCTCACGGCTTCCCCTTCGCGCGGAGCGTGGTCGCCGAGACGCTGGAGGAGGTGCTGGACGGAGCCGCCGAGATCGGCTTTCCCCTCGCGCTCAAGGCGCTCGCCGTCGGGCTCTCGCACAAGAGCGACCGCGGCGGCGTCGCGGTGGACCTGCGCACCGTCGACGAGCTCGCGACGGCGTGTCGCCGGATGAAGAAGTCGCTCGCGCCCGATCACCCCGAGGTGCGCTTCCTCGTGCAGGAGATGGCGCGCGGCGACCGCGAGGTGATCCTCGGCATGCGTCAGGACGCCGACTTCGGCCCGCTCCTCATGTTCGGGCTCGGAGGCGTGCACGTCGAGGTGCTGAAGGACGTGGCCTTCCGCGTGCACCCGATCACGGACGTGGACGCCGGCGAGATGATCCGGAGCCTGCGCGGCCATGCGCTGCTCGCAGGCGTCCGCGGCGCTGCGCCCGTCCCCGAGGACTTGATGGTGGAGCTCCTGCTCCGCCTCGACCGCCTCGTCGCGCGGTGCCCGGAGATCGTCGAGCTCGACCTCAACCCCGTGATGCTCGGCGCACGCCGCGAGGACGCCGCCGCGGTGGACGTGCGCGTGATGCTCGCGGGCGGGTGATCCGGTGCCTTGCCAACGCTGCCGCACGGCCTATCGTTACGCGTGTTGACGAGGTCGATCGTCGTGCGATCGGCGCCGGTGTCTAGGGCGGGACGGCGGGCTCGGCGCCTCGCCGGCATCCTCGTCCTCGCCTCGATGGCGGCACCGGCTTCCCGCGCCGCCGTCTTCGTCGTCGATTCCGTGGCCGCAGGCGCCGACGCGACGCCGGGCGACGGCACCTGCGCCACGGCAACCGGTGCGTGCACGCTCGAGGCGGCGCTCGACGAGACGAACGCGCTGCCAGGTACCGACGAGGTCCAAGTTCCCGCGGGCACCTACGTGGGCGGATTCAGCAGTTCTTGGGGCGTCACCGACGACCTGACCCTGGCTGGCGTCGGATCCGCGACGACCATCCTCGACTGTGCCGGTGGGCCTGGCCCGCTTCTCGTACTGAGTGCACCCACCGTTCTGCTCAGCGGACTGACGATGAAGGGGTGCTACCGTCGTTGGCCGACCCCGGGCGGCGGGGCGTGCCACGCCTTTGGCGACGTGACGATGCGCGACGTCGTCATCGCAAGCAACGACATCGACGTGGTGGGGAACACGAGTTGGGGCGCCGCGATCGAGTCCACGGGGACACTGCACCTGTACGGATGCCGCATTGCGGGGAATGCGCAGGTGGACCCAGGCGGCATCGGCGGCGTCGGTGCCATCTCCGGCGACGTCGTGGACATCGTCGACACCGTCCTCGAGAACAACACGGGCGGAGCGTCGATCGTGGAGGGCGGCCAAGTCACCATGACCCGTGCCACCGTTCGTGGCAGCACGTGCTCCGACTGGGGCTCCGTCCTCCACGCAACCAGCGCGACACTGCGTGACTCGGCGGTTCTGGGAAGCTACTCGGTCAGCGGCATTCCCGTGAACGGGCTGAGCGCAACCACGGTCGACGCCGAGCGGTGCACGATCGCCGGGATCTGGGGGGAAGCGATCGACGCGGACGTGCTCCGCCTCGTTGACTGCGACGTCCGCGACAACAGGCCACACTACGGCGCCGTCTACGCCCGCCAGGCCGCGATCCGCGGCTGCTCCTTCGTAGGCAACGAGGTCATCGACAGCCCCGTTTCGGATCTCGGCGGCGCCGTCTGGCTCGGGGGATCGGCAAGCGTCGAAGACTGCGTCTTCGTCGACAACCGCAGCGATGCTTTCGGGGGCGCAATCACCGCCTACGGCGGGTCGGTTCTGATTCGACGCTGCCTGGTAACCCGCAACGTCACGCGCGGCTACGGTACGGAAGGAGGCGGTGGCGCCGGAATCAGCGTTCGGAGCGGGGACGTCACCATCGAGGGCTGCACGATCTCGGACAACAGGGCCGACAGCTACCTGGGCTACGGCGGATTCGGAGGTGGCGTGAGCGTGACGGGTGGCACGGTCACCCTCGTCAACGTCACGCTCTCCGGCAACGGCGCTTCCAACGGCGGCGGCCTCTACGTCATGAGCGGCGGCGCGGCCGTGCTGCTCTCGTCGACCGTCGCCGAGAACCGCGCGGACTGGTGGCGCGCCGGCGCCGGCGCGTACGCCGAGCCTGGCGGCTCGCTCTCCTGCGGCCACTCCATCCTCGCAGGGAACGTCGCCTGGACCGAGCCGAACGACACCGCTGGGACGATCACCTCGCTGGGAGACGTGTGGATCGGCGCGCCTGGAGATGCCCTGATCATCGGCGACCTCACGGGCCTGGTCATCGGCGTCGACCCTCGGCTTGGCCCGCTCGCGGACAACGGCGGCGCGACACCAACACGCGCTCTCCTGTCGGGAAGCCCCGCCATCGATGCATCGCTCACGCCGTGCCTCGACGCCGTGGGGATGCCGCTGGCCTGGGACCAGCGGCTCGTCCCGCGTCCACGCGACGGCGACGGCGACGGGACTTCGGCCTGCGATCCGGGCGCCTTCGAGGCGTGCGACGGCCGCTTCGACGCCGACACGGACGGCGTACCCGACGACTGCGACAACTGCGTCGGCTCGCCCAACGCATCCCAGGACGACTGCGACGCGGACGGCGTCGGCGAGGCTTGTCGGGCGGGCGACGCCGACGATGACGGCATCTCCAACGACCTCGACGCGTGTCCGTGTGTCTCCGACGACCAGGCGGACACCGACGGCGACGGACGTGGTGACGCCTGCGACGACTGCCCGAGCGCAGCGGACACCGATCAACGAGACACGGATGGTGACCGCGTCGGCGACGCCTGCGACGACTGCGTACGGCGCGCCGACCCGTCACAGGAAGACCGCGACGCCGACGGCGTCGGAGACGACTGCGACAACTGCCTCACCGGGAGCAACATGGACCAGGCCGACGCGGATGCGGACGGCGTGGGCGACGCATGCGACGTGTGTGCCGGCACGCCCAACCCAGACCAGGCCGACGCAGACCGTGACCGTGTCGGCGACGCGTGCGACAACTGCGTCGCCACGCGGAACCCGCTCCAGGAGGATGCCGATGCCGACGGCGTGGGAGATGCGTGCGACGACTGCGTGAACGTGGCGGATCCCGTGCAGGAGGACTGCGACGCCGACGGCACTGGCGAAACCTGCGAGCCGGGCGACTCCGACGGCGACGGCGCGGCCAACGACACGGACGCGTGTCCCTGCGTCGCCGACGATCGGTCGGACGCGGACGGCGACGGCCGTGGGGACGCTTGCGACAACTGTCCAGACCTGCCGAATCCCTTCCAGGCTGACCCCGACTCCGACGGCATCGGCAACGCCTGCGACAACTGCGTCGACGCGCCCAACGCGGACCAGGCCGACACGGATGCCGACGGGATCGGCGACGCGTGCGACAACTGCCCTGCCCTTGCTTCGCCGCCCATGCCGGACCGTGATGGAGACGGCGTGGGCGACGCCTGCGACACCTGTCCGGACACGGGGAACCCAACTCAGGACGATGCCGACGGCGACGGCGTGGGGGACGCGTGCGACAACTGTCCCTCCGTCGCGAACCCCTCCCAAGCGAACAGCGATGCCGACCGCCTTGGCGACGCGTGCGACGCTTGCCCCGACGATCCCGGGAACGATCCGGACGGAGACGGATACTGCCAGCGCGTCGACAACTGCCCCTCCGTGGCCAACCCGACGCAGGACGACGGCGATGCCGACGGCATCGGCGACGCTTGCGACTGCACGCCCAGCGCTCCCGACCCGGCGCAGCCCGATACTGATGCCGACGGCATCGGCGACCCGTGCGACAACTGCCCGTCGCGCGCTAATCCCCTGCAGGACGATGCCGACGGCGACAAGGTCGGCGACGCATGCGACAACTGTCCGACACTAGCCAACGCGTCACAAGGGGATGCCGACCTCGACGCGCGCGGCGACTCGTGCGACGACTGTCCCCTGCTCGCCAACCCCACTCAGCTCGACAGCGACGGCGACGGCTTCGGCGACGCTTGCGACTGCACTCCAAGCGTTCCCGATCCGGCGCAGCCCGACAACGACGGCGACGGGCGCGGGGACGCGTGCGACAACTGCCCGCTCGTCTCCAACACGAACCAACGAGACTCTGATCGCGACGCAGTGGGGGATGCCTGCGACAACTGTCCGGACGTCGTGAACCCCGTGCAGGACGACTGCGACTCTAACGGCGTCGGCGACTCGTGCGAGAGCGGCGACGCCGACGGCGACGGCACGCCGAACGGTTCGGACTCCTGCCCGTGCGTGTCGGATGCCCCGTCCGATCGCGATCACGACTTCCGCGGCGACGCCTGCGACAACTGTCCGGACACGTGGAACGAATCGCAAGCCGACTCGGACGGCAACGGTGTCGGCGACGCGTGCGACCCCACGTCATGTGTCGAGCCCTCCGCTCTCGACTTGCGTCCCGGAGCGCAGCCCCTGCGCGTCACGCGCGAGGCTTCGTCGATTCTCCGGGTGACGTGGGAGGCAACCGGGGCTCGGTCGTACTCGCTCTACGGCGGGAGCCTGCAACAGCTCCGGGCCGGCATCCGCAACCGACTGCTCTGTGGGATCGGTTCCGCTGACATCGCGCTTGCGAGCGGCACTTGGAGCGACCTCTACCTGCTTGTCGTCGCCCGCTGTGATGCGCGCGAAAGCTCCTACGGCCGGACGTCCTTCGGGGTCGAGCGGCTGCCCGCGGTCCCCGCGTGTCCGTGAAAGACCGCGCGCGCTTGCCAGCGCGGACGCGACCCTAGCGCGCCGAGGTCACCGCGACGCTCGGCGGACGCGCGTAGGCGGCGTCGGCGCGCGACGCGTGGCGCTCGACGATCGAGCGCGAGCCGACGACCGCGAGCTTGTCGAAGTAGAAGGCGAACTTCGACTCGAGCGCCGCGTCGATCGGCCCCGCCGCGTCAGGCGGCAGGTTCCAGACGTCGTCCTTGAACGGGCCCCAGGCCTTCTTGCGCGCCTTGAAGAGGAACTGCTCCGACGTGTAGTCGGGCTTGTTCTCCTCCTGCGCGTTGGCCTCGAGCCACGCGTTCATCGTGTCGCGGAGCTCGGACGGGAAGGCCGGGTGCTCGAACACGATGTTCTGGAAGCCCGTCGCGAGGTGGATCTCGGCGGTCTCGGTCTTCGGGAACCGGTCGAACAGCTCGTCGGGGAGTGTCGAGGCACCGTGCTGGACGGCGCCCGACAGGCCGTACTCCTCGCGGCAGCAGCGCGAGAGCGCCTCGAGCGTGTTGAAGTCGAGCTTGACGTCGGCGACGCTGCCGTCGGCCCGGGGCACGCCGCCGTGCGTCGTCCCCGTCTGGACGGAGACCTTCGACACGCCCGTCGCGTCGCCGCGTGCGGCGTTGAAGCCGTCGAGATAGGCGCGCAGCTCCTCGACCGTCGAGTTCTGCTTGCCGACCTCGCCGATCTCTCCCCCGACGGAGATTGTCACGCCCCGCGGCTCGAGGCGACGAACGTGGCGCGTCAGGTGCGCGCCGAGCTCGAAGTTCACGCGCTGCTGCTCGGCGACCGTAGGCTGGCTCAGGTCCACGAGCGTCGACGTGTCGATGTCGATGTTGAAGAAGCCGGCCGCGATGGCCTCGGCGATCAGGTCCTCGAGCGCCTTGACCTCCTTCGCGCGGTCCTGCGCGACCTTCTTGGCGCTCGCCTGGAAGTGATCGCCCTGCACGAAGACGGGACCCGGGAAGCCCTCGACGATCGCCGCGGCCATGACGCACGCCGCATACTCGGCCGGACGCTGAAACGTGTAGCCGATCTCGGACCGTGCGATCTCGCAGATCACGAGCCCGACCTCGCGGGACCGGGCCGCCCGGAACAGCGCCCGTGCGGTGTCGTAGGTGCGGGCGCGGATGTTGATCGCCGGCACCGTCGCCCCCGCCCAGGCCCCCTTCCCGCGGCCGAGGTAGACGTCGTGGATCGACGCGGACCGGACGCCGAGCGCGCGGCCGCTCTCCATGATCAGCCACCACGCGGCGTCCTTCGCAGCCGCATCCTTCGCGAGCGCCGCCGTGCGCGCGAGAGCAGGCACGACACGAGCACGCAGCGCGGCCTCGTCGAGGACGCGCACGCCGTCGGTCAGCGAGAGGTCGAGCACGCCGGTCATGGCGTCACGGATCTCGGAAACGCTGGCGAACGTCATGGCGGGACTCCTGGGGGACCTGACGACGGAGCGCGAGGACCGCGAGCTCGCCGGGAAACGCGCGAAGCTCTCCCACGCGTGACGAGGATCACGTCCTTCGCGCCGGCACGTCGCACGCTCACCGACGCACCGGTGCGGTTTCCACCGTCAAGCCGCCGATCTTGCCCGCTCGAACCGCTGACGTCCACCCAGCGCGCGCCTGGGCTTTCCTCCAAGTCCCTCGCGCGGCCGTGCGGGCCCAGGCCCCCGCCTCGCGCGGTTCCGTCCGCGGCGCTTGGGCGAGCGCTCCCCGGAACGGGTGGCAAATGCCGTTTTCGCGGGCCCTGAGCCAATTCGCAGGCCCTGGCACGGGCGTTGCTATTCAGCCCGTCGCGTCGCGCGAGCCGCCGGCCGGTCGGATCCCCTGCCGAGCTCCCAGGAGGCCGCGCGAAGCCTCAGGAGGATTCGAACGAGATGTCACGCATCATTGCCCTTCTCATCGCCGTGGGCGCGCTGGTGGCGCTCACGCCTCGGGACGTCCTGGCGCAAGTCGACGATACCGGCTGTCGCCTCGAAGCTCGCGTGATCGACGGACCGAACGGTCCGTACGCGATGCTCAAGATCGAGAGCCAATACAACCTGCCGATGAGCGGCTCGCTCGCCCTGTGGGTCGGCGAGCGGCTCGTGGCGGTCGATCACGTGAACACCATGACGCGGCAAGACTTCGCGCACATGGTGGGCCTCCCGGGCGAGGACGTCCGGGCGTGCGCCTTCATGACCGGCGAGGTTTCGGTGCCCACGGACGAGGGAACGCGTCCTTGCCGGGCGGAGTCCTGCGACAGCGTGAACCTGGCGCTCCCGCCAGGGCTGGCGCTCCGGAACGACGCGATCGCTCGGGGCGGCGCGCCGACGCCGCTTCGCGCGGGCGCGCGTCAGCTCCCGCAGACGCTCCGCTCGGTGCGACGCTAGTCCCGCGCCCAAGACCTCGACCAGGACCACGACCAAGGCAGCGCGGCGAGGAGCTCGCGATGAGCGGCTCCTCCGCCGCGCCGTTTCTTTTCTGACGGTTGACGCCCTGCACGTCCGCTCAGTGCCGCCTGCACCGATCCGCGCGCGAAAAAGCCTCCTGGGCCTGGCCTCCGCCCGCAGGAATCAGGGCCCAACCTTGCCCCTGCGGGTGCGTTACGCCATCATTAGCCCGCGTGGCCGGGGCATTTTAGCGGGTGGCCCCGGGCCTCGAGACGGCTGTCGCAATGCGAGCTCTCGAGCCACGGCCTGGATGCGGGCGCCCAAGCGTCGCGCGTCGGGCGGTGCCCACGCGGCAGGCCAGCGTCGCCAGCCATGTCGCGCCGGCCCCGAAGCTCGGCAGCGGTGTGCGCTCGAGGCGGGCACCTGAGGCCGGTGTCCACGCCCGATTCCGTCGTCTAGCGAAAGCACGCCAATCACTCGCATGGACAGCAACGCCGACTTCGTCAAGCAGCTCTTCCGCAAGTCCGAACGCTACGAGGTCATCGATCTTGTCGGCCAGGGCGGAATGGGCCAGGTCTACAAGGCCATCGATCGCGAGCTGGACGAGGTCGTCGCCCTCAAGCTGCTGAAGCCCAAGCTGTCTTCCGATCCGGTCGTCATCAGCCGCTTCAAGCAGGAAATCAAGCTCACCCGCAAGATCAAGCACAAGAACGTCGCCCGCATCTTCGACCTCGGCGAGGTCGGCGGCTTCAAGTTCATCTCGATGGAGTACATCGACGGGAAGTCCCTCAAGGACCTCATCCTGTCCGGTGGGCAGCTCTCCATCCCGCTCGCGATGCACGTCTGGCGGCAGGTCCTGGAGGGCGTGGCCGCCGCGCACGACGAAGGCATCGTGCACCGCGACATCAAGCCGCAGAACATCATGGTGTCGCGCGACTACACGGCCTTCGTGCTGGACTTCGGCATCGCGCGTTCGCTCGACTCGGAGGACCTCTTCCAGAAGGGCGTGCTGATCGGCTCGCCGGCATACATGTCCACCGAGCAGGCTCTTCGCAAGGAGATCGACCACCGCAGCGACATCTACTCGCTCGGCGTCCTCCTCTTCGAGCTGCTCACGGGCCAGACGCCGTTCCGCGCCCACTCGCTCGTCGCCGCCGCCAACAAGCACGTCACGGAGACGCCTCCCGACCCACGCACGATCCGGCCCGAGATCCCCGAGTGGATGGCCAAGCTCATCCTCCGCTGCCTCGAGAAGGATCCGGCCGCCCGCTGGCAGACCGTGCGCGAGATGATCGCCGAGGTGTCGAGCCGCGACACCGGCGCGCTCGCTCCCGCCGCCGAGCGCGGCGGGGCGCGCGGCCCGGCGGCCCGGGAAAG
>JADMIO010852386.1_pt1 | contig 25593 bp, 16 predicted proteins | sample 8958161 | NCBI WGS metagenome assembly JADMIO01 (sample SAMN16585339, study PRJNA669376) | soil metagenome | isolation source: Crop rotation soil | place: USA: Cullars Rotation, Alabama | collected 2011
CTTTCCCGGCCGATGCGCTCGCCGTCGCGCTGCAGGATCTCGCCGGCGTGGCGCTCCCGCCGCGCGCGTTCGTGGAGACGCTCGACGAGTCCGGCGACGTGCGCCTCCGCCTCGCGCAGGACGGCGCGATCGCGATGCCCGAGCCGGCGCGCGCGCGCCCGGTCTACTTCGTCGACGGGGATCGACTCGTCGCCGCGTGGTCGGTGGAGCTCTACGCGGGGCCCTCCGAGTCGTCGGACTCGGCGGCGTGGCGCTACGTGGTCGCCGCCCTGGACGGGCGCGTGCTGGAGCGGCGCAGCCTCACGGCGTTCGACGCGTTCGACTACCGCGTGTTCGCCACGCCCACCGGCGACAAGCGCCCGCTCGACGGGCCGCTCGCCGACTTCACGCCGCACCCGACCGGCAAGCCCGACGGGACCTACCCGGCGCTCATCGCGCCGTCGCTGATCCGGATGGAGGCCTTCAACCACAACCCGATGGGCCAGGCGGATCCGTGGCTCGCGGCGAACGCGAACGCGACCAGCGGCAACAACGTGGACGCCTACACCGATCGCAGGGCGCCCGACGGCTTCTCGCAGGGCGATCTCCGCGCGACCCTCACCGGCGACCATGCCTTCGATCGCACCTACGACTTCCTCAAGGAGCCCACCGACAGCGACGGCCAGGCGATGGCCGGCGTGACCAACCTCTTCTACGTGACCAACTGGCTGCACGACTACTTCTACGACGTGGGCTTCCACGAGGCGGCGGGCAACGCGCAGCTCGACAACTTCGGGCGCGGCGGCAAGGGCGGCGACTCGATGCGCGCGGAGGCGCAGGACAACGTGCTCATGGGGACGCGCAACAACTCGAACATGAGCACGCCCTCCGACGGGATGCGGCCGCGCATGCAGGTGTACGTGTGGTCGAGCGCCGCCACGGTGAAGCTCACGCTGAACCCGGGTGGCACGCCGTCGACGCTGCCCGCCTCGTTCGGCCCCGGCACTTTCGACGTGACCGGCGCCGTGGTGCTCGCGAACGACGGCGCGGGCACCGTCACCGACGCGTGCGAGGCGATCGTGAACAACGTGGCGGGGAAGATCGTGCTCGCCGACCGCGGCAACTGCACGTTCAAGAAGAAGGTGGCGAACGCGCAGGCGGCGGGCGCGATCGGCGTGATCATCGCCGACAGCCAGAACGGGAACAGCCCGCCGATGCTGGGCGACGACCCGCAGCTCATGACCAAGGTCACGATCCCGGCGATGTCGGTGACGCTCGCGGCGGGCAACGCGCTCAAGGCGTCGCTCATGAACGGCGCGGTGAACGCCACGCTGTTCTCGAAGCGCGATCCGGAGCGCGACGGCACCCTCGACAACGCGGTGCTCGCGCACGAGTGGGGCCACTACCTCCACCATCGCCTGTCGGACTGCGGCTCGCAGCAGTGCGGCGCGATCTCCGAGGGCTGGGGCGACTTCGTGGCGCTCCACATGATCTCGCGCGAGGGCGACAACCTCGACGGCACCTACGGCTTCGCGATGTACGCCGCGAAGCAGGCGCAGGACCCCGGCTACTACGGCCTGCGGCGCCAGCCCTACAGCGTGGACACCGGCAAGGACGGCCTCACGTTCAAGCACATCTCCGATGGAGAGGTGCTGCCGAACACGCCGCGCGTGCCGTCGAACCCGAAGAACTCGGAGGTGCACAACGCGGGCGAGGTGTGGGCCACCATGATGTGGGAGGCGTACGTGGCGCTTCAGAAGGCGGGGCGCGCGCGCATGCCGGCGCTCGCGTTCGAGGAGGTGCGGCGGCGCCTGGCGCAGTACGTGGTGGAGGGCATCCAGCTCGTGCCGCGCGACGCGACTTTCACCGAGACGCGCGACGGCGTGCTGGCGGCGGCCCTGGCGCACGATGCCGCCGACGCGCAGGTGATCGCGGAGGCGTTCGCCCGTCGCGGCGCGGGCACGTGCGCGGTGTCCCCGCCGCGCGGCTCCACGGACCTCAAGGGCGTGGTCGAGGCCCGGGACGTGGCGCCCCGCTTCGCGCTCGGCGCCATCACGCTCGACGATGGCCTGAAGAGCTGCGACGGCGACGGCGTGCTCGACGCGGGCGAGCGCGGGCGCCTGGTGATCGAGGTGGTGAACGGCGGGGCGTCGCCGCTCGCCAACACCACCGTCGACGTGAGCACGAGCACGCCCGGGATCGCCTTCCCCGGCGGCACGCACGCCGAGCTCGCCGAGGTGAAGCCGTTCGCCACGGGGAAGGTGGAGCTGGAGGTGACGCTCGATCGGTCGGTCAGGAAGGCGGGGATCCTCCAGCTCACCGCGCGTGCCGACAACGCGACCGCGTGCGAGAAGACGCAGATGCGCGACGTGAGCTGGCGCATCCACGTGGACGAGCGGACCGCCGTGTCCGCCACCGACGACGTGGAGGCGCCGCACAGCGCGTGGACCGTGGACGGGACGGACGCGAAGGTGGCGGCGCAGGTGTGGTCGCGCACGCAGACCGCGCCGGACGCGACGGCGTGGCGGGGGCTCGACTGGGGGACGATCTCGGACACCTGGCTGGCGTCGCCGGATCTCCACGTCCTCCCGAACGCGAGCTTCGTGATGAGCTTCGATCACCGCTTCCTGTTCGAGGCGGCGACGGAGATGGGCAACCGCGTGTACTACGACGGCGGCGTGATCGAGCTCAGCGACGACGGCGGCACGACGTGGGACGACGTGTCGATGTGGGTGATGCCCGGCTACGTGAACACGCTCACCGACGTGGCGGACAACCCGCTCTCCGACCGAAAGACCTACACCGATCAGAGCGCGAAGTGGCCCGATCGCGAGAAGGTCACGCTCGACTTCGGGCAGGTCTTCGCCGGCAAGACGGTACGCGTGCGCTTCCGCATCGGCAGCGACCAGGCGTCGAGCCAGTTCGGGTGGGAGATCGACAACATCGGCTTCGCCGGCATCGACGGGACGCCCTTCGGCGCGCTGGTCGACGACGCGGGCCGGTGCACGATGGAGCCCGGCGTCGACGCGGGCGCGGCGGACCTGGCGATGCCCGCGGCGAGCGCGGACCTGGCGAGCGCAGCCGGCGACATGGCGATGCCGCAGCTCTCGAACGGCTGCGAGTGCGGGGTGGGGCGGAGGTCGTCGAGCTCGCCGCCCGGGTTGCAGGGTCCGCTCGCCATGCTGCTCGGGCTCGCGATGCTGACGCTGCGCCGGCGCCGTCGCTGAGTACACTCTCCCAGGTCCGACGGAGGAATCGATGCCCAACTGGTTCGAAGACAACGCGCTCTCGATCGGCCGCACGCCGCTCGTTCGCCTGAACCGCGTGATCGGCACGTCGAAGGCCACGGTGCTCGCGAAGATCGAAGGCCGGAACCCGGCGTACTCGGTGAAGTGCCGGCTCGGCGCGGCGCTGGTGTGGGACGCCGAGAAGCGCGGCGCGCTCGGCCCGGGCAAGGAGATCGTCGAGTCGACGAGCGGCAACACCGGCATCGCGCTGGCGTTCGTGGGCGCGGCGCGCGGCTACCCGGTGACGCTCACGATGCCCGAGACGATGAGCATCGAGCGCCGGAAGCTCCTCGCGGCGTACGGCGCGCGGCTGCTCCTCACCGAGGGCGCGCGCGGGATGAACGGCGCGCTGGCGAAGGCGGAGGAGCTGGTGGCGTCGAACCCCGGGCGCTACGTGCTCCTCCAGCAGTTCAAGAACCCCGCGAACGCGGCCATCCACGAAAAGACCACCGGGCCCGAGCTCTGGGACGACACCGACGGGAAGATGGACATCTTCGTGGCCGGCGTGGGGACCGGCGGCACGATCACCGGTGTGTCGCGCTACTTCAAGAACACGCGGAGGAGGCCGATCCGATCGATCGCCGTCGAGCCGACCAACAGCGCGGTGCTCACGCAGACGCGCGCGGGCGAGACGCTGCGCCCCGGGTCGCACAAGATCCAGGGCATCGGCGCCGGCTTCGTGCCCGAGGTGCTCGACCTCTCGATCGTCGACGACATCGAGCTGGCGTCCAACGACGAGGCGGTGGACTACGCGCGGCGGCTCGCGCGCGAGGAGGGGATCCTCGGCGGCATCTCGGCGGGCGCGGCGGTGGCGGTGGCGGCGCGGGTGGCGAAGCGCCCCGAGAGCGAAGGGAAGACGATCGTGGTGGTGCTGCCCGACTCGGGCGAGCGCTACCTCTCGACCGTGCTCTTCGAGGGCGTGTTCGACGACAAGGGGCTGGCGATATGACCGGCGCGCCGCCGCGTGGGCCGTCGCCGCGCTGGGCGCTGGGGCCGGTGGTCGAGGCGCTCTCGACGGCGAACGCCGAGATCCAGGGGGGCCGGTGGCGCCGGCTCGGCCGCCAGGCGCTGCCGTCGCGCGAGGCGCTGGCGTCGGTGATCGCGGACCTCCGCGCGGTGCTGTTCCCGGCGCACCTCGGCGCGACCGATCTCTCCGACGACGGCGTGCACTACTACGTGGGCCACACGCTCGACGGCGCCATGCTCGGCCTGCACGAGCAGGTGCGCCGCGGCCTGCGCTTCGCGTGCAGGCACGACGAGGATCACCACGAGGGCTGCGAGCGCCGCGCGGTGGAGCTCATGCGCGAGTTCGTGCTGCGCATCCCGCGGATCCGCGCGCTCCTCGGGCTCGACGTGCGCGCCGCGTACGAGGGCGATCCGGCCGCCACCAGCGTCGACGAGCCGATCTTCTGCTACCCCGGCTTCACCGCCATCACCTACCACCGCATCGCGCACGAGCTCTACGCGCTCGGCGTCCCGCTGATCCCGCGCATGATCTCGGAGCTCTCGCACGCCGAGACCGGCATCGACATCCACCCCGGCGCCGACATCGGGGCGAGCTTCTTCATCGATCACGGCACCGGCGTGGTGATCGGGGAGACCAGCGTGATCGGCGAGCGCGTGCGCATCTACCAGGGCGTGACGCTCGGCGCGAAGAGCTTCCCGCTCGACGAGAGCGGCAAGCCGATCAAGGGCGTGCCGCGCCACCCGATCGTCGAGGACGAGGTGGTGATCTACGCCGGCGCGACCATCCTCGGCCGCGTGACGATCGGCCGCGGCTCGAGCATCGGCGGCAACGTGTGGCTCACCCGCAGCGTCGCGCCGGGGAGCCGCGTGACGCAGGCGCAGGTGCGCTCGGAGAGCTTCGAGGACGGGTCGGGGATCTGAGGTACGATGGAGGGATGCGCCTCGCCGCCCTGTGCCTGTTCGGGCTCGTGCTGGCGGCGCCGGGCTGCCGCACGCGTCTCGACGATCCTCTCCTCCTCGATGAGCCGCCCGATGCGGCCGTCGATCTCGCCGTGTCACCCGATCTCGCGGGCCCGCGCTGCGGCAACGGCGTGCTCGAGGCGGGCGAGGCGTGCGACGACGGGAACCGCGACGATCACGACGCGTGCCTGAACGACTGCTCGCGCGCGCGGTGCGGCGACGGCGTGATCTGGACGGGCGTGGAGTTCTGCGATGACGGGAACAACGCCGACGGAGACGGCTGCAAGGGACGGTGCGGGCCGCCGCGGTGCGGCGACGGCGTGCTCGACGCGGGCGAGCGCTGCGACGACGGGAACGGCGACGACTCGGACGACTGCCTCTCGAGCTGCGTGCCGGCGTTCTGCGGCGACGGGTTCGTGCACCGCGGCGTGGAGGCCTGCGACGACGGGAACCAGCTCGACACCGACGCGTGCGTGCGCGGGTGCGTGCCGGCGCGGTGCGGCGACGGCTTCACCTTCATCGGCGTGGAGGGCTGCGACGACGCCAACGACGACGACGGCGACGCGTGCGTGCGCGGGTGCGTGCCGGCGCGGTGCGGCGACGGGTTCGTGCGGCGCGGCGTGGAGGCGTGCGATGACGCGAACGCCGACGACGGCGACGCGTGCATCCACACCTGCGCGGCGGCGCGCTGCGGCGACGGCTACCTGCGACGCGGCGTGGAGGCGTGCGACGACGGGAACGCCGACGACACCGACGGGTGCGTGCGCGGCTGCGTGCCGGCGCGCTGCGGCGACGGCTTCACCTGGGCGGGGCACGAGGCGTGCGACGACGGGAACGCGAACGACGTGGACTTCTGCGACAACGCCTGCAAGCCGCCGGTGTGCGGCGACGGCAAGAAGGCGGGCGCCGAGCAGTGCGACCTGGGCGCGCAGAACGGCGATCGCCCGGCCTTCCTCGTGTCGCAGCCGTCGGGCACCAGCATCGGGACCAACCCGCTCGTGCAGAAGAAGGACTCGATCGCCTTCTACAACTACTACTCGGCGAGCTCGCACACCGGGTTCGAGATGGTGGGCGAGAGCCGCATCTACCTCTACGTGGACGCCAACACGGGGCGCCTCAGCCTCGTGCTCACCCACGGCATCGACTTCGACGCCACCGGCCAGTCGCAGCCGGCGTCGACGGTGGAGATGGACGTGAGCGGGGTGCCGCAGGGCTTCACCATCGACGTCTCGGACGATCCCGGCGAGTTCACCAAGACCGGCGCGACCACCGCGCAGGGCCGCTGGCAGTTCAACCTGAACAGCGACGGCGGCGTGCTCGGCGGGCTGCCGTTCCCCGGCGTGTGGAAGATCACCGTCGTGGCGCGCTTCACGCAGGGCGTGAACACCTGGGGCTGGGTGCGCGACGACCTCAAGCGGATCCCGATGAAGATCGGCGAGGCGATCACGATCGAGGCCTTCGACCAGAACACCGCCTGCCGGAAGACCTGCACCATCCCGCGCTGCGGCGACGGCATCCTCGACGGCGGCGAGGTCTGCGACGACAAGAACAACGTCGGCGGCGACGGCTGCGCGGCCGACTGCAAGAGTCTGCGGTGAGCTCGCGGTGGCCGGAGGACGATCCCGCGTGGCGGCGCGGCGAGGCGCTGCGGAGGACGCGCGTACGGGCCCGCTTGGCGATCGCGCTGTTCGGGGTGGCGATCGGGATGCGGCTGTTCGATCTCGGGGCGTGGCTGCTCACCTGGGTGGGTGACGGCCGTGACCACGTCGTCCGCGCGATCCTGAGCTACCCGCACGACGCGCTCGACGAGGTCCTCCCGTTCCGCGCCTGGAGCTGGTTCGCGCTGGTGGCGTTCCTGGTGTGGCTCTACCGCGCCGTCGCCAACGTGCCGCGCCAGCTCCGCCCGTCGAGGCCGCTGCCCTTCTCGCCGGGGATGGCGGTCGTGTACTTCTTCATCCCGCTCGGGAACCTGTTCCTGCCGTACAAGGCGCTGAGCGCTCTCCGCGACGCGAGCGACCCGGGCGAGGTGCCGTTCACGCCGGAGGTGCGCGACAACCCGGGCGCCGGCTATCGCGAGCCCGCGCGGCAGGTGGTCGCCGCGAAGCCCTCGTCGCTGCCGGCGGCGTGGATCGCGACGTGGTGTGCCGCTTGGGGCCTGACCTGGATCGGGCAGCGCTCGATCGACGCGAGCTCGCGCTGGATCCTCCTCACGATCATCGGGTCCATCGTGGCCGACGCGCTCAGCATCCACGTGATCCGCTCGATCGGACGCCTCCAGACGGAGCGCGTGCGCCGCCTGGACGCGCTCCAGCGCGCGGGGATCGACTGGCAGCCTGCGCCGCCCGTCGACGACCAGGCGGCGGCGGGGATCGCGAGCTAGCCGGCGAGGTACTGATCGAGCGCCGCGCGTGCGATGCGCCACGTCGCGCCGATCTTCTTTCCCTTCAGCTCGCCGCTCTCGAGGATCGCCATCACGTCGGCGTCGGTCACGCCGAGTATCTTCGCCACGTCGGCGACGCCGAGCAGCTCGGGCCCCGCCGGTGCGGCGGGCGCGGCCGGCGCTTGCGAGTGCTGCTGCGCCTGCCCTTGCTGCATCACCTGCTGCGCCATCGCCATGCCCATCATCATCTCGGTGGCGACGCCGCCGGTGCCGCCGCCGTGGCCCTGCCCCATGCCCTGGGCCATCTGGAACTTCACGTAGTCGTTCAGGTTGCCGACCGCGCCCATCGACGAGCGCTGGTCGATCGCCTTCTCCACCTCGGGCGGCACCGACACGTTCTCGACCACGAACGAGGTCATCTCGAGGCCGTACTTGTCCTTCAGGATCGGGTTGATCACCGGCAGGAGCGCCTCGCCGATCTCCATGTAGCGCGAGGCGAGATCGAGCACCGGGATCTTCGCCGTGCCGATCGCGTCGGTGAACACGCTCACGATGCGCGAGCGCATGGTGTCGTCGAAGTCGTCGAGGGTGAGGAGGGTCCGGGTGCCGGCCACGTCCTTCAGGAACTTCTGCGGCTCGGCGATCCGGAAGTCGTAGGTGCCGAAGGCGCGCACGCGCACGATCCCGAAGTCGGCGTCGCGCAGCATGATCGGGTTGGGCGTGCCCCACTTCTGGCCGGTGAAGGTACGCGTCGTGAGGAAGTAGACGTCGGCCTTGAAGGGCGAGTTGAAGGCGTACTTCCAGCTCTTGAGCTTCGTCAGGATCGGGATGTTGTCGGTGACGAGCGAGTGCTTGCCGGGCTGGAACAGGTCGCCGAATTCGCCGAGGTACATGAACTGCGCGATCTGCGACTCGCGCACGATGAGCTGGGCGCCGTTCTTGATCGCCTTGTCTTCGTCGGGGTACTTCCACACCAGCGTGTCGCGCGAGTCGTCGACCCACTCGATCACGTCGATGAATTCGCCCTTGATGAAATCGAAGAGTCCCATCGCGATCTCCTTGCGCGGTGTCGCCGCCGTCGACGCGGCGCACGAACTGTCCCGCGACGGGGCGGGAGCGTCAAGTGACCCTGGCGGGCCGCGGCCCGGCCGTGGCCCGGCCGCTGCCGCCGTCGGTGCCCGTTTGGTGAGCGGCGGCGGTGGGGCCGATCCCGTCGCCGCATGTGAACGTCGCGCCGCCCGCGGCGATCGACGGGCCGGCCCGCACGTCCGCGGCATGGGGCACGTGCGGCACGCATCGTGCTTTTGGGCGCGGCGAGCATCGCCACGCAACCGCATCCACACGAGAGGCCCGCATGCGCAACCTGATCGTCACCGCCACCTCGCCGCGCACCACGCGACCCCCGTGGGAGTCGACAAGGAGTTCACCGGCATCGCCATTGCGACCACATATCTGGCGCCGCCCGTGGCCGCCGTCGCCTCCGCGGCGGGCGACGGCTCGGCGTCCCTGTCGTTGAAGACCGATTATGCCACGGCCAACCTGCCGGCCGGCGCCGCACCACCGGGCGCCGCCGTGACCGTGGCGATGAACCCGGTCGACGGCGGTAACATCCGCGTCAACGGCGCGAATTCCAAGGTGCTCGTGAGCTTCGAGTTCTCCATCCCCAACGTCGCCTCTCCATACGTCTTCCCGACTTCTCCTGGGGCGATCTGCGCCTGCAAGAGCACCTCGTGCGGCGCGGGCCTGACCTGCTATTCGGCCTCCGGCGCCGCCCCGTATCGGTGCACGGCGCTCCCGATCGTGACCGAGCGCGTGGTGGGCGGGTCCAACGCCTCTGCGCTGGTCCTCTCCGTCCTGGAGAATGGCACCTGGCTCGCCATCCCGAACTGCGCCACCGGGGCGGCGCTCCCCGACGGCCGCTGCAGCACCCTCACGCCGGCTTCGGGTGGAACCGTCAATGTGTCGGCGCCCGTGGTGCACTTCTCGACCTACGGCGTCATCGCCGTGGGCGCGTGCGACCGGTGCATCCACGGCGTGTGCAACACCCACGACACCTGCGACTGCGAGGCCGGGTACACCGGCGCGGGTTGCACCGCGCCGCCGGCGTCTTCGCTCATCGCCTCGCTGCAGGCGCTTCTGTCCACCGGCGACAAGGCCACCGATCGCGAGATCGGCGACGCCCTCAAGAAGCTCGGCGAGATCGCCACCCGGCCCCGGTATCCGCAGGCCTTCGACAGCCTCGAGGGCGCGATCCACGAGATCACCGACGCCCGCGAGGACGCCGGCGAAGCGGGCCTGCCGGTCGTGGTGGGGGCGCTGTCGCAGGCCCGCGGCGACGCCCTCGAGATCGCGCGCGCGGCCGCCACCGGGCAGTGCTCCGGCTGACGCCCGCCTCGCAAACAATGAAAAGGTAGACGGAACGCATCGACAGACCGGAAGAACAGCCAGACGGAGGAAGACGGTTTCAAGAAACCCAAGGAAAGGAGGGAAGGCAGACGGAAGGAAGACGGTTTCAAGAAACCCAGGCGATCCGGGCGAGCCGGGCCGGACCCGCTGTCTCAACTTGAATCAGAGATCCGAATCTCGACCACCGTGAACCCGCTGGCGGGGTTCCACTCGTCGTTCCTGTTGCGGCCCTTTCACCGTCATCATGTGATAGCGTCCGGCGCCACATCGTGACGAAAGGACCTTTACAATGACACGAGGACTGTTGAATTGCGTTTTCCTGCTCGGGTGCCTGGCCGGCTGCGGCAGCGATCCGAACGTCGCCGCGGGCAAGGCCGTCTGCCAGCGCTACCTGACCTGTCTGGCGAAGGTCGCGGATTCGATGGTGTACAGCGTGGCGCAATCGGGCTATTCCGAGAGTTCTGCCTGCTGGCAGAGCAGCTCCGCCGCCGATAGTTGCAAGACCGCCTGCACCAAGGGGCTCTCCGAGCAGATCGGCAAGGATCCCGCCTGCGCCTGCATGTCGAACGCCGACTGCAGCGGCGGCGGAAAGTGCGACAAGGACTCGGGCAAGTGCGTCGTGTGCCTCACCGACGCCGACTGCAAGGACGATCCGCTCGGCAAGTTCTGCGATCCCAATGCGCCGGCGCGCAGCCCGACCGATACCGGACCGCGATGCGTGCCATGCATCATGGACAGCCAGTGCACCGACAAGATGAAGCCGATCTGCTGGGAAGATGTGTGCCAGGTCTGCGGCGGAATGAAGGGCTGCCCGATGGGACAGCTGTGCGCCACCAAGAACGGGGAGAACTACTGCACACAGTGATTCCTCGGCCGTCCGCTCCGCCGAGTTGACAGGCTCGCCGCGGCGCGTGGATACTGCGGGTACGCCGGCCACCGAGGAGAGCCGATGACGTTCGATCGCAAGCGCGCGCCCGGAGCCGACGTCGCCGCGGAGGAGGCTCGTCCGACCACGCGGGATGCGAACGGTTCGTTCGTCGCCGCGCAGGCTGCCGCGCTGGGGGTGAGCCCGGGATTGCTGCAGCGCAAGATCCAGCGGCGCGCCGACGAGCGGAGGGGAGGCGAGGGAGGCGCACGCGCGGACGCGCGTGGCGAGCTCCCGCAATCGACGGGAGGCGGTGCGAACGAGGATTCGCACGTCGCCGAGCTCAAGACCAAGGTGGGCGCGCTGGTGAACCAGCGATTCGGCGGCGACTACAAGGCGGCGTTCGATCATTACGACGGCAGCCACGATGGCGGCGTGAACCGGGATGAGCTGGTGCAGCTCCTCGCCGACGCCGGTGTCGGCAACGCCTTCACGCGTGGGATGTGGGCCGACGGCATCATGGAGAAGCTGGACCTCGACAAGGACGGCCGGATCCAGTGGTCGGAGTTCCAGAACGGCATTCATTGATCGACATCGCCGGATGACCCGTCACGGCGCACCCTCCCCTTCTTTCAAGAGCACGGTTCCGCCTTCGCGCGCCGGTGGGCAGACGGGCCCGAAGGTCTCCCTGCGGAGCGACGGCCGGGGCCAGACGACCGTCACGCGATCGGCACAGGGTGATTCGCCGAGTCCAAAGGAAAGGATCGGCTCGCTCCAGCCCTGACCCGAGCCGCCGGACCCGATCTCGGCCCGCATGCTTCGGGCGCCGACCTCGACCGATACCTTGGCGCCGTACCCCTCCGGATTCGCCCGGACGCCTCGTAGGCGAATGCCGAGCATGGGATGAAGAGCGCTTCGATTTCGCATGATCCGCAATGAAAGTGGACGCGCCTCCTTCTCGGTCCACTCCGCGTCGGCCATCATGTTGAGCAGCAGATCCAGCTGTCCGTCTCCGTCGAGATCTGCCACGGCCGCGCCTTCGTACGGACCCATCCCGTCGTCTCCCAGCGGAGTTCGGTGCAATACATATCTCCCCGCGACCGGCTCCAGCAGCGAGACGCTCGGCAGGCCGCGGTTCTCGCCATCGACGGAGGAGGAGGTCAGGATCCACCATCGCCCATCGCCCAGGTAGTCGAGCGCGAACGGCGTGAACCCGACGTAGTTGTCCGGGAGTCCTTCCGCGGAGTGTTCGATGGTCGCTCCAAGGGCCGGCGCGCGATCGTCATATCGTCCGCCTTCCGGAACCAGCAGGTGCTGCACGCCGATGTCGGTGACGAAATATCGGTCCGTGCCATAGGCCTCATACCAATGAACCCCGCCCATCGGCGACGTCATCGCGAAGTCGCTCGGGACCTCGGTCCATGTCGGAGCGTCCGGGGAGCCGCCCTGCTGGAGGAGGCGCGCAGGATATCCGGCCTTTCCCGAGGCATTGAGGATCAGCGCGTCCTGCCGGCCGTCCCCGTCTCGATCATGGAACAGTTGTGACCACGCTTTTCCATCCACCATTCCATGAAACGGGTCCGGACTCAGCTTCCACGACGGACCGGTCGCGCTGAGAAAGCACATCGGGTGCCCGACGAACTTCTCGATGACTTTGGGCGACGAATGCAGACAGACATCCAGGACGCCGTCGCCGTTCAGGTCGACCACGGAGAGCAGCCGGAATGGAACCGCGACGAACGCAGGGATCTCCTGGAAGCCCCAGGCGTCCGTGACCTCCTCGAAGGTTCCGTCGCCGTGGCCCCGGAAGACTCGAGCCAGCCGTTCGACGCGGAAGCTGGAAAAATCGGGCACCTGGCCGGCCTCCTGGGCCGCCGCGTAGAGCTCGTACGCACGCAGGAGGTTGACGAGCGGAATGGCGACGAGATCCGTCTTTCCATCACGATCCAGGTCGCCCGCCGCCATGGCGGACGCGACGAAGGGAGCGCCGCCCTTCGCCGCGGGGAGTCCACTGTCGAGAAGCTCCTGGAAAGCGAAGCTCCCCATGTTGCGATAGACCCGGGTCGCACGCTCCTGCCTGGTATTCGTGGAGCAGATCAGTCCGGGCAGGTCGTTCGTCGTCTCCGCGAAGCGAATGGGCATGCAGGTCTCCATGATCGGCAGGACCCGGGACACTCCGGTCAATCCCTCTCGCGTGTAGGGGCCGCCGACCACGGAGGAGCTCGCCGCGCAGTTGGTCCATCCCTTCTTTTCGGTGCAGGGCGTTCCAGCGCCGGCGGCCTGGGTCGTCGGACCGCCGCACGCGCCCGCGAAACAAACAAATACGAGAAGGATCCGCACCATCGACAACCCCCAGTCGCCACGCGCCGCGCGCTACATATCGGGCCCGCTCGATGCACTCACCGGCCGATCTCGCCGCGAGAGGACAACGCGGTCGAACCGCGTCTCGACCGACCTCGCGGCGCGTCGAGCCTCATCCTCATCGATGAGGTCCGAGCCCGAACACTTGCCGTCGAGCGAGTTGCCCGCCTGAATCGACTCGATCGTCCATCCCGTCTCCCGCTGCCGGCTCGAGTTTCGCGCGGTGGCGCCACGGGCGCGGCAACCACCGCTCATGTGGATCCGCGTAGTGTCGTCACAACGCGTCGCGCCGTCAATTTCGGGTTTGGGGGTTGAACCTCGCCGGGGGATCCGGTCCGGTTGACCGGCGGGCCGAGCGCTGCGGTGGTTGGCCGACGTGCCGGCGAGCTTCGCCGGGGCTCCTACGGCCCGGCGTCGTGGTCGACGGCGAGCTCGATCGGTGGCCGGCGCGCGCGGGGGCGCTCTCCTCCAACAGGCACGGGAGCGTAGCGGGCGAGACCCGCCGGCTTACTTTCTGCAGAAAGCACATTCCGGCGAGAGGCGCAGATGTTTGCGAGCGGAATACCGAACCTCGATCGCGTCCTCGGAGGTGGCGTGCCGGAGGGTGACGTGATCCTCGTCACCGGGCCGGCGGGGTCGGGCAAGACCACCCTCTCGTTCCAGATTGCCTTCCAGGTGGCGTCAACAGGTCAAACGGTTCGGCGTCGACCTCGGCCTCGTCTCCGGCGGCTGCCGCTGATCGCGCCGGCGTCGATCGGGTGTATCGTGTTCACGAGGCCCCGATGCGCAGGCTCGACCTGGTCCCCGCCACCGTCTTCTGCCCGCACTTCAAGCGGCCGGTGAAGGCGACGCGCAACCTCGCCATCGATCGGCTCGTCGCCTGCGACGACTCCGAGCGGTGTCGCGATCCGGCGCCGCCCGATCCGCTGCGCCCGTTCCCCGCCGCCTGCCCGGTGTTCCCGGCGCAGGCGAAGTAGGTCCTCGTCGGAAAACGGCGCGCTCCGTCGCCCTCTCATCGTACGATTGCGGCCATGCGGCCCCGCCTCCTCCCGCTCCTCGCGACGCTCCTCGCCCCGATCACGGCGCATGCCGGCGGCCCCGTCGACGTGAGCGCGGTCAAGGACAAGATCAAGCTCGTCACCGACGGGAAGGGTCACTACGTCGCCTTCGTCCCCTTCGATCGCGACGACGACCGCGTGTTCTACGGCGACGCGAAGACGTTCCATTCGCTCCCGGTCCAGGGCGGCGGCAGCTCGGGCACCGAGAGCTTCGACGTGGTCTTCGTCGACCCGCGCTACCCGGCCGGCGCGCGCCGCATGTTCGAGCTCCGCGACAACAAGTACCGCGTGACCTGCGGGGACCGCGTCACGGCGCTCCAGCTCGTCGACGACGCGAAGGCCAAGGAGATCGTCGCCGCCGCGACCTTCGGGAAGAGCCCGCGCAAGCGCAGGGCGTACGCCCTCGCCCGCGACGACCGCGGGCGCTACTTCTTCGTCGACACCGGGCGCACCCCGGACACCGAGAAGGCCTTCAAGCTCTACGTCGGCCCCAAGGGCGCCCTCAAGCTGCAGAAGATGACCAACGTGGTCAGCGACTCCGAGGGCGACATCTTCTCGACGAAGACCGGCAGCCTGCGCCTCGTCCTCGGCACCGCCGAGTCGGTGTGGATCGAGGGCAAGACGAAGACCAGGCTCACCCTCGTGCCCGTCGAGGACAACGCGGCGATGATCTACGGCGAGCTCGGCGTGTACAGCGGCGAGCGGCTCGGGACGCCCTGCGACGATCTCTAAACAATGTCGCATTGACCATGCGATATTGTTTAGCCTCGATCAGGGGGGACCTTTCCAGGTCCCCCTCGACCGGCGGAGCCGGTCGAGCCTCCCCCCCTCCCAACATGGACGCCCTGCGCGATCCAGTCTAGACTGGTACCTCGACACCGTCATTTTGACGGATTCGGCCGCCGTTCGCCCTGTGACCACATGAACTTCGTTCACCGACGAGGGCGCCGCTGAGCCCGAGTTCGCCCTTCGAAAAGCTCAGGACGAACGGAAAATGGGAGGCTGCTCGTCGAGAACTGGGCCGTGAACGCTTACGCAAGGGCTGGCCTCGGTCAGGGACCGCCATCGACCGTGGCGCGCTCCTTCGCCTCGCCGGGCGGCGGGAAGCAGAAGCGCTCGCTCTCCTTGCCGTTGCAGGCGTTCTCGGCGAGCACGCGGTTGCAATGACACCCCTCGGGGTGCAGGCCGGTGCTCGTGAATACATCGTCGCCGTCGCAGTTCGCGTTCGCGCGCTCCGAGCGAGGGCCGTTGACGCACGCCGTGTCGCCGCAGGGGCGCGCGCAGGTCGCGCTGCGCCACGTCGAGGACGTGCCGGCGCGGCCGTCGAAGGCCACGGCCTGGCAGTTGATGAGGGCCGGCGTGTCGACGGTGAAGTAGTCGTTGCGCTTGCCGTCGCAGATGATGCCGTGCTGCGACACCCCGCCGATGTCGGTCATGATCACCTGCGCGCGATCGCGGCAATAGCGCTGAACCGCGGCGTCGAAGTCGAAGTCCGGTCGGGCGAGCCGCTCCTTCTGCGTCGGGTCCGTGGCGGTGTCGCGGTTCAGGTCGGGCGGCAGGCACAGATCGAAGTCCATGCCCGGGCACGGACAATCCGGACCCGGGCACACCGACGGGTCGGCGCAGCGAGCGTCGTCGCGGTGTTCGTTGACCACGCAGTTGCAGCGCACGGCGTTGCTCACGATCGCCGGCGCGGCGGGCGAGGGGACGGCGTGATCGCGCGGCAGGTTGACGCAGCCGGCGGAGGCGCCGAGCAGGACGAGCGCGAGCACGGCGCCCGGCGGGGGAGGGGAGATCATCCGACGAGCCGCTACGACCGCTCGCGCTCGATCCCGCGGATGATCGTCTCGTCGAGATCGAGCGCGGCGCGGATCCGCCCGAGCATCGCGCGCTCCTCGTCGGCGATGCGGCCGTCGAGGCGCACGATGCCGAGCGCGGCGCGGTACACGCCCTCGCGCGCGACCGGCGTGAGGCGGCGCAGCTCGTCGGGATCGAGCGGCGACGGGCCGGCCAGGAGCCGCGTCGCCTCCTCGCGCTCGTCCTCGGCGAGGTCATCGCTCGCGTCGATGAGGCGCCGCAGCGCCGCCGCCTCGCGCGGGTGGAGCACCCCGTCGGCCCAGGCGATCGCGGCCCAGATGCGGAGGATGCGCAGGCTCTCCATGCGGCCTTGGTATCACGATTTCGATCGGGGGATGCGCGGGAGTAGATTCGAGGGATGCGAGGCGTCGTCGGGATCGCCCCCAGGACGACCGGAACCTGGCGCTACATCAGCGGCGCCTGGCAGTCGAACACCACGCGCAGCTTCGCCTTCGGATCGATCTGCACCCGCTTGCACGCGTCGGCGCAGAGCACGATGCGCTTCTGGCCGCCGTTCACTTCGACGTAGAACGAGTCCGGCGTGCAGTCGGCCTGGGCGTACACCTGCATCAGCTCCTCCACCGGGCCCCCGTTCGACGGCGTGTACTCGACGACGAGCGTGCTGGGATCGATGTCCTGCCCCATGGGGGCCATGGGCATCTGGATGTTGCACTCGACCTTGGTGCCCTCGATCACGCCCTTGGCGATCTCCTTGAACACGCCGTCGAAGTTGGCCCACTCGCAGATCGGGAAGCGCATGCCGCCGGTCGTCATCGAGAGCCGCTGGTACTGCGGCCCGTTGTTGACCGCGCCGATGCCGCACTTGCCGTTCTGGAACGGGTCCTTCGGCCCCCACGGCTTGATCGCCGGGTTGTTCGCGGTGAGGCCGATGATCGAGTGGAAGATGTAGTTGCGCTTCTGCATGGTGCCGAAGAGCGCGGGCTTGAGCGCGAGCAGCATCTGCTCGAAGGTCACCTCGTCCATCGCCGACTGGTCGTCGGTGATCTCGAGGAACATCTTCACCGAGTCCTTGCGCAGGTAGCCGGCCCAGCCGTTCGGCGCGAGGCCGTGCGAGTCGGCGAGGTTGTAGGTCATGATGAGCTTGCGGAACGAGTCGGTGCTCTGGATGTTGTAGTCGTAGTGGAAGTAACGCTTGTTGTTGACCGGCACGGCGGGCGGCGGGTTGCAGGTGTGGCCGGAGAGCGGCATGTCGACGCAGATCTTCTGCTGCGCCGAGGACCCGTGGCTCGTGACCATGACCACGCGGTAGTCGACGCCGCTCTGGTTCATGATCTGGGTGAAGTTCTGGTTGATGTTCTTCTCGACGCCGCGGATCTCGTCGGTCATCGAGCCCGAGTTGTCGATGACGAAGATGATGTCGACCGGCTTCTTGACCAGCGTGGCCTCGGCGCTGACCTGGGCGCACGAGGCGTCGCGATCGTGGTAGCGCGCGAGGTCCTCGGGCCCCTCGAGCTCAAGGTCGACGTCGTCGAACGAGAACGTGAGGTCGGGCGTGCCGTGGAGGTCGCCCCGCGGCGACGGCGTGAGGACGGAGCTGCCGCAGCCCACGAGGACCACCACCGGCATCAGGCTGAAGGAACGACGCCACGCACCCATCGACGTACTCCGGCGACTGAAAGCGCCACCCTATCACGAACGCGGCACGGAACGCCGCGCCGCTACGGAAGCCGCGCGACCAGCCCCTGCATGGCGGGCGCTCCCCGGGCCGGGGCCGACTCGGGGTACAGTCCGCTCATGCGCCACAGCACCGTTCGCCTGAGCACCTCTCGCCCGCTCGCGCTGCCCTGGCTGCTCGCCGTCGCCGCCTGCGGCAGCAACCCGCCGCCCGGTGGCATCCCCGACGCCGCGTTCGCCGGTCCCGACCTCGCCATGCCCGCCGGCTGCACCGACGGGAAGAAGTCCGGCGACGAGACCGATCTCGACTGCGGCGGCTCGTGCGCGAAGTGCGCCGACGGGAAGGCCTGCGCGAAGGGCGACGACTGCAAGAGCGGCGTGTGCGAGGGCGGCATGTGCAAGGCGCCCTCGTGCACGGACCGCGCGAAGAACGGCGACGAGACCGACGTGGACTGCGGCGGCTCGTGCCCCAAGTGCGCCGGCGGCAAGGGCTGCGCCATGAACACCGACTGTCAGACCAACATGTGCAACGGCGGGAAGTGCGCCGCGGGCCCGCTCATGCTCGGCAAGTCCGCGCTCTACACCGTCGGGAAGAACCCGTGGGGGCTGGTCACCGGCGACTTCAACGGCGACAAGAAGATCGACGTGGGCGTGTCGAGCGCCGACGGGCTGTGCGTGCTCCTCGGGAACGGCGACGGCACGCTCGGGAACTTCGTGGCGTACGGCACCACCAGCATCGCGGGGCAGCCGGCGGCGGCGGACTTCAACAAGGACGGCCACCTCGACGTGGTGTGGCCCGACTTCAACACCAACAACGTGAACGTGATCCTCGGCAAGGGCGACGGCACGTTCATGGCGCCCAAGGTGATCAAGGTCGCGGGCGGTCCGGGCGCCGCCGCCGTCGGTGACGTCGACGGCGACAGCCGCCCCGACATCGTGCTGAGCCTCGAGATCGCGAACGCGGTCGCGGTCATGACCGGCAACGGCGACGGAACGTTCGGTACGCCCGCCAGCTACCCGTCGGCCGGAACGAACGCCGTCGACCTCGCGATCGCCGACCTCAACGGCGACGGCAAGCAGGACATCGCGGTGCTGAACTCGGGCACCGACTGGATGAACGGCAACCAGCTCACCATGGGCGGCCTGTCGACGCTGCTGAACAAGGGCAACGGGACCTTCGCGGCCGCGAACAAGCTCTACGATCTCGCCTCGCCCATCGCGCTCGCGGTGAGCGACCTCGACGGCGACGGCAAGCCCGACTTCGTCACCAGCGACGTGAAGGCGGGCAAGGTGTTCCTGTCGCTCGCGGGCGCGGCGCCCACCGCCTACGGCAGCGGCAAGAACCCCTGGGGCCTCGCGATCGGTGATCTCACCCTCGACGGCAAGCCCGACGTGGTGGTGCCGAACGGGCAGAGCAACCAGGTGTCGGTGCTCGCCAACAAGGGCGGCGGCGTGCTCGACGCCCCCGCGGCCTTCCCGCTCGCCAACCCCAACCCCGGCCGCGTCGCGCTCGCCGACCTCAACGGCGACGGGCGCCTCGACCTCCTCGTCGTGAACTACCTCCCGGTCGGCGTGTTCGTGCTGCTGAACACGACGATGTAGGTGGGCCGGCGAGCGCCCCGCTCCGGGCCCTGAGCCGTCCTTTCATGACGAGATTTTGACAGGACGGCGCGGGCGCGGGCCAGCCGGCGACGACGTGGCGTCGAACTCCGTGCCCGAGAATGGATTTGCCCGCTGAAGTCGCGAGCGCTTTGAGAAGTTTTGTCCCCGAGGGTAAAAGAGAACCGTGCGCCGCCGATGATGGGAAGGCGCACCGCCTCGTTTTTTTCTTGATTGCCGTCGGTCAAACAGCTCAAACGGAAGGACGGCTCGGGCTCGGACGTCGTCGACGGCGTCTCGGTTCGGGACGGATACTACCTCTCTGTTCGGAGGCCCCGCATGTCACGCCGTGTAGCCCTGCGCGCCCGGAACGCCCGCCACCTGTCGGAAGCCATCGTGCAAGTGGCCTGGGTGGCGATGCTGTTCGCCGCGGGCTGCGGGCAGGCGCCGCTCGCCGACTCCGAGGGCGACGCCGGCGAGGAGCCCGCCGCGCACCTCGAGCAGGCGCTGGTCACGCAGCTGTCGAACGGCGAGGCGGCGGACTACGTGCGCTCGAAGTGCTCCGGCCCGATCGCGAGCCCGTCGAGCTGCAACGCCTGCGTCGACGGCGCGCTCGGCACGCTGCTCAACGGCGGGCAGATCACCAGCATGCAGAAGGACGCCGTGGCGACCGACTTCCGCAACGGCGATTGCAACGGGACCTGCCTGAAGCTCACGTGCGGCGCGCTGAAGGCCAACTGCGGCTCCGCGTCGGACGCGTGCCAGGGGACGCTCTCTTGTGGCGCCTGCACGGTCGCGAATGGCTATGGCTCGTGCGTGAACAACGTCTGCCAGGTGTCCTCCTGCTATCCCGGCTTCGGCAATTGCAACAACCTCGCCGCCGACGGCTGCGAGACGGATCTGAGCAGCAACGTGTCCAACTGCGGGCGGTGCGGCGGCGCGTGCCTCGTGCGCCCGAACGCGCCGGCGGCCTGCGTGGCGGGCGTCTGCGGCATCGGCCCCTGCAACACCGGCTTCGCCAACTGCAACGGCGCGGTCCTCGACGGGTGCGAGGTGAACCTCACGAACAACGTCGGCAACTGCGGCGCGTGCGCCAATGCGTGCCCGGCGCTCCCGAACGCGGTGGCGGGCTGCTCGGCGAGCCAGTGCGTGGTGAGCCGCTGCAACGCCGGCTTCGCCAACTGCAACAACCAGATCGCCGACGGGTGCGAGGTGAGCACCTCCAACAACCCGAGCAACTGCGGCGCCTGCGGCAAGGTCTGTCCGGCGGTGGCGAACGGCGCCGGCGCCTGCGTCGACAGCGTGTGCGCGGTGACCTCGTGCAACACCGGCTGGGCCAACTGCAACAACGTCGCGGCCGACGGCTGCGAGTGCAACCTGGTCACCAACATCAACAGCTGCGGCAAGTGCGGGAATGTGTGCCCGCTGCTGCCGAACGCGACGCGGGCCTGCCAGAACAGCGCCTGCACGCTCTCGGCGTGCAACGCGGGCTACGGTGATTGCAACAACAACACCGCCGACGGCTGCGAGATCGACACCACCAGCAGCCTCGCCAACTGCGGCAGCTGCGGCCACGTGTGCCCGGCCCTGGCGAACGCCAGCTCGAGCTGCGTGTCGAGCACGTGCCGGCTCGGGGCGTGCAACGTGGGCTTCGGCAATTGCGACACCAATCCGGCCAACGGTTGCGAGGTCGACATCACCAGCAACGCCGGTCATTGCGGCGCCTGTGGCCGCGCGTGCGCGGCGCTCGCCAACGCGTCGACGGCGTGCTCGAACAGCGCGTGCGTCCTGGTCGCGTGCAACAACGGTTACGCGAACTGCAACAACAGCCAGGCCGACGGCTGCGAGATCAACACCACCAGCAATGCGAGCCACTGCGGCGGCTGCGGCCTGGCGTGCCCGCTGCCCGCGAACGGGTCGGCGAAGTGCACCGGGAGCGTGTGCGGGCTCGGCACCTGCAACGCGGGCTTCGGCAACTGCGACGGGAACCCCGGCAACGGCTGCGAGACCGACACCAACGTCACCGTCGCCCACTGCGGCGCGTGCGGCCACGCGTGCCCGTCGCCGCTGAACGGCGCGCCGAGCTGCTCGGGCGGGACGTGCGGGCTGGGCGCGTGCAGCGTGGGCTTCGGCAACTGCGACAACAACCCGGGGAACGGCTGCGAGACCGACACCACCAGCAACGTGGCTCATTGCGGCGGCTGCGGCATGCCGTGCCCGGCGCTCCCGAACGCGACGGGCAGCTGCGCGAAGAGCCTGTGCGCGATCGGCTCGTGCAGCGCGGGCTTCGCGGACTGCGACAACAAGGTCGCCAACGGGTGCGAGATCGACTCGCAGAACGACTCGATGAACTGCGGGACGTGCGGCCACGTGTGCAACCTGGCGAACGCCAGCTCGTCGTGCGCCGTCGGGCAGTGCAAGATCGTCGCGTGCGGCATGAACTTCCGCGACTGCAACAACAGCGCGGGCGACGGCTGCGAGGTCGCGATCGCGACCGACCCGAACAACTGCGGCGGCTGCGGACTGAGCTGCTCCGGCAACAACGTGCTCCTCCGCTCGTGCGGCGGCGGCGTCTGCAACGGCATGTGCACCGCGGGCTTCGCCGATTGCAACGGCAACAAGCTCGGCGACGGCTGCGAGATCTCCACCGCCACCGACGCGAACAACTGCGGCGGCTGCGGCGCGGTGTGCTCGAACAGCAACATGGCGACCCGCACGTGCGGCGGCGGCGCCTGCAACGGCGCGTGCGCGGCGGGCTTCACCGATTGCAACAACAACAAGCTCGCCGACGGCTGCGAGATCTCCACCGCGAGCGACGCGAACAACTGCGGCGGCTGCGGCACCGTGTGCTCGAACAACAACATGGCGACGCGCACGTGCGGCGCCGGCGCCTGCAACGGGGCCTGCGCGGCCGGCTTCGCCGACTGCAACAACAACAAGCAGAGCGACGGCTGCGAGATCCAGACCGCGGGCACCGACGCGAACAACTGCGGCGGCTGCGGCACCGTGTGCTCGAACAACCACATGGCGACGCGCACCTGCGGCGCCGGCGCCTGCAATGGCGCGTGCGCGGCCGGCTTCGCCGACTGCAACAACAACAAGCAGAGCGACGGCTGCGAGATCCAGACCGCGGGCACCGACGCGAACAACTGCGGCGGCTGCGGCACCGTGTGCTCGAACAACCACATGGCGACGCGCACCTGCGGCGCCGGCGCCTGCAATGGCGCGTGCGCGGCCGGCTTCGCCGACTGCAACAACAACAAGCAGAGCGACGGCTGCGAGATCGACATCACCACCACCAGCAACTGCGGGACCTGCGGCAACGCCTGCGTGGCGCCGGCGCACGCGTCGGCGAAGTGCGCCGGCGGCGCCTGCGGGTTCGACTGCAACATGGGCTGGGCCGACTGCGACGGCAATCCGGGCAACGGCTGCGAGACCGACGTGACCACCATCGCCAACTGCGGCACGTGCAACAACGCCTGCATGGGGTCGCAGACCGCGCTCCCGGTGTGCACCGGCGGCGCCTGCGCGCAGGTCGCGTGCGGCGCCGGCCTCGGCAACTGCAACAACGACCCCGTCGACGGCTGCGAGCAGGACATCGCGACCGACAATGACAACTGCGGGAGCTGCGGCTTCGAGTGCCAGGCCCGGCCGCACGCGGCCGCGAGCTGCGCCGCGGGCGTCTGCGGCCTCGGCGCGTGCAACCTCGGCTGGGGCAACTGCGACGGCAACGCGGGCAACGGCTGCGAGCACGACGTGAGCGGCGACGTGGCGAACTGCGGCTCGTGCGGCAACGTCTGCCCGCAGCCGCCGGGCACGCTCGCGACCTGCACCGCCGGCGTGTGCGGGACCGTTCCGGCGTGCGCCCCCGGCACCGCCGACTGCGACATGAACCCCGGCAACGGCTGCGAGCGGAGCACCGACACCGACGTGAACAACTGTGGGAGCTGCGGGTTCGTGTGCTCGGTGCCGAACGCCACCGCGTCCTGCGCGGCCGGTGCCTGCGGCGTGTCCTCGTGCAACGCCAACTTCTTCAACGTCGACGGCGCCGCCGGCAACGGCTGCGAGTGCAGCGCCACCACCAACGCCTGCGGTGGCGCGACCAACCTCGGCACCCTGGCCTGGGGCGCCTCGACCACGCTGACCGGCAACGTCCCCGGGACCCAGGCGCAGCGCTGGTACGTCGTGGCCTGGGGAAACAACGGCGCGTCGTATCACCCGCACGTCACCATCTCGACGACGGGCGGCGCGGCGGTGGTGTTCGATCTCTACGCGGGCGGCTGCGCCGGTCTCACGGCCACCGGCTGCGCGGCCGAGGGTGGATCCTCGACCAGCCGCACCGACTGGGAGGCCAACCAGACCGCCGGCGACCCCAGCGGCGGCGGCACGCAGGGCGCCTTCACCTGGGTCCAGCCCGGCGGCATCGGCCAGCTGGCGCCGGGCACCGCGCTCTGGATCCGCGTGCGCGGCACCAATGCCTCGAGCTGCAGCAGCTTCTCGCTGACGGTGAAGAACGGGTAGGCGATCAGTTGGTGCCGTAGTTCCGGCACGACCACCCGCCGCGCGTGAACGCGCACACGGGGATCGACTTCCAGCCTTCGAGCTGCGTCTGCATCACGTCGGCGCGGCCGTCGCCGTCGAAGTCCCCGACGAGCGGGGCGCCGCCGGGGTAGATGGCGCTGCCGGCGTTGCCGGGGCCGACGTCGCCGCCGGTGTAGGTGGCGCGCGGGTTCTGGCACGACCAGCCGGTGCCGAGCGACACGCACACGGGGAGGTTCTGCCAGGTCGAGTTGTACTGCGCGACGTCGGCGAGGCCGTCGCCGTTGAAGTCGCCCACGAGCGGGAGCGCGCCGCTGTACACGCCGGAGCCGCCGTTGCCGGGGCCGCCGTCGCCACCGATGTAGTCGGCGTGCATGTTGCGGCACGACCAGCCGACGCCGAGCGAGAGGCACACCGCGATCGACTCGGCGCCCGGGCGGTACTGGATGATGTCGGCGAGGCCGTCGCCGTTCCAGTCGGCCACGAAGGGCTTCGAGCCGGTGTACACGCCGCTCCCCTGCACGCCGGGGCCGTCGCCGCCCACGTACCACGCCATGAGATTGCGGCACGACCACGCCGAGCCCAGCGAGAGGCAGACCGGGATGCTCTGCCACGCGTCGTTGTACTGGAAGATGTCCGTGCGGCCGTCGCCGTTGAAGTCGCCGGCGAGCGCGACGCCGCCGGTGTAGATGCCGGAGCCGTGGTTGCCGGGGCCGAGATCGCGACCGCCCGCGTAGTCGGCGCCGAGGTTCTTGCACGACCAGCCGCCCTGCAGCGACAGGCACACCGGGAGCGTTTCGCCGTCGCTGCGGTACTGGATGAGATCGGCGCGGCCGTCGCCGTCGAAGTCGCCGGTGAGCGGCGTGCTCTGCGCGTAGATGCCCGAGCCGTTGTTGCCCGCGCCCGCGCCGCCGGCGTAGTCGGCGCCGAGGTTCTTGCACGACCAGCCGTTGCCGAGCGACTGGCAGGTGGGGATCGAGCTCCAGTCGGGGCGGTACTGCAGGAGATCGATGAACGAGTCGCCGTTGAAGCGGCCAGGGAGCATCGTCACGCCGTCCCACACGGCGAAGCCGTTGATGCCCGCGCCGAGGCCGCCGAGGTAGGTCGCGTCCATCGTGTGGCACGACCAGCCGGTGCCGAGCGAGACGCACACCGGGAGCGCGCCGCTGTCGCCGCGGTACGAGAGCACGTCGGTCTTGCCGTCGCCGTTGAAGTCGCCCACGCGCACCGAGCTGCAGCGGACCGCGCGCGGGCTGTTGCCGAGCGTGGGGTGGAGCGAGTCGTCGACGGTGCTCACGCCCACCGCCCACACGCGGTGCTCGTGCCCGTCGCGCAGCGCGAGCGGGAACTCGTAGCGGAAGGCGTGATCGCACGACCCGATCGCGCCGCAGAGATCGTCGCGGCGGAGATCGGCGCGCACCCGCGTCGCCGCCGGGCCGGTGCCCGGTTGCGTGTCGATGTAGAGATCGACCGACGCGGGCATGTCGGCGTGCTCGGGGTCCTGCACCCAGCCGGCGATCGTCTCGCAGCTCGCCTCGTCGAGCGAGCCGCGCGGCACGTGCACGCAGTGCGGGCTGCCGCCGCCGCGACACACGCTGCCCTGGTCCGCGCAGTTGCTGCGGCCGCAGTCGTGCGCGACCACCACGTCGCCGTCGCAGTGCGCGTCGCACGTGGGCGGCGGGTTGTTGCCGCCGGGGAAAG
>JADMIO011270929.1_pt1 | contig 25592 bp, 21 predicted proteins | sample 8958161 | NCBI WGS metagenome assembly JADMIO01 (sample SAMN16585339, study PRJNA669376) | soil metagenome | isolation source: Crop rotation soil | place: USA: Cullars Rotation, Alabama | collected 2011
CGCGACAACTTGTCCACGTGGAATTCTAAGCTTAGGATCCCAATGTGCTGGAAAGCGGAGACGTGCGTGTCCAGAATATTTTGCAGCCGAGCGTGATCGCATTTCTTGTCTACAGCCTGTATGAGCCGGCAGAAAAATGCAAATTTGTCCCGGACCATATCCTCATACTTACACCGGGTCAGCCAGTCCGGGTCACCTACCTTTCGCCACAACAAGTAGAACGAGATGTACCACGGGAGGCTGTATTCCATCAAAAACCGATGGCGCTCATCGGTCGAGAGGCTACGATAGTCCTCAATGTTATCTATGTATGCCGCGGATGTCGCCCAGTGCTCTTTTAGTATGTGATCGTTCAAAGAAAGAATCACATCGCCGAGATTGCGCCAGAGGCAAACGACCTTCAGCCGATGCCGCCCGATCAATTCCAAGTGAGGAACATAAGGTTTGAGATGCAGGTGAAGCACGAAGCGTGAGCCGAGCACGGAGCCTAAGTTCGATTCATGCAGATTCTGCTCCCGATACCCATAATAGTCAAGAACCGGATCCGCCAGATTTGCTTCCAGATAGCGCGCGAGTATTTGTGTCACATAAGTGGAACCGCTTTTGATCGAGCAAGCTACGAGTATGCTATCACCCACATCGTGCGAATGGGCCTCTAGAGAGCTTTCAGACGTTTGTGCTGGTCCACCGTTCATTTCGAGCCTCGCATACCGAGTGTCTTGACAGTAAGGATAAGGCGCTGGACTGTCTTTGAGAGCACCATGCGCGTCCCTCCTTTCGCGTAAGCATCCTGCGTTTGAAGCCAGAGACTCCGAGCGCCTTGCTTGAGATCCTGCAGGATCACGCCGCTGAGATACGCACCCACCAGATGACTCGGATGCCTCCGAAGCTGGCTGCGCGTCTTACTTATGCATTCGTTCCAGGTACCGGCGACGCTTATCACGGAGTGCTTACGCCGCACGTCCTCGGCGGCTTGCTCGGCAATTCGCTTGCGTTGATCCGGCTGATTCGCTAATAGTAAGATGGCCGTCAGCCAAGCTTCGGCTGAAGGGCCTACCAGTAAACCAGTAAGGCCTGGTTCGACAGAGCCTTGATAGGGCGGCATATCCGAATACACACCCGGTATACCACAAGCTCCATACTCGCGATACTTATTATTCGTCTTGGCGCGGTTCGCCTGGTGGTCGCGTAGCGGAGCCATTCCGACAGCCCAATTCCGTTCCGCCTGGAACCGGACGAAATCCGCATAAGAGGCCCTGTGGCTGAAGAAACGGATCCTCTCGCCTGGCTCTACACCGCGAGGCATTACGCCGCAGAATTCAAACACGGCATTCGGAATGCGATCGAGAACGGGCTGAATTATGGGCTGAATGAGTTCCAAATCATGCGTACGTGTGGCGCTACCGGCAAAGCCGATTCGAAATTCAGACGTTTGCTGAGGGACGCAACCCTCAATCAAAGCGAAATCGAAGAAAGCCGGCAGGACGCGGATGCGGCTGGCGAACCGCCGGAGATAAGCAGCCAGGACGTCTGAGTTGGTTAGGACCTGATCCGCATGAGAGACGGCTAACTCGAGAGTTTCCCGAACCGCGGGGTCGCGATAGTACTGCCCTACCGCAGAATCGTCCTGGAGTTCCCAGAAATTGTCATCGATATAGTAGAGATAAGGATGACCCGCACGGCGTAATAATTCAATCCAAAGTTGAAGAGCGGGATCGCCACATCGTACAAACAGTGGGATGGTCCGGCGATCCAGATCGCCAAAGGTCAGCGAATCGAGTTGCAGCTTGCGGTAGCGGATGCCGAACTGGCCGCACGCCCGTAGAAGTTGCTCCAGGAGTTGAGTGGTGGCGATCTCCCCTTCGATCACCATCAAGATGGACAAATCGGCGCGGTCCAATTTATCGCATCCTCAGCTAAAGGATACAAGGGGAAACAACTGCTTGGTCCCGCGGAGCAGCCCGCCCCGAATCAATTCATAAACCAATACAGGCGTTCCCGCATCCCGTGCGAAGATCCGGAGCGCCCAGTTTTTCTGTAAACCGGTGAGCGGATCAGGGAGATAAACTTCGATTACTCCATCGCGCTCTCCCGCTGCGAGTGGTTGGCGCGCGTGTGCCAGGATTTTGGAGCTGCTGGAGACAATCTCCACGCCCAAGACCGCAGGAGATTCGGGAACGAGCCGCCGAATCGCTACGGAAACTGAGCCCAGACGATCCAGTGCGAAGGGGATCACATACTCCCGATAGGGCACGCCAGACAGATCGCCTCCCAAAGCGATACAGGCCCGAGCGGCGCCGAACTGGCGATTGCCATATTCTCGCAGGGGAGCAAAGCTGGTGGGCAACCCTCGCATTTGTGTGTCGCGCCCGATGATGAAACCACCGACTCGCGTGGCTTGAGTAAAGTCAGGAATATGTGATTCACCAGCGCCGGCAGAAAGCGCCCGGTTGGCGGCACTCCAGACTGTTCGCATGCGCTCTGTTTCCTGAAGGGCTGCCGCCGCTTCTTTCCTGGCCGCCAAAAGGTGTTCGCTCCGCTGTTCTTCTTTTTGACGCTCGAGGTCTAATAGCGTCGCGGTGGTTTCGAGCTCTGCTCGAGTCAGGCTCAATTTCGCTCGCAATGCACCGTTCGATTCCACGGCGGCCTCGAGGTCTTGATTCCGCCGCAGCAAGGAGGAAATCTGTTCTTGGGACGCGGCCGCAGCGGTTGATTCCCGGCGGAGGTCAGCCCGTGCGAACTCCAGGTCGCGCTCGGCTCGCGCCATTTCGTCTCGCAGAACTCGATTGTACGCCGCCGTTTCCTGCAGTTCGTTTGTGAGCCGGCTGAGTGTCCCGGTCTGCGCGGCAGAATGTTCGTGTAGCCGCGTGATTTCGCCGGTGAGGCTTATTGAATGAGCTCTGAGCTGGATGGTTTCTTCCCTGGCGCCGGTCAGTTCCTGGCGCAGTCGCGCCGAGATCTGGGCTTCTGCTGCGCAGGACTCGCGCGCCGCGGAGAGACTGGCGTGTTGCTCCTGATGGGCCAAACGCAGCTCGCCCAGGTCCAACTGCAGCCGTTCCAAAAGTTCCGCCTGAGCCAGGCAGCGTTCATTCAGGCGGTTGGCTTCTGCTGTCAGTTCCTGCTGTTGGCGAGCCGATACTTCGGCTTCCGCGGTGCGAGACTGGAGTGCCGCCGAAAGAGCGGCTTGTTGTTCCTTATGAGCCAAACGAAGCTCATCCAGGAGTTTTTCCTGGCGATCGAGATCGGCGCTCAACTGAAGTATTTGTTTGGACTGCAACTCTGCCGCCTCCGCAGCAATCGCGGTTGCGGCCCCATTCTGAAGGGTCATTTCTTGTCCCCGGTTTCGCAAGAGTGGCATATATTCCGGCTCGTACGGCTGGAATTCGGCTACATAGTCGTCAAACGGCTTGCCTCCGGCTTCAGCGTCGCCCTTCCAGACAATCAGGTGGTACATGATCTGATCGCAGACGTCCGTTCGCTCCTGACGCAATCGCCTCTGCTCGGAGGGAGGTAAACCAGCATAATACGGGAAGTAGAAACATTCCATGCGAACAGTTCGCAGATCGATTCCAGGAGTCGAGTTGTCCGATCTGGACAATCCCCAAAATGGAGACTGCGGATGATAGTATTCTTCCGGATCGACGGGGGTGTTCGACCAATCGGTCCAGAACCGCGGGGTGTGTTCGTTGAAGACGCCGATGTGGTAGGGGTTTGCCTGATTCAATCTCTGTCCGCCATAAGGCGCAACGATCGACAATTGCGCCCCATGCTTACAGATCCGGTAGACCTCTTTCATGGTTTCCAGCAGATGCGCAACATGCTCCAGCGAGTGAGACGCAAAGAGCAGATCGCATGAATTATCGGGAAACGGCAAGACTCGATTTATGTCCGCAACGATATCGACTCCGGGAAGAGGATAACGGTCCAAGCCAATGAATCCAGCTTGTTTGTTCGTTCCGCAGCCTAGGTCAATTCGCAGCATGGGGGAATTCGTCTAATGCGCTGGCCGGACGATGTGGAGTAAGATCATAACAAGATCGCCTATAATCCGTCACTTGGCAAATTCTGGTTCAAACCGAGATTGATTTCTCGAAGTCGCGAGCGGAGCCCTTCCAGCGCCTGGCAGATTCCGTCGTTGGAAAGTAGTGCGCTGCCAGTGGTAGAGGGGACCGGAGTACGATACGTCTTTTTCAGCCCCGGGTCTCTCTCGTTGGGCCAAAGAAAATTTGGGGAGGCGCTCAACAGAGCCTCCAGGAACTGCTTCCGCTCGGCATCGACCGATGAGCACCCGCCGTCTACGACCGACAGGATGAGATCCAAATATTGGCGAGCGATCAACTTAATATCATAGAGGGACTCCGCTTTTCGTCTTCCGGCGAGCCCAAGCTCGCGCCGCAAATCCGGGGATTCGGCCAACTTTAGCATCCGTTCCGCCAGTGCCTGAGGATCTCCAATAGGGATCAAGAAACCTGTCTTGCCATCCTCGACTATCTCCTCAGGCCCCCCGCAACACGTCGCGATCACAGGTTTGGCGTAACTCATGGCTTCGATGACGACCATCGAGAACGATTCGAACTCGGCTGCCACAACGACCCCGCAACATTGCCGGTAAATGGAGTGGACTTCTTGTTTCGGCCTTAGAAAGAAGTGATCCTGCAGATTGTATTGGCGAATCGCAGAATCGAGTTCCTGGCGATTTTGTGGAGACCCCTCACCGTAGACCGTAAATCGCGCGCCGGATGGACGAGCCGCCAGGAAAGAGGCCGCGGCTTCGATGAAGACGTTTACTCCCTTAAACGGCTCCAGAGTGCAGAGCATCACGAATTCAGGCCGATCCCTGTTCCCTGTCTCGAGATCCTCACCATCGATTACCGGTAAGTTCGTCCCATTAGACAGAATTCTAAGACGTGATTCACTAACCTTACATACATCCTTCAAGTGATCACCAATCCATCTCGAGGGTGCGAGTACCGTATCAGCCATGCAGCACTGGAGAACCTCGAGCGCGCGCCATGCCGACAGATTCAGACCGTGAAAAGCTCGCGGAAGAAGCACTCCGTGGCAATGCAGCACCAGCGGGATCCGGGCACGAACGGTAGCGGCAGAAGCAGAATACAGAACGGTAGTATTCACGACCACCGCGTCCAATTCCAATTCACGGAAGAGATTGGTGAATGCAAGCGTTTCCTGCTGAATCCGGTTGAGCAACTGAGCATCCTCGTAAGTCGGGATGGTGAAGCCGTACGGCAGCTCAAACATCGGAAAAGGAAGTGTTTGTTTGGTGACGGACTTTATCGGACCATTTGTCGATGGAAAGATCGTAACGGGCCTGATCTCCCCAAGCGGAAGGTTCTGCAGGAGGTTAAGGAGAACACGTTCTGCGCCGGCAATCCATGGGGAGTGAGCAACAAAGGCGACACGAGGCACGCGTTTCGGAGTCATTTCGCAGCGGCCGCTTTCTCGGTTTTCCCAGAAGCGCGCATCAAGAAATCGAGAAACCGAGGTAAAACCATGGGCGTGTCAAAACGCGCCCGCACGTCTCTCTGCGCATTCTCGAGGATTGCTACTCTGGAATTTGGATTGTCCAGGAGATGGCTTATCGCATCGCTCCAAGACTGACGCGATCTTCCGGCTAAGAGTCCGTTATGCCGATCCTTCACAAAGTGAATATAGGGTGGTGTGTCGGAGTAGATACCAACAGCGCCAGCCGCTGTAATTTCCAGATATTTATTAGGGCATCGGGAGGCATCGGTGCGGGTTTCTTCTAAGGGAGCCAGCAAGATATCTGGTGCGGCCTGACACAATAGAGTCGCATATTGGGCATAGCCAAAAACGTATGAGCGGGTGAAAAGCCGGTTGGGGGAGACAGACGAAAACGCTTTTGGAACAGTTGAACCCATTAAGAAGACGTCGAAATCGTCCCGTTCTTGCGCTAACTTCGCGAGAGCCTCGAATGGCGCTTCAGCACGGCGAGGTGAACCCACGTAACCAACGCGCGGCCGCTGATCAGTCCCGCGTTGTACCGCTGAAAAGACAGAAAGCTTGACGTTCACCGGCAAGACCTCCAGATTCCTGCTGTGGGGGCGCAAGTCCTCTGCAAGGACTGGATTGTAAGTCAATACATGGTCGGCTCGGGTCAAGCAATAAAGGAAGTTCTCGTAAGGCTTTGCGCCTGGAGTGAACATCCCGGCGTACTCTTCCTGCTCCTTTCCCACGGCAAACCAGTTGTCGTCCAGCATGAAGACCGTCGGGACGGCGAGGCGATTACAGCAGTCCATTAGCTGACAGGCGTTCTCTGACCGGGTGCGGCTGAAGATCACGAGGTCCGCTTTCGTAACGTCGATCAGGTGAGCGGCTGTGTCGAGGATAACTCTCCAAGTGAGAACGCCTTGCCCCTCTAGCAGCTCAAAGTAGTTGAAAAAGCAAAGCTGGTTGTGAGCGGGCTCATTCATGCCACCCAGGACGACGACCCGCAACGGGTCTGCACTCGGGGAGGACGGTTCGCTGCGAGCAAACCGCTGGGATATCGTCTGATCCTTGACACCTGCTGCCCGCCATGACGACAACAATCGTCCCACGCAGCGCTGTGCGTCGAGCGGAAGATCCGCTACGAATCCATCAGCGTCGGTCCAGTCGCACGTGGCGCCGATTTCCTGTGGGGACCCCGTCCGACGGACAACGCGACGCGCCACGATATCTCCGTCGAGCCCCAGGTCGTTGGCTAGCGGGTAGTCCGTGCCAGACCAACGGCAGGCTGGCGACTCGCAGGGAAGCATAACGATCTCGCTGCTCCGGGACACCCGCGCGGTAAATTCCCACCAGAATCCTCTCTGAAGGATGGGCGACGATGAGAAACCTCCCATAGCGGTGAAGTAATCTCGCGAGATCACCGATCCAGGCATTGGAACGTAATCCATCATTTCCACCCAACCGCCATCGTAGGCCGAGGGAGAGAGTTCCGCAGGGGGCCGCATCCATGTCTGGAAGGATTCACGGCGCAGGTCAGCGTGCGATGGACGTCCGGCGCCGAACGTAAGTCCTGAGGAGAGAAGCCCGTGCTGGCGTCGCGCTTGAAGCCAGTTCAGCCAACCCACGATGTCTATCCCTGGCCAGGCAAATGAAAGTAGGCGGCCACGAGCCTCGCGAGCAGCCTCATTGAATAGGAGGGCGGGCAATTCCGGCACGTTACGCGGCGAGAGAATTCGTACTCCACACGCGGCAAGGTTCCCGGTCGGGACGGTGAGTCGCCACCGGTCGCCGTGCGGCACAACGATTAACTCAATGCTATCCGAGAGGTTGCGGTAGTGCTCGGCGATCGTGGAAACGAGCGCCTCGACCTCCTTATGGAGATCTACGTAATTGCCAAAAACCGCAATGATCGCCGATATTTCGGGAGTGTAGCGGCGCATCTCAAAAGTTTCCTAAAGCCATATCGGCACTAGGGGCAGGAATCTGCCAACGGGAGAATGGGCGCAGGCATGACAACGCACCCCTGCAAACTAAATCCCGTTGCTCGTCAGGGTCGCAATCATTTTACCAGGAGGCCGAGACCCGGCTCACAACGCGTCACCGAGTTCGCGTCGCCGACCAGCAGCCGGACCACGTATGTTCCTTGAGGCACGTCGCTAAGGCTGGCAGTGCTCACGAGGGCTGCGGAGTCTAGCGCGGGATTCTTCAAGGCCTCGCCGAGACCGCGGCGATTGGTCCGCTGGGCAGCCGCATAGAAGCTTTGTCCCCCCAAGGGCGTGGCAGACAATTCAACCGCCACCAGTGGCGCGGCGGCGCCGCTGCCATCGATCGCCCACCCGTCCAGGGTAAGCGTACCGCTCCGGTCTGCCTCGTTCTGGGCTGAGAATCGCTTCCCGTTAAAGGTATCGACCCAGCACTTTCCTCCGGACTGGAGGTTCTTGGTCCCGAACCCAGCAGGAAGCTGGGTTTGATATCTGTTGGCCGCTGGCTTTTCCGCACCGCTGGATGCAGCAGTTTCTGGTTTGGAGCATCCAGTGGCAAAAACAATAACGGCAACCGCGGCTGATGATATTAACCGCATCTTCATTGCGTCAAGCACCTCGATGAAACCATATATCATAGCAGGAGCCAAGCCGCGGACGATCCCGTTGACGGCAAGCGATCGATTCATGCAAAGCAGCCTACAATACCTTTCACTTTATCCAGGCTCGTACAACTGAACCGAGCTGTGATGCCTTTGCGCGCTAGGATTTGCGCAAACTGAAAATCTGGCGCAGGTCGGAGAAATAGGCGTTTTCGACACCCTCGGGAAGTAACTCTGCAAGGAACGCATCGTAACGCGCCAGCGTGTCGTCGTTTGCACCGCGAAGTCGAAGTTCGAACTTTAAGTTGTTCTTCATCGAGCGGCCATCCCGTTGCACTACCAATTTCGCTCCAATACCCTCAGCAAGTTCCATTAGGTCATAAAGTGAATATATGTGTTTGTCACCCGCCCCAAACTGTCTTAAGAATTCCGGGTCCGCCCGGCGCGGGCCCATGCGCTGCAGGAGGTTCTCCTCGAACAGGCGAATCTGGGTCGCAGTGTCGTCCGATAGAGGCACAAGTTTGCGAAACATCCGGACGGTAGCGAGGAAGAACAAATAGCCTTCCAGACATGGTTCGCCGAAGATCAACACACCAGGCGAAGCAAGCCTCTCGTACATCTCTCGCACCGCGTCCCTATAGTTGAGAACGTGGTGCAGTACCGAATGCGACTGAATGACGTTGAAACATCCGGGCTTAAAAAGGAGGGGGTCCTGTGGATCGAGAATGGCAGCCGCGACCGGCAAGTCTGTCCACCTGCAGAGATTCGAAGCCAGCACGGATACGAGCTGCGGAAAGACGTCCGTTGCCACGTACAACTCCGGCCGTATGACCTTGAGAGCACCGTGGGCAAGTTGGCCGAACCCGGCGCCAATCTCCAGGACCCGGGCCGTATCAGGGTTGACTCCGGCAGCCTGGATCATCGGAAGATGGAACTGACGGAAGAATGAAATAGACGAGGCTGTTTCGGCAGCGGAGATCTGGTTTTCTATCTCGGGATCTCCGGCGCATGGATCGCTTTCCGAAAGGCACGGCAATCCTTCCGCAGAGAATCTGATTTGATCTGCGACGCTGGACCAGTCGAACGCACGCTGCGAATTAATGTCCATACCTTTCAGACCCTAGCGATTTCCCGCCCTGGCTTCTCCTTTCCTATCAGCACATACTTTCGCTGGCGACAACTCGCCAATTCAAGCCCTGCAGCCCTCTAACCAGCACTTCTTCTCTGGTAGATGTCCGTAACTTCGCTGGTAGGTCCATCCGCGACCACAACGCCCTTTTCCAGCAGAATGGTTCGCAAGCAGTATGTTTTTAGCAAATCAAAGTTATGGGAAGAGAAGACCAGAATCTTCCCTTGCTCCATAAACTCAAACATTCTCTTCCTGGCTTTTTCGGCGAAGCGTATGTCTCCCGCCCCCATCACTTCATCGAGAAGTAGGATTTCGGGATTGATGCTGGTGGAAACGGCAAACGCTAAGCGGATGAACATCCCAGTGGAATAAGTCCGAACGGGATAGGAAAGGAACTCCCCCAGCTCGGTGAACTCGCCGATTTCATGCAACTTAGATTCAATCTCGGCCGGCGACATGCCAAGCAGGAGTCCACGGATGCGGATATTGTCCCATCCTGATTGGTTCATCTCGAAGCCAGTCGCGAACTCAAACATCGGGCAGACGTGGCCCTGCCTCTCAACCCGGCCTGCGGTCGGGGGATATATTCCGGCCATCACCTTCAGGAGGGTGCTCTTTCCCGCTCCATTTAGGCCCAGAAGCCCAACTCGCTCACCGTGATTGATATCGAGATTGATATCCTTCAGAGCCTCTACACAATAACTCCGAGGCTTTGTGCGATCGCTGCGAAGCCGCTGCGTGAGCCATGCTTTCAGACCGTCATCGGTACCGGTTTGGCCCTCAAACGTCATCGCCACACCGCGCAAGCGAAGGCAGATGTTCTTCATAGCATGATCACAACGCGCGAGTCGAGAGATCTTGCGGTAACGTATGCTATGCCCCATACCAATGCGATGTAGAGCGCCGCGCCCGCGTAGATCCCCGGCGACGCCAATTCCCCTTCCAGGATTGGGTGACGGGCGATCTCAAGGAGGTAGTAGAACGGGTTGAACTGGTAAACCCAGGCATAATGTCTCTCCTGTAAGATCTTAGTCGGATACATGATGGGTGTGACAAAGAAAGCAATCTGCAAGGCTCCGCCCGCAGCGTGGGGAAGATCCCGAAACCGGACTCCAAGGTAGGCACAAGCCGTGATATGGCCCAAGACCGCCAAGAGCAGAAGAAGGAGGCCGGGTATAGCCAGCAGCCATCCAACAATCGAAAAGGTTCGAAAAAACAGTTGGACTGGTATAAGAGCAGGTAGAGTGATGAACAAAATAATCGTACTCGACACCAACGTGCGCATCAGGTAGATTTGCTTGGGGTAGCAAAACTGCTTGATGTAGCCTTCTGCATTGACAAATGCAAAGGCGGAGTCCGTCAGCGAACTGACAATAATACCCCACAAGGCAAAGCCGGCAACGAGATAGGGGAGCAGTATCCGCATGGGTTGATTAATCATCACGCCATAGAGAACACCCGCTCCAGCCACGAAAAGGAACATGTTCAGCAGAATCCAAAGAGGCCCTATGGCGGAGCGCCTAAACCTCGCTTTGACATCTTGAACTCCCAGGAACCACCAGACGCGCCAGACACGGAAAGACTGCCAACTATCGACCAGTAATTGCGGCTTTGGCTGCATACGCACTCCTGGCCAATTTTCGATTCAGCGAACGGCTCATGCGTACCATACCCTCTGCCCTTGCTTCCTCGTCGAATCCATTGCGCTTGTAAATATTGATGGCGCGTTGATTGCTTTCCTTCACTTCCAGAAAGACGTATTCTAAACTCAACGTCTCACTGCAAAATTGGAGCAGTTCGGTACAAGCGATGGCGATGTAGCCAAAGCCCCTGGCTTCGGGCGCGACTACAAATCGGCCTATCTCCGCGCTGCCATCGGCCCAATTGATGCCGTAAACCGACGCTTGTCCCACCGGCCGGCCGTGACCCTCCACCACGAAAACGAAGTCGTCTTCCCGGGTTGAGTAACGGGAGAACCAAGCTCGATGTTGCTCCTCCGTAATGACCTCCGAATTCTTAAACCAAATTCTGACGTCATCGCGGTTCCGCCAGCCCAGGGTCATATCCAGATCACATTCCGCGATCAGCCGCAACTGGACATCGGTATTTCCGAACCGCTCAATCGATCGTTTCATTTTGCGTACCGGAGAAGCGTATCGGAAACCATATTAACGTCATTCCGCGATAAATTCATATGGAGAGGAAGAGAGATCACTTCCGTGCTCGCGCGGGCGGCGTTCGGACATGTGCCGGCGGCGTACGAGTACATACCGTAGTCGGTATTGTCGCGGTAATGAACGCCGGGATAGATCTGGTGCTCATTGAGTGCCAGCATCACCGAATCCCTACTGGCCACGCGGACTTGAAAAAGATGCGTTGCGGACTCGCAACCGGGAGCCGTTTCCACAATCCGAACCGGGTCGTGCCCGGCCAATCTGGCGCGATACCAGGCGGCAATCTGGCGCCGATAGGCATTGTCCGGGTCGAGCCACTTTAACTGGACCAAACCCATGCCGGCCATAATGGAATTTCCGTGGTACTTGAAACCCACCTCTTCGACGTCGTACATCCATTTATAAGCGCCTTGGGCGGCGGTTCTGGAATACGTGTCCTTATTAATTCCCAGCCAGGTTAGTTTTCGGGCGCGGACGTCGTCTTCCTGATCCTTGAAACAGATCATGCCGGAATCAGCGGTAGGGAGGTTCTTTACGGCTTGAAAGCTGAATACGACCGCGTCGGGCTCCGGTCCGACCTGTTTTCCGTCTACCCGCGTTCCCGCCATGTGCGCGGCGTCCAGGACCAGTTTCAGTCCGCGCTGCCGGCACAGGTCTACAATCTTGTCGTACTGGCCGGTATTGCCGCCCAAGCCGACAAACATCACGGCTCGCGTCTTTGGGGTAATTCGGGCCGCCACGCTGGAAGGATCCAAACACAGGTAGTCGTCCACGTCGGCGAAGACCGGCCGAAGTTGAGAATGGAGAATGGCGTGGTTGGTGGAGACGAACGTCAACGGGGTCGTAATCACCTCGTCGTCGTCGGCCCAGCCGAATCTGGTCTTCATGACGAGGAGCGCCAGGTGGAGGCCAACCGTGTTGGAGCTCAGGAAGTGGGCGTGGCTGAGGCCGGTGTATTCTTTCCAGGCCTCTTCGAACTCGACCGTCTTGAAGCCAAGACCCGTCCAGCCCTTCTCGAGGCACTCCCGAATCGCCTTCAAACATTCATCGATTCGAAAACTGGGTATGAACAATTGGATTGCCACTAAAACAACTCCTTCCGCGATGGCGGCAGACAAACTTCTAAAGAAACTCGCAATGACGCCGCTTGCACTTTTCGGCTCAGAGATTCGACAGGCCGATATCGTGGCTCGTCGTCATTTCGCCCGATTGATCCGGCTTCACTGCAGAGAGGGCGTAGACAAATCGATGGTTTCGAGCTTGCGGGACAGATTCGGGCTAAAGAAATGGTCGGCCTCCGCGAGCACAGCTCCCCACTGTGTCCAGAAGCCAATTCTTTCGCTCAAAGCGGTGCCGGCCTGCCTGGTTTTTGCACCCTCGTGACAGAGACTGGAGCAGGTATTGAGAACAACCTCGAAGCCCGCCCTTTGCACCCTTAGACATAAATCCACATCATTATAATTATTGAAGTAGCGAGTGTCGAATCCGCCGAGATCCCCGAACAGAGCGCGGCGAATCGCGAGGCACGCCCCTGTAACAGCGGAGACGTTGCGCGTGAGGTCGAGCCACGGCCAGAATGGGCTGCCCATCTGGAACCTGCCGGCATGACCGACCCCCTCGCCGATCCCGGTGACGACGCCGCAGTGCTCGATCGTACCATCCGGATAGCGTAATCGCGCGCCTACAATTCCGACCTGCGGTCGAATAAACGGCGCGCACAAACCCTCGAGCCAGTGATCCCCGCTCACCACGACATCATCGTTCATGAGGACAAGGTATGGATTTGAGACCTGCGCCGCAGCCAGATTGTTCATTAGGGCGAAGTTGAAGGGTCCGCGGTATTCGATTACGCTGGCGCCGAACTCCCTGGCGACGGCTGCTATCCTCTCATCTTCCCGGTTCCCCTGGCAGTGCAGAACTACGTGGACCTTCCGGCGGAGTTCGTCCTTCGCATTTTCCATCGAGCTCAACAAACGCGACAGCAGCTTTGAATTGCGGGTCGGTATGACGATACCTGCTGAATCCTCGGCGGGAAAAACCCGCGATAATCGGTAATTGTTCGACGCGGGACCATCGGCGACAACTGCGGTAAGGCCGCGTCGCGCGAGCGTGTCTTCCAGCGCCTTCAGCCCGGCTAAGTGAGAGTATGGTTTTGCGGCAGCATTCGCGGCTGTCGAGTTAGAATGCCGCCGCCAATGATAGAGCACACGGGGAATGTGGACGACACTCGCATCCTCATCGGTCAAGCGCAGGATGAAATCGTAGTCCTGCGCGCCGTCGTAAGGGGAGCGAAACCCGCCCATCCTTTTCGCTCGCTCCGTATTCACGACAATCAGGTGGCCCAAATACATACAGGACAGCAGAAGCGCGGGCGACCAAGCCGGCTTAAAAAGCGGGAGATGAGCGACGCCTTGCTCGTCGACATAGTCTTCGTCTGTGTATAAGATATCCGGCTCGTCCTGGGCGATCCCGGCAGATATATGGACTAGCGCGGTGGGTTCCAAAATATCGTCTTGATCGATAAATGCAGTATAGTCGCCGGAACAGGACCTCAACCCGCGATTTAGAGTCGCGGAGATGCCACCACGGTCGCTCGAGATATATTGAATACGGGAATCTTCGGCTGCGATTGAGTGAATGTAACTAAGTGCCTCTTGGTTCGGATCACCGTCGAGCACAAGCAGTAGCTGCCAATTTCGATATGTTTGCGACCGGACCGAGTCCACCGCGGTTCTGAGCCAGGCAAGGTTCGGCTGGTAGACCGGCATCACCACAGAAATAAGACCGCTATTCGCCTGAATCGGGATGTCTACGATCGCGGAATCCGCGTAAGGGTCGGTCGAGCGATGTTGGAGAAACCAGCTCCGATATTTCTCGTCGGCGGCAAGCTCGCCCATCAGCTTGTGGCAGATTCCGGCGACCGGCGTCCGAAGCAGAGCGTGGCCTATCCGTCTGTAAATCCGTGTCGCCCAGGTCCATACTCTGACGAGGCGGAGGAAGCTGACCTCCAGTCGCTCAAGTCGAGAATCGAGGGACTGTATTGTATTTAGCAGCACGTTCTCCGTGCTTAGAACGGGAGAATTGAGCGGAGTCCAGGGAGCATCATTGGATCTCCGCCGTCCGACCTTGGCATCTAAGATAGCCATCGCGACAGGCCTGGAGACTGACGTTCTCCTCGAGAGATCATCAGAAAACGCGAGATTGGGCTGATTCCTGATCCCTTTGCTCTTGTTTTCAGAAATCATTCGTTATCACCTACACGCGATGACGGCGAAAGAATAACCAAGTGGAAGGATTAGTATCACACGCTGTTCGGAGAGATTGCAATTCGGAAGCTCCCCCGATAGCGTGAATCACCACTTGTGGAGATTTACTATCAAGAGCAGTGGCGGAACTCGGAGGTAAGAACGGTGGAGCCGACGTACATACCACGGCGTACGATGAAACATCTCCGGCTCAATGCGGAGAACTTTGCCGGGAAACGCGGCCGCGGCGAATCTGCGACGTTTATTTCGTCAGGCGACGACGCACACCGATAGCGAGCAAGCCTCCGGCGACCAAGACAAGCATTCCTGGCTCAGGCGCGCTGGTGGTGAGGGACAGATTGTCGAAATCCGTCTGGATGCCATCAGACCCAAGGAAAATCGATAGAGGCTGACCAATGATTGCGCCAGAACTGGGTGCCGTCCAGGACATACTCCAGAACACCCAACTGTAGGTACCATCCTGGTTCAGACTCGGAGCGGCGCCGCCCGGATTTGAGTTGTTCATCGTGAACAATGGAGTGGCGCCCCCGAGCAATTGGACCTCGGGCAAGAACGTCCCAGCGGTCCAACGCTGGCTGAGCCAGAGGGACAGAGTATATGTCAAATCAGGGAGTACGTTCACGCCCAGATTTTGGGTCAGCGTGCCGCCGTTGCTCCAGCCAACCTGAACTCCGTCGGGAATACTGTCCCAAGCGTTCGATGGAGGCAGGAATTGACCTCCCAACGCGAGAGTTCCCGTGAGCACCCAGTTGGCAGGCACACAACTCACCGGACCGACTATCCCGCAAGAAGGGGACTCAAAGGAAGAGTTCAAAATGGTAATCGTACTTGCCGATGCCATGCCTGCGCACAACAAAAGAATTGCAAATAAACCAACGACTCTCGAACTCATCCTCTTCCTCCGGTTTTGAAACAAAGAATTTGAGGCACGTTTGTGCATAATAATGTTACGCGGCAGAACCATAGGAAGTCAAGTACCCCTGGGACTTTCCTGGCGGCTTAAGGCAAGAAAACCCGGGGAAAGCCTACCAGTTTCGATGTTCCCATTACTTTCGGCTACATATATAAAGTAAAGGACGGCCTGGTGTCTCAGTGCGTGGGACGGAAGGCGGGCACAGAGTTCGGCCGCGAGCAGCGCGCCGCCGGTGGCAGGAGTGTCGAATGTGGGCTCCGGAGCAAGGAGCCGTCCGCGCTCGGTCGCAACCCGCGACGGAAGGCGGCGCGAACAAAGGCAATGCCGGCGCGACGAAGCCGCCTTGCTCCCGCTCCCCAATGAAAGGGATCGAGGTGACCGGCTCAACCCGGGCGCTCGGCGAAAACGGTCTAAAACCTGCCCGTTCCGGCCGATAAGTACAGGGAAGGCTCTCCATGAGTTCTATCACCAGCGTCCGTTTGGCTCTCGACACCACGCCACCGCCAACCTGTAAACAGGACGTTGTTCCCGTCGATAAGTGCGCCCTTCTCTTTCGCATCAGCCAGGCTGCGTGCGAGGACAAAGCGCTCGACGCTATGGTGATTCCAGACGATCTGGTTCGCTAATACGCTGAATGATATCCTTGTGCGTGTGCACTCGGGATACAAATCACGCGACTGGGCTGGGTTCCGTCTATTCCGCTGCACCGGCGCGGACTGCGAAGATACCTGTTGCGGCGATTGGAATATTCCGATTGACCGGCAGACTTACCTAAAATACCGGGCTTGCGACGATCCGGGGATGCGGCCCCTGCTGCACCGGTTCATCCAAATCAATCCCAAATCGGCAAACGATGAAGATTTTGCCGGCATATCGCTTGCCGGAAACCGATGCCCGCTCCTCGAGGATGGTCTCTGCTCCGTTCAGGTGAAGCTGGGCGAGGCTTATCTGTCGCACACGTGTGCCTCTTATCCGCGTGCCAGGGTGGTCATAGACGGAGTGGAAGAGCGGGCGCTTTACCTGTCGTGCCCGGAAGCCGCCAGACTGGTCCTGCTGAATCCGGATCCACAAGGGTGGCAGGAAGGAGTCGTCGATCCGGAGGTGGATAGCCAGTTGACGGAGGGCAGATTCACACTCCAAGGCGCTCCGGTGCTGGATTCGAGCCGGGCCAATCGTGGGAGAACGGCCTATCCTTATTTTAATGAGGTCAGGCAGCTCTTCTTCCGGGCGCTCACCGCGAGCGGTTTCGCGCGGTGGCAGCGCCTGGCCATTGTGGCGAAGCTCTCGGAAGAACTCAACGAAATCCTTGGAGCCGAACTGCCACCCGGCCAACAGGCGGAAATCACGGCAGAGTTTATTCGGTTGTGGAATGGGGCCCTACAAGACGGGGCTTTCGAGGTGTCCCGAGAAATTGAGCCGCAACCGCAAATTCAGGTTGAAGCCGTTCTGGAACTGATCGTGGCCCGCATCGGTTCCGATTTCACCGCCCGGCGCTTCCTGGAATGCTACCAGGAGTTCATGAAGGGTCTGAACTGGGGGCCGGAATCGACCATGGAAGAGCTCGATCGCAGGTTCCGAGAGGCACGGGACAAGAACTACCAGCCCTTCATGAGCCGGCACGAGTATTTGCTCGACAACTTTCTGGTGAATTACGCTACCCGGAACCTGTTTCCCTTTGGCCATCGCGAAACGGAGTCGCTGATCCAAATCGACTACGCGGCGGGATCGGTTCAGCGGCAGTACCTGCTGCTGGCAGCTCATTATGCTACGGTGCGAGCCCTGTTGATCGGCATGGCCGCGTACCACGGCGCCGCTTTCGGGACCGAGCACGTGATCAAACTGGTGCAGTCGTACGCCAAGGCTTTCCTGCATAGCGGTTCCTTTCCCGGGAAGGTTTTCGAAACTCTTGCCTCGCACGGGATTGACTGTGCTTCGAAGGCTACCGTGCTCTTTCAGGAGTAGCGTTCACAACCGACTTGCTGCTCGGCGAGATTTCCGCGGGCACGATATATCGGCAAATGCGTTAATCGATTAACTTGCGCCCCCGTGGAGAGGGTGATATACCTAATGCACCAATAGCTTTTGAATTCACACGCGCCAGAGGGTTCAAACGTGAAAAAACCAACAATGACCACGGGGATGATCGTTGTTTCCCTGTTCCTCTTGATTCCCAGCGCCGCATACGCGCAGGCGGTTGCGAACGCACAGATTGCAGGACTAGTGACCGACGCTTCCGGCGCGGCCGTTGCCTCAGCCAGGGTTCACGCGATCCAGACGGATACCGGGGCGACCCGAGAAACCTTAACTGGCAACGATGGCTCTTACACGCTGCCCAATCTTTCGGTGGGACCTTACCGGTTGGAAGTCGGAGCGCCGTCGTTTAGCACCTACGTGCAATCCGGGATCGTGCTGCAGGTGGGAAACAACGTCCGCATTGACGTCACCCTGCAAGTGGGAACAGTCACTCAAGAAGTACAGGTGGCCTCCAACGCGGCCATGGTGGATACGCAAAGCACAGCTCTGGCCGAGGTGATCGACCAGCGCCGCATCGTCGACCTCCCCCTGAATGGCCGGCAAGCTACCGACCTGATTCTTTTGGCGGGCGGCGCGGCAGTGGCGCCCAGCGCGGCCGGCAGATTTATTTCTACCCATGACTATCCCACCGCAGTGGGTGTTTCCGTCGCGGGGAGTCAGGCGAATTCGAACAACTTCCTGCTGGACGGAGCTGACCACCGGGACACCCATTCCAATGTGAATCTGCCGTACCCTTTCCCGGATGCATTACAGGAATTCAGCGTGCAGACGGGCGGCCTTTCGGCCCGGTCGGGCCTGCAGGCCGGAGCAGTAGTCAATGTGGTCACCAAGTCCGGAACCAATCGTCTTCACGGGAGCCTCTTCGAGTTTGTCCGAAATGGCAATTTCAATGCTCGCAACGCCTTCGCCACAACGCAGGACACTCTGCGACGGAACCAATTCGGCGGCACAATTGGTGGACCGGTCCGGAAAGACAAGCTCTTTTTCTTCGGTGGTTACCAGGGCACTCGCGAACGCACGGCACCGCCGACTTCGACCGCGTTCGTTCCAACTGACGCCACAATTCGCGGGGACTTCAGCGCCATGGCTTCTGCTGGCTGTCAATCAAACGGCGTCGCGCGCACCATCGTCGACCCCACTACCAAGACGCCCTTTCCGAATAACTTTATCGATCCGAAGCTGTTCAGCGCTCCGGCTGTCGCGCTTTTGAAATACATCCCAACCTCGAAGGATCCGTGCGGGAGACTGATCTATTCCATCCCCAATCCCAACAATGAGGATCAGTTCGTTACCCGAGTGGATTGGCAGGTCGCTGCCAAGCTATCTGTATTCGGACGCTATTTCCTAGCCGATTTCAGCAATCCGCCGCTCTTTGACAACAACATTTTGAACACCACCCGCGCGGGTCTGAACATGCGGTCGCACGCCGCGGTTCTGGGCAGCCAGTGGACCATCACTCCTACCCTGATCAATGCGACGCATCTGACCTATTCGCGCTTGGCGGTGAACCGCGGCGTGGCCCCGGGAATTCCCAACCCCGTGTCGGTAGGCGTGAAGATGACGAATATCGATCCCGGCTATATCGATCTCGCCGTGTCCAATCACTTTACGATGGGCGGCGGATCCAACGCGCCTTCTATTTTCTTCCGGAATCAGTGGCAGTTCTCGGATGACATCGATTGGATTCGGGGGCGCCACCACTTCAGCTTTGGAGTTTCCGCGATTCCGGTCCAAATGAATGAACGCAACGTGCAGCGCGGCAACGGAACTTTTAGCTTCAATGGATCGCTCACCAATGAAGCGTTCGCGGACTTCCTGCTGGGCCGGCCAAATTCCGTGATTCAGCAAAGTCTGGCGGAGATTGGTTTGCGGCAGAAATACATAGGGCTTTATGCGCAGGATGACCTGAAGGTAAGCAAGCGGCTAAGCGTCAACCTGGGAGTTCGTTGGGAACCGTCCCTTCCCGAGCACGATGTGGCGGGACGCGGCAATACTTTTTCGCTGCCGGCATTCATGGCCGGAACCAAGAGCACTCAATACAGCAACTCACCTGCCGGATTGTTGTTCTTCGGCGATCCCGGTGTGCCCCGCGCTTATGTCAACTCGCGCTATTTGGATTTCGCCCCGCGAGTCGGCCTCGCCTGGGATCCGACCGGGAGCGGGAATATGAGTATTCGCGTTTCCTATAGCATCTTCTTCGACACACCGGAATCGTTCACCGCCAGGGATTGGGCCAACGCGGCACCATGGGGCAACCAAATCAATCTGACCGCGCCGGCCGGTGGTTTCGCCGATCCCTACGCAAACTACCCGGGCGGCAATCCTTTTCCGTTCCCTTATCCGCCGACGAAGAACGCGCCCTTCCCGACGCAAGGCGCCTATATCAATTTCCCTCTCAACTTGACCCATCCTTACACGCAGAAATGGAATCTCAGCGTACAACGCCAGATGGGAAAGGATTGGTTAATCAGCGCCGCTTACATCGGCGACAAAGGCACTCACTATCGCACCGGGTACGAAGCCAATCCGGGCGTGTATGCTCCGGGAGCGACCCTGGCGAACCTTCAACAGCGGCGCGTTTTGACGCTGCTCAACCCCGCGCAGGGCGCTTTCTACTCGAACATTACCACCATGGATGACGGCGTCAACACCATTTACAACGGGCTGAAGGTTTCCGCGCAGCGACGGTTTGCGAACAACTTCAGCCTGCTGACTTCCTATACGTGGTCGCATTGCTTGCAGAGCGCCGAGCCCATCGGCAACCGTCTGACCGGCAACAATACCCAGAACCCCTTTAATCGGAATGCGGACCGCGGGGCATGCGACTTCGATTTGCGCCACAATTTCGTGGCTTCGGTGGTTTACCAGAGCCCGAAGTTTGCCAATAAAGCACTGGACTGGAGCCTGGGAGGCTGGCAGTTGTCGTTCCTGGTTTCTGCCAACAACGGCTTTCCTTTTACGGTTTCCACCGGAACCGATGCCTCACTTTCTGGAGTGGGACTGGACCGTCCGGACGTAGTTGGCAGCCCCTATCTTCGGAGCACAAAGACGCTGCAATGGCTCAACCCCAAGGCGTTCGCTCCAAACGCACCTGGCACCTTCGGCAACGCCGGTTACAACGCACTGATCGGCCCTCGCTATTTCAACTCCGATGCGCAAGTGTCCCGCGCGTTCAGAATTCGAGAAAACATGAAGGTTGATTTGCGGTTCGAGTTCTTCAACGTTTTGAACCACACCAATTTCAATCTTCCGGTGAGCCGGTTGGCGTCGTCTACCTTCGGCCTGCTGCAGAGTTCGGGACCTGCACGAACTATTCAGTTGGCTGCCAAGTTCTCGTTCTAAAGAACGCTCACAATCGAGCCGGCAGGAATCGCTTCATTCTGTGGAACAACTCGCGGCGCTCAAAAGCACCATCGGGGAGATTGCTCTCTTACCCATGGGATTTGCTGAAGCCGTCTTTGAAACCGAAGGTTCCTATATGCTTCCACGATCTATCCTATTGAAGGAGGTCCGAGACGGCGACCGGTTTCCAACGCGCCTTGTTGTTTGCGATCGTCTTCGCGACGCTTCCAGCAAGTATTTCCGCAGCATCTAGCGCTGCCTGCGCCGAGTGCCATCGCGACATTTACGAGCGCTATCGCCTGACCCCCATGGCTGTGAGTGCTGGGACGGCAGGCGCGGGGCGCGAGCGATTCGATCGCGCCACTTTCACCAATGAGCGGCAGCGATTTACTTATCGCGTCTACCAGAACCGCGGCGGCTATTTCGTCGATCTCAAGGACGGCGCGGGCAAACTGCAGGGTACGAAGCCGCTGGCCTATTTCATCGGGTCGGGAGCGACGGCTCGCAGCTATCTGCTGGCGGATGACGGGTACCTCTTCGAAGCGCCGGTGGCGTATTACACCGGCGGCGCGAAGTGGGGCCTCGCTCCGAATTACGAGACTTACGCGTATCCTTATTTGACCCGGCCTGCGGCTCCGGGCTGTTTGACCTGCCACGCCAGTTCTCTCAAGACGGTTCCGTTGACGCAGAATCGCTACGAGTCTGCGCCGTTCGCGGAAGGCGGCGTCGCTTGCGAGCGGTGTCATGGGGCGGGAGAGGCGCACATCCAGAAGATGAAAACGGGGAGCTCTTCCGGGGACAGCGGCATTCTCAATCCGTCGAAGCTTGACCCGGAACGGCGCGATAGCATCTGCTCGCAGTGCCACCTGACGGGAGAAGTGCGCGTGATGCGGCCGGGACGCGACTGGCAGTCCTTCCGGCCGGGAGACAAATTGTCGGATTCCGTCACGGTCTTTGTCCGCGCCGGTATTGCTGCCGGGATGAAAGTGACTAGCCACGTCGAGAAGCTGGCGCAGAGCGCGTGCAAGCGCAGCTCGGGCGACCGTCTGTGGTGCGGTTCGTGTCACGATCCGCACGCGGTTCCCAACGCATCCGAACGGGCTGGCTGGTTCCGCCAGAAGTGCCTGACCTGCCACAAGACGGGTGACTGCCGGGAAACGCAAACTGCGCGGGTGGCCCGCAAGGACGATTGCACGGCGTGCCACATGCCCAAGTCGCCGGTCAGCGACGCGCAGCACGTGGTCTACACGGATCACTCGATTCCGCGGCGGCCGCGCCCCAACGGCCCGGCGCCTTCCCCGGAAGTGGATTTAGTGGGTTTCGGCGGCGGCGCTGCACAGCCGCGCGACCTCGCACTGGCGTATGGGATCGCCGCCGCGCGAACCCGCAGCGAGAGCTTTCAGAGGCGCACGCAGCAAATGCTGGAGCAAGCGGCGCGCGACAATCCGAACGATGCGGAAGTGCTGCTTTACCTGGCGGAGCGATATCGCAACGCCGATCAACCGGATCTAGCTATTCCGCTGTATCGACGCGCGATCGAGATCGATCCCGCGCAGGTCACCGGGTCCGTCGGACTGGGCGGCATCCTGATGGAACGCGGCCAGTTCACCGAAGCCATCCGGCTCTGGCAGGATGCGCTCACCAAGAACGCGGGGCTCGAACTGGTGCGCACCAACATGGCGATGGCACAGTGGCGCAGCGGCGACCTGTCGGCCGCGGAGGCGACGCTAGAGAAAGCGATCGCGATCAACCCAGGCTTCAACGTGCCGGTCGATCTGCTGGAGAAGTTGCGCGCGCAACGCGCGCGTTAGGGTCGTGAGAGCGGAAGGCTTGTCGCTTCGTCGGGGAACCGCTCCCTTGCGGTCGCGGCTTCCATGAGAAAGCCGTCCCGTGTCAAGAACTGTTTTTTCTGGTCGTATACCTTTACGCTTGATCGCCGACCAGCGGGAGGCGGAGTACATCTTCAAACACCTCCTTCTTGGAAAAGCTTTTTGGTCGTGTCACCGACACGGTTGACCGCCGACCAACGGGAGGCGCCATTGTTTCAAGCTTTCCGTCCCGTCTCGCAACTCGCTGACTCGCCCTGCTTCCATTCGCACTCTTGTTGGAGCCGTCCGCTCCCGTGCCAGTTGGTGTCCTCAATTTATTATCAGGTGCTGCCATCTCAGAGTCGAACTGATGGATTCGTGGGAATCCATCGTTCTGCCGCGACCTCGCAGTCACCTGAACTCGGCGAGTTGCTACTCAACTCATATCCTTACGCTGCTTTCCTAGTTTTCTTCGGTGGGCTCGCCGCTGCCTGGCTGTTCCGCAAAGGTTCATATACCTCTCCGGTCACCCACAGGCGGTGCAACAGGATCGCCAGTTTGCGCGCTACCGCCACCACCGCCCGCTTCTTCGCATTCTTCCCGCCACGCTTGCCCAACTCCAGCCCCCAACGCTTCAGATCCGTATCCGGTGCTTTTCGCCGCAACACACTGTGCGCCCCCTGCACCAGCAGCTTCCGCAGATACAGATCCCCTTCCTTGGTGATCCGCAGTTGGGGCTCCTTCTCCCCGGAATCGCTCTGCTTGGGCCGCAATCCGATATAGCACCCCACGTCACGGCTCCTCTGGAACCGTTCCTTGTCCTCGATCGTCAGCACGAACGTCAGAGCGATCAATGGTCCCACTCCGTGTACTTGCCGTAGGAGTTTGGTTTCGGGATACTCGGTCCCGGCGATCTGCTCCACCTTCTGGTCCAGCTTCTCGATCTCTTCCGTCAATGTGGCTATCACTTGCATCAAGGGCTTCAGGTCGTCCTGCAATTCCTTCGGCAGCGACTTCGTTTGATCGACGCCCATGCGATTGGCTTCACATTCCGGTAGCCGTTCTCCCGCCGCCTTCGTCTGCCCTCGCGACGCATTCACCAGCTTGGTTCGTGCTTCCACCAGAGCTGCTCGGATTCGGATGCTGCGCAGATGCCCTTGCGCCCGTTCACTGCGGTGCCGGATCGGCCGCAGCAGTTCCGGATCCAGTCGCGCCAATCGCGCCAGCATCTGCGCATCCATTCGATCGCTCTTGCGACTACTCTGACTGATTACCTTCACCTGCCGCGCATTCGCCACAACTACCTCGTATCCAAAACTCTGCAGCAAGCGACTGATCCACGGTGAGTGCGTTCCCACCTCCAACGCGATCCGACACCGCTTCCGGGTTGCGAAAGCCTGCGTGATTCCTTTACGCGTAGTGTTCACGCTGGATTCCTCTACGACCTGCCCCTCTCCATCCAGTACACAGTACCGACTCGTCTTGTCTCCCAGGTCCATACCGATTGTGTGTCGTAGCCCCTCTTTGCGGGACTTCGAACTCTTGGGAGCGATGCTATTCTTTTTCATGGCCGGTCTCCTTTTGCACCTCGAGTGCGTATCCAACGGGTAGCTTATAGCATCCCGCGGGAGGCCGGCTTTCTCATTCCATCTCCGAGTGGGGCTCAAACGCTGGATTAGGCTTTCGTGGTGATGGTGATGGTTGCGGGCTTCAAGCCGGGGGCGGTCGCGGTCAATCGGATTTGCCCGGCGGCTGCGCCCGATTGCACAATTGCCAGACACATTCCGTGATACGCCTTGCGGACCTTGCCCTTGTAGTCGCCCATGTCGGCCATGTTGCCGTTGTCGAGACCGATCAAGCGGCCATCCCCTTCGACATTGAAAGTGATCTCGTGATCCGCGTCAGGATGCATGCGGCCCTGCGCGTCGACCACCTTCACGGTGACGTGCGCCACATCGCGGCGGCCGGCGCGAATAGTGTCGCGATCCGCGGAAAGGCTGATGGCAGCGGCGTCGCCCGTGGTGATGACTTCGATTTCGACGGGCTTCCCGTTCTTGGTTCCGACCGCTTTCAGCGTGCCCGGTTGGTACACGACGTCCCAGGAAAGGTGCATATCGTTGGTGGTTCGCACCGCACCGGGAGGAGGCGGCGCCGAGTTTCCGTAGCGGCCTTGCATGCCGTAGCGCGGGAAGGCAAAGCCTTTCGAGCCGAGCGATTTCCCGTTCAGAAACAGCTCCACCGCATCGCAATTGGTGTAGCAGTATACCGGTAGCACCTGCCCTTCGCGGCCTTTCCAGTTCCAGTGCGGGAAGAGATGCAACACCGGCTTCTCGGTCCACTGGCTCTGGTAGAAGTAGTAACCGTCTTTGGGGAAGCCGCAACTATCGATCACCCCCGCGGTGGCACCGTGCGAGGGGCCGCCGGCTTCGCCGAGATAGTCGATGCCGGTCCACATGAAATCGCCCGCCACGTAGTCGTGCGTGCGAACGAAGCGCCACAACTCTTCGGTGTCGAGTCCGCGGAATCCACGGCCGAAGCCACGGCCTCCGCCGAACCCAGCCGCGCCGCGGCCACCACCTGGCGCACCCGCTGCTGGAGCGCCGGCCGGAGGGACAACCGGGACTACCGCCGCAGCTTCGCCCGGCGCTGCCGGAACCATGCCGCGATACTCTCCTCGCGGACCGCCCAGCCCGCCGCTTTCGGTGCCGATCATGCGCCAGTTGGGATGCGCGAGCTTGTCCACGCTGTAGTAGAGTTCCTTGCGCTCGCGCCACCGGTCCGAATAGTTGTAGCCAACGATGTCGAGCAGGCCGAGGAACTTTCCAGCACAGTGGGATCCGAAGCTTGGAATTCACGTGACTTGAAGTCGCGGC
>JADMIO010955825.1_pt1 | contig 25590 bp, 27 predicted proteins | sample 8958161 | NCBI WGS metagenome assembly JADMIO01 (sample SAMN16585339, study PRJNA669376) | soil metagenome | isolation source: Crop rotation soil | place: USA: Cullars Rotation, Alabama | collected 2011
CGCGACAACTTGTCCACGTGGAATTCTAAGCTTAGGATCCCAATGTGCTGGAAAGCCGTGATGGCCAGATTTCATTGTCTTCTGTTTCAGAAGACTTGCTGATCAGGTTGCAGACTGAGTTTTCAAAATATCTCACAGAAATTTTCGGACTGAAAGATGAAGTGGCTGTGGAAAATAATAAACTGGAAGGCGTTCTGCAATTGCTGGCTGATATACGAACTGAAGCAAAATCACGCCGCGATTTTCTTACATCCGATAAGATAAGGAATCAATTGCTTGAGCTTGGGATTCAGCTTAAAGATGAGAAAGGAGGAGGTGTCAGCTGGACAATCGAAAAGTAAAATTTCCGGGATTTATATTGTCGCTATCGAATGCAGCAGCATTTCTTCAGCTTTCCGAACCCAGTTTTTGTATTCTGTAAGTGTTGCATTATGCAGGGGTATATAGCGCATCAGGAGGCTAAGGTCAAAATTTTCTGATCTGATACCCGCGCCGGTTTTCTGTGCGTCTACCGCATTACAAAATTGCTCGAACTGACCTGCTACAGGTACCATCATAACTGGTTTTGAAAGATACATAGCTTCACAAATAGACTCAAATCCTGCTGTTGTTGCCACTGCGCTGCAACCCGCCATCATTTGCATGAACTTAACATCATTCAAAGAATGAAACGTGAGTGTTTCGTCATATTTCCATTCGCCATTTTTTTCATCACGTATCGTTCTGCAGTCAGTGAAACAATGAAGCGAAACTTCCGGATTTTTTTCATGCCAATTGATTATTTCTTCCTGGTAGCCACTGTTTACCAGGTATACCAGGATAAAATTTTCTTCCGCCGGTTTGAGAGTCAGAATAGTTCCTCTCATCAAAGGTGGTATTATCTGAAGATGCGCCATTTTTCCCGGCAGATCATACATCGAAATAGCCAATACCTTTTCAGATCTCATGCTCACAAAGCGGGTGTAAGCTCTGAGCATTTGTTTTTTGAAAAAGTTGTTTTGCGGAAAATGGAAATCGGGGTGCAGGTAAATAAACTGGTGCGCGACGGAAACCATTTTTGTTTTTCCCGGATAAATAATATTATAGATTGCTGCAAGTGGTTCGTAAAAATTTACGATGATATCCGGTTTGTGATAATTCACAAGTTTATTGATGGTCCGCACGCTTTTAATGTAGGTTCCCATGCGGCATAAATTTAAGAGCAGGGTTTTGCCTGGCTTAATACTTTTATTTTTCGCGTCTGATATAAAACCAGGACTGGCAACAGAAATTACGGGGGAGGCAATTGCATTTTTAAAAAATACAGGTGGCGATTTTTTACTGCATGAACCAACCACAACACAACAGAGTTCCATTCCCTTTTGCTGCAGAATTTCGGAAATGGAAATTGCCTGGGTAAGATGCCCTCTGCCTTCACCTTGTACGAGAAACATAAATGTTTTCCTCTGCATAGAGTATTTATTTCGATCTGCCGGTTCAGAATGTAATGACCAGTTCAGCATTTGCTACGAGCTCATCAGCTTCTATTTCTTCATCAGAATCACCAGTGGGGATCTCAGTTTTGTTTTCCGCGAGCCAGTCGTTGTAATATAATACCTGCCATTCGCCGCTTGCTGATTCCACAAGCGCACTCAGGGTTTCGACCCAGTCACCACTGTTGAGGTAATGAATTCCGGAGATATGTTTATTTGCCGGCTGATGTATATGACCGCATATTATACCATCGCAGTTTTCTGTACGTGCAACAGCACAGAGTTCTTTTTCAAAATCCGAAATAAAGCTGATGGCCGTTTTTACTTTCTGTTTTACCGTTGCAGAAAGTGAGTAATAAGGGAGACCTCGTTTTCTTCTGTAGGAATTGTAATGTCGGTTTAGCCACAATAAAAAAGTGTATCCTGTATCACCGAGTTTTGAAATCCATTTCAGGTTGGTAGTGACTGTATCAAAAATATCTCCATGAACTACATAATATTTTTTGTCGCCGGATTCTATTATGCAGTTTCTGCGAATTGAAAAATTTCCTATTTCCAAAGGGAGAATTTCGTCGAGGAAATCATCATGATTACCCCGCAGATAAATAATTCTTGTAGCGTGAGATGCAAGCCGGTTGAGAAGTAGTTTAAAAAAGGCTGTGTGTTTTTTCTTCCATTTCCCTGATTTGCCAAGCTGCCAGCCATCAATAATGTCGCCGTTTAAAATCAGTGTGTCACAACTGTGGTGCCGGAGAAAATGGACAGCTTCCCGGACATGGGAATTTTGAATTCCCAGATGAATGTCAGAAAGCACAATGGTTTTGTAGTGTGTCTTCAATACAAAGGGTTTTGTAAAGAACCCAAATGATTCTTATGCTAGTGTGTCCTGAATGTTACCGTTATATGAAGTTCACAGTTCACAGTTCACAGTTCATAGTTCTCAGGGGTTAAACGTTCAACGTTAAACGTTTAACGTTGAACTTCTCCAAAACTGTGAACTGTGAACTATAAACTAAGAACTATTAATTAAATTGAACCATGCATTTATACGTAAATCATCTTGAGAAGGATCGCAAATTGAAAAACCTGATTTCTGTCCACGGGCATTTTGAATTGAAAAAGGAGAAGGATATCTGCAATTATCTCTGCGCTTCCATTATGAGCCAGCAGTTATCTACAAAAGTTGCAACGGTTATTTACGGCAGGTATATCGAATTATTCGGAGGTAAAAAACCATCGCCTGAACAGATCATTGATATGAAGCCCGAAAAATTAAGGGCACTCGGTCTGTCAAATGCAAAAGTGAGTTATGTAAGAAATGTGGCTGAATTTTCTGTCACCAGGGGTATGTCGCATCATGAACTGGATGCAATGACCGATGAAGAAGTCATTAAATACCTGACAGAAATAAAGGGTGTAGGACGCTGGACGGTGGAAATGCTCCTGATGTTTGCGCTTCAAAGAGAAGACATATTGCCGGTTGATGATCTTGGAATCCAACAGGCAATTACTGGACTATACAAACTTAAACATGAAACAAAGAAGGAACTTATTACTTCGATGCAAAGGATAGCAAAAAAATGGGCACCATACAGGACTTATGCAAGTATGTATTTATGGAGATGGAAAGACATCATAAAAGTTGAACGTTAAAAGTTCAAAGTTTACATTATTGAATTTTCAATTCTTTTACAAGTTGCGGAGCGCCGCCCAGTTTGTCAATACACCAGAGTACATACCGGATATCAACACAGATAGTTCTGTTCAGGTCCTTATCAAATGCAAGTTTATGGCTGATAGCTTCATAGTTTCCATCAAAAGATAACCCGATCAACTCACCTTTTGCATTTAGTACCGGAGATCCGGAATTACCTCCGGTAATATCATTCGTAGTAATAAAAGTTACTACAAGGTCATTTCTCTGTTTATCAATATAGTTTCCGAAATCTTTTTTTGTGGCGAGACTTAGGAATTTCTCCTGGAGATCAAATTCATAGTTACCTGGTTTATATTTTTCAAGAACTCCTTTCATTGTACACACGTAATCATATTTTACAGCATCACGCGGAATATAACTTTTTACATTTCCGAAGGTAACGCGCATGGTAAAATTGGCATCGGGATACATTTTTTTGGTCGGGTTCATCTCACGTAAACCTTTTATATAAATCCGGCTCAGATCATTATTTGCTGCTGTAAAACGTTTGAAATACGGATCAAATTTGCTGAAATAATTTTTTGAAAATTTATCAGCAATCAAATATGCGGGATCATTCTGTAATAAATTAACATCTGGCCTTGACGTAAACGCTTTCCATTTATTATCATCAAGCAACATCGTTGTACCAAATACATTTGCCGCAAGCTTATCCCAGGTGCTTTGATCTTTTAATTCACCATAAGTATTTCTTACGGATTCATAGTACCCGATCGGATGCTGGGCCTTATCAATATTTTCATAAAACATTTTTAAAACATCCGCCAGGATTTTCCGGTCAGAGGGAACGTTTTCATCTTTTATAAACTCAGAGCGCCGGGCATCAGCAGCCGCCAGTAGTTTTTTTACATCGGGGTTATCAACACCTTTTCTTACAAGCCCTGTTTCCAGGTCTGCCAGTGAGAGAGCGAAAGCTAACAACGGCGAGCCAGAAATTCCCTCTCTGAAATAGACACGATGTTCAGTATATGGTTTCCATTGATCATAGGCTTTCTGCCAGTTACTGAAAAGATTTTCGTATTCAGGTTTTCCTTTTGCCCATTGGTTGAAGGCTTCTTCCTCAGCTTGTTTTTTTTCTGCTATTTTATAATGCAGCAATTGTTTCGTTTCGCCATCAAAAAATTTCCAGTAATTACTGATGGTTGAATACGCTGAGCTGAGCTGAAGATCCACTGCCGGATCTTTCTTCATCTCGGCCATCATATATTTCAATCGCATATCCCGCAATTGAACAAGCGTTGGGTTTTCTACAGTTGTTTTTAATTTAACTCCGTAAGAATTTTCATAACGGTTGGTACTTCCAGGGTAGCCGAAAATCATAGCATAATCACCTTCTTTCACTCCTTTAACAGAAACAGGCAGCGAATATTTAGGTTTAAGTGGAATATTTTCCGGCGCATAACCGGCAGGTTTACCATCCTTACTCATGTAGATTCTGAAAACTGAAAAATCGCCCGTATGACGTGGCCATTCCCAGTTGTCAGTGTCTCCGCCATAGTTGCCAACGCTTTCGGGAGGAGCTCCCACCAGTCTAACATCGTTATATTCCTGGTAAACAAAAACCAGGAACTGGTTGCCTTTGAATATTGCTTTTACTTCTGAGTTGATAAATTGTTCTGGTTTGGCATAGGTCTTACTAATTTCGGTAGCCAGTTCCTGTACCTTTTTTTCTCTGTCGTCGGCACCCATGCCTTTGGTGGCACTATCGATTTTCTTTGTCACATCTTCAACAGCCAGGAGGAATTCAACTTTAACTCCTTTTGCAGGAATTTCATCAGCTTTGGTCCTGGCATAAAAGCCATTTTTCAGATAGTTGTTCTGTACACTACTTGCATCTGCAATCGCATCATAGCCACAATGATGATTTGTAAAAAGCAGGCCTTCGCTACTCACTACTTCGCCTGTGCATCCACGGTTGAAAATTACAATGGCGTCTTTCAGAGAGGCTTTATTAATGCTGTATAACTGTTCCTTTGTAAGAAGTAATCCTTTCTTCACCATATCGTTATAAACATCCTGCCCGAGGAGCATAGGTAACCACATACCCTCATCAGCAAGGCTTACAAGGGATAATAATGCTGTAAATAAACAGAGCACTGTTTTTTTCATATGCAACTTTGTGTAGAAGCAAACCTACTGTTAAAAATGCAAAATCACCCGGGTTCAATGAATCCCGGAAACAATAATTTTACAAAAACCAGAAATCATGATTCTCACAACAACGCCTTCTGTTGAAGGCAGACAGGTTAAGACCTACATGGGAATAGTGTCTTCGCAAACGATCATAGGTGCAAATTTTTTCAAAGATATTCTTGGAGGTTTAAGAGATGTTTTTGGGGGAAGAAGCGGAACTTATGAAAGAGTTCTTGAAGAAGCGAAGGATTATGCACTGGCTGAACTATCACAAAAAGCAACGGCTATCGGTGCTGATGCAGTTTTAGGAGTTGACCTGGACTATGAAACTATCGGAGCCAACGGGAGTATGCTGATGGTAAGTGCAAGCGGAACTGCTGTAAAACTATCCTGATTCGGATTTCTGATTTATTTTCTGGCAACGACTTTTTCTGAATCCTGAAGATTTTTCCAGAGCAGGTCTTTCAGCGCTACGAGCCCGGTACCGGAAACTCCGGAAATAAAAACGTGTGGGATATTTTCCGGCAACTCTTTACTGATTGCAGATTTTAATTCATCATCCAGCATATCCGACTTGCTAATGGCAATAATGAATTTTTTGTCCATCAGTTCCGGGTTATACTTTTCAAGTTCCTCCATTAATATATCCAGCTCCTTACGGTGATCCTTACTGTCAGCCGGGATCATAAATAATAATACCGGATTTCTTTCTATATGCCTGAGAAAACGATAGCCCAAACCCTTGCCTTCTGAAGCTCCTTCGATAATTCCGGGCAGATCCGCAACACAGAATGATTTTCCGTCACGGTATTCAACCATACCAAGGTTAGGCGTAAGCGTAGTAAAAGCGTAATCCGCGATTTTCGGTTTGGCAGCAGTTATTACTGACAAAAGAGTTGATTTGCCGGCATTTGGAAAACCAACAAGTCCAACGTCTGCCAGCACTTTAAGTTCGAGTACTTTCCACCCCTCAACACCAGGTTCTCCGGGTTGAGCATATTCTGGTGCCTGGTTAGTTGCAGTTGCAAAGTTTTTGTTTCCAAGACCCCCGCGACCACCTTTTATCCAGATCATTTCCTGACCATCCTCCAGAATTTCGGCTTGTTTTGCACCTGTCTCCTCATCACGGGCAATTGTACCCAGGGGAACTTCGATAATTATATCTTCCCCGTCTTTTCCGGTTGAATTATTCTTGAATCCGCCCTCGCCATTTTCAGCGATCACATTTTTGTAGTAACGCAAGTGAAGTAAAGTCCAGAGATTCTGATTGCCTCTGAGGATTATATGCCCGCCACGACCACCATCGCCTCCATCAGGACCTGCCTGTGCGTTAAATTTTGTCCGCATAAAATGTTTACTCCCCGCACCACCATGGCCGCTGCGACAAAAGATCCTGATCTGATCTACAAAATTGGATTTTTCCATTTGAGGGCAAGGTAGAATATGCAGGCCGGACATCAAAGAAATTCGTCGATCCGGCCCTGATTAGCTGTTGGTCGAATTCTGCAGGTACGTATTACCCTTGGTCTGAACGCGATTTCCAGGTTTTATATATCGGATCCTGGGCCGGCCGATCCTTTTCCGGAGTGGACAGTGAGTCACACGCGGCCCAGTTTTTTTTCATTTCATCCGGAAGTTGCTGGTATAAGCGGGTACCTTCTGACTTCCATTTTAACATCTCATCGCTGACTTCTTTGATTTTTCTAGCCGGATTTCCTACCACAAGGCTCCTGCTTTCAAAATGTTCTCCTTCTTTTATAAAACTTAACGCGCCAACTATGCATTCTTCTCCGAGCTTTACATGATCCATCAATACAGCATTCATTCCTACCAAGGAATTTCTTCCGATTTGCGCCCCATGAATTATGGCTCCATGACCTATATGAGATCCTTCTTCCAGCAAAACAGTTAATCCGGGAAACATATGAATTGTACAATTCTCCTGCACATTGCAGCCATTTTCGATAATAATTGCACCCCAGTCACCACGGAGAGCTGCCCCCGGACCGATATAAACATTTTTTCCGATAATTACATTTCCGGTTACACATGCCTGTGGGTGCACAAAACTTGAAGGATCGACTACCGGGATAAAACCATTAAATGAATAAAACATAGTAGAGTAATCTGCAGGATAACTTACCTGAACTGGCAAAGGTCTGCAAAAAAATCTATTGTGAAAGTCCATATGAATAAGTAGAAAGCAGCATCAGGAATTGTAAACTGTCATTGGTATTTCAGGTTTTGTTTCAGGGGTTGGTACGGGGTCTTTGAGTTTCTTTTTTGATCGGCCATTGATATCTCTGACGATCAGAATTGTAAATAGTATCAACAAAAATAAACCTCCAAGCAGCAGTATTAATGCGAGCGCTTCCGATCCGTTACATGCAATTGAACATGCAAGTGCAGTTAAACCCAGCCCGATAGCCACGGCAAGAACAATAGTGAATATGGTGAGGAAGACTCTTTTGTTTTTTTCTTTATTTGTTTCCGGCTTTGTATTTAACCAGGTCCTTATCTGAAATTTCAGCTCACGCAACAGTACCTTTCTATCTTTCCTGCTGATTTTATGTGTAGGGTTGGCTTTTTGAGCTTTTAGAATTTCTTCTGTTTGCGCGTATTTATATTCCGGATTTTTTTGAATTACTGATGCGGCCAACTCCTGCCCCAGCACAGATCTGTAGCCATCTGAAAAAAAAGAAATGGTCATGAATATTGCAGAGAAGGTGAGAATTGCATCACATAATTTTCTCTTTAGAAAATCTGAGCGGAATGATGGATTGAAAACTGAAAGTTTTTTGACCGGATAGCAGAAAAGAAATAACAGGCAAACGCAAAGGGAAGCAAACATATACTCCCCGGGTATAATAATTTCAAAGGAATGAAGTTGCCGTGCAATGCAGTACCCCAGGTAAATAATAATGAAATGACCAATTACCATCAATACCCTCGCTTTGCGGGGATTTTTGTTGCTCCATACAGAAAGATGAAGTAGCATTGGTGGCAATGATTTTTACCCTTAGCTACCAAGGTCGGAGAAAAACAAAATGAAATTTTAGCGGAATTAACGGTTTATCGGATTGACTTAACATTCTGCATGTTTAGTCATTCAGGTTATTCTATCTATTGGAAACCTGCGTAAGATTTTTTTGCATACTACAGCGAACATGGATCGCCTATCAATGCTTTTCCAGTGCGGAAACAGGTGCCTTTGAACAGTGCCACCTGGTCTCCATTCTGATTATGTACGTGGATAAGGTAAACGCCCGTACTGCGCCCGTCGTGAATTTCTTTGGCCTCTGCAGTTAATTCATCGCCTACATGTACTGCTTTTGTGAAAGTAATGGTTACATCAAGTGCCACCGAAAGATTATTGCGGTTATTACAGGCAAATGCGAACGCGCTGTCTGCTAGTGAAAATGGTATACCACCATGTATGATCCCAAAACCGTTTACCATTTCCTGCCTGATGGTCATTTTGATTTTACTGTAACCAGTTCGTACTTCAATTAATTCAACACCCATCCACTGACTGAAGTAGTCATTCTGCATCATATGGGAAACAACTTCACTGGCTAATTGCTGACCTGCCATTTTTAATATTTTTAATTGTTGATTATTTACCTGTAAAAACCGGATTTCTTTTTTCCAGGAATGCTGTAAATCCCTCTGTGAAATCCTGTGTTTTTGCTGCCTGTTGCTGAAACTCATCTTCGAGTTTCAGTTGCTGATCAAGGGTATTGGTAAAAGATAAATTTAGGGCTTTCTTTATTAGAGTAAAACTTCGGGTAGGCATTACTGCCAGCTTCCGGGCAATAGCCATGTACTCTGTCTCAAATTCTCCTGCTGCAATGCTACGATAAATCATTCCAATCTTCGCGGCTTCTTCTGCTGAAATTTTATCACCAAGCATCGCTAAAGCTGAAGCCTTCTGCCAGCCGATTAAGCGAGGAAGAAACCATGTTCCGCCACTGTCTGGTATCAGGCCGATTTTTGAGAAGGCCTGGATAAATGAAGCTGTTTCTGAAGCTACCACAATGTCACAACATAAAGCGATATTAGCACCTGCTCCTGCAGCAACTCCGTTAACAGCAGCTACTACCGGCAGTTCCATATTGCGGATTTTTAATACGATCGGATTATAGTGCTCCTTCAGAATCTTTTCCATTCCCGGGCCTGATGGATCAATTATTTCAGCCAGGTCCTGGCCAGCGGAAAAAGACTTTCCCTCTCCTGTTAGAACAAGGCATCTGATTTCATTATCATTCTCAAAATCTGAAAATGCTTTCAGCAATTCAAATGCCATCTCGCGATTGAAGGAATTGAGTTTATCAGGCCGGTTTAGTTTTATTATTCCGACCCCCTGGTCTTTACTTGTTTTGAGAAAGGACATTTTAGTTCATAGTTGTTAGTTCATAGTTCACAGTTGTTCAATGTTTAATGTTCAACGTTTAACGTTGAACCCCTTTGAACTATCAACTCAATTAATGGCATTTAAAATAGTCAAAAGGTTCCAGACAATCATCACATTTATAAAGCGATTTGCACGCAGTGGAACCAAATTCACTGATTATACTTGTACGAGATGATCCACAATTCGGACAAACAACAGATTTGCCCGGTGTTTTACCTGCAGAAGGGTCGGGCGGTGCAATTCCATAAGTCCTTAATTTTTCCTTTCCGGTTTCAGTCATCCAATCTGTTGTCCAGGCCGGAGAAAGAACCTGCTTTATTCTGAAGTTACTGATATCATGAGCATATAGTGACATCCGGATCTGGGTGAATATCATATCCATGGCAGGGCATCCTGAATAAGTTGGTGAGATATGAATTTCCCAGCAATCCTCTTCCGCAACAAATTCCACCTTTCGTATAATTCCCAAATCAGCGATGGTCAGAACAGGAATTTCAGGATCTGTAACAGAATCCAGTATTTCAAAAATTTTATTTTGCGTGAGGACCGTCATTGAAAGAGTTTACCATTCGAGCCCCGGATAAGCTCTTTGCATGTATTGCATTTCTGTTAGTATATATCCAAGATGTTCAGTGTGTATCCCATTCTTTCCACCCGATTGACTCCAGACGGGAAGACTAAAAGGTATCGTTGCCTCATTAAAGACAGAAATGACTTCATCGGTCCAGGTATTTTTGATACTGGCAGGATCGGCAGCAATAACGGATCGGGAAAGAACTGTCTCGTAATGAGCCGGAATAAAAAATTCCCCTAAGTAATCTTTGATTTTTTCCCAGGCAGCAATCATTCTGCCATGGCTATCTTCTGTACCATCGCCTAATCGTACAACCCAGTCACGACTCCACCTGAGATGATAGGCTGTTTCCTTTATTGCCTTGTCAGCGACACCTGCAATATCTGCATCTCTGCTGTTCTGAAGCTGCGCATAGACCAGGTGTTGAAACTGACTGAAAAGGTATTGTCGCAGAATTGTGAAACCCCAGTTTTCATCCGGCAATTCAAGCAACAAGAGGTTCAGAAATTCATTTCCAGATCTCAGGTATGCAAGACTGTCTTCGGTTAATCCCGCTCCTTTACGCCTGGCTGCGTACTGATAAAAATACCGGGCCTGGCCAATCAGGTCAAGTGAAATATTTGTAAGTGCTATATCCTGTTCGAGAATTGGCCCATGGCCACACCATTCACTGTTACGGTGACCAAGAATCAACGCATTATCGGCAAGGTGAAGCAGGTATTGATGAAGAGGATCTGTCATTTGAAATTTAAAGCTGAATTTACATATGTGTAATTGAGTCCGGAATTTCATAAAATGTAGGATGGCGGTACACTTTATCATTGGCCGGTTCATAAAACATGGCAGATTCATCAGGGCTTGAAGCATGAATATCGACACTTTTCACTGCCCAGATACTTACTCCTTCCATTCTTCGGGTATACACATCCCTCGCATTTTCAATAGCCATTGCAGCATCTGATGCATGCAGACTGCCGACATGTTTATGGTCCAGGCCCTGTTTACTGCGGATAAAAATTTCCCATAATGGCCAGTTCTGTTCTTCTTTCAGGTGCAGTTGAGAAGCATCTGCGCCACTTCCCTCCGGTATATCTCCGTATAAAAACATCTTTGTTGAAAACCGCATATGAATTTTTTTGAATGCTTAAAGATTCAGGCTGCTTCCTGTCTGTTTTTTTGTTTGGATGCATAAGCCATCGCCGCCTCTCTGACCCATGCCCCATCGAAATGTGCTTTCCGCCTTGCTTCCAGTCTTTCTTTATTGCACGGACCGTTTCCTTTTACTACGTTCCAGAATTCGTCCCAGTTAATTTCACCATAATCATAAGCTGACCTGGAATCATTCCATCTTAGGTCCGGGTCAGGTAGTGTCATTCCAAGAATTTTCACCTGTTCCGCGATCATATCTACAAATTTCTGACGCAGTTCATCATTGCTTTGCCTTTTGATCTTCCACCTGGTACTCTGGTCGGAATGCGTTGACTCGCTATCTTTTGGACCAAACATCATTAACGAGGGCCACCACCAGCGATTAATCGAATCCTGGCACATTGCTTTCTGCAGATCTGAACCGCGGCTTAGCGTGAGCAGAATTTCAAAACCCTGGCGCTGATGAAAACTTTCTTCTTTGCAAATTCTGATGTTTGCACGGGCATATGGTCCAAAGGATGTTCTGCATAACATCACCTGGTTGAGAATGGCAGCACCATCCACCAGCCAGCCAATGGCGCCCATGTCGGCCCATGTGAGCGTCGGATAGTTGAATATCGACGAATATTTTGCTTTGCCCGTCAGCAGGTCCTCAATTGTTGATTCCCTTGTAACGCCTAATGTTTCAGCAGCTGCATACAGATATAGGCCATGACCAGCTTCATCCTGAACTTTGGCAAGCAATATTGCTTTTCTTTTTAATGTCGGAGCGCGTGTTATCCAGTTTCCTTCAGGCAGCATACCGATAATTTCACTATGCGCGTGCTGACTGATCTGTCGAACCAATGTTTTTCTGTAAGCCTCCGGCATCCAGTCGCGAGGTTCAATTTTTGTTTCGCCAGCTATTTTTTCCTGAAAGATTTTTTCCTGTTCGGTCATAATCAGCTTTTCTCATGTAAAGATACAAAATCACAAAAAAAACTAACAGTTGTTAGTCATAATTGATACGACTGAGCGTTCGAAATATTGTAATCAACAGGTAAACTCAAAAGAACTAGTGGGTTGCAGCTGTTAAATGTATTCTGTACCTTGATTCAACAAAGAGAAATAGTGGGGTTATTTACACATATAAAAGGATTGTTTACCAGGCCGGCAGCAAGCTGGGAAGAAATCAATGCGGAGAATGTCAAGGTCCCGATACTATTTTCAGGCTATGTGGTTCCGATGTTGTTATTGGGAAGCATAGCGATTTTTATAGGATATGGTTTTGTAGGTGTTGAAAGTTTTTTACTTAAAATAAAGGGAACAAAGTGGGGACTGTGGTTTGCACTACGTTATTTGTTTTCCGGAACTGCTGTATTTTTCATTTCGGTTTTTATAATTGATCTGCTAGCTCCAACATTTCATTCTGAAAGAAGTATTCCCAAAACAGCACAATTGGTAGCATATGCGTCAACACCATCCTGGCTCGCAGCTTTATTTTTGATTTATCCGTCGCTGGGTATTCTCGGTTTGATCGGGCTATATGGCATTTATCTTTTTTATACCGGACTTCCCGTAATGAAAAAAACGCCGGAAGATAAAAGAACCATATATATGCTGGTTTGCGCGCTGATTTTAATTATCCTTTCATGGATAATGCAATTCTTCATTGGTACAATTCTTTCCGTTTTTTTAGGAGATCCTTATGCACTTAATGCAGAAGATTTTCGTGACTTGTTCAGGGATTGACTGAATTTTTCTTAACGGTCATCGAAATTTACAACAACTTTTTCGCTGCGCGGATGGCTCTGACATGTGAGTATAAAACCTTTTTCAATTTCATCTTTTTCCAATGCATAGTTGGCATCCATTTCTACCAGGCCTTCCACAAGTTTTGCTTTACAGCTGCTGCAAACCCCACCTTTGCAGGCATATGGAAGATCAATTCCCCGGTTAAGGGATGCCGTTAGAATCGATTCACCGGAATAATTTAATTCGAAACCGGAAGTAACTCCATCAAGCTGAATGGTTACATGCGAGGACTTATTGGATGCAGATTTTTCTGTGACAAGGCTTGCAGAAAGTTCATTTCTCCTGGTACCCGGCGTTGTAAAAAGTTCAAAATGAACTTTAGTTTCCGCTACATTGTTCTGCCTGAGATATCCCGCAACTGAATGAATCATTTCTTCAGGTCCGCAAATAAATATCTCGTCAATATTTCTTATCCGAATAAGCTTTTTGAAAAGAGACTCACATTTGGATGCATCAATTCTGCCACTAAAAAGCGGAATGTCTGTTGATTCACGACTCAGAATATGAATAAGGGTGAAGCGACTCAGGTACCGGTTCTTGATATCCTCGAGCTCATCCCTGAACATGATCGATGCTCTTGTTTTATTTCCATATACAAGTGTGAATTCACTTTCCGGTTCAGTATATAGTACTGATTTTAAAATTGACATGACCGGTGTAATTCCACTTCCGGATGCAAATGCGAGATATTGCTTTTTCTGACCAGGGTGGAGGAATGTATAAAAACTGCCTGTCGGAGTCATCACATCGACCTTGTCGCCTGCTTTTAACTGCTCATTGGCAAAACCGGAAAACCTTCCTCCAGTTGCCTTTTTAATAGCAACACGTAATATATTTTCATGAGGACTTGTGCAGATGGAATAACTTCTCCGGAATTCTTCACCATCAATAAATTTTCTCAAAGTCAGATTCTGACCGTGATGAAAACTAAACTGATCTTTTAATTCTTCCGGAACATCAAACTCAACTAAAACGGCATCTGCAGTTTCTTTAAGAATATTTCTGATGGTAAGTGGATGAAAATGTACAGCCATAATCTGCAGGAAGATTAAATTTCGAGGCCGCTGATAATATTTGTAACCATACTGTCTTCAAGTTCGTCAGCACTGATATTCTTTTTTGTACGGTGCCAGAATTCAATACCTCTAACCGCGCTTAACAGAATCAGCACAACTGCATATGGTTGTATTTTGCGGATCTGTTTTTTTCTGATTCCTTCCTCAATGATCATTTCCAGCCGGCGGACATAGATTCTCCTCTCGTTAAGAAATGTTGTGTGGTAAGGTTCATCAAGAAACTTACTTTCATTATTAGTGACCAGCACTTCATCAATCCTGTCAACCCACATCCTGATATGAAACCTCACCACCTGTTCAATTTTTTCAAGGCTGGTCATCTTTTCATCAAATTCAACCTCATTAAGCTGTGTTGTGAAAGTATTTGCAATACGAAAGCAAATTTCCTGCAACAGCTCTGCCTTTGAACTGATATGATTATAAAGACTTGCTGCTTCAACCCCAATATCCCCGGCCAGGTCACGCATGCCAGTAGCCGAAAATCCTTTTTCACGAAAAAGTTTTGCTGCTGCCAAAGTGATGAGTTCCTTTCGGGTGCTGTTTTTTTTACTTCTGATACGAGCCATATACAGAAGGTAAAATTACACAAAACTAACGAGTGTTAGCAGGAGTTCAACGTTTAACGTTAAACGTTCAACGTTAAACTCAATATTCAGGGTGATAAGTCTTTAGTAAGGTAGTCAGGTGAACTCCATTTTCCTGCTTTTTCTTTGGAATAAGCAAGAGAGGACTTAGTTCCGGTATAATGCTTTTAATTTCGTCGGCACTTGCTGTATTTGCATCGGCAAAACGCCAGGTTTTACCGCCATCAATTGAAATTCCAATCAGGTGTGAAACTGAACTTACCGGCTGGCCATTAATTATCAGCTCACTGAACTGTTCAATAATGCATTGCATCGGTTTGCCATAGGTTACCAGGCGCAATACGGAACCGGCTTTCATTTCGGAGAAGACAACGTTCTTCAATCCATTGATTTCTTCTTTAAGATAGCTGACGAATTCATTTTCGCCACCCATCATAGCAACCAGGTTAGGATTATTATATTTTACGAACTGATCAAAATCTTTATTCTTGAAACTCGATAACATTGTATTGGCAGCACCCTTGATATTGCCCACTAATGCTATTGAATCTGATTGAGAGAATAGAGAAAGTGCAGAGCTACATAGAAATAAAAAACAAAAAACAAACTTCATCGGGCAAATTTCGAGTGAAAATTACAATTTCCGTTTACCTTTGCAAAGTTAAAAAAATGAAAATGTCGGTTATAGTTGTTGGTTCGATGGCTTTTGATTCAATTGAGACTCCATTCGGTAAAAGTGATCGGATTGTAGGTGGGGCGGCTACATATATTGCCTGGAGTGCATCTAATTTTGTTAAATCTGTGAAACAGATTTCAGTGGTTGGAGGTGATTTTCCTGATTCTGAACTGCAATTACTTGCTGACCGTGGTGTTGATCTCGAAGGTGTGCAGGTTAAAAAGGATGAGAAATCTTTTTTCTGGGCAGGTCGTTATGATATGGATATGAATTCAAGGGAAACCCTGGACACACAATTAAATGTGCTGGCTGATTTTCAGCCTGTGGTACCTGAGTCGTATAACGACAGTGAATTTCTGATGCTTGGAAATCTTGCGCCTGCAATTCAGCATAGTGTGATCAAGCAACTTAAGAACAGGCCGAAGCTGATTGTACTTGATACAATGAACTTCTGGATGGAAATTGCGATGCCCGAACTTGAAGAAGTACTGAAGGATGTTGATGTGCTTCTCGTAAATGACAGTGAAGCAAGACAACTCAGCGCACAATACTCGTTGGTGAAAGCTGCCAGAAAAATAATGGAAATGGGCCCCAAGTACCTTGTAATAAAGAAGGGTGAACACGGCGCGTTGCTTTTTCATAAAGACCAGGTTTTCTTTGCACCGGCCCTTCCGTTGGAAGATGTTTTTGATCCAACAGGAGCGGGCGATACATTCGCAGGAGGATTTATCGGGCATATCGCACGCACCCGTGATATTTCATTTGAGAATATGAAGACTGCTATTATTGTAGGCTCTGCAATGGCTTCATTTTGTGTAGAGAAGTTCGGTACTACCCGCCTTAGAGAAATTTCACATGAACAGATAGAAAGCAGAATACGCCAGTTTGTGGAACTGGTCAATTTCGATATTGAACTTGTTGGATAAATCCTGCTGGCAATCACAGCTAACGGTTCGCAAGTACTACTGCCTTGCGAACCGTTTTTCTTTTGCCATCCAGCCCGAATAAATCTGCTACCAAAAAATAAATGCCGGTATTCAATCGCCGGTTCTGATCATCGAGACCGTTCCATCTGTAGTAGCCATCAGTACCACAAAGCTGATTCCTCACAAGAGTTTTTACATGAAATCCTGCTTGATTAAATATATTGATCGTACAGTTAGTACCGGGCTGTTCAAATTTGTAAGAAATGGTAAGCTGATCTTCTATGCCATCAAAATCCGGAGAGAATATTTTCAGATCAGTACTTATACCATCAGCTCTTTGCTGCTGAGAAACTTTGTATTGTGAATTAAGATAACCAGGGGTCCCATAGCCGGCGTCAGCTGCGGCTGAAAACCAATTCGATTCATCCTGTGTATCAGAAAGCGGATCAATTCTCTCCAATGAAACTCCCTCAGTGTTTACGAGCAATGGGTAGTGAAATTTTTCAATATACCTGAACTCGTCAATTACAGTACCGTTAATATCGGTCAAAACAAGATTGCCTTCGTCATCCGGCAGCGATGGCATTTCAGTTAGCTTCAACAAATGATTTTCCAGGTAAACTTTATACTCTTGAATGATATTGAGAGGATCTTTCGTTAAAACCATATAATCACCCGGAAAAATCAGAAAACTTTCTCCGCTGCATAACGAAGCATCTGATACAATACCATTTTCTTTTCGTGTTCCTATAAAAACCTTCTTTAGATCTATCAGATTTTCACCTGCATTAAATAATTCAATATAATCTGAGCCTGTGCCCCGGGGATTAAATAGAATTTCATTTATGACAAGCTGATTGAATTGCGTTCCTGCGAGTCCCGTCTGAATTTCATGCAAATCTGAATTTAGGTTGCCATAACAATCCTCCACCATTCTGTATTCAATTACATATATTCTGTTTTCAGTCACGGGGCGTTCGAGTTCCAGTTCAACAGTATGAAAAAGTGGCGCCAGGGCCCTTACTGATTTTGGGTACCCGATATCCCCGGATATGTGGAACAATGTGGAATGCGCAGCATTTAAACTGTCGAGCTGCTTGTCAAAAATGCAGAGTATATGTATACTGTCAATAGCAAAACTGTGAAGCAGTACAGGAGCATTTTCACCAGGTAAATTTTTAATAATGGAATTTTTTCGGCCTGGGGTTCCACCTGATAAATCTGATGAATATGTCCAGTTGGATTTTCCGGTACAGGGCTTTTTAAGATCGGCCATTTCAAATGACCATCCTCCTGTTGATTTCAGATTTCCTTCAAACCAATCGGATCTGAATTCCACGGAATGAATAACCTTTCCATCAGCAGCGTATAGTGAAATCTGGTCGCCCGAATTATCAATCGAAGGGAAACTACTCACACCAGTTGTTCTTCCAAAAGCTTCAAATTGCGATTTGTAGGAATTTGGACAAACAATCAGAATACTATCAGGTAAGAGCAGAATATCTTCGGTTATACGGGCCCGACTATTGCCATCGCTGAGAATCCAGTTTTTTAGGGAGATAATTCCCGAACCTGTATTTTTCAATTCAATGAATTCCGATTCAGGAAGGCCCACGGGAGGAAAGGGATCAGCGAGAAATTCGGTAATGATCACTTCATTGTGGCTTACGGGCTGGCAATAAAGGTTAGTATCTGAACATAGAAGAACGCATAACAATAACAGCCTCATGCATCAAAAATATTTGCATAACATAGCCGCAAAAAGGGAAAAACAACATTTATTTGGAAGAAAAAAAGTTCCGGTTTACTTTTGCCATCCTGATGTTTAACATTAAGAAACATACGAAGAAGACAAAGCTGATGCCACTGGCGGAAGGTTGAGTATATTTGTATGTTACAGAAATATGTCGAAGCCTTCCTTACCGGGAGGCTTTTTTATTAACCTTTAAACTCCACAAGGAGACAAAAAAATTACAAAATGAAAGTCGCAGTAGTAGGTGCAACAGGTCTGGTTGGTACCAAAATGTTACAGGTTCTGGAAGAAAGAAAATTTCCGGTTGATGAGCTGATTCCGGTCGCATCAGAAAGATCAGTAGGTAAAGAAGTAATATTTAAGGGGAAGCCATACAAAGTTGTAGCGGTTGCGGATGCTATTGCCATGAAGCCCGATGTTGCTATTTTCTCTGCTGGTGGAAGCACTTCGCTTGAGCAGGCGCCGTTATTTGCAGCAGCGGGAATCACAGTAATTGATAATTCTTCTGCCTGGAGAATGGACCCAACGAAGAAACTGGTTGTTCCGGAAATCAATGCAAATGTTCTCACCAAAGACGACAAGATCATTGCCAATCCCAATTGCTCAACAATTCAGATGGTTGTTGCATTAAATGACCTGCATAAAAGATATAAGATCAAGAGAATAGTAGTATCAACATACCAGAGTGTGACAGGTACCGGCAAAAAAGCTGTCGACCAGATGATGGGAGAGCGTCAGAAAGCCATCAATGGCGTAAACAGCGAATATCCCATGGCATATAAGTACCCGATTGATATGAATGCTATTCCCCAGATCGATGTATTCCTTGACAATGGGTATACAAAGGAAGAGATGAAGATGGTGAATGAAACAAAGAAGATCATGGGAGATGATTCAATCAGGGTTACTGCAACTACAGTACGCATACCCGTTATGGGTGGCCATAGCGAAAGTGTGAATGTGGAATTTGCGGAAGATTTTGAATTAACTGAAGTCAGGAAAATACTTACCGAAACAGATGGTGTGATTGTAGTTGATGAACCTGGTACCGCGCAATATCCGATGCCGAAGGATGCCCATGAACGCGATGAGGTTTTTGTAGGCCGCATAAGGAGGGACGAAACACAACCGAATACGCTTAATATGTGGATCGTATCTGATAATCTCCGTAAAGGAGCAGCTACTAATGCTGTACAGATTGCGGAGTATCTCAGTGCAAAAGGACTTATAGGAAGTGCGAAGTAGGAAGTACGAGCTTCGAAGTAGGCAGATGTTTAACGTTCAACGTTCAACGTTGAACGTTAAACATTTATTGAAGCGCCCGGTTTATAAAATGTATTACCGGTGCTAATGCCAGAAATGCGTTTGCAGATTCTGATACAAGTTTTTCTGAGAGCAGTTCCTTATCAGAAACCGGGCGCATGGCAATGAGGTTTTTCAGTTTCAGGAATTCCGCTGCAGGATTATCTGGCTGATATCCGCGTGGAACACGGGAAAGTGTATGTTCTTCGCCTCTGTCTAATTCAACATAGGTTTCTCTGAAGCTTTTTGCCGCGAGGAGTTTTCTGAATTCATCAAAACAATAATCAATTTCCTGACGAACCTTCTGAAGATCTGCCGGCATTGGCGCCCAAAGACCTCCACCGACAAATGAATTCCCAGGCTCGAAATGAAAGTAATAACCGGCGAAAACAGATTTTTTGCCTCCACGATTTACTGAAGCGCCGAAATTTGATTTATAGGGAGTTTTATCTTTCGAAAAACGGATATCGCGGTTAATCCTGAATAAACAGTCTTTTGCTTTCAGGCCGGCAATTTCCGGCTCTTTTTTTCCTGTTTTATCAATGAGAAGCTGAATAAAATTTTCAAAATTTTTCTTCGCTTTTTCATAATCCGGCCGGTGTGAATCAAACCAGGATTTGTCGTTATTCTTTTTAAGATCTTTAAGAAACTTAATGGTTGAGGGCTCCAGCATTATCTGTTAATTGGAGGAGAGGTCCGTTTTGATATAAAGAGTGATAATGTGCCAATAAATTACGGGCAAGCAAATAATTTTTTAACCAGACTGGTACTGTAAAATAAATACGGGTTCAGATTTTTTATATGCGACTCCAGTTTTCACCACTTTTAATACGATACAAGGTCATTTCGCTGACACCATATTTTTCAGCCATCTGCTTATAGGTGAGTTTTCTTTTCGGATCGCCAAGTAATTTCTTGATTGTTTTAACCTGATTGGCATTCAGTTTTAACCCTGTAGTTCTGGAAGCCTGAACTTTTTTGTAAGCTATTTTAGCCGGAGATTTCTGCTGATGATCTGAAACTTCTTCCTGGCTGGCCCATTTCAGATTGGCAGCACGATTGTCAAGCTTGTTATGGTTCACATGAACCACATACTTAAACTTGGGTGAAGATTTCTTATGAAAAAGTTTGGCAACTTCCCGATGAATATAGATGGTGCCTTTACTGTTGGGACGATGCAGGTTCAGGCTACGATATCCGGTAGTGAGTGATCCGTTGAGCAGTTTGCCATCTTCAACAACATCCGTAGTGTAGCTGGCAACCCGACCCAGATTGGATACTGCGTATTTTTTCCTGAGTTCCTTCCATCCGGGGAACTGCAAAGACTTCCATACTTCACCGGCTAATTTTTTAATCATAAGAAAGAATTTAGATTTCTAATTTACTAAAATTGAATTTCAAAAGCTCAATTAATTTTTTCAGTGGCAGGAATGCAAAGGGTTTCTTTACCTCACTGTTTACCATAACCGGTCATTTTAATAAAAGAATCTTCATCAATAATATTGATTGAAGCAATCTTTCTGGCTTTTTCCAGTTTTGAACCTGCATCATCTCCCACAACGAGGTAATTTAGTTTACTGCTTACCCCTGAAACAATTTTGCCTCCGTTCTTTTCTACCAATTCTTCAGCCTCTGATCGTTTTAGCTTCATTAATGTGCCCGTAAAAAGGAAAGTGAGTGATTGAAGATTTCCCTTAATCTCAGTCAGTTTCGAACTCCTCATATTCACTCCCATTGATTCAAGACGATCGAGCATGGAAAGGTTGTCCGGATTATGAAAGAACTGATAAATACTTTCAGCAACTTTAGCGCCAACATCTTCAATCTGTAAAAGATTTTCTATCGGGTAGCCGCGAAGGTCCGGAAGGTGAGCCACAGAACGAGCCAATACCTTCGCCGTTGTTTCACCTACATAACGTATCCCTAAGGCGTTGATAAGCCTGTGAAGAGGCTGTGACTTTGACTTTTCGATGGCCTCCCGCATATTAGTAACCGATTTTTCCCCCATTCCTTCCATCTTCATCATCTGATCATACGGTAAAGTATAGATGGAAGGAACATCCGTAATCCAGCCAAGTTCGAAGAATTTTCTGATATTGGCTTCTCCCAGTCCGCGGATATCCATGGCATCTTTACTTGTATAATGTATAATCCTTTCCACGACTTGTGCCTTGCAGTTCATATTTGGGCAGCGCCACACGGCCTCTTCTTCGGGCTTGTAAAGTTTGTCGCCACAAACAGGGCAGTTTACCGGAAAGACGATCGGTTTTTCTGTTCCCTTCCGCACATCGGGTAGTGATTTTACGATATAGGGAATAACATCACCGGCACGTTCCACAAGTACACTATCGCCAATGCGTATGTCTTTTTCGCGGATAAAATCTTCATTATGCAGGGAAATTGAACCAACAGTCACCCCCCCGATCGGCACAGGTTCAATTTTAGCCACTGGTGTAATACTCCCGGTTCGGCCTACCTGAAATTCAACTGTTTTAAGCACACTGGTAGCCTGTCTCGCACTGAATTTGAAGGCAATTGCCCAACGGGGATGATGTGTTGTCATACCCAGTCTATCCTGCACGTTGATATCATTCACTTTAATCACCATTCCGTCAATTTCATAGGGAAGGTTATCTCTTTTTGATTCATATTCAGTGCAGTAGCTTATAACACCATCTATTCCTGCAATAACTTTTTTTTCTTTGACCGGGCTTCTGAATCCAAGGTCCCAGAGCATCTGCAGGCAACCAGCATGAGATAATAACTCCTCCGGAATCTTTTTCCCCGGGAGTAATGTATAGTCGCTGATATGATAAAGGAATGCTTCAAGGTTTCTTTTACTTACTTCCCTGGCATCCTTAATACGAAGCGTACCCGAAGCCGCATTTCGCGGATTGGCAAGGGGAGGGAGATTCTGTTCTGCAAGCTTTTCATTAAATTTTTTAAAGCTTTCTTTGTTCATCAGCACTTCGCCGCGTATCTCAATCTGCTGAATCCCATAGCGTGAAAAATTCGCCGACAAAGGAACCGAACGTATCTGCTTAAGATTGTTTGTGATTAATTCTCCCTGCACACCATCACCCCGGGTCGCCCCGCGTGAGAAAATATCATCTTCATAAATAAGTGAAATACTTGCGCCATCAAATTTTGGTTCCACACAATATTCAACTGAAGAAAGTCCGGATAATTCCCTTGCTTTTCTGTCCCAGTCTATCAGGTCTTCCGCATTATAGCTGTTCTCCAGTGAAAGCATCGGAACCAGGTGCTCAACAGTTACAAAATTCTGAGTAAGGCCAGGGGAAACCCGTTGTGTAGGAGAATCTGCAGTGATCCAGCCAGGGTTATCTGCTTCTGCTTTTTCCAGCTCTTTATACAGCAGGTCATATTCGGGGTCCGCAATCATCGGATCACTCATTATATAATACCTGTATTCATGAAATCGCAGGATTTCTTTCAGTGACCTCAGGTTTTCTTCATTTGCTGGACTAATCTTTTTTTTCAGAAAACCTGTGGTTATATCCTGTAGCTTTTTTGTCTGATCTTCTGTATACATGCCCCGGTTAAATTATAAAAACATAATAAAGATAAGATCACACAGATTCTGGAAAACCATTGAATGAAAAGAGAACTAAAATTTGAGAGATAGTTTTTCTATACATTTGGAGCTCACAGGTCCATCATATTCCCAACTTAAACGATTGCCCGTATGACACGAGTCGGCGGTAAACCTAATATTAATACCAGCCCGGTAACATTAGGAACCGGATTTCAATTCGCAGTTTCTGTGGATTGCGTGATTTTTGGTTATGAGGATAATATTTTAAAAGTATTACTCATCGACTGTGACCTGCCTGAATTTAAAGACCAGTTATCTCTGCTGGGAGATCTTGTGCATCCTGACGAAGATCTTGATAAAGCTGCGTACAGGGTATTACGTGAGCGTACCGGTCTTGAAAATGTATTCCTCGAACAGGTGCAGACTTTCGGAAGTATAAATCGTCATCCAGCCGGAAGGGTGGTAACAACAGCTTATGTTTCACTGTTAAATATTAAAGATCACCATCTGAAATTGCTTAACAACGATCTGCACTGGCGTTCTCTTAAAGAAATCAGCACCATGGCGTTCGATCACAAGCAGATACTTGATACTTGTTATTTTACCTTGCAGAAAAAGATCCAGGAGGAGCCAATCATTTTCAATCTGCTGGCAAATAAATTTTCTCTTCGTGAGCTGCAAATGCTTTATGAAACGATATTAAATGTGGAGCTGGACAGAAGAAATTTCAGAAAAAAACTATTCACAACAAACCTGCTTACGGACCTGGATGAAATGGAATCGAATGTGCCTCACCGTCCCGGGAAGCTCTATTCCTTTAATCACCGGCAATATGCCGAAATGAAAAAGAAGACTTTTGTCGGGATTGACTTCTGATTTGATATTGATTCTAATGCAGCGTAAAAAAGAAAAGGGATGTCTGATAACCTGTTGCGCGGAAATCATTTTAGGCTTTGAAAATCAAACTTCAGAATTGGAACTTCAGGCGTCAGGAAAATTTTCTACTAATATTCTGTTAAATAATTTTTGGGGTTATGTAAAAACTACATAATTTAGCCCGATCTTAACCAACTAAACGATTGTTATGACTGCCAAAACTATGCTACGAGCGATCGTATTCCCTTGTCTGCTTTTATTTTTTTCACTTTCTTCTTTTTCACAGGATAAAACTGTATCCGGTAAAGTTGTCGATGGAAAGGACAATACACCGGTAGTGGGTGCTTCAGTTACTGCGAAAGGTACCAATGCAGGTACTTCTACAGGCGCTGACGGTTCCTTCACATTATCAGTTCCTTCCACAGCAACCACGCTTGTAATTTCCTCAGTGGGTTTTGTTACCCAGGAAATAGCAATCGGAAGCGGCACTGTTGCCGTTTCACTGGTACAGGGTGGAAGTAACCTGAATGAAGTTGTGGTGACAGGTTATGGAACCCAGCGCAGAAGGGAAATTACGAGTGCTATCACAAAAATTTCTCCAGAAGGATTCAACAAAGGAAATATCGCTGACGTTGCCCAGCTTTTGCAGGGTAAAGTAGCGGGTCTTTCTATTTCAAAAGCTGGTAGCAACCCTAATGGTGGCTATACGCTGCGTTTGCGTGGTTTGTCAACCATCGGACCAAACTCTGCACCACTTGTGGTTGTAGATGGTCAGGTTGGCGCCGATCTGAATACGATAGATCCAAACGATATCGCAAATATTGAAGTATTGAAAGATGGTTCTGCTGCAGCGATCTACGGTACACGTGGATCTGCAGGTGTTATCATCGTTACTTCCAAAAAAGGCCGTGCCGGTAGTTCACAAATGAACTACGCAGGTTCTATAAGTGTTGAAGATCCATTCAGATTTTCTCCGCATATGACTGCTGCGGAATTCAGAGCTTTAGGAAAAGGAACAGACTATCATGCTGATACTGATTGGAATAAAGAAATCACACGTACAGCTTTGGCAACTACTCATAACCTTTCATTTTCCGGCGGTAGTTCTCAGACGACTTATAGTGTTTCCTTTAACTACAGGGGTCAGGAAGGTGTTGCAATCGAAACAGGATTCCAGCAGTTTAATGGCCGTGCTAATATTACGCACAAAGCACTGAAAAATCGTTTGGTACTTACCCTTGATATGAACGGTACAAAGAGGGAGCAAAAAAATGGTTATGCGGACGCATTTAAATATGCTACTATTTATAACCCTACAGCTCCTGTGTACAGCAAGGATCCACTTTATGATATCACTGGTGGTGGTTATTACGAACAGAATTTTGTGGATTACTCAAATCCTGTAGCAATGCTTGTTCAGAATCTGAACAAAACTACAGGTCTGCGTTATTTCCTGCAAGGTTCTGCTGAGTTTGAAATAACTAAAGGTTTGAAGATTCTGGGACGCTACGGCCAGCAGGATCAGAACTCAAATAACGAACAGTATTCACCAAGGACTGCATTCATCTCCCGTGGTTTTGCAAATGGT
>JADMIO011096019.1_pt1 | contig 25590 bp, 26 predicted proteins | sample 8958161 | NCBI WGS metagenome assembly JADMIO01 (sample SAMN16585339, study PRJNA669376) | soil metagenome | isolation source: Crop rotation soil | place: USA: Cullars Rotation, Alabama | collected 2011
CCACCTTATTGCGTGAAAAGCCGAGCAGAACGCTGCGTGTCATACCCGACGAGAGCGGTCCATTCTGAACCAGCTCGGGTGTACGGGCCGCTCCTTCATACTCGATCCTGGCCGACTGGCGAATCGTCTCGAGATCGAACGTACGGCGGCCGGCTGAATCCATGTTGACGGGGATACCGCTGAGGGAAATCACCAGCGAATCCTTGAACTGCTCCGGCACGCGCGACCGCAATGCTTCGCGAATCGGGAGAGCGCTTTCCCACCGCACGATACCGTCCACTTGCATTCGGGAAGTTCGAGGATAGGGACCGGGACTGGATGTTCGTGTGCGAGGAAGGCCGATGGTTCCGGGAATGCCCCAGCCCCCGCCACCCGTATTCGAGGGGACTTGGGAGATCGGCGGGCCGTAATCGTCCGTCGCTCCTGCAATCGAAAGACTGAAGCGGTGGGCCCAGGGTGAGGACGTGATCAGGGTATCGATTTCGGATTCGGACCATTCCGCAGGCTCTTTGGTGTTCCAGAAGGGCTGCGATGCGGCCGCGGAACGAACGCCCGCGAAAGCTGCGGTCATCAACAGCAGCTCGCGGCGGCGAAGCACTGGAAAGCGTTGCATAAATATGGCTCCAAGTGCTTTCGGACGAAAGTATGATACGCGAGGTTTCAGGCGGCAAAATAGCTCACATCCGACCGCGAAGGGTGGCAGTTTGGCGAAGTCAATCTTTACAACGCTTAACCGGCTCAGCTTCGCGCATCGCCGTCAGAAGTAAGGGAGAAGAGTCATTCGAAGAAGGATAACCGACATGTCTTTACGCGATGCGTCTCTACTTGCTCTACGAAACTTGCCGCATTCAGCTTCGCCCTAATCTACACATTGGGCGCCGGCCGGGCGCTGCCGGCCCAGCGCACGGGCTCTGATCCGGCCTCGCCCGATTTCGTCTGGAGGCACAGGTCCATCCTCTGGCAACGTCGGCGAACGATGCCGGACGCGTCGCCCCGGACGCAACCCTCACCGATATCACGCTCACCGGCGGCGGGGCCAGCCAGTTTTTCGGCAGACGTCCTGGCAGAATGTTTTGGGCGTGCCTGCCGGCACCGCGCGGCACGTTCCCGATGTATCCATGAGCGCTTCGGCGGATCATGACGGGTACCTGGTTTATACCCAGGGTGCGGACTACGTATTCGGCGGAACGTCCGTTCCCACACCCATATACGCCGGCTTCGCCGCGCTGCTGAATCAGCGTCTCGTCTATCAAGGCCAGGCGGCGGCAGGTCTGGGCAATATCAATCCCACGCTCTATGCGCTATCGCTGACGGCCCCGGCGGCCTTCGACGATGTAACCGCCGGAGACAATATCGTTACGGTCACCTGCACCAGCCGAAGGCGCAACTGCGCCTCGGGAACGGTAGGGTTCGCGGCAGGTGAGGGGTACGATCAGGCTACGGGGCTCGGCTCGATCGACGCATACCTGTTGTTGAACAGTTGGAGCGCTGCGGCGGTTTTCTCCCAAACGATCAGCCTCATGCTGCAGACGAACGTGGCCACCCTAGCCGCGTCGGATACGGTCTATTTGACGGCCACCGCCACTGCCGGCGATGGATCCACGCCGTCGGGGACAGTAACTTTCAGCCGATTCGGCGCCGAACTGGGTACAGCGGTGCTGACCGGAAGCGCCGGTTCCGCGACGGCGACACTGGCGTTGCCCGGATCGCAACTTGGCGATGGGGCAGGCGTGATCACCGCCTCGTGGGGCGGGCGAACGGCGAGCACGAGCCTGACCGTGGTCGCAGCAGATAGCACCGGAGCGTCAGGTGTATAGAAGAGGCCTTCAGCCCGGACGTCGGCCGTTACGTATTATCATGCCTGGAGGACACTGGGAGTGGCCGCGAGCCACTCACGCACGGTCCTCATCTTCAGGCGAACATGGAGAGCCCCGCTACAGCCGGAAATACGCGCGCCACCCGCTTACTGCTGGTGGCTGTAATTGCCGTTGCCGCTGCTTTTGTGGTTCAGTATTGCCGGGCGGCGGGTCCATATTGGAAAATCACGCCGGACAGCACGACCTACGTGCTCGGCGCGCAGTCCCTGGCCCAGGGTCAGGGCTATCGGGAGAGTGGAGCCCCCGCGTCTCTCTTTCCCCCGGGCACGTCCGCCCTGCTGGCTGTAGGGTGGATTGCGGGCCGCGGATCCTATCGCGTCCTGAATGCCGAAGTGATCCTCTTTGCGCTGGCTGCGCTGCTGGTCTGCTTCCTGTTTTTTCGTGACTCTCTGGGCACAGCCGGAAGCGCCGTAGCGGTCTTGTTGTGCCTGGGCTCCGCGGAGTTCTTTGACCGAAGCACTTTCCTGCTCTCGGAAGTGTTTTTTGTCTTCTTTTCTCTGCTGGCGTTGTGGCTCTACCAACGCAACGAACACGTGGGCGCGGTTCTCGCTGCACTGGCCGCGTGCATGACACGATCCGTCGGCGTGTCTCTCGCCGCAGCGTTGCTTCTCGACTACCTGCGGCAGCCGAAAAAACGCTGGACGCAGGCGGCAGCGTACACACTGCCTCTCCTGTTCATAGCCTCCTGGGAATTGCGCAACCGGTTAATCGGCTGGTCCTACACCAAACTCATGACGCAGAACGAGCCTTGGAACCCGGCCAGCGGACACATTGCACCAGTAGCAATGTTGTCGCGACTGTTTGCGAATCTTGCATACGGCCGGGCCTTCGAAGATTTGCTCACCAACGACTTGACGGCAAATATCGGATGGGCCGTTCTGCCCGGGTTGGTCCTGGCGGCTTTGATCGGAGCCGGCTGCCGGCGCCTGTTGCGTGCGGGCCAAGCCGCCGCGCCGACGTACTCGCTGCTCTTCGCGATCGTGGTCGCGATGTACTGGCCGGAAGTGGTTATCCGCTTGATGGTTCCGATACTTCCGCTGCTTTTCGGATATCTGGTGGCAGGGGTGCAAGAAGTTGCTGAGCGATGGAAGCCCGCACCGGTATATGTTCCGGCGTTCCTCTGTCTCGGACTGTACCTGGCTAGCGGACTTCAAGCCGTTGAAAAAATCCTCGCGGAGGACGGCATTTCGCCGGTTCCGTATCAAACGGTGAAGTATTCGGGACACGATGACATGCAGCGATTGGCAATGTGGTGGAGAGCGAACGCCGGAGCAAACGACACCTATGCCTGCCAACATCCGGACATCATCGGCATCATTACCGGCCGATCCGGAGTGAACTATTCCGCCGGCCGCGCGGGCGAGATTGAAAACCGGATGCGGCAGAAGCACGCGCGGCATTTGCTGTTGAACCTGAACAGCAGTGCGGACGCCCGGGCCGCGGCCGCCGTGCAATCCAGCGCCAACTTCCGGCTCATCCGGCATGAGGGCCAGGCACAACTCTACGAACTGCTTGACGGGTCCTCGTCGCGCTGATACCTGTAAGAAAATGCGCACTCGGCTATCTCTAAAAATCGCGGCGCTGTACCGGCTCGATCCTCTTGAGGAGACCCCGGAGCACGATGCCGCGGTGCTGTGGTGGAAACGGGTTGCGCAGGGTCTTGCCGCGCGAGGGCATTCCGTGGATCTGATTGCCGGAACGCAGGGTTGTCCGCGGCGCCTGGCTGTGCATCTCCGCTCGGTACCGTATACGGAGGCTCACTGGCACCGGTACGATGCGATTCTAACGTTCTTTGATCGGGGCTTCACAAACCTGATGGATTACGGCGGCGTGCCTCACCCGCGGATCATCAGCAATCTCGGGTCGGTGGTCGGCGCGTCCGACGGTGTGCCCGGAGTGTACTTTTATGGAGAGCGGCGAAAGTGGTTGTACAGCGTCCAGGAACGCATCGCAGCCGAGGCGCGGTTTATCAATGTGCTGACTGAGCCGAGCCGTGAGCTATTCGTGCGCCAGCATGGGCGGGCCGAAGACGTGGTTGTCATTCCGCAGGGGGTCGACCGGCGTATTCCCAAGCCACGACACAATCCGGTCGGCTCCTTGGAAGACAGAACCGTGGTCTATGTCGGCTCGATTTACGGCATTCGCCAAAAGGAGATGAACCTGGTGTGGCAGCACCGTTTGAACAGCCTCGGCCGGGAACTGCGGAAATTCAAATTGCGCTTGTGCCTGATCGGGCCGGGCGATACTGAGTTGTTGGATCCCGAAGCAGTCGTTTGTCTGGGACCGATCGATCACAACAAAGTTTGGGATTACCAGTACTTTGCTGCGGCGGGATTGGTTCTCGCGCAAGGCGCCGTGCAACACAACGAAAGCACGAAACTGTATCACTACCTGCGCGCCGGACTGCCGGTAGTAAGCGAAGAGCCGGTTCCGAATAATCACGTGCTGGAGCAGGCCGGCCTGGGATTCGTGTCGCCCTATGGCGACGACCGCAGGTTGGCCGAACTCCTGTCGGACGCGGCATCGCGACGGTGGAATCGTAAACAGGCGATGCGTCATCTCAAGCATCATCATTCGTGGGATTTGAGAATCCCGCGGATCGAGGCGCTCTGCCACGGGGAAAACGCCTTGGCGGTGCAACGAACATGACGCGCGCCGACGTCCTCAGCGACCTCATCATTGACGTCGGGCTGCACACCGGTGGAGACACCGCCCATTATTTGTCGCAAGGTTACCGTGTCGTGGGCATCGAGGCCAATCCCGAACTGGCCGCACAGGCCAGGCGGCGCTTCGCGGCGGAGATCGAGAGCGGAAAACTCACTTTGCTGAACATCGGAATCGCCGAGGCGTCGGGTGCTTTGCCATTTTGGATTTGCGATCGCAAAAGCGAGTGGAGTTCGTTCGATCGCCGGATCGCGGCGCGCCGCGGCTATGTGCCCCGAGCCGTCGAGGTCCCGACGCGCCGATTCGGCGAAATCCTCGATGAATACGGCACGCCCCAGTATCTGAAAATCGATATCGAAGGTAATGACCACCTCTGCGTGCAGGAGCTCAAAGGACGCATCCTGCCGCGATTCATTTCGCTGGAGTCGGAATGCATGGGAGGTTCATCAACACTTAACGAGGAAGTCGCTACCCAGACCCTTGATCTCCTCCACCACGCCGGCTATCGGCGTTTCAAGCTGATCTTTCAACGGGACTTCTCCGCCGTGACCAGTTCCGGACGAATTTCCTGTCCGGGAATTTTCGAGATCGGGAATTCGGGACCTTGGGGCGACGATACCCCGGGAACTTGGCTAAGCCTGCAACAGGCCCAGGACGTGCTGGCCGCCGAAGCCGCATCGGGCGCCGAGTCCTGGCACGATTGGCACGCGGCACTCTGATGACGGCGGCTGTAGTTATCCCTGTTGCCGGAACGTCAGATCGCAAAGTTCATCCGCTGTCACGAACGTCCCCAGCGCGGCCAGGCTCTCCAGCAGGGCCGGGTACGAATCGAGCCAGCAGCGCGCGTAACAATCGTGCAACCCGAAGGCCAGGAGTGCGCTGCCGTCTGCTGAATCGATCAGACGGCGGCGCCATTCGCCGAAATCGACTCTGCCCATGGCTAGGGGATAATCGTCCGCGGAGATCGGGATTTTCACGATGCCGTTTTCCAGAGTGATGTTATTGTGTCCTAACGAGCGGCTGCTGCTGGCGAGCCACTCAAAGTTGTAGTAGGAAAGTCGCTCATCCGATACCTCCGGCGTGATCACCGAACGCGGCGGCCGATACCCTTTCACCTGCTTATCCACCTTGCGGCACCTCGCCAACTGGTCCGCCTCAGAGAGGACGTGGTTATAAGAGTGGAATGCGATGCAGTGAGGGCCGGCGTCGCGAATTTCACTGCGCGCGCGTTCAAACAGGTTGCCCACCACATTGTATGTGGCGCGACAGCCGAATTCTCTTTCTATAGCGAGCATGGCCGTCAGATTGCGCCGGCACTCCTCGGCCGGAATAGCGGTATCCACGTTCTCCTCGATGTCGTGGAAAATGCAGATCCGCCTTCCGGGAACGGGAGGCGGTATGTCCGCCGGCGTCAGCCGTACCACCCGATCGGCGTTCTGCTGTAAGGGAACTTCCCAATACTCGGCGCCTTGCCGGGTCACGCGATTGGCAACATAGAAGAGACCGGGATGGTTGTAGATTCGCTGAAACAGTTCCGGCTGAATCCGTCTGGGGGTGACGCTCAGGATCCATTCCGCGGTCGGACAATACACCGCTGCGATCCCGCTCTCCAGGGCAAAATCCAGAATCGCGTTGAAGAGTATCCGATACCAGTGTCCAAACCGATTATCCACGATCGTTTTGCAGCTTTGCTTCAACGCGGCATGGCGGAAGAGCTGCTGGCACAGATCGGACTGCATCAAAGTGACGATGAGAGCGGAGTCCTGGATCGCCAGGCCGGCCGCGGCGATCAGCCCTTTTTGTCCCAGTTGCTGATTGTGCCAGTTCAGCGCCGGATTCGTGAACAGTTCGTCCGGTAAGCCGGCCAGGTGATCGGAATACAGATTCATCTGGCAAAGGCGGCAGGCCGGCAACTCCGCTGACGGCACGCCGCGCTTTTCCAGTTGCAACAGGGTGTCGGGATAATGTTTTCCGATCACATCTGCGCGATGCGGAAAAACATCTTTGGCGGCAAAGCCTCTCTGGACAAATTCCGCTGCCGACGGGTTGCTGCGGGAGATCATCGTTCCGGTTCTTGTCGAGACTGATTAAGCGGTCCGGTGCAAACCCTTCTCCGCCAGTTCAAACAAAGTTCGTTCCAGGGAAGCGCCGTAAGCGGCCAGCGAGTGCTTTTCGACATCCGACCGGGCTTGCCGGCCGACCTTCTCGCGCATCGCCGGTTCGGCTGCGGCGGTCAAAATGCGTTCCGCCAGCGCTTCGGGCGAGCCTAGAGGAAACAGCAGTCCGTTGACACCGTCCTGAATCAACTCTCGCGACGGCGGAATGTCCGCGGCGATCAGGAGGCGCCCGCTGGCCTGCGTCTCCAGGAAAACCATCGAGCGTCCTTCCGATTCGGAGGTCATCGCCACAGCATCGCAGATCGAATAGTAGTCCGGCATCCGATCGCTCCGAATCCAGCCGGGAAAACGGAAACGTCCGGTGATGCCAAGTTGCGCACACCTGGCATGCATGGCGTTTCGCATCTCGCCGTCGCCGCCACCCACGAACGACAGGCTCGGATTGCGGGTCAGGGCGATGCTTGCCGCGTCCACAAAATCCAGCGGACGCTTCACGGGCTTCAGGTTCGAGAAGTGCGCCACCACCACATCGTCCGCCGCGATGCCGAGTTCCGCCAGTAACGAGGCGCTCTTTTGCCGCGGTTTGAATTCCTGTGTGTCGATGACATTCGAAATCACCGAGTGGCGGGTGAGGCCTAAGCTGTTGAGAGCGGCGCTCTGGTGGGGCGCCACGGCGATCAGATGGTCGACCCCGTGGTAAAAATCGAGCAGATCCGCCATTTCCTCATCCGAGAGCAGGTGGTTCTGCAACTTATGCAGAGCCGTCCCATGAACAAACATGGCGATAGGAATCCCGTCGGGCTGTGGCGCTGCTTCGTCAAATCGGGTGACGGCGTCGCCAAGCAACAGAACATCGGGGCGCTCCAGGGCGCATTCGGCGCAGATCCGGCTGGCAAAGGCGGCGCGCTGTGCTTTTAATTCCGGCTGAGGAGCCGTGGCCGACATGTAGAAGGGAACTTCGAAGCGCTGGATGTGGAGCGAAGGATTGGCGGCTGCGAACCAATCACCCGCGGCGGAGTCGGCGCCATTCATCGGGGCGATTGCGCGGATCGAGTGCCCTTGCGCGGCCAGATACTTCAGGACGACCTGATGTACAGTGGCCGCTCCACCAGGGTATGGCGGCAGAAATCCGGCAACGAGGATGCGTAGCTTTCTCATAGAGTGCCCAGCACGGAATCGTAGACAGCGGCCCGGTGATCCCAGGTGTGACCGCGGAGAATGTAGTCCCGCGCCCGGGCGCGGTCCCACGGCGCATGGATCGCCTCCGCCAGCCTGTCGGCCAGCAAATCCATCCGCCCGGCCGGCGCAACGAACCCCAGGCCCGATTCATGTATCAGAAACTCATTCGGAAATCCGGATTCGGTAACTACCGGCAAACCCGCCCGCAGATAGTGATAGATCTTTGTGCTCTCGTTGTTGTGGTGCCACTCTCCAGCCGCCACCACGACTCCCGCGTTGGCGTGAAGGAAGTAATCCGGCGTCCGATCATGCGGGATGGAGCCCAGGTAGTTCACATAGCGTCGGTCCAGGTCGTCAAGATCACCTTGTCCTATCATGAACAACTGAGTGTCGCGCTCGATCAGGTGCTTTCCCAACGTGTTCAATTTCGAGACAAGAATGCGGTTCGCCTCAGGTTGCGTGTCGGCCGTATAGACGGATCCGGCAAACAGTACCCGCTTCCGTGCCGTCCGAGGTTCGGGATACGGGTCCGCTCCGGGTGACGGCAAGTGCCTGTCCGCCGCGCCGGGCACGCAGACGACGTTGTCCCGTTCCCCGTGACATTCCGTGAGGAGCCGCCTCCCCATATCGTTCAACACAGCTACTACGCGGCTTCTGCGATGCAGCCGCTCCTGAAGGCGGTATAGATGTTGTCGAATGTCGCCATAAAAATAAATCCCCAGCCGGTCTTCCGGGCCGACCACCGAACCCAGCTTCGAGATAATGAACGGATGCTCGGCGCCTCCGAACGCCTCCAGTGTCTCGTAACCGCGATGGAAGTCGGTTTTGACTACGTCATATTCCCGCCATTGAACTGAGGAAAGCGCTACTTGAGGCAGCCCGTACGGATTACGCCATGAAACTGCTCGATCCGGAACCGCCAACTCGACTTCATGTCCGCGCCGGGCCAACGCATCGGCCATCTTGAACCATCGAAGGTAGCCCATGTCCCGAATGAGAAAGTTGTTCTCCGCCAGATCGGCCGGCTTCGGCAAGGCTCGATATACGCTGATAATCCGCGCCATGAAATCGTTCAGACCCTATCCTGGCGTGGCGTCGAGGCGTTGGCCGAATTACGGCACGGCGGGGCATCTTCAGTTGCTGAATGGTGGTTAGGACCTGGAACCTGACCCATATTCGCCAAGGGGAAGATGACGGGACATGAAAACAGTGTAAATGATTCCGATACCGAAACTCCACGTCCGAAAGTTAGATCCGAAAGTTACAACTCGATCCACCGGAAGCGCACAGACCCGCAGATTTTGCCGCCGATCTTGCCGCAGTTAAAGATGGTTTCAAAACGTGCGTGAGCGTTGCCGCGCCCACTCGCAATTCGCGCCAGGCTCGCCAGAAGTCTCTTATAGGGTCCCAAGCTGATGTGCCGGTGATTGTACCTGCGCATAAAATCGGAGTGCTTTTTGAGCAACGGAACACTGTGATAGCCGCCGTCAAAACCTTCCCGGAACAGTTCCCGGAGATTGACCCTGTTTCGCTGAAAAACGATCGCGCCGTGCCGGTATTCGATGCGGTAACCCGCCTGCAGGATACGGTAAGAGAGGTCGCAATCCTCCGTACGGCTCATCTCGTCGTCGAAACCGCCGGTATCGAGCAGCACACTGCGCCGCGATGCCCAGTTCGGGGTAATGGCATATGGCGGCTGGTACTGGCATATCGATCGTTCGTGGTCGTGAAGCCATTCGCCGAATTCCTCGACCGGATTGCACGGGCGAGCGGCCAGGATTCTGCCGCCGGCGATGCCCACCTTCGGGTCTTCGAGCGGAGCCACGATTTGACGGAGCCATTGCGGATCCGCGGCACAGTCCGCATCGATGAATGCCACGATCGCGTGCCGCGCCGCGCGCAATCCCGCATTCCGTGCCCGCGAACGCCCCCGCCGCGGCTCGGATACGATCCGAATGCGATCCGAATGCTGTTGCAGAATTTCGCCGGTGGTATCCGTCGAGGAGTTATCGACGAAGATCAACTCGAGCAACTCCCGGGGATAGTCAAGCGCCAGGAGGGAGGAGACAGTCTTCGCCACCGTACGGCCGGCGTTATACGCAGGCACGACCACGGAAACAGACGGCGTGCGGCTCATTGTCGCGCTGCCACCGGTTCGCGGATCTCCGCGGCAAGGTCTCGAAACAGCGTGAACGCCGTGCGCGTCGCGGTTTTGCGGCCGGCGGCGGCATCGGTCCGGATCCGTGCCACAACCTGCGCGCTGTCCGGAAACCTGTGGCGCCAGCGCGCTTCGATACCATCCCGGTCAGGCGAGATCCAGTCGTCTTCCAGCAACAACTGCAGTGCCATCATGCGTCGGATCTCAGTCTCGAAATCGCCGAGGAAATGTTTTCCCGGACTCGAGAACAACTCCGCACCACGGGCGAATGCCAGAATGTGGCCCACCCAGTCCAGCGTGGACGCGACGAATTCGGCTCGCCCCGGAGGAGGTACGCCATCAAAAGGGTCGCCGCCCAACAGGATGTTGCGATCCCCCGCGAGCTTTCCGTACAGGTACGGATTGTAATGGCAGACGAAGTATCGAAAAACATTCTCCGGCAGCAGGACAACGGGTTCGGTCCAGCGTTCTCGCGCCTGCTTCGTGACCTTGGCTAAAGCGGCGCCGTCGAGATCGTTGTTCATTACCAGGATCACCCGGCCATCGTGCAGGATACCGCTTCGGACCCCCACCAACTCTTGCGAGAGGCTTGTATCAGTTCCGCAGTTTCGGATGTCCATCGCCGGCTCCACGCGGGATACCGCGGAGGCCAGCGCCGTCGCTGCGCGTCCGATCAAAGCAGGCACATCCGCCGGCGTTTCAATCTCGGTGGCGGGATGGCCATCTTCGCGCAGAATGGGATGCAACTGGCGCACGATTTTGTTAACTCGCCGGGCGGCATCGTTAAAGCGCAGAAATGAATCCGGCTTCGACACACATGGGGGAAGCAGTTCGAGATAAACCCACAGCGCCAGATGCAGAGCACGCCGCCGCCAGACCGGCGACCCGGCTGCGGTGACATGGTCGCTGCCCTGCCCTTCCAGCAGAGTCCACTCACGGTTGCCGGGGCAATCGCTGGTCCAATACAACCAGGCCGGCAAATCGTCTTCGGCAAGAATTTCGATTTCGCCCAGCATGGGAAATGCTCGTTTCAACCGGCGATGCCGCGCCCGCAGAGAATCCACAATGGGGAATTCCTGCTCTTCCGGCAGCCCCGCTTTCAGGATGACGCTCAGATCGATATCACTTAGTCCGGGAATCCAGCCGTCCCTGGCCATGCCGTGTCGAAGATACAAGCCGCGGATCTCCGGCCGATTGCCAAATTCGCCCCGGGCAACTCGAACGGCCCACGAATACGGCCATCGATTCCAGGAGCGGAAAGGGAAGTATGGATTGGTTCGAAGAATGAAGGTCCGGAGAAGGTCGCGCGCGATGTGGTCGCCTGGAGCCGCCATGATTTCGCGTTGATCTGTCATTATAACGGCAATCCGATTTAGCATAGTCAGATGCAACTGGACCGTTTCAACGATACCCGGGCTTGTATCTTGTCGGCTGTCGCTGTTCTGATCTCGGTGATCGCCACCGTGCCAGTGCTCGAGATGGGAGTGAATGACGACTGGTCCTATGCATTTAGCGCCCTCCGGCTGGCTCAGACCGGCCGCCTGACATATAACGGATGGGGACAGCCTTTTCTTGGGGTTCAAGCCCTATGGGGTGCGTGGACGATCCAGCTTTTCGGTTTTTCCTTTACGGGGCTGCGGCTTTCGCTGCTTCCATTCGCGATGGGCTGCGCGACGGTCCTGTTCCTGCTGTCTCGCCGGGTAGGATTGCGAACCGGCATCGCCTTATTCGGCACGTTGACATTCTGCCTGTCCCCGTTGTTCATCCCGCTGGCTTCGTCATTCATGACGGACATTCCGGCTGTCTTTTTTACGCTGCTATCTCTATTCGCTTTTACCGCCGCGATACAGGCGCAATCCGGCAGCCGGCGAATACTCTGGCTGGCGGCCGCTACCCTCGCCGGAATCGCCGCGGGGACGGTCAGGCAAATCAGCTACCTCGCACCGCTGGCGGTGCTCCCGGCCGTGCTGCTGGGGGCCTGCCGTGTACGGTCGAAGCAGATCATCCTGGCTTGTGCCGTTCTCTGGCTCGTGACCTTGCTCACCTGGATGGGGACCAGCCGATGGCAAAGCCGGCAACCGTACGTGAAATCCGAAGCCCCCCTCACCAATATGCAAAAGGCGCTGGCTCACCGCCGCGCCACGACACGCACGGCCATATCCATTTTTCAGGCTACGCTGCTTTTCATCCTCCCTGTCGGTTTGGTTTATGCCGGGACGCGGCTGCTTTCGTGGAGCAAACGGCGCGCGCTGGCCGCAATTCTCCTGGCGTTCTGCCTGATGTGGGGGACGCGGCGCATAATTCACGTGCCTACACTGATCGGAAATACCGTCACCTGGGACGGCTTTTTGGATTCCGGCACCGAAGCCTTGGGACGCAGACCGGCTGTCCTGCCGAGAAGTGTATTGATTGCAGCGGTAGGATTGGTTTACCTGACGCTCAGTTGCGTGATTCTGGAGGCAACGCGGAGCGTCGGGACGTGGCCGTTGCGTATCGGCAAATCCAGAAGCTGGGAAGATTACTCCGGATTTCTGATCCTGCCCGTTTTTGCCGCCGCATACTTCGCTGCGCTGGTGTTCGTTTCCGCCACTGTGTTTGATCGGTACATCTTGCCGCTTCTCCCGCCATTCATCATCGTTCTTCTGCTTTTGTGTCAGACGCATGCAGGTCCTCGAATTCTGGCGGCGGGATCCATCGGCCTTTTCGTCAACGCGTTGTACGGAGTGGCGACAACGCATGATTATCTGGCATCGGGACGGGCTCGGGCAGCAGCGGCCGGTTACGTGGAAGCCACCGGCGTGCCGCGAACAAATATTTCGGCGGGCCTGGAGTATGACAGTTGGACAGAGTTGACGCAGGCGGGTCATCTCTCTCGCTCACCGATGGGAAAAATTCGATTGCCCCCACCTGCCGCGGCAAACGAGAATTACTGGTTTTGGGCTAACACACCTCATGTTCAGCCCAGGTACATTGTCGTGCACGCCAGTCAGCCGCATTTGATTGCCGCGCCGTTTCCGCGCTTCCCCTATCGAACATGGCTGCCACCGTTCCGGCGCGAGGTAATGGTGCAAATGTTGCCGGCTGAAACGCCCGGCGAGCGAAAGGACGCGCGTTGAATGTCGCGAACCTGGAACTGGTGTGACACCCTTGCCGTCGTGCTGCTCCCACTGGTGGTGATCGCCTCCAAAGCGTCCGTTCTGACCACTCCCTTCTACTGGGATGAAATCGGCTGGAGCCGGTACGCACACGTCTTGTCGCAAAGACCTCTTTGGCGATTTGTCGCGCTGAATCATCCGCTGACGTTTGCAGGGCATCCTCCAGGGCTGTTCTTGCCTGCGGCGGCGCTGTTTCGGATCGCCGGCGAGTCGTCCGGGGTAGCGCACGCCATGATCATGGCTTACGCCGCGATCGGCCTTGTTTTCACCTATCTGCTGGCGTCGCTGTGGTTCGGAAGAACAGCCGGGGTGACGGCAGCCGCGCTGCTGTGGCTGACCCCGATCTACTTCGCTCAATCGGCGATGTTTCTCGCGGATCTGCCGGTGGCGGCTGTCGGTATCGCAACCGTCTACTTCGCGGTGCGAGACGCCCGCATCGGATATCTGCTCTGTGCCACCTACCTGGTCCTGATCAAGGAGACGGGAAATGCGATTCCGCTCGCAATAGCGGCGTACGCGGTCTCACTACACTTCCGGATCAGCCGGTGGGAGGCTCTCAGGCGCGCGGGGTTTTTCGCCGCGCCCTTGATCGTTTCGGTCGCATTTCACGGATTCCAGTGGGTCATGACCGGACATATAGCCTGGGTTTATTCGAACCATGCACAGCTTACCGATCTGAGTGCCGGGAACTTCTTCTTCAAGCTGGGTCTGGCAAGCCAATGGCTCTTTCTGCTGGAACGGCAATGGATGGTAATTGCGTTGATCCTGCTGGGCCTGATTTTGCGGCCGGCTTTTCGAAAACGCCGTGAGCTGGTTTTATCGGCGCTGATTGTGCTGTTTTCCGGCTACTCGTTCGTCATCGTCTCGTTTTTGCCCCGATACATGATGCCGGTCTTTCCGCACCTGTGTATATGGGCGGGAGGGGCGATTGTCGCACTGGTCGAGCAAACGATTCTTCGTTACGTCTTTGTCGTACTGGCCCTGGCCATGAAAGGCTCGGGCATCGCCGGAGTCGATCGTGCGGACAATGACGAATGGAACATGGGCTACTTGCGTCAGGTAAGCGCGCAACGCCAAATCTGCCGATTTATCGAACGATACCCCCCGGAGGCACGGGTGCTTTGCGACTGGCCTATGACCGCGTTGTTGACAGAACCGCGGCTGAACTATGTGTCGCGGCCGGGGAAGATCGTTTGCGTGGGCGACGACCCGCGCTGTTTTCCCGACATATCGGCAGTTACTCCGGCGGGATTTGATTTATTAGTGTCGGGGCCGGTCGACGAACTTCCCGGCGTGCTGCGGAAGTATGCCACCGATTCAAGGCTGCCCATGATTCAGCGCTTCGGATCGGACGGGGTGACTGCGGAATTGTTCGGAAAATAAGATGCCTTGATTCTATGGTGCGCCCGGAGAGATTCGAACTCCCGACCTTCTGGTTCGTAGCTGCAAGGTTCAAGGTGCGTAGGTGTTCGCTTCGTTGTTTTTTGTTCAACTTACGCACCTTAGGTTGTTCGGTAAATGCCGTTTTGTACGCTGATATCCGTGGCGGTAGCGGTCAACGTAGCGGTCAATCGGCTTTTCGACGCGTCGCCGACGGGGCCCGTGCTGCTTGCACCAAACACGCAGCGCAGCGCCTATCTTCTTGGCGGAGGGTACAGAACATCCAGTTGCATCCTAAACAGCAACTCTCGATTTTTGTGAACAGCCCCGGGTAGTGTCACGAACTGCGTTGCTGAGGGCCGATGTATAGATATTCAGCGCGTAAAATCAAAGGTTTGCGGACGCCGAATCGGAATTGAGATGCCCTTCTGATTCGTGCCTACGTATCGCCGCGCGCGCATCGGATCGGGCCTTTTCGGCGCGCTCCACTTTTGGGGTTAGGTCGGCAATATTGTCGTTTTCGTGCGAGAGTGCAGCCACCTGAAGCTTGCTCGTGAGCCGTATGTGTGTGGTGGTCGCCTCACCGTATTCGCGCCATAGACGGTCGCATTCTTCGCACGAGCGGTCCATCGGTCAATTATTGCGCGCCGACGACCGCCCAGCAAGTCGGCAGATTAACTTTTGATATGGACCGTACGGATTCAGTACGCTTTAAACCCCGAATTACGTTGTAGCAAAACTCTGCATGGGTGATCCTTGGAGCATGTTTATCTCGTCCATGCTTCTGACCAGCATTCTTGGCTTGGCCGCAGTTCTGGCACTGACAGCCTCGGTTCTAGCGCAACAACGGCGCCTAGCGGCGCGCGACAAGCGGATGTCAAAAACGCTGGCGGAAGCCATTCACGGGGATCGGCTCTGAAATCATGGACTGGACAATTCCCGTACTCTCGATTGTGCTTGCTTGGATGGTCGGCTTGGCGATTGCCCATAAATTCGGGTTGGTAAAATTCTAAAGCCCCGCCGCGCGTTAAATCGTCTGGATGCTCGCCATGATCTCGATCAACTTCGAGGGGTCACGCTTCGCCCGGAGCTCGCGCATTCCAGGCGTGCGCTGTACTCGCCTGATAGCCTTTTCCATCTCGCGATCAAGCATCCCCTGATTGAATTCAGGGCTTTCGCGAAGCAGAGAGAGTATCGCCATTTGTCGAGCGTAAGTCTCAAAAACGAAGTCTGCAAGAGCGGCAACCAGCGCGTCTGTGTTGGGTGCGGGCATGCTGTAAATTCTAGCAGCGGACTTCATGCCGGTCACCGGTAACGGTACCATTACCCCATCAGCCGCAGTCGTGCTGCCGCGTATGGTCCAAAAGGGCTTCAAGTGCGGCATTGGCTTCCTCTTTGGCTGCGATGTATTTGTCCTGCACCCCTGTGAAGTCGCCATGGCCGATGCCGACCGGTCCACTGCTTTTTCATCTGTGTTAGTGCCGATCACGAAAAAGTTGGCAAAGGCAATTTTGTTTTGAGGTGGACCCGGACCAACTTGGCAATCTTACCCATGCCGCCCCCCGCAATCATCTCCATGTATAGCGTTCAAGCTCCCTTTCGCGACTTGGGGGCCACTGCCTTCTGTTTAGCGGGTGCTCGTTTTACACCCTGGCGCAGCATGGGTAGATTGATGGCGCCTCGAACATAATTCGAAACTGTCAATGATGCCTTTCGAGCTTTCTTGACGAGGGCCTCATGTTCCGATTCATCCAGGTCGATTACCAGACGCTTTTTTCCCATCAGGACGAATTCTATCATACGGCCCGGTACATATGTACAAATGTTTTACCTTGACTGCCACATATGTACATATGTACAATACATGCGGAGGTAATCGAAAAGGAACCATGTCTAATTCTGCCCTGCGGCAAAACCAGAAAAGCCCCCACAGCATCCAAGCTGCGCCATTAGAAGCACCCAAGGAAAGAGCGTTCACACCGTGCGGTCCTGAGCGGCAACCGTATAAGGGCCGAATCGAAAAGACATTGGCGCGGCGCCGTGAATTAGGCGTCGAACAAGCCGAGCTATCATTGAACACCCTGCACCAGGCCTGTCACTCAAAAGCGACCAACAGAGATTACGGGATCTTCTATCGCTGCTTTGCCAGGTGGTGTCAGGAAAATAAACTGCCGTCCCTGCCGGCAGAGTCCGCGACCGTTGCGCGCTACCTCGCCGAGGTCCTGCGTAGCGGCCGCAGTATTTCCACCGCGATTCACTACGGGGCCTCGATCCGCCACGCTCATGTATCTGTCGGGCTGGCGAATCCGCTCAATGATGACAATATTCGCAAACTGATACGGGGAGCGAAGCGGACTTTCAAAGAAGCCCCACAAGGGAAAAAAGCGCTTACCCTCGAACACCTGCAGAGGATATGCGAGAAGCCCGCCGTGACCGAGCGCGAGATTCGCGATCGCGCTATCATCCTGATCGGTTTTGCGGCAGCGCTACGCAGATCTGAGATTACCGGCTTAAACGTTGATGACATCCGATTCGACCCGCGGGGCTATATTATCTACCTGCGACAGTCCAAGACGGACCAGTTCGGTAAGGGGTGCAATATCGCAGTGAAAAACGGCAAGAACAAAGAAACGTGTCCGGCCGATGCGATGCGCCGCTGGGTGGAAATTCGAGGTAACAGGCCGGGGCCGCTTTTCCCCCGGTTGATCAACAAAACATGCAAGGGCAAGCGCGTTGGCAACGAGGTGATATGGCCCGGCTATCCGCGCCTCGATGGCGCGGCCGTCTGTGTCATCGTGCGGAGTGAACTCGCCCGGATCGGCGTGAAGGACCTGGAAGAGTACGGCGCCCATTCCTTGCGAGCTGGCTACGTGACGGCAGCGGGCGAAGCGGGCGTAAACGAATTGACCATCATGCGCACGACCCGACACAAAACGATCGGCATGGTACAGCGGTATTTCCGGCCGGCCGATCTCTTTAACGGGTGCGAAAGTTCGGTTGGGTTGTGAATTGGAGGCGGCAGGGGCATCCCTCCCCCTGCCGCCAGCCCACGTAGCAGGGGTCGCTGCTGCACATAGCAGCGCCGTGGAGAATTTCGTTACAGCACCCCCGACTGTGAGGCACACGAACCGGAGCGGAGCCATCCTAGGGCCTGGAATTGAGCCTTCCTGGACAAACCAACGCCCTGCGTAACACTCGACGCGGGTGTACCGCAATAAAATCAAGGGTTTCAGAAAAGACGGTGGAGTCTGAATAGCCGAATGTTTGCTTTCAGGGGTTTAGGTGGGGGGCTACTTCGGACTTGGGATGTTATGTCAAATTCCGGAGGTCTGCCCGGACTTCCTTAGCGGCTGCAGAACGCGCGGTGAGGGATTGCTTCGCCAGCACGGCCAGGGCGACGGCAACCACGCGCGGATCCTCGGCCGCCGCGGCCTGCTGGCACATCTCGGCCACGCTCGCCAGGTAGCGGCGGGCCGCTGTCAAATCTGCCTGGATCAATTTCATAACCGGCTCGCGTCCAAGGGAATTTCAGAAACACGGCGCTGGCGCGGCAGACAGACCCACATCTGCCGCGCAAGCCCGCAAAGGTGGGGCTATTACTCGTCGTCCGAGTCGTCGTCGTCTTCGTCTTCCTCTTCCTCGTCTTCTTCACCGCGTAGGATCGCCAGTGCCGAAGTAAGGGCCGTCGCCAGGTCCGAACGTGTGCTTTCGACTGAGTCCGCGTCGGACAACACCTCGATTGCTTCGTCGATCTGGGACTGTAGTTCCGCTTTGTTTGCAGCCATGAGAGTTAAATCTCCTTTCGAGCAGTAGATTCTCACGGCAGGGGCAGGGACAAAAAGAGGTCTGGGAAAAGTCACCCGGACTATTCCGCAACGTTGAATGTCCGTTTTACGCGCGCGGCTTTTCTGCGGGCCAGGGCTTTACGTCTTCGTGTCCGTCGTTTTGTGAGCGCGTTGGAAAGCCGCTCCTGGGCAATGCGGCGCTGCCATTTGGAGAGACGATCCCAGTTGGGAATGTGCTTTTTGTACAGGGCCACACCGCGAACGCCGTTCTCATAGTCCACCAGAGCCGCATCCAGTCGCCGCTGTCGCGGTCTGCCGGATGGTCCTTTCGGTGGGACTAATCGCCGGTGAATGAATCTGGCGGTCCTAAGCCGTTTCGGTCGGGAGAATCCGTATCGCTCGGCGCCGTCTACGATCGCGGTAACGGCCGCGGCCATCTCGGCCGGCAGGTCGATCAGATTTTCCTTGGGGTTGCGTTTTCTACGGCGATGATTGTTGCCATGAGCAGCACGCCCGCGGCCGAGCTCGCCCAGAATATCAGACGGGTTGTTCCGAACGCTGCCAACTCTGCCCGGAGCGCACTCATCCCCTTTTCCGTTAACGCGCATACCTTTGCTTCCATGTTTCGGACAATAGGCTCCAGCATTTCGATAACCGCTTCGGATCTGCTGGTGTAAACTGTTTCCCCATTTTTGGTGATGGGTTCGAGCGTGATAATCTCCGGGGGATTCTGCAGGGCGGCCAGCGCAGCCAATGACAGACCCAGGTTACCGGCTCCCGGTTGCTTCCGCCGTTGGTGCGTCTTCCTCGTCTTCTTCGAGTGGTTCAGACTCATAGGTCAGAAAATCCTCCACGAATTTAGTAAACCGGCCCTCAGTTTCGGGCGTGGGAGCCAGTTGCACCCATAACGCCGAATTCGTGCGGAAGTATCCAATCAGGTTTTCCTTACCGATTTGCCGCGCCAGCTGCAGCGCGACATCGCCGGGGACCATCATGCCATTAAACATGAGTCCGGACTGAAGGACATGTTCGGCGAACTCGACGCCCGAAAAATGGTTATTGAAGTGAAACAGCATGGTCGGGGTAACCTGCCGTAGAACGTCTTGAACCTGGCGCTTCAAGTTCTCTTGTTCGGCCGTTAGCATGGGCTGCGGATCGGCCAACGGCTCGGCCGGTGGCATCGCTGCGGAAACGTTGGGCGTAACGGCCGATGGCGGAGAATCAACTCCGGCACCCGGTGATGCGGCCGCGTGAGGCTGCGTTGGTCGAAAGCCCGCCGGCGGCTGTGGCGCGTTTTGACGTAGCGGATTCCCCCCCATCGCCAGCTTAAAGCCGGTCACTACCTGCGGGAAGTTGGCAATCAATGCGGTGAGGCTTGGCTGGACTGCGGCGAGTATGCTCGCCCATTCGCTGCCCGCGGCCGCCGCAGGGGTGGATTCCTGCTGGGCAGGCCTGATGCGTTCGCTGATGTTCAAAACCTTTTCGAGAGTTGCAATCGGATCATCGCTTTCCGTCTTGGGCCGCTGAGGGTTGAGCTTTTCGGCCAACGTTACGAGCTCGGTCAAAGTAGGAGCTGGGCTTGCTGGCGGATGCAGTTTCGCGAGCAGATTAATGGCACGCTCCAGCGATGAAGCTTCGGTTTTACCGCTATCAGCCTGGGGCTGCAATGATCGCACTAGGTCGACGGCCTGTGTGAGTGCCGCTATCGGATCTATGTTCGGCTGCTGCTTCGCTACCTCGGCCAACTTGGAGGCCAGGGCGTCTCTTCCTTGCGCCATACCTAAAAGCAGTTCCTCACTCACGGATGGCGCTTTGGATTTTCGCGGTGTGTCGCCTAGATCGTCGGCCCGTTTTGATTCTTCTGTCGCCGCGGCCGAGGCCTGGGAGTTTTGAATCCATTTCAGGTACGGCTGATTCTCCGGACAGTCCACGATGAGCGACGGATCGCAGTACGGCGCTTTCTTCGGATCGTAAACGTTAAACAGGTGCGTGGCGACCGTCTTCCGGGCTTTCTTGTCGTTCAGCCTCACCTGGTATTGCCCACTGCCGTACCTGGCCAGAATATCGGCTTCATCGAACCTGGCATTCAGCTTGCCCACATGGTGGCGATCGCCGGGGAGGGCTATCTTAGGCGCGATCATGTAGAGATATGCAACGTAGCGGCTTTCCCATTCCGCGTCTGTGATAGCGGCTATACGATCAAAAAAGAAGCTTTCATCGCTTCCTGGTTCAGCCGATCTATCGTCGTCGCCGCGCTCGGGTGTTGCAGTTATCGGTTGTGTGTTGTCTTCAGGTATTTCGGCGTTAACGGCCGTGTGTCTTGTGCGACTGGTGCCTCGGGGCATACGGTACGATACTATACTATACACACGAAAAACGCAGGATTTGTTTGAATCATATCTGCGGCAAAATGTAAATGTCGTGGCTGAAGGCATCCTCAGCCGAACGATCACCGAGCACCTTTGCCGTTCCGTTTACTCCTAACAGTTCCATCATCCATTCCAGTTCCAAGTTATGGAAAATACAGGAATAGTTCCGCTAGTTCCGTGGGATTGGGGTTATCGATTGAGGCACACGGCGATGGAGCCTGACCTGAAACACCTCCTTGCCAACCAATGGAACTAGCGGAACTAACCTATATAAATGAATAATTTATGTACGGAACTTGGAATGGAACTATGGCGGAACTATGACGGAACTGTGGGCCGCTGGAGTTTTTTGTACCCATCGCTCAATTTTTCGATGAGGCCGTTATTCTGCGCCTTCCGCAGCATTGATGTAACCGTTTTTCTGTTCGTTGTTCGAGCGTAGTCCACCACATCCTGAAATCGGAAAGTTTCTAATTGACCTATTGCCCGCCAAAACTCAAACTCTTTCGGGGTAAAAATTTTTTCTACATTCGCTGCCGCTGCGAGCGTAAATCGGAGTGTTTTCTCGTCTTCCTCCTCAAGCAGAAGCGTTCTGGCGATCGAGTTTCGAGCTACGCCGCCAAAAACGATCAGCTCGTCGTCGCCCTCCATGCCTTTTTCTCGCTCTAAGCCAAAGCAAGCGTCAAGGTGCGATACGAAGGCGTAGTGACCACTCGCGAATTCCAACCATGCTGAAGGATCGATCCGCAGTAACGGCTGCCGATCCCGTTGCTGTTGCTTTCGGAGGTGGTGCACTATGACTGTCGCCAATGTCGGAATGATCCTGCGGAGCGTTGACAACAGCTTGAGTCCACGAACTACGACATCAGAACTGTTTTCGTCCCCTCCAAGAAATAGGCGCCAATTGTCAATAATTAGGACGTCAGGACGATACCGATCAACCAGGGCAGATAGGATACGTTCGCCATCAGGATGAATCATCGTGATGGGATTGTCCATCAGACTATCCGGAGCGTAGACAAGGAGGTTTTCATTTATTGCGGCAGACCCATCCATTTTGTGCAGGCGGATGCTGGCACCGGATGGCTTGTTTTCGAAATCCAGCATCAGAACCCGTCGTGGCCTTGGAGTGATCTGCCCAAGGAAAGGTCGGCCGCGGGTGATGTCTACTGCAAGCTGTTGAACCAACCGTGACTTTCCCTGTTTTGGTTTACCAACAAGTCCGATAGTTTCTCCTTCCGACAGAAAATCTTCGACAATCGCAACGGGCGGTTTGAACTGCTTTGCTTGGAGCTCGGTGTAGGTGTACACCTCGATACCGGGTCGGTCGATTGCCGCTCGTGAAACAGTTGCAATCTTGCCGAGATGCTGCGCTATGATCTCCTCTGCTGTTCCCTGTCCGGTTAAAGCCAAATTCATCGCGTGGTTGGCCGCCGCGATGATCATTCGTAAGTTCGACTTTTCTTTAATGATCCTCACGTAGCTAGGCAGGTCGACGAGGCGCGGACAGTCGAGTTCTGTGAGGTAGCGGAGCCCACCAACGCTTGCGAGTTGCCCTTGGTGCTTGAGTTCCTCATGCAATGTAAGGCGATCGATCCGAAGATCGTTGGCCTTGACATTACACATGCAGCGAAATATGCGCCGATGCTTTTCAATTGAAAAATCATCTGGCTGCAAGACTGATGCGACCGCGCCAAACTGTGAATCGTCCGACAGTATTGAACCGAGCAAGAACAATTCTGCTTCTTGATTAGCCGGCAGGGCTGGCGGCTTGATCGCTTTGGTTTGGGTAGCTGTTGTCACCGGGTTTTGGCTTCCGTGCGTGTCCAGTGGGAAGAACTGTCGGATGCCCCTCGACGCCGAGGACGAGCCGCTCCGCACCGGACCATCCATCTCTTTCAACGTCGGGCCGGGCGTTGCGGTTTTTCTGTCCCAACCGGCGTCGGGGCAGATGATGTTCGTTCCGCGGTCGAACCAGCTATCTTGCTGTCGATCCAGTCATTGAAAAGCTTTACCGGAACGCGGATGTTTCCATCGATTTCAACACTCGGAATCGCGCCCGACCGAATCATGTCATAAGCTTTTGTGCGTCCGATGCTGAGGATCTCCATAACTTCGGATACGCGATAGAAGGCTTTCATTTCGTTCTCCATCGTGCACGTGATACACTCGTGTACGTCTATGACCAAACGTTCAACTGCGTACATTGTGACACTATGTACATGAAACTTGCAAGCAAAAACGTTCCGAACATTCTCGTTGGGTAGCTAAGGAAGTTTTCGATGAAACGACAGAACGAAGCTAAAGCGGTTAAGCCTGTTTCTGCAAAGCGCCAGGTCAAATTTGAGTGCTCAGAAGAGTTTTACCAGCGCATGATGGATGAGAAACTTCAGAGAAATCTCACCATTCAACAACTCGCTATACGCGCTCTCGAGCGATACTTCGCGGCGCCGGAATACCTTCACAGAGCGATCGAGGACCAAGCTCACACGACATCTTTTCCCGTCGAAGATATCTTCAGGACGGCGCTGGAAGACAGCGTCTCGCGTCATCACAAGATGGTGCAAAAGGTGGTTCCGAAGTTGTACCCGACGTTGGAAGATCTAAAGCAGTCATATGCACGGATGCGCCAACAACCGTTAGTGCCGCTAGCGGATTCCGCGGCAGACGCAGCAGCACGCGAAGTGTTTGCACTATGGTCAGCAATATTCAGCTATGTTTTCCAATTCCCTGCCGAGAAGGTCCGGCTTATTCGGGAATCGCTGGCACTCGATCTGAAATATTACCGTAGCGCTCGGATCAAGGCAGATTCCGACAAAGCACAAGGAGAGGACTAAGGTGGGAAGAAAGCGGCTTCGGAAAAGGGCGAATGGTGAAGGCTCGATTTACCTCCGATCAGACTGTCGATGGGCGGCCGAGGTTACCGTCGGATACGACGAACGCGGCCGGCAGCAAAAGCAGCGCGTCTACGGCAGAACACAAGCCGAAGCAGCGAAGAAACTCGACGAATTGAAGAACCGTCTTGCGCACGGTTTGCCGCCGAGAGCAGAGAAACAAACGGTAGGACAATTTGTTAACACCTGGCTCGATACTGTTTGTTGCCCGCCCCATGTCTCATTGAAAACACAACGGACTTATCGGGATCTTTGCGAAGACCACATCATTCCCGCCCTGGGCCGGATCGAGTTGAGCAAGTTGGCGCCCCAAAACGTTCAGCAGTTCGTAAGCGATCTGATGCAAACACCGAAGCCGACGCGCAAGAAAAACGCACCGAACCGCGAGGACAAAGACGGAAAAGCGGCGACGCCCGCTAATCCGCCGGAGTTTTTTTCTTCGAGAACAGCGAAGCACTGTAGGGACGCACTACGCGCAGCGCTCAACGTCGCGATGAAATGGAATCTCATCACTCGCAATGCTGCCGCGTTGATAACAGTTACAGTTCGGAAGCGAAAACCTCACATCTATAGCCAAAGCCAGGCGGCCGTATTCCTGGAGACCATCCATGGCGACCGACTGGAGGCGCTTTTCTGGCTGGCTCTGTGTATCGGACCGCGGGAGGGAGAATTGCTCGGGTTGAAATGGAACGATTTCGATTTTGAGACCGGCATCGTGTCGTTGTTACGATCTCTCCAAAGGGTTAAATTACCGGGCGAAAAGAAGAGCACGTTGCAACTACTGCCCACCAAAACAGAGGAAAGCGAGCGTAGCTTATGGTTGCCGCAAATCGTCCTCGAAAAAGTCTTGGCCCACCGTCGGCTTCAGGATGAGGAGCGGAACTTCGCCGGCAGCGCCTGGCGTGACACAGGCATGGTCTTCACCACCGGGATTGGCACGATGCTTGATGCCAGGAACATGCTGCGGGAATATTACAGGTTGCGCGATCGGGCCCAGCTGCCCAAGATACGTTTTCATGATCTCCGTCACTCGGCCGCTACAATTCTGAAGATGGCGGGAATTCCAGACCAGGCGATACAAAAGCTTTTAGGCCACGCTTCGGTGCGTACTACGCAGGATATCTACATGCATTTGGTTCCCGATGCGGAGAAGGGCGCCGCCGAAAAGATGGATGAGATTTTTCGGCCGGTAGCGGTCAAAATAGCGGTCAATGCGACTGAGAAGAAGCTGAACTAAGTTGCAAGCTATTGATTCTATGGTGCGCCCGGAGAGATTCGAACTCCCGACCTTCTGGTTCGTAGCCAGACGCTCTATCCAACTGAGCTACGGGCGCGCCTTTCGCGTATCTTCACTTTAGCGGCTTTGCCGCTCTCCATGCAAGTGCCTCGCGACTGTTTACTGCAGACGATTATAGGCGGCCGCCCCGCCGGTCGCCGCCGCCATCGCGAAGTTCACGTAGGACAGCCTCCTCGCCGCTTCCGGCTTCCGGCGAACCATCAAATACTGCATCCCTATCACCGCCGTCGACAGCCCCATCTTGACACCCGCCGCGCGCGGTCCGAAGCGCCCCACCCCCAATACCGGGTTCAACTCGTAGCGGCCAATCGACGTCGCCATGTCCGCCGCATTTCCGGCTGCTACCGCTGCCAGACTCCACTTCCACAGACGATTCTCGGCTCCCAACATCCCTGCCGTTAAAAACACTAATCCCAGAACCCTCTTGCGCATCAATCCCTCCGCCGCTCAGCTTATAGGAAGCTTTCCATTCGAGCCAGTACCGGAACGGACCAACCGGGTAATGAGAGTCCTAGCAGAGGCGCCACTGCGTTATTTGGCTTGAATCTGCTCGATGTATTTAACCAGGTTATAAATCCGCACCGCACCCTGATCCTGGTTGGAATTCATCTGACGGAAAATCTGGCCCCACACCGGCATATCGCGCGAACCGTGCGACATCAACTCATCTTCCCCGTGGATTACCCGCTGAACCCGGATCTCCGGATAGATCGGA
>JADMIO010866692.1_pt1 | contig 25588 bp, 23 predicted proteins | sample 8958161 | NCBI WGS metagenome assembly JADMIO01 (sample SAMN16585339, study PRJNA669376) | soil metagenome | isolation source: Crop rotation soil | place: USA: Cullars Rotation, Alabama | collected 2011
TCTGAAGGTCGATTGACCCCGCAACGCCGACGCACGAGTACGCAGCCGCAGGATTACTATCCTAAGTCGATCTTCGCTCCCATGCCTCGCGCAACCGCGAGCTCATAGGTTTTTTGCGCCATCGCCATATCGGTGATCGCCAGGCCGTGCGAGCCGAAAAATATGGTCGCATCCTTGAAGTCGGGCATGGGCACGCGGCCAACCACCACGTTGCCCAGTTCCTCGACCTGATGCCAGTCGAGATTGCCGTGGCCCACGCACCACAGCAGATTGCCGCTTTCTATTTTTGCCTGTTCTATTTCATCGACGACGATCAACTTGGAACGGGCGATCACTTTTGCGTCGATCTCGCGTTTGTACCAATAGTTCGCGCCGGCCGCCACCACCAGTCCGGGCCGGGTCAACCAGTCACCGCTCAACACCGGGACTTCCGAGTTGGTGACCGTGACCACGATGTCCGATTCGGCCGCCACCTGCTCGGGCGTTTTCGCCGCAATGACCTCGATGCCCAGCCGTTGCGCCATCTTGCGGCAAAACGCTTCGCGTTGTTCAGGCTTGCGGCTGTAAGCATGTGCGACTTTGATTGGTCGCACGGCGCATACCGCTTCGAGCTGACCATCAGCCTGTCTGCCCGTGCCGTAGATCCCGACCGAACTGGCGGTCGCGGCTGAGAGGTGTTTGACTGCAACCGCCGTCGCGGCAGCGGTGCGGAATTGGCTGATCGTGTACGAGTGTATGATCGCCAGCAGTTCGCTCGTGTCCATGCTGTAGAGGTAGTTGCAGCCACGCCCGGGACCGGGCGGAGGACTTTTTTCGAAACCGGCGAACAGCTTGAATCCGGCAACGCGTTTGGAATGCAGCAACCCGGGCGTGAAATGCATGGCGCCGCCGCTCTTGAAATGCTTGCGGAAACGCGGGGGCGTCTCGGCCGTGCCTTCACCCTGCAGTCGAAAAACTTCCTCGACGATGGGGATCGCCTCCTTCACTGATAATGGGAGCTGCCTGATGTCCCGCTCGGTGATGAGTAGCGTCATGGCGTTGCCTCGTATGTGAAGTGCGCTGCGGTAGGCCGAAATTCGCGGTCGAGTATGCTGTCCGCACTCACACCGCGTCAAGCGCGGATCGCCGCGGCCCTAGAGCCTGTTATGGACTTTCTCACGCACGACGTTGAGCCCAAAGGGCCGGGATACTAGGCGCGACGAGGCCGCATAGCCGCTCTATGCAACGAGGAGCAACAACGCAGACCGGCCCTTTGGGCTCAACCCGAAGGGAACGCGCAGGCAGGGCGCATTGCGTTGTCGCCGCTCGCTTGCAGTGGTCGGCACTGCGGCGCGAACGGCTCCTAGCACTGCGCCCCGCCTGCACGTTCGTCGTGTGCGATAAAGTCCATAACAGGCTCTAACCCGCTATCAACCTTGACTACGGCAGTTCGCGTGCCATACTTGGAATTGCAACGCGCCTGGAAACACTCACTGGGAGTGCGTCATGCCGATGCTGCGTTTTATCGCGGGACCCGGATTGTTCTTGTGCACCGGACTCATTGCCACGGGCATGGCGTGCGGCCAGAGTTATCCGAACAAGGCCGTTCCGATTCGTCTGATCACTTCCGAGATCGGCAGCGGCAGCGATTTCATGGCGCGCCTGATCGCGCAAGGCGTTATCAGCACGCTGGGACAACCGATGGTGGTAGACAATCGCGGCATCGTCGGCATCGATCAGGCCAGCAAAGCCGCGCCCGATGGCTACACGCTGCTGGTTCAGGGCAGCACGTTATGGATCGCCCCGCTGCTGCGCACGGTGGCGTACGATCCGGTAAAAGACTTTGCGACGATCACGCTGATAGGCAGATCGCCCAACATCCTGGCCGTGAATCCGTCGCTGCCCGTGAAATCGGTCAGGGAATTGATCGCTTTGGCCAAGTCCAGGCCGGAAGAGCTCAACTACGGTTCAGGCCCGACCGGGGGTGTCAATCACCTGGCGGCGGAACTATTCAATGCCATGGCCGGAGTCAAAATCACGCGCGTCAACTACAAAGGGCAGGATTCGGCAGTCAAAGCGCTGATCACCGGCGAAATCCAGCTCATGTTCGCCAATGCTTCTTCAGCCGTCCCGCACGCAAAGTCCGGAAGAGTGCGAAGCCTGGCTGTGACGAGCTCGCAACCATCGGCATTGGCGCCCGATTTGCCGTCCGTGGCATCTTCGGGGCTGCCCGGCTATGAAGCAGAAGCTAAGGTCGGGTTATTCGCGCCCGGCAAAACACCCCAGCCGGTCGTCGACAAGTTAAACGAGGAGATCGTGCGCGTCGTCAATATGCCCGAGATCAAGGAAAAGTTTTTAGCGTCCGGCGTGGAAGTCGCCGGCAGCAGTCCCGAACAGCTCACGGCGATGATCAAATCCGAAATGACGCGCATGGGCAAGCTCATCAAGGATGCGGGCATAAGGGCCGAGTGAAGTCGGCCGGGGCCTGGGATCAGGGGACGGGGGCCCGGGTGAGCGTGTGGTAATAGAGAATGGCGCTTTTCTGCGATCACACCCGGACGCAAAATTGAACAAGGTGCTTCCCTATTCGAGCCTGATGCCGGCCTCCTTGATCACTTTGCCCCACTTGGCGAGCTCGGATTTTATGGTTGCTGCGAATTCTTCCGGCGAATTGCCGACGGGCTCCACGCCGGAATTCAGAAACTTCTGTTTGACTTCCGGCTGGTTGACGATCTGCACCATCTCTTTGTTGAGACGATTGATGATAGCCGCAGGCGTTTTTGCCGGCGCAAACATGCCTGTGCCGCCCGTTGATTCGTAACCGGGCAGCGACGAGCCTATCGGCGGCACGCCCGCCGCCAGCGTCGACGGCTGGACACTGGTTACGCCCAGCGCCCGCACTTTGCCCGACTTGATATGAGGTTCCGCTGCAATCGGGTTGGCAAACGTCATTTGCACTTCACCGCCCAACGCCGCGTTCAGGGCCCCCGAGCCGCCTTTGTAGGGAACACGCACGATATTGACTCCGGCCATTGATTTGAACAGTTCCGCGGAGAGGTGATTTCCTCCGCCGACCGAACCGGAGGCGTAATTGAGGCCGCCCGGTTTGGCTTTGGCCAGCGCGATCAGTTCCTTGACCGAAGTCGCAGGCACTGATGGGTGCACCACCAGAATATTGAAGTCTCTGACGGTCATGCTGACCGGCAGGAAATCCCTGACCGGGTCATATGACGTTTTCTGCAGCAGCGTTGCAACGTAGAAATTACCGCCGGTATGCAGCAGCGTGTAGCCATCCGGCAGGCCCTTGCCGGCAATGTCCGCCCGCACGCTGGCCGGCCGGTTCTCGACGACGACCGGCTGCCCCAGGCGGACCGCGAGGCCATCCGCGACGAGGCGCGTCAGAGTATCTGTGTCGCTTCCGGCTTCGGCCGTGACAATGCGTATCGGTTTGTTCGGATAAGACTGTGCCCAGGCCGCGCCCGTGCTCCCGAATAAGAGTCCCACCGAGGGCATGCCGATAGCAAGACGCAAAATGGCAGACGGCCCAGCCATAGATCCTCCTGATAACTCTTCACTGACCACCTTGCGTGTTCGGCTGCAAAAGATCAGGTGCTTCTCGAATCGTTTAGCAACAATCAGGCAGCCGCAAGCATAGTCCGCGCGTTGCCGGTCAGTATCTTCTCGCGCACGGTCCGGTCGATGTCAGCGTCGCGCAGCGCCTTGGTGGTCCATTCCACGCCAAATGCAGTCCCGTCGGTCCCGCAAACAATGCGATCGGGACCATACAGCCGGACCGCGGCCTCGATCGCACGCGGACCGAACGAATTGCAATCCACCGCGACCCTGGAACGCTGGAAGCGCAGCGACGGAAGCTCTTCTTTCGACGAGGCAATGATAGCGCGGTGATCCATGCGCTCGGCCTCGTACGGAATGTTGCCGCCGAGGTTGTGTACCAGGACCTGCAGGCCAGGATACGGATCGAGAATGTCGGTCAGGCACAGTGTGACCATCACCGAAGAAAGGCTGGCCTGCATATCGAGCGTCTGATTGCGCGGGCCGGGATTGTCGGTGCCCTTGCCATAATGCGGAAAGCGGTCGCCGGGACGCGGTCCATGATGGATAAAGACGATGGCACGGTGACGATTCGCCACCTGCAGCAGCGGCCGCACGCTCTCGGCGTCGCGCTGCGTACGGAAGGCGTTGCCGGGGAGCTGCACTCCGACGATGCCGGGAAGCTCCAGGGCGCGTTCGAGCTCGGATGCCGCAACCTCCATGTCGGCCAGAGGCAATGCGGCGAATGCCACGAAGCGACCCGGGTAGCGCACTGACATCCGCGAATATACGTCATTTATCTGTCGAAACAGGGTGGCGGCAGCTTCTATCGGCTGGCCATCGCTCCAGCGAAATACGCTGGTGTCCGACACTGCGCTCAGCACGATGCCCAGGCGGTCCATTTCCCGGACGTACGCAGCCAGATCGACGAACGATTCGATGCCCTGCTCACCGGTACTCGTCTTGAAGACTTCTTTGCCGGCGGCATTGGACACAATGTGCGGCGGATGAACGCGCGCACGAAATATTTCGATGAGCTCCGCAGGCCTCAGATGCGCGTGCATATCGATCATGGGAGTCTCCGGGCATCAGGCCAGGCTTTCATGACAACCGGGATGTTGCTGCACGCGTAATCCGTCAAGCGCTGTTGAATGCTGTCGACGGCTTTCCAGGCCGCATTGCCTGCATTGGGTTGGGTCATGATTTTCACCTTCACCAATTGACTTGAAGCCATATTCTGCCCCACAAGCACCACCCACGACCAGACCGACGAAATGCTCTTATTCTTGACACTGCACCACGGCAATCCTATTCTGCCGCTCACTGAATGGAGCATCCCGATGCGAAGAGTTTGCCTGGTAAGCACGCTTATCGTTGTTGCCTTGACGAGCGGTATCGCCTGCGGCGATGACTATCCACGCAAGCCGGTGCGCATAGTCACGTCGGAAGCCGGCGGCAATGGTGACTTTCACGCGCGATTCATCGCGCAAGGTCTCACAGCCGTCTTTCCGCAGCCGGTGATCGTGGATAACAGGGGCGGAACGATAATCGTCGGTCAGACCGTCCTGCATTCGCAGCCCGATGGCTACACGCTGCTGGTGCAGGGCAGCAGCTTCTGGGTCGGTCCTCTGCTGCAACAGGCGCCTTACGATGTCGTTCGCGACTTTGCGCCGATTACCACAACGTCCAATTCGCCGAATGTTCTCGTAGTACACCCGGCGCTTGGAGTGAAATCGGTAAAAGAACTGATTGCCCTCGCCAAGGCCAAGCCCAAATCACTGAACTATGCATCCGCCGCCGTAGGCAGCGCGCAGCATATCGCTGGCGAGTTGTTCATTTCGTTGGCCGGTCTGCAGATCGCCGCCGTTCCCTACAAGTCGGAAGGTCCGGGTCTCAGTGATGTCATCGGCGGGCGAGTGCCTATTATGTTTCCCAGCGCGATCGCCGCGTCCCCGCATGTCAAAGCCGGAAGATTGCTGGCTCTCGGCGTTGGCAGCACCAAACCCTCGCCCCTGTATCCGGACGTGCCGACCATCGCGGCTACGCTTCCCGGATACGAAGCAGGTTCAAAACAGGGCATCTGGGCACCTGCAAAGACACCTTCAACGATCATCAACCTGCTGAATCGGGAAATCGTGCGCATCCTGAACAATTCGGAGCTGAAAGAACGTCTGCTCGCTCTAGGAATCGAAACCGCTCCGAGCTCACCTCAGCAATTCTCGGATCTCATAAAATCCGAAATCGAGAAGACCAGCAAGCTGATCAAGGCGGCCGGGATCAAGCTCGAATAATGTGAGCCGACGGTTCCCGCGTACCAGCAGTGTGGTGTGCAGGGGAAAAGCGTTTAGAACTTGATCATGTCGAAGCGCGTCAGCGTCAGCCTGGCCGCGGTGCCCGCCGCATTCACCAGATGCCACGCCACGTATTGCTCGGGGTAGGGACTTTCCGACGACATGCCGTCGACCGGTACGATGACATTGAAGCCGCGTATCGCGGCTCCTGTCGACGTATAAAGCACCGCGCCGTGCGCAGCCGTTCCGGTGGCTATGACCGTCTGTATGCCCTTGTCCTTGAGCAGCTTCTCCAGCCCGGTGTTGAAGAACTTGTCGGCATTGGTGGTGAAGGTCGGCTCGTTGCCCAAAGGGGCTACCTGCGGCAGGGTATCCTTGACGTCGCCGCCGGGACCCGTCGTATAGATAATCAGCATGCCGCTGGCCCGGGCCTGGGCGAGAAATTTCGCCACTGCTGGCATGGTCGCAAGGCAGCGCGGGCGTTCGCCGCAGTTGCGCTTCACGAAATCCATCATCAGCAGCGCGGTCCTCTGCGGTGCGATCTGCACCGGCTTGAGCTCGGGCGGAGCCGGCGTTTTCACGCTGCTCCATTCCTCTATTATGTTTGCGGCGCCTGCAGCGGAAACAACGATCATGAAGCCGCCCGCCAGCAGCGCATTTACGATGGTTTTCATTTGACCTCCCCGGTTGGAACCGCCATGGTACACCTTGCCCGAGCTTGCCTGCTCCGCGCCACCGGTTCAGGCAGCTCAAAAAAAAACCCGCAGGCAGCGGGGTTCGGGATATCAGCACTTCAATTGATCATGTCCCGTTTTTTCTCCGCGCCGAGTAACCCAGCAGTCCCAGGCCGGCAAGCAGCATGGCATAGGTCGACGGTTCGGGGACCGCCGTAATAAGCACGTTGTCGATCACCTGCGTGCCCGTGGTCGCGAAGTCGTTGGCAAATGCGAGTTCCTGTATGCCGACGGTGTCAGCGCCGATCAAGGCCGCCCGACCGCCAGCAATACAGGCGATAATTGCACTCATCAGATGAATAAATCGTTTTTCGGAGAGTACATGATGGACAGCAAGCGGCTGCAGGAAGTGATGGACAAATTCGAGATCATGGAGGTCTCGACCAACGTTTTATGTGCGCGCGACGCGGGTGACTGGCAGCGGCTCGGCGAGTGCTATCACCCGGATGCAGACGTGACTACGTCCTGGTTCAAAGGCAAGGCCAGCGATTTCGTGAAGCAGGCCAAGGCCATGATGGATGGCCATCATTCAAAGGACACGCAGCGCCACGTGATGACCAATGCGACGGTGCGGCTGAACGGCAATCGCGCGGTGTGCGAATACTACGTCCTGCTGCATCAGGGCCGGACCATGGATGGCTACGAATTCGACCTCCAGACCTGGAGCGTGACCGTGGAATTGTTTGAGCAGCGCAATGGCTTATGGCGCATCGTCCGCCGCGCCAACATTTACGAGAAGGACCGCATGGATCCGCGCACGCCAGGCTCGGTGCCGCAGTCCTACTTCGACCAGATGGACTTGTCGCGTTACCCGGCGGCAGTCAAATATCACTGCTATCGCAATGAAAAAAGCAGCGGCGTTCCGGCGACCAACCTTATCCTTAAGGGGTCGAAGGAGGAAGCCGCCGTGCGCAGCAACGCAGATCAATGGCTTACGGGCGGCGCTTGAAATGACCACATAGCTGGTGAAGGTATCTGCGCGCCTGATAGTCTGTTCGGCTTAATGCATTCAGCATAACCCTCGGTTATAAAAACTCCGCGAGCTGCCAAAAAATGTCGGCCATCGACGCCGATTTATCCGGGAGATGTGACATGGGTAACCAGAGTTCGCTACATACGGCCGTCGTGCGCTTTTGTGTAACCGCCTTGGTTTCGATCTTGGCGCCCGCTGCCGGTGCCGCATTGACCGAAATCGACATCGGGAAAAGCTACGAATACCAGCAGACCGGTCCTCTCACAACATCCTTATTCGGCACGTTTTTCGCTGCGCGTGCAGATATGGGCATCGGAGACTTTGACGGCGGCACGTTGGTTTACCCCGGACCGTCGTCGCCTCGATCACTCACCCTGGATCCGGGCGGCGCGCTGCTGTTTTTTCAGACGCCCTATATTCCACTGGCCACGCTGAACAGCGAATATGGCTTCGGAGACTATACCTTCAATGTCAGCAATAGCGTGACGAGTGACATCCAGAGCGCAACGCTGAGCTACCTGCAGGATGCATATACGGCCGACATACCGGCGCTCACAGCGGCGAGCTTTACTGCGCTGCAAAGCGTCAACCCCGCATTGTCCCTGACTCTCAATTTCAACACTTTCACGCCGGACGCCGCAGCCAATGATGCGGTAACCTTCTTCACCCTCTACGATCAGACCGCGAACGCGCTGATCATCAACGATTTCGGCGTGCCATCTATCATGAACAGCGACACCATCGCCGCCAATACTTTGATAGCCGGCCACAGCTACACTTACGAAATCATATTTAGCGATCGCATCGCGGGACTCGACGTAACCGGGGGCCTGCCCGCCACTCAATACTTTGACGTGCGCACCTTTGGAGATTTCAGTGTTGCAGCAGTGCCTGAGCCTGAAACCTACGCCATGCTGCTTGCCGGACTTGGAGTGCTCGGATTCGTTGCGCGCAAGCGAATCGGTTCGACAGTCTGAAACTACCTAGAACCCGTAGGGCGCAATAAGCGAAGCGCATTGCGCCGCATGAAATAACACCATGACCTGCTTCTGCGCAACCGATAGCAGCACAAGCTGCGTACGATCCCCAGCCTGGGAAAGCCCAAGAGTGGGCACGCGATGCAACCAAAGGTAGTGCCTTCCAATACTGCTCACCGGTGACATCGCGTGCGTCACATCTAGTACCGTGCATGCGGTGCAATGCGCTTTGCTTATTGCACCCTACCACAGCGCTACATAGGACTCATAGCGCCGCCTTTCGCCACGCGCATCCATAGCCTGGAAGGAGTGCCAGGGTGTTCCGGGAGCGGTGCCAGCAACAGATCACCCCCATCCCCACCTCGCTCCTCCCATTGAAGGGGAGAAAGAACCCGTAGGGCGCAATAAGCGCAGCGCATTGCGCCGCAGGCGCTTCCCGCCCTCGCCACGACCTTCTAAGCGTTGACGACGTTCTCCGCCTTGCCGGCAAAAAAATTGGTGATGTTGCGCAATGATGCCGGCAGATCAACCTCCCACGACCGATAAGACCCTCCGCCGGTGTGCGGCAGCAATACGACATTGGGCAGTTTCCTCAGCCCGCTGGCGGCGGGCAGCGGCTCGCGCCGATAAACATCCAGCCCCGCCATGGCAATTGTTTTATTTTCCAGCGCAGCCACCAACGCCTCTTCATCGATCAGGCCGCCGCGTCCCACATTGACCAGGATTGCCGATGGCTTCATGCGTGCGAACTGCGCCGTGCTCATCATGCCTTCGGTCTGCGCCGTGTGCGGCACCACCAGAATCACGAAATCGGATTCCGCCAGCAACGCGTTTAGCGGCAGATAGCGAATACCGAGCGCGGCTTCGGTCTCCTTCGAATGTGGCGTGCGCTGGTAATAGCAGATATCCATGCTGAACGCCCGCAGCCGGCGGGCGATCTCCATGCCGATGTCGCCCATGCCGACGATGCCCGCCGTAGTCTGGAACAGCTCGGTCACGCCCTTGATGCCCGGCCAGTTGGCGCGGTACTTGTCATCCGACGTCACCATGGGCTCGAGGCCCATCTGCTGATATACGGCCTCGGTGACCGCACGATGGCCGTCGATCACCTTGCGCGCGCAGGTCAGCATCAGCGTCAGCGCATGCTCCGCCACCGTCACACTGCGCAGCAGCGGCTGGGTCGCAACGCGCACCCCGCGCTCACTCGCCGCCGCGACATCGATAGTGCGCACGTTCATGCCGTGTTTCTGGATCAACTTGAGCGACGGCGCCGCACGTATTACCGACGCGGGAATTTTGGCCTGATACGTCAGTATGGCATCGGCCTGCGGCGCGACCCTCAGCAGCTCAGCTTCGGAATCGTTTTCCGGCACGATCAGTTCGAACGGCTTCGCCTCGTCGCACTTGCGTACCCTGCCGGTGAATTTGATGGACACTTCGCCTTCGGCGACCAATAAGCGGACCGGGTCAGTCATGTAGAGCTCTTAACCTTCCTGTGGATATACCGGCTGCACACGAATGCCGGACGCAGATCAGCGGCAACTGCTATCAGGCTAAACCGGTATTGTTGAATGCTCGAGCGCCAGAGTATATTTGCGCCTCTGCGAAATGCAAAGCATTGTGCCAAAATCCGGCTCCGCGTATGCAGACGATACGACGGGCGCGCATCCATCCTGCCGAAAACCGAATAAGCGTGCAGTCTCTCCGGGGGAATCCATGAAGAAAATGAGGATCGCATTATTGTTGTACCCACTCGCCATGGCAATCAGCACTCCGGGCGCTGCACAAAATTATCCGGCCAGACCGGTGCGCATCGTAACTTCGGGCCTGGGCGGCAGCGCCGATTTCGTGGCGCGCCTGATCGCCCAGGGGCTGTCGCAGACGCTGGCCAACCAGGTGGTGGTCGATAACCGGTCAAACGGCGTCGTGCCAGGTGAAATCGTATCGCGTGCCGCGCCGGACGGTTACAACCTGTTGGTCTCCGCCAACAGCCTGTGGATCGGGCCGCTGCTGGAGAAGAACACGCCATACGATCCCGCCAAAGATTTCGCGCCGATCACGATCGCAACCCGCTCGCCCAACGTCATTCTGGTCAATCCGAGCTTTGCCGCCAAATCGGTGAAGGACCTGATAGCGATGGCCAGAGCCAATCCCGACGCGATCAACTACGGCAGCGGCGCGACCGGCGCATCCTCGCACCTGAGCGCCGAACTGCTGAAATCGATGGCCAAGATCAACATGACGCGCATCCCGTACAAGAGCAACGCGGCGCAGATCACGGACCTGCTCGGCGGCCGCATCCACCTGACGTTCTCCAACGCGACCGCGGCCTCGGCGCAGATGCAGGCCGGCAAGCTGCGCGGCCTGGCAGTGACCACGCCGCAAAAATCGCCGCTGTTTCCAACCCTGCCGCCGATATCTGATACGGTGCCGGGCTACGATTCAGTGACGCTCAACGCAGCGTTCGGCCCGGCGAAGCTGCCGGCCGCCCTCATCAAGCGGCTCAACCAGGAAATGGTGAAAGTCATCAACCAGCCCGACATCAAGGAAAAATTCGCCAACGCCGGCGTGGAAGCGGTCGGCAGTCCGCCCGAGGCGGTGGCGAGCGCAATCAAAACCGAAGTGGTCAAGTGGGCCAAGGTCATCAAAGAGGCCAACATCAAGGAAAATTGAGCACCGAACCTTAGGGAACAACTAATTAGCCGTCATGCCCGCGCAGAGCCTGCCCCAGCGTGCTTTTGGGCCGGGGCGGGCATCCAGAGGCATTTGACTTTCCTAGGTTCCCGCCTGCGCGGGAACGACGAAAGTAAGGTTTTTAAGACCTTCGGCCATCCCATGAGCTCCTCGACCGACTTTCCGAACCAACCGATACGGATCATTACATCGAACGCCGCGGGCACCGCTGATCTCGTGGCCCGAGTATTGGCGCGCGAGCTGACGGCCAGTCTCGGACAATTCGTCACCGTCGAAAACCGCACCACCGCGACGGCCCCGATGAACGAGGTCGCCGCCGCGGAGCCCGATGGCCACACACTGCTCGTTTCCGGCGGCGCGCTGTGGGTGGGGCCGGTGTTCGAAAAAAAACCGTCACGCGACGTGTTCAACGATTTCGCGCCGATGACGCTCGCCAGCAGCGCACCGAACATTCTCGCAGTTCACCCTGCGCTGCCGGTCCAATCGGTGAACGAGCTGATCTCGTATGCGCAAGCCCATCCAGGGCAACTGCGTTACCTGTCCGGATCGGTAGGCTCCTCGTCGTACCTCGCGAGCGAGCTGTTCAAACTGATGACCAATATCGAGGCCCAGCCGCGACCTTACGCCAAATCCGGCTCCATCATCGACGACCTGCTCAATGCCAACGTGGAATTCATGTTCGGCACTTCGGGCGTGATCGCACCGCACCTGGACTCGGACAAAATAAGAGCAATCGCCGTCACCAGTGCACAGCCGTCCATGCTGGCGCCCCAACTGCCGACCGTCGCAGCCACCCTGCCCGGCTACGAGTCTGCCACGCTGATAGGATTGTTCGCACCCGCGGGCACGCCGCCGCCGGTCATAGCCACGCTGAACCGCGCAAGCGTGCGCGTGTTGCAGAGTCCCGGCGTCAAACAAGAATTTGGAGCGGCCGCAATGGACAGCGTCGGCACTTCGAGCGAGGAATTCGTCAAAATCATGAAGTCGGAAATAGCGCAGGCCCGAAAAGTGATGGAGCGCATTTCAGCCGCCCGCGCATGATGACACCATATGGGAAAACTCGAAGGCAAAGTGGCGTTTTTGAGCGGCGCGGGTTCCGGCATTGCGCGGGCCAGCGCCAAGGCGTTCAGCCGCGAAGGCGCCAGGGTCGCGATTGCCGAAATCAACGCCGATGCCGGGCGCGAGATCCGCGATGCCGGCGGCGATGCGCTGTTTGTTGAAACCGACGTGACCCAGGACGCGAGCGTGCGCAATGCGGTGGCGGCCACAGTCGCGAAGTTCGGACGGCTGGACGTGCTGATGGGGAGACGACGCGCAGGTATAAGCCAACGGCGGAGCGCACTGCTGGACGTCATTCCTGGCTGAGGACAGGCTTTGCACCATCGACAAAACAGGGGGCGCGGATTCTGCTCCGCCCGTGAAATTTATCACGCGAGAAGAACGCGGTAGAGCGATCTTGGCTTCGAAGTAGCCACAAAGAATCATTGTGCACGCCCTCGCACCATCGTAGCTTCAAAATTTCCACCCATGGGGGAGCGTGTCATGAGCCTAGCCGTCAAATCGATCCCGCGGGTTGGTTATCTGCTTGCCGCCATAGTGGCGGCTTCCCCAATAATTGCCCTGGGGGCAGAGGTCGTCCAGAACGGCAGTCTGGAGGACGTCAATGGAAGTTTTGTCAACACCGCGGGTAACTATATGGCCTTGTCGGCGGGCGCCACGTCGATTGGCGGGTGGATGGTCTCGACAACCACTGTCGGCGCGATCGTATGGGCCCAAACCCCGACCAGCGACGGTTACAGCGCATCTGATGGGACCTTTTTTGCCGACCTGAGCGGATTTGGGTCCAGTTCGCCGAATGGCGCTATTGAGCAGACGCTGCACAATTTGGTAATCGGACAACAATATTCATTTTCGATTGATACGTTCGTCGGCGGCTCGCAACCGATTGTCAATGTAGGCGCAACAACGTTGTCATTGTCAAGCGGCGCTTCTCACACGGTCGGATCCACCACTTGGACTTCACAGACGGCCACGTTTACGGCCAGCGCGTCCAATCCTATATTGACCATTAACAATGCGTTAACTGGACAGCAGATCAGCTTCATCGACAATATAAGTGTCATTGGTCCGGTAGCTGCCGTCCCCGAACCCGGAACCTATGCCATGATGCTGGTCGGTCTTGGCCTGCTCGGATTGGTAGCGCGCCGCACGAAACCAAAAGAAGCTGCCGCTGCGTAGTTCCTTCCGCAACACTCACATACAGACCCGCTTCGGCGGGTTTGTCGTTTCTACGCCTATAACGCGACCACGCTGGACCAAAGGAAACTGCAACCATCACCAACAACATTTGTTGCTCTTGCAGTGAATTGCGCCCTACTTGATATCGATGAAGAAAGACGATCGCAACGAGTAGATACCGTCTTGCGCGTCAAGCGTTTTGAACAGAAACGTTTGGCCGGTAAGGTTGCTGGTTTTTAATCACACCGAAGCAAATGTGCACCAGTTTACGCATGGCCGCGCCTAATGCGCTCATCTTCGATTTTCCTTGTGCGACCAATCGCTTGTAGTGCGCACGAACGTCAGGATTGGCTCGGGTTGCCACCACTGCGGGCATGTAAAGCGCGGCGCGCACCGCCCCGCTGCCGGCTTTGGACAGGTGTGGAGACTTATAAACAGAGCTGCCGGACTGGTGTTGCACTGGAACCAGTCCCAGGAATGCAGCAACCGAAGCGGCCTCGCGGAACGGCCGGGAGCGCAGCACGCAAAGCATGCGGCACGCGGTTTTACGGCCGATGGCGGGAATCGACTCGAGCAGCTCGCGATCGCGCTTGAGCTGCGGATGAGCATCAATGTGATCGTCGATGCGTCGCTCCAGATCGCGCTTCTCCTGCTCAAGAAAGGCGCGGCTTTTATGCAGCGAGTCGAGCACCAGCTGCGCTGTGACAGACACTTGCGCCTTCTCCAGGCGGTTAGTCTCGCGGGCCAGTTCTTGCTCGATGACCTGCAAACGACCGAGCAGGCCTTTGAGCTCCACGATCTCGGCTGCGGGCGGTTGCCACAGCGGCGGTTTCGTGACCTCGCCGTAACGGGCGAGCACCACGCTGTCAGTGGCGTCAGTCTTGCTGTGCTTGGCTAAGCCCTTGGCGAAATCACGCACGCGCGCCGGGTTCACCACCGAAACTTTCACCCCCACCTGCATCAGCGCATAGGCGGCAGCCTCGTGATACACACCCGTGGCCTCCAGCACCACGTGCAACTCGCCAGGCGTGCACTTGGCCTGCCGGCACGCCCAATCGACCAGCGTCATCCATCCAGGCTGATGGTTTTGCACGACTTTGCTGCGCACCTTCAGCGGCTCTACGCTCAACAACAGTCCAACATCCAGCTTCTTCTTCGATACGTCACAACCCACAAAAAACATCTTCAATCACCTCTTTACATAGTCGCCTTCAACGCCGACTTACCTTGTGCATGCAGGCTCACCGTCTAATGCGGGGCGCTTGGCTACCGTTCAGTCTCCAGCGTGGCGAGGAAGTGGAGCCGGGGGCTTAATCTACGTCTCAGAATCACCCGTTCTTAGGGTGCGCCCAAGCTCACCCGGCTCCGTGTAATGGTAGCTAACCATCACATTCGATAAGATACAAGGGTGCGCACCGCGCACGCAGACAATGGTCGAAATCGTTGGCGGCGCGTAGCTTTCGTGCGCGACGTTACTCCGCCCGTATCCCCATCGCTTCGATTGCATTATTCCTGGCGTGCGACGACTCGCGCATGCTTACCGGCACCACCATAGCCGCCGACGGTGGGCGTTCCACTTATCTTAAGATGCATGCGCCCGAAGGCGTGACGCTGGCACTGCTGGGAGACGACGCGGAGGTGTAGTTCAGCGATGGCGAGTGATGCACGGCATTCTCGGCCACAACTGCTTTTCACGGAATGAAAATCAGCAGCAGGTAGGCAAGAAACAGGCCGAGGTGAACGGTCCCCTGCAGCACATTTGTCCTCCTGGCGCCGAAGGTCAGCATCGAGATAATGATAGTCAGGGCGAGCATCACCTGGCCGTCCGGCGAGAGGCCCAGTTCGAGGGTGGTGTGCCCGGCCATCGCAATGGCAATCACCGCAGGGATCGTCATCGACAGCGTCGCCAGTACCGACCCCAGCAGCAGGTTCATCGAGCGCTGCACATGGTTCGACAGTGCCGCCTTGATCGCCGCAACTCCTTCCGGCACAAGCACCAACACCGCCACCAGCATTGCTCCGAACGCCGGAGGCAAGCCAAAGGTCTCGAGCCCTGTATTGAGCGTGACTGCAAACTTCTCCGCGAGCAGGATGGTCGCGCCAAGAAACAAAAGCATTATGGCCGCATGCAGGGCAACCGCTTTGCGCTTGCCGCCGCTGCGTGGTTCCTGCAGTGCCTCGGACACAGGAAGTACTTCAGCGAAATACGAACGGTGCCGCGTCGTCTGGATAGTCAGGAAAACGACATACAGGCTCAGGCACATGGCGGTCAGGAACAACTGTTGCCCGTTTGACAGGGTCCCACCGAGCGTCGTCGTCGTGTAATTCGGCAGGATCATGCCCAGCGTTCCAAGGGTGACGATCAGGCCCAGGTATGCGCTGACACCGGAAAAGTTGTACTCCTGCTCACGGTGGCGCAATCCGCCGAGGAGCAGCGCAAGACCGATCAGACCGTTCATAACGATCATTACTATCGAGAACATGGTGTCGCGGGCCAGCGTGGGGTTGGCGGCGCCCGTCAGCATCACGACGGCGATCGTCATGATCTCGATACTGCCCACACTCAACGTGAGGATCAGAGTGCCATAAGGTTCGCCGAGGATGGCGGCGAGCTCGTCTGCATGCGCGACCACCGTAAGCGCACCCATGACGATTGCGGCGAACAGCCACAGGAAGACCGCAATTGTGATCGCCGGACTCAGGTCGGGTGCAAGCAGCTGGTGATCGAAGACGAGAAACAAAGCCGCCGTGCCCAGGATAAAAGCAAACCGGAGCGCCAAGCGCAGGACTGACGGTGCGGGGCTCGAATGGGAGTGCCGGGCCGTCATTGACTCGTCACGGTCGAGGGGCTGAAGTCTCCCGCCGTGTTAAGAGTCACGGCGAAATACGCCGAACATGACCCCGCTGCGAAGCAGCAGGTGTCGATGCGGCAGCTAGGCAGTGTATTGCTGAGCGCAATGCGACGCACTACGGATGCTTTCCTGCTTGCGGCATTGCGGCCGTCGGGGCAAGACCAGTTGCGGTGTCGCCCAGGATCTCCCCGTGCCCAATCCCGAGCGTTTTGATCCATCGCTGCTGTCCGAGCGTGAGCGCGATAAAGCTGCCCAACTCCACAACTTCGGGTATGGAGAAGTGTTGATGAAGTTTTGCCCAAAGCGCGTCGTCGGCAATATCGGAATTCCAGACAATGGCACTCGCGTAAGTCAAAGCCACCTTCTCACGTTCGGTAAACTTCGAGGAGCTCTCGAATTTGAGAAGCTCGCTATACTGATCTTCGGTCAAGCCTTTCCGCCCAGCCTGGACGGATCGCTGGACCCCTCAGTACTCGCACTCAATCGACTGTGATACGTAGACCCGGCACAACTCTTTGACTGTATGGTCGCACACGCCTTGCCGGAATATCAGTTCCCATGCCTGCGAGAATGCCCGTATAACGGCCGGGTTATGCGCCCGAATCGCCTGACTCTCAGGCCGGGGCGTCCCTTCGCGACGCGCCTGCTCGAGATAACGGTCAATTTCGGGATCAGTGACCGACGCTGGATCAACGTACGGAATGTGTGGCACATGCGCTCCCTTCAATCAAGATGATTTAAGGCTTTCCGTCGAGTGTACATGGCGCTGCCCAAGTCCAGTGGTGGCAGTTTGCTTGCCGCTGTGTATGCACCGGCAGTGGCGGGGTATTCTACCCGCATTCGGAATGCCGCCGCCTCACTCGACTCGAATCCTCGCATCGCGTATCACTTTACCCATCCTCGCGCTTTCATTCTTGATCGTGGCCACAAAATCCTCGGGCGAGCTGCCGACGACATCGGAGCCATTGCTGAAAAACCGCTCCAGCACTTTGGGCGTATTCAGGGCGCGCACGATTTCCTGATTGAGACGGACAATGACGGTCGACGGTGTCCTGGATGGGGCAAACACGCCGACGATGGATCCCGATGCATAACCGGGCAGAGTCTCGGCGATCGTGGGCACGTCCGACAGCAATTTCGAGGGTTGAGGGCTCGCGATTGCGAGCGCACGCAACCTGCCCGACTTCACGTGAGGCACCACCGTTCCCGAGGTGCTGAACATGACCTGCACTTCGCCGCCGAGCAGCGCATTCACCGTCTGCGCGGTGCCCTTGTAGGCCACGCGCACAATATCCACGCCGGCCATGGTCTTGAACAATTCGGCTCCCAGGTGGTTTGACGAGCCCGGAATCGAAGAGCCATAGTTGAGCTGGCCGGGTTTCGCTTTGGCCAGCGCAATCAGCTCCTTCACCGATTTCGCCGGCAGCGAGGGATGCACGACGAGAACATTGGGTGAGCGCACCGCGAGCGTAATCGGGGCGAAGTCGCGCAATGCCTCGAAGCTGACGTTGTCCTGCAAAAATGGCAGCAGCCACAGCGGGTCGCCGGTAATCAGCAGGGTATAGCCGTCGGCCGGCGCCCTGGCCACGGTTTCGGCTGCCACCTGCGGACCTGCACGGTTGTCGATCACGAACGGCTGACCCAGCGGCGCGGTGATTTCCTGCGAAATGATACGCGTCGCGAGGTCGTTGCCGCCACCCGGCTCCGAGGTGACGATGCGTATGGGTTTGAGCGGATACTGCTGACTCAATGCGCAGTGGGTCGTGACCATGAGCACCGCGGCAAGCGTCAGGCAAGAACCCTTGACTGAGATAGACAACGCTTCCTCCTGTGAATCGATCATTGCCCGCTATGCGGGCGGATTTAGCGGACGGCTCCGGATTCAGTTTAACGCACGTGCTGACGGGGCACTTTTGTCCCGACATTTCGCGGTCGTTCCCGCACGAACTGGAATCGAGTAAATTCCAATGCTGCATCCAACCGATCTATGCCTGGAACCAAAACATTATGGACAATAGTGTCGATGCAATTGCCGGCTACGCCCATGCCCTGCGCTATGAAGACCTCAGTACGGAAGCCATACGCCACTGCAAGCGCTGTCTCCTGGATACGCTGGGCGTTGCACTCGCAGCCTTCGACGGGGGGCCCAGCCGTATTGCACGCGATCTGGCGCAGCGCGCGAGCGTGTCTGCCGGTGCGCGGGTGCTGGGCACCGGCAATCGCACGCTGCCCGAGCTCGCTGCCTTCGCCAACGGCGTGATGGTGCGTTATCTCGACGGCAATGACTGCTTTCCGGGCGGCGGTGGACATCCGAGCGATGCCCTGCCGGCGATTCTCGCCGCCGTCGATACGAGCGGAGCCGATGGCAGGACCGTCATCACCTCCATCGTACTGGCGTACGAGATCTATCACAGCCTGTGGAAGGCCTCGCGTTTTTACGAGAAAGGCATCGACAACGTGTTCTACGCCGTGGTGGGTGCTGCCATAGGTGCAGCCAAGACGATGGGACAAAGCGAACAACAGATGGCCGAGACGATCTCGCTCGCGATCACACCCAACGTTCCGCTCGATGCCACGCGCTATGGTGCGCTGTCCATATGGAAAGGTTGCGCCAGCGCCAATGCGGCGCGCAACGGCATGTTCGCCGCGTTGCTCGCATCCGCGGGCATGACCGGACCCGATAAACCGATTGAAGGCGAGCACGGCATCCGCCGGCTGGTCGGCGACTTCGAGTTGCCGCCGCTCGACGCCCAGAATAAGAATTTCAAGATCGAACAGGTCACGATCAAGGCCTTTGCTTCGGTGTCACATGCGCTGTCACCGATTACCGCGGCGCTGCAGTTGACTCCAAATCAGCGCTGGCAGGACATCTCGAAAGTGACCCTGTATACCTATCACTTTGCCTGGGAGATCAACGGACGCGAGCCCGAGAAATGGCGGCCGGCGACCCGTGAATCCGCCGACCACAGTCTGCCTTACATACTGGCCGCGGTGCTGATCGACGGCAGATTCAGCGACAGCATGTTTGGTGAGGAACGCCTGAGCGATCCGCGCATACGCACCCTGATCGACAAACTCGAAATCAAGGTCGACGACGCATACACCCGTCAGTTTCCCGAAAGCATGCCCTGCCGGCTCGAAGTCATCATGCACAACGGCGAGCGCAGGACCGCCGAAGTGCAGTATCCGAGCGGCCACTACAAGAATCAGATGACCGATGCGGAAGTAGAAGCCAAGTTCCGCGAGCAGGTCCATGCAGTGCTGTCGTCGAATCAGATCGAGCAGACGTGTGCTGCCGTCTGGCAATTGGATCAGGCCGGCAGTCTTGATGCCCTGTTCGAGACCACATTAATCGGTAAGCGTTGAACGTCGCCAGAACCGTAGCGCGCAATAAGCGCAGCGCATTGCGCCGCAAAATTGGATGACGGAAAAGCGAAGTATCCTTCATCATCCAGTGGTGATTGATCGACAGCCGTAATGGTGGGTGACGCTGCGCTTACCCACCCTCGACAAATTGGGAATGTGGGTCGTAGGGTGCGCACAGCGCACCGTTCCTTGTCCGCCGCGTGCGCAGTGCGCACCCTACCGGCGATGCAACCAGCCCCGGAATACGCTGCGCTTCTTCCGGGCTACGGACCGCCGTAGGGCGGGCACTGCGCACCATCTGTCATTCGCCGCGTGCGCGGTGCGCACACTACGAAACGTCAAACGATGACGAAATCCTCGGCAATTGCGGATACATCCTTCATCTCGTCCAGGTGCCACAGCCGGTCCAAAACGTGGCTTACGCGCCTGCTGCCCAGGTAGTCCTCGGTCAGGCTGCGGAATTTTTCTTCGATCTGCTTGTCGCTGCGCGGCGTGGACATGTCGTCTTCGTCGCCGCCGGCTTCGGCGCTCAATCGCCTGCCATCGGCCATCTCGACGGTGACGCGCGAGCGGTGCACCTGCGGCAGGTGCTCGTAGCCATAGGTGAATTCGTCATTGACCACCACGTCCACCTTCTGCGTCAACGCATACAGCTCCGGATTGCGTATATGCGCGTCGTCGAACGTGGCCAGCGTTACGGTGCCGTCGCGCAGTGTTGCCGCCACCAGGTACGGCGTGCAATGGTCGGCATCTTCACGAGTCTCCATCGGCCATGGCCGCTCACCGGCCGCGGTATTGCTCTTGGCGAGCTGATGCATTTCGACGGTGATGGACGCGATCTTGCTGATATCCAGCGGCGCCAGTTTCTCAGCCGCCAGTATCGATGCGATCGACGGTCCGGCGGCCGGCCGGTTCTTGATGCGCGTGTCCAGTATCTTGAAGCGGGTTGCGCCGCCGCCCATGTCACCGAGCGTGAAGCGGTTGCCGGCGACGTGGTCGCACCAGCCGGCTTTGCCTTTGAAGGGCAGATGCGGACCTTCCATGCCGTCGCGTGCGAGCAGCGCCGCGAACACTGCTGCACGCCCCGCCTGTCCCGACGCCACCGCCTTGAACATGGTCTTCTGGCCGCGGCGTGCCTGCTTGAGCACATTGTTGGGAACGATGGCCATGGAAATGCAATGCGCAAACTGTTCGGGCGTGAGGTTCAGCACTTTGCCTGCGCCCACCGCCGATCCTATGCAGCCGAGGTTGGTGTTGTCGAAGCCGTCGTTCTTGAATACGTGCGCCATCTGCAGCCCGATTTCGTAGGCTGCGACGACGCTGGTGATGAAATCGCGTCCATTGGCGCACACGTGCTCGGCTGCCGCCAGCACCGGCAATATGGCATCGCTCGGATGCGACACCGAACTTCCGGGCAGGTGGTACATGTCGGTGAGCTCGGCATAGCGCGAGGTGGTGGCATTGACGAAGGCCGCGAGATCGGGCGCGCATTTCATGCGCGTGCCAACCACCATGACGCCTGCGCTGTCGGGCATCTGCGCCGCAACGTTGCGGGCAATCATGCACGGCTCACCGAAAAATCCGCTGATCAACGCACCCAGCGTGTCAATGGTGCATTTCTTCGCCGCATGCACTACGTCGGCAGGCAATGCCGAATAGCTTAACCGGCAAGTATAGTCGGTGATGCGCGCCTGTATGCTGTCGACGGCTTTGCCGTGGGCTTCACTCGCCATGCTTATAAACTCCTATGCTGGTGTGTTCATTCAATGGAAGGACGGCTGCGCCGGGCCGTGATTGCCGGATAGTATAATCGCGGGCAGAACCAATCACTGCTGTTCGAATCAGCGACAGCGAATTTCGGCTGTTCTCACCCTCGCCCTCCGGGAGAGGGATTGAGCGTTTCGACGGCCCGAACGCTCAACAGTCGCAATCGCATCACAAAAAACGAGGAGAAGCCGGATGCCACGGACACGTTTTATTGCAACCTTATTTTCGACGTGCCTGATCATCGCAACGGCCGCTCCGGTCACCGCACAGAATTTTCCCAGCAAGCCGATACGCATCGTCACCTCAGGCGCCGGCGGCGGCACCGACTTTGCCTCACGCATGATCGCGCTCGGCATGTCTGACAGCATCGGCCAGCAGGTGGTGGTCGACAACCGCGCCAGCGGTGTAATCCCGGGCGATATCGTGCGCAAGGCGACGCCCGACGGCTATACGCTGCTGCTCTCGACCGGCATACTCTGGCTGCTGCCGTTTCTGCAGGACAACGTCCCGTTCGATCCCGTCAAAGATTTTTCGCCGGTCACGCTGGCTCTGAGCTCGCCCAACATACTGAGCGTCACGCCGTCGCTGCCGGTCAAGTCGGTGAAGGAACTGATCGCCTACGCCAAGGCACGCCCGGGTCAGCTCAACTATGCGATCACTTCCCAGGGCGGCGGCGCACACCTTGCAGGCGAACTGTTCATGGCCATGGCCGGCGTCAACATGGTACGCGTCCCGTACAAGAGCGGCGGCACGGCGATTACGGAGCTGATTGCGGGCCAGGTGCAGCTCTATTTCGTGTCGGCGGGGTCGGTCGTGCCGCACCTGAAGTCCGGACGCCTGCGTGGGCTGGCGGTGACCGGCGCCAAACCTTCCGCCATATTTCCCGATCTGCCCACCATCGCGGCGACCCTGCCGGGCTATGAGCTGGAAACTATTTACGGTGTGTTCGCGCCGGCGAAAACACCGGATGCCATCATCAACCGCCTCAATCAGGAAATCGTGCGTGCCGCGAATAAACCGGATATCAAGGAAAAGATCCTGGCGTCCTCGGTCGAGCCGATCGGCAGCACGCCGGCAGCGCTTGCCGCATTGAGGAAATCCGAAATGGTGCGCATGGGCAAGATCATCAAGGACAACAACATACGCGGCGAGTGAAAATGCTAAAACCGGCGTAGTTCCTTCCCCTTCAAGGCGAAGGGCAGGATGGCGATGGGGTAACTATCTGGCGAAGTACAAGGCACAACCCCACCTTGATCCCCTTGATCCTCCCCTTGAAAGGGAGGAGATGACGGTGCAACTTGGAAGCTCGGAGTTTTCCGCGAGGAGATGCGTTTATGGATGTGCTGCATCACTGCAGGTATGGATGCCTGATTGCCGCCCTCATCGGCGTCCCTGCCCTTGCGCAGGACTTTCCAACCAGGCCAATACGCATCATTACCTTTGCGCCCGGCGGCGGCACTGATTTTGCCTCGCGCGTCATAGCACAGGGACTGTACATGCAATCCGGATGGCAGGTGGTGGTCGATAACCGGCCGGGCAATCAGCAGGGCGAGTTGCTGGTGAAATCGCCGGCCGACGGCTACACGCTGCTGTTGAACGGCGCCAGCATGTGGCTCGCGCCTTTCCTGCAGGACAACGTTGCCTACGATCCGCAGCGCGATTTTGCGACGATTACCGCCGCGGCCATGGCGCCGAACGTTCTGGTCGTGCACCCGTCACTTCCCGCCAAGTCGGTCAGAGAACTGGTGGCTCTCGCCAAGGCACGGCCGGGCGAAATCGACTGGGCCTCCGGCGTCTCCGGTGCGCCCAACCATCTTGCAGGCGAATTGTTCAACGCCATGGCCGGCATTAAAACGGTGCGCATACCTTATCGCGGCGCCGGCCCCGCCATCAGCGCCCTGATCGGCGGCCAGGTGCAGTATTCGTTTGCAACGTCCGGCGCAGTGACGCCGCATATGGCGTCGGGCCGGCTCAGAGCCGTGGCCGTGACCAGCGCACAGCCCTCGACACTGCTGCCAGGCTTGCCCGCGGTCGCTGCGACATTGCCCGGATATGAGATCGTCTCTATCCACGGCATTTTCGCGCCGGCCAAGACGCCGCCCGCCATCGTGACGCGGCTTAATCAGGCGATTGTCCAGGTGCTCCACCGCAGCGATATCAAAGAAAAGTTCTTCAATGCCGGCGCGGAGATCGTCGCCAGCACGCCGGAACAGCTGGCCGCCACCGTCAAAGCCGAAATGGCGCGGCTGGGAAAAGTCATCAAAGACGCAGGCATACGCGGCGAATGACGCCGCGTTATATGATCGAATCATTCCCGCTGCAACGGGAGATTTGTTGAACAGGAGGTAGGATGCTGCAACCACAATGTGCCGCCGGCGCGCTGGCAGTGTTTACGACAATCGCGGGAGCCGGATCGATCTGCGCCCAGGAATATCCAGTCAAACCAATACGCATGATCGCCTCGGGAGCCGGAGGCGGGACGGATTTCGCCGCGCGCCTGCTGGCTCCCGCCCTCTCCAGCGCGCTGGGCCATCAGGTCGTGGTCGAAAACCGCGGCGACAACATCGCGCAGGAAACCGTGGCCAAGGCTACGCCCGACGGCTACACCGTGCTCGCCACCGGCAGCGGCTTCTGGATCACGCCGCTGATACAGCGCACGCCGTACGACCCGGTCAAAGACTTTGCACCGGTGGCTCTGATGACGACTTCGCCCAACATCCTCGTCGTCCATCCATCGCTTCCGGCCAGGTCGGTCAAGGAATTCATCGCGCTCGCCAAAGCACATCCCGGCGAGCTCAACTTTTCTTCGGCGGGCGTCGGCGGCTCGGCGCACCTGGCCGCTGAATTGTTCAAATCCATGGCGGGCGTCAAACTCGTGCACGTCCCTTACAAGGGCGGCGGCCCTGCGCTGGTGGCGTTGATTGCCGGAGAGGCGCAGCTCATGTTTCCCAATGCCGGCGCAGTGGCGCCGCAGGCCAAGTCCGGCCGCATCCGGCCGCTCGCGACCGGCAGCGCGCAGCCCTCGGCTCTGTTCCCGGGATTGCCCACGATGTCTGCGGCAGGTGTGCCGGGCTACGAAGCCGTGTCCATGGTCAGCATGTTCGCGCCGCCCAAGACACCGCCCGCCCTCGTCACCAGGCTCAATCAGGAAATCGCGCGGGTACTGACGCGAGCGGACATCAAGGAAAAGCTCGCGGCTGCCGGCGTGGAACCGGCCGGCGGACCGCCTGAACAACTGACGAACACCATGAAAGCGGAGATGTCGAGAATGGGCAAAGTCATCCGCGATTCGGGCATACGTGCCGACTGAGATGGTCGGTTCCTTAAGATATTCCACCGGAGGTGATGCGATGAGCCAAAGTGAAGTCAGGAAAGCAGTCGACAGCATCCAGCAGCGGCTGAGCCGCTACGCCTGCGAAATCAGCTACGACAAGCTGACGCCTGAAGCCAGGCAGATCGCGAAGTCGCGTGTGATCGACACGCTGGGCGCGCTGGTGGCGGGATTCTTTGCCGAGCCTTCACAGATCGCACGCGATCTTGGCGCACAGATGCCTGAACCGGATGGCGTTGCGATCATCGGCACGCGCATGAAGACCACGCCGGACATGGCGGCATTCGTGAATGGCACCACCGCGCGCTATCCCGAGCTGACCGACACCTATCATTGGCCCGGCAGCTTCGGCGGACATCCGAGCGACGTCGTGACCGCCGTGCTCGCCGCCGCCGAGCATGCGCACGCCTCCGGCCGCGATCTGATTACCGGCATAGTGCTCGCGTATGAAGTATTCATCCGAATCAGCGATGTGTTTCACAACAATGCGATCGACCACACGGTATTCGGCTGCCTGGGCTCGGCAGTTGCTGCATCGAAACTATTCGGCCTCAACGAAGAGCAGATATCGCACGCCCTGTCGATGGCCGCGGTGCCGAACGTGGTGCTGAGGCAGGTGAGGCTGTCCGGTTCGTGCTGGAAAGCCGTAGCCACCGGCCAGGCCGGCCGTGCGGGCGTGTTCGCCGCGCTGCTGGCGCGCGCCGGCATGGAAGGCCCGCACCTGCCATTCGAAGGCAAAGCCGGCTGGTGCGAGCACGTGGCACGCGAAAAACTCGTGCTCAATGAAATGGGCGGCAACGGCGTGCCTTACAAGATCCTCGATACGCGTATCAA